>Ga0164243_10000728_pt1 | contig 57987 bp, 44 predicted proteins | sample OricompcompostOP_FD_108781 | JGI IMG/M metagenome (GOLD analysis project Ga0164243, IMG submission 108781) | Organic Plus compost microbial communities from Emeryville, California, USA - Original compost - Organic plus compost (OP) | ecosystem: Engineered > Solid waste > Mixed feedstock >... | reverse complement strand
CCCCGGCCTCAGCCAGCGCCAGGGCCATGGCCATGCCAATGCCTCTTTTACAACCGGTGACCAATGCGGTCTTTCCCTGCAGGTTAAATTGATCCAATACCATTTTCCTTATTTTGCCAGGCCCGGCAGTTTTAAAAAACCTGCCAGATCCCGTAAATGTAATTACCTTATTACCTTAATTCCGTAATAGCGCAACCATCCATATCTCCATAGTCCAGGTTTTCGCCGGCCATGCCCCAGATAAAGGTATAGTTGCTGGTACCGGCGCCGGCGTGTATGCTCCAGGGTGGAGATATCACAGCCTGCTCGTTCTGCATCCAGATATGGCGGGTTTCCTGCGGCTGCCCCCAGAAGTGGCTCACGGCCTGGCCCTGCGGCACTTCAAAGTAAAAGTATACCTCCATACGCCGGTCGTGCGTGTGGGCCGGCATGGTGTTCCATACATTACCGGGCTGCAGCTCCGTCATGCCCATCTGCAGCTGGCAGGTAGGCAGTACGCTGTTCACGATCAGCTTGTTGATAGTACGGTGGTTGGATGTTTCCTGTGCGCCCAGGGTCACCACCTCCGCTTCCTTTTTTGTAATGCGGCGGGTGGGATAACTGGTATGGGCAGGCGTGGAGTTCAGGTAGAACTTGGCCGGCGCAGCCGCATCCCTGCTGCTGAAGATCAGCTCCTGCTTGCCCCTGCCTATGTACAGCGCTTCCTTGAAATCAATATCAAATATGTCTCCATCCACTTTTACGGTGCCGGCGCCGCCTACGTTGATAATGCCCAGCTCCCTGCGCTCCAGGAAATAAGCGGCCTTCAGCTGGTCTACCGGCTGCAGGCTTACTTCCTTGCCCACCGGCATAATGCCGCCGGTAATAAAACGGTCATAGTGGCTGTATACCAGCTTTACAGCATTAGCTTCAAACAACTTTTCTATCAGCAACGCCTGTCGCGCCTGCTCCGTGGTCCAGCTTTTTATTTCCTCCGGGCTGCTGGCATACCTTGTTTCTGCATTGATATTCATTCCCTGAAAGTTTTTTGAAATATATGGAAAGATAGCGGTAAATAATGAATATTGCAAACGTTTGCATAAATAGATGGAGGGGATTAACAGGTTATTGCTTTCTTTGCAGGCGAACTGTCAAAATCTTATCAAGGATTAACATTATAGTATTAAAAACAAAATCATATATTCCATACTTTAGTATCATGAATAAGTATCTGCAAATTCATCCTGATGATAATGTATTGGTAGCCCTGCAGGACCTTCCCGGGGGAACACCCATTCAATTTAACGGTACTTCCCTTTCACTGGTAAAAGACGTTCCCGCTAAACATAAATTCATGCTCACCGACCTGCAAGCCGGCGATCCGATTGTGATGTACGGCGTGCTGGTAGGCAAGGCAACGGAGCCTATCCTTAAAGGAGAGCTTATTACCACAGGCAATGTACGCCATGATTCCAGCGCTTTCCATGAGAAAGACAGATCCGAGCAATGGAACAGGCCGGATGTAAGCCGCTGGAAAGACCGCACCTTTATGGGCTATGCCCGCAAGGACGGACAGGCAGGCACCCGCAACTACTGGCTGGTGATACCCATGGTGTTCTGTGAGAACCGGAATGTAGGCGTGATCAAGACCGCTTTTGAAAAAGGCCTGGGCTTTGCGCCGCCGGAGGTGTACAACGAGCAGGTAAGCGACCTGGTAAGCCTGTACAAGAACGGCAACCTGGAAGCGATCCGAACATACCAGCCGCCATCTGTAACAGAAACGGCTAAACGTAACAGCGTATTTGCCAACATAGACGGCATTAAATTCCTGACCCACGAAGGAGGCTGCGGCGGTACCCGCCAGGATGCAGAAGCGCTCTGCGCCCTGCTGGCCGGCTATATCCACCACCCCAACGTGGCAGGGGCTACCGTACTGAGCCTGGGCTGCCAGCATGCGCAGGTATCTATCCTGGAGGCGGCGCTTAAAAAGCTCAACCCGGCTTTTGATAAACCGGTGCTGGTATTTGAGCAACAGAAAAGCAAATCGGAATTCGACATGCTGTCCACTGCCATTAAGGAAACCTTCCTGGCGCTGGTGGAGGCCAATAAAATGGAACGCAGCCCTATCCCCCTGTCCAAGCTGGTGATAGGACTGGAATGCGGCGGTTCTGACGGGTTCTCCGGCATTTCCGCCAACCCGGCTGTAGGCCATACTTCAGACCTGCTGGTGGCACTGGGCGGCACCTCCATCCTCTCCGAGTTCCCGGAGCTGTGCGGGGTGGAACAGGAAATGATCAACCGCTGCGTATCCGGGGATACAGCGGAAAAATTTATCCGCATCATGCGCACGTACGCCAGCCAGGCGGAATCCGTAGGCTCCGGCTTTTACATGAACCCCTCCCCCGGCAATATCAAGGACGGCCTGATCACGGACGCCATCAAGTCTGCCGGCGCAGCCAAAAAAGGCGGCACCTCGCCGGTAGTGGATGTGCTGGACTATACGGAATATGTGACCAAACCTGGCCTGAACCTGCTTTGCACACCGGGCAACGATGTGGAGTCCACCTCTGCGGAAGTAGGCTCCGGCGCCAATATAGTGCTGTTCACCACCGGGCTGGGCACCCCTACCGGCAACCCGATAGCGCCGGTAGTGAAGCTGGCCACCAATACCCGGCTGGCAGAGCGCATGCCCGATATCATTGACATTAACACCGGCCCCATTATCAGCGGGGAAAAAACCATTGCAGAAATGGGAGAGGACATCCTGGAATTTGTGATTAAAACGGCCAGCGGGAAAATCACCACCAAGGCCGAGCAGCTGCACCAGGACGATTTCATTCCCTGGAAACGGGGCGTGAGCCTGTGACCTGTAACAACAGCCGATAAAAAAATGCCGGAGTAACTCCGGCATTTTTTTTATCCTGTCTGTACATGAATACATGAATGTGCTACTTGTGCACGTACTGCAGGTTCTCATCCCGCGGCGTCATTTTAGGTATCATCAGGTGAATGATCAGTAGTACGGTGAGGTACAGCGAGCCTGCAATGAGGAACGCAAAGAAGTAGCCCGACTTGCCGCTGCTGTCCAGCACCCGGCCCAGGCTCAGGTTGGCCAGCGCGCTGGCCAGCGCGCCTATCATACCGCCGATGCCCACTACAGAAGCAGTGGCTTTCTTCGGGAATACATCCGATACCACGGTAAAGATGTTGGCAGACCAGGCCTGGTGCCCGCCGGCAGCCAGCCCTATTAATACTACTGCCACCCACTGGTTGTCTGTTTGCGTGGCAAAGGCCACCGGCAGTATCAGCAGCGCGCAAAGCAGCAGGGTTACCTTACGGGATTTGTTAATGGACCATCCCCTTTTAATAAAAGCGGAAGACAGCCAGCCGCCAACAATACTGCCCACATCAGAGATCACGTAAATGGTGATCATGGGCAGGGCCAGGCCTTTCAGCTCCAGGCCAAATTGCGCGTGCAGGAAGAAACCGCCCCAGAACAGGTAGAACCACCATACTGCGTCCGTCGTTTTCAGGATAGCGAAGGCCCAGGTTTCCTTCAGTCCGAACACACGCCTCCAGGGCAAGCGCTCAGTGCTTTCCGCGGTGGTATCGCTGAGAATGTGGTCCAGCTCTGCCTTGCCTACCTTCGGGTGCACTTCCGGCTTGCGGTATGTGGTGAGCCACAGCACCAGCCAGATGGCGCTGAATACAAAGGTGATGCAAAAAGCGAACTGCCAGTTGGTGCCGTCATTCATTACCACCATGGGTATGATGAGCGGGGCCAGTATAGCGCCTATATTGGTGCCGGCATTGAAGATACCGGTGGCAAAAGCCCTTTCTTTCTTGGGAAACCATTCCGCTACGGTCTTAATGCAGGAAGGGAAGTTGCCTGCTTCGCCAATGCCCAGGCCAAAGCGCGCCACTGCAAACCCGATCCAGCCCATGCTCCTGGTTACCAGCGCATGGGACAGGCTGAATATGCTCCAGATGCCAATGGACAGCGCATAACCTATCTTGGTGCCTACCCGGTCCACCAGGCCGCCCATCAGCAGCATGCCCAGGCCATAGGCGATCATGAAAGCAAAATTGATATTGCTATATTCCGTATTGGTCCAGTGGAAAACGTGGTTCTGCAAGGTAGGGCCCAATACGCCGATAATGCTGCGGTCCACATAATTAATGGTAGTGGCTACGAACAGCAGGGCGAGAATACGCCAACGGAACTTGCCTATCTTTCCCGCGGCCTGCTGCAAGCCGGATAATGTCTTTTCTTGAGTGGGAGGTGAAGTCATAACGGGTATTTATAAAAGTATTTAGCTCAATTTACTTCACATTCGCCAGTAATGCAAACGTTTGCTTAATTTTTGTATGCAGCGCTGCCCAGTCCTGGCTGTCTATCAGTTGCTTGGGCAGCAAATTGGAGCCCATGCCTACGCATATGACGCCGGCATCGAACCAGGACTGCATGCTTTCCTGCGTAGGCTCTACCCCGCCGGTGGGCATGAACTTGATCTGCGGGAACAGCGGCTTCACAGCCTTCACAAAACCGGGGCCCAGTACATTGCCCGGGAACAGCTTTACCAGCGGGGCTTCCAGCCTTTCCGCCACGGCTATTTCCGAAGGCGACATGCACCCCGGTATCCAGAGGATGCCCGCAGCACGGCAATACGCACCGGTACCTTCTTCCGTAATAGGGCTTACAATAAAATCAGCGCCCATACCGGCATACACTTCCGCGTCTGCAGCATGCTTGATAGTGCCTATACCCAGGTACAGGTCCGGCATATCCACCAGCTTTTTATCGCGCATGGCGGCAAAATTGCGCCGTGCGTGCGCTCCCCGGTTGGTAAACTCGAATACCCTTATACCGGCATCATAGCAGGTTTGCAGTACCTGCAGGCAGGTAGCCTCATCATCATTATAAAATACCGGTATCATGCGGCTGCTTTCAAATGCAGCTATGATCGTTGCTGGTTGTGGCGCCATAGTTCTTTACGCTGGTTTACAAGCTGGTTAAATAAGTTTTAGAATATCAGCTTTTGATGTTTTATTAAAATCTCCTTTTACAAACAGTTTGGAATAGGCGGCAGCGGCTGCGAAGGAGATCAGCTGCTGCGCGTCAAACCCTTCCAGCAGCCCGTGTACCAGGCCGGCCATGAAGCTGTCGCCGCTGCCTACGCGGTCTACTACCGCATCGGTCTCATACTGCCGGGATACAGTTTGCTGCCCCTTATGGTAACAGGTGGCATAGTACAGGTTATGCGCAGGCGCATTGGAAAAACGGAAGGTGAAGGCCACATGCTTACAGCGTGTATACTTTTCCGTTATTTCACGGGCTACCTTCTCCGCCTGCTCCAGGTATACTTCCTTCCTGTTCTGTTCTAACGCTACGGTGTCCAGGTTAGTATCCAGCATATCGTGGGAGGCCCAGATGTTGCCCATCACTACATCGCAGTAGGATACCAGCTCGGGCATTACGGCAAAAGGCTTGGCGTACTGCCACAGCTTGCTGCGGTAGTTCAGGTCCGTGGAAATGGTAAGACCTTTGCGGGAGGCGGCTTCCAGCGCCTCTTTGCACACTTTGGCCGCCTGGTCGCTCAACGCGGGGGTAATAGCGCTCCAGTGGAACCAGGTGGCGTTTTCCAGCAGCGCATCCCAGTCCGTAGCGCCCGGCTCCAGCTGGCAGAAAGCCGAATGGTTGCGGTCATACACTACTTCCGCGTGCTTGAGGTCGCTGCCCTGCGCCAGGTAATAGGTGCCAATGCGGTCGCCGCCCCACAGCATACGGTCCGTAACAATACCCGCTTTTTCCAGCTGCTGTATGGCCTGCCTGGACAGGCCGTTATCCGGCACGCGGCTGATATAGGCTACCGGTGTGCCCCAGCCCGCCAGCGAAGCGGCCATGTTGGCTTCTGCGCCGCCAATGTACATGGCTGCCTGCTGCTGATCCCATTCCGGGGAGAACCGGAATAATATTTCCCCGTACGATATAACTTTTACTGGTTTCATTCCTCAAAGATTAAAACATGATAAATGCGGAACACGCTGATGTTATGTGCCCGGCATGCAGCGTTCAGGGTCCTTAAAAATTAAAATATGCTTTGGCATTATAGTAGCAAATATCCTGCACCATTTTACCCAGCCATTTAATATCGGCAGGTAATTCCCCGTTTTCCACATCATTACCAATCAGGTTACACAAAATACGCCGGAAATATTCATGCCGGGAGTAGGAAAGAAAGCTCCTGGAATCAGTGAGCATGCCCACAAACCGGCTCAGCAGCCCCATATTGCTGAGGGTGTTCATCTGCTTTTCCATGCCATCTTTCTGGTCCAGGAACCACCAGCCGGAGCCGAACTGCATTTTGCCCGGTATGGTGCCATCCTGGAAATTGCCCACCATGGTAGCAAATACTTCGTTGTACGCCGGGTTCAGGTTATACACGATGGTCCTGGCCAGCTTATTTGTTTTGTCCAGCCCGTCCAGGAAAGCAGACATGCCTTCTGCTACCTGCCAGTCGCCGATGGAGTCCACACCTGCATCTGCGCCCAACAGTCCCACCAGGCGGCTGTTGTTGTTACGGATAGCCCCTACATGGAATTGCTGGGTCCAGCCCTTTTCGTGGTTCCATTCGCAGATGGTGTGAAGGGTAGCAGATTTGAACTGCTGCGCTTCTTCCGGAGTCAGGTTCTTACCGGCACGCAATTTTGCGAAAATATCGTCCAGCCGCCCCTGTTTAAAGTTTACTGCATGGAATGTGCTGATGCCGTGATCGGACAAGCGCCCGCCTGCGGCATGAAAATGGTCATGCCGGCTGCGCAGGGCATCCAGCAGAGCCTGGTAACTGTAAATCTCTATATTGGCAGCAGCGCCCAGCCTGTCCATATAGCTGTTAAAAGCCGCGGCATCTTCCACTGCCACAGCCCTGTCGGGCCGGAAGGTAGGCAGCACCTTGATGGGAAAGCCCCTTTGCTGCAGTGCTGTATGATGCTCCAGGCTGTCGGCCGGGTCGTCTGTGGTGCAGAGCGCCTCCACTTTAAAATGCTCCAGCAGGGCGGGAGCGGTCCACCGGGGCAGCTGGGCATTGCAATGTTCGTAGATAGCGTCTGCCGTATCTGCATTCAGCTGCTGCTTTACGCCAAAGGGGTTCAGCAGCTCCATGTGCGTCCAGTGGTACAGCGGGTTGCGCATGGTATAAGGTACAGTAGCCGCCCAGTGCCTGAACCGGGTCACATGATCGGCGCTGCCGGTAATATATTCCTCTGCTACGCCATTGGCCCGCATGGCGCGCCACTTGTAATGGTCGCCCTCCAGCCACATGGCGCACAGGTGCTCAAACTGGCGGTTGCCGGCAATATCTTCCGGCGGCAGGTGATTATGATAATCTATAATGGGCATGCCGCTGGCATACTCATGATATAAGCGTTTAGCCGTTTCTGTTTGTAACAAAAAGTCCTCAGATAAGAATTGCTTCATAATAGTTACAGCTGTACATTAAAAAATGTGTTGGGTGAATAGTGAATAGCCAATAGTGAATGGAAGGGCATTGCCTATCCCATTCACCATTCACCTTTCACTTGCCACCCCTTCCGCATAAGCGATCGCGCCTTCCTGCAGCATACCCAGCAGGTGGCCGGTTACCAGCTCGGTAAAGCCGGGCAGCCGGGTAAGATCGCTTTCCCAAAAGCGGCTGTCTGCGCACACCTGCGCTACAAAACGGGCTACCGTTGCGCTACTGAAAGTATCTACCTCCTGCCAGTAGCCTGCAAACAGGGCGGCGTTATCGTCTGTGATCAGGTACTGCTCGTTACCACGGGCGCCGTAATACCTGCCGTTCTCTTCCTTTACGGGGCGCAGGAACAGCAGCATGGCGGCAAAGCCCAGGCACATGGCCGGAGGCAGGGCCTGGCGGCGCTCGTAATAGCGCAGCAGGGTGCGCACATTACGGGCGTTCATTTTAGAGCTTTCCTGGAAGGTAATGCTGATGAGCTTGTGCGCAATATAAGGATTGGCAAAGCGGTCCAGCACATCCTGTGCAAAAGTATTGGCCTGCGGGCAAATATCCGCTATGGTGGGCAGTATCTCTTCCATGATCACGGTGCGGAAAAAAGCGCGCATATAGGCATGTTCCATGCATTCATATACCGTGTTCAATCCGCCCAGGAAAGCCAGCGGCACGGATATGGTATGGCTGCCGTTCAGGATGCGCAGCTTCTGCTCCCGGTAGGGCGTAATGCTGGACGCTATCAGCATACGCGGATCTGCCTGCTGGAAGGACAGCGCCTGTTGAATATTTTCCCCACCTTCTACGGCCCACAGCAGGAAAGGCTCTACATCTATCCACAAGCCATCTGTATACCCCGCCTGTTGCTGCAGCTCCTCCAGGTTGCGGGGCTTGCCGGGCACAATACGGTCTACCAGCGAGTTACAAAAATGATTGTCTGCCTGTATCCAGGCTATAAAATCTTCCGGCAGCCGGTTAAATGCTGCCAGTTGCAGCACCATCTCCTGCAGCTTTTGCCCGTTGTCCACCACCAGTTCCGTGGGCACGATCACAAAACCGGTATGGGCGCCGCCTTTAAAATAACGGTACCTTTCCCACAGCACGGCCAGCAGCTTGCCGGGAAAAGAGGCCGGCACGCCCTTGCCGATATTTTCCTCCACGTATTGTATCCCCACTTCCGTAGTATTGGACACAATCACCTGCAGCTCCGGCTGATGCACGGCTTCGAGCACCTTTCCCCAATCTGCATTCGATTGCAAAACGCGGCTAATAGAAGCATTCACCAGCTTTTGATTAACCAGCTCTCCCTGGGCCACGCCTTTGATATGCGTAGTGTACAAACCATCCTGGGCAGCAAATTCCGTTACCGGGCCATCTGTGGATTTTACCACCACTATCCTGCCTTTGAATATTCCCTGCTTGTTGGCCTTGTCTACCAGGTAATCCACCAGTCCCCTTAACAGCACACCGGTGCCGAACTGCAGCACTTTTTCGGGGTAGCTGAAATAATCCCTGGTAATTCCCAGCTCAGGATGCCGGGCTACGTAATCCTTGTTTAATGCAGATAACATGGAACTCATTTATAATATCTAAATTCTTTACCCAATAAATATAAGGTTACCTTTTAAGAATTTATAATAAAAATGGGAAAAAGGGAGCCCGGAGAAATTATTTGCAGCAAAGGAGAAATTTGTATAAGTTGTGGTAATCACTTCCGCATGGCCTTACAGGACCATAACAACAGTTATGATGTGCTCATCATAGGCGCCGGTCCGGCCGGCTGCTCCTGCGCCCTGGCGCTTGGCCATGCCGGCCTTCGCGTGGTCCTCATAGACAAGCACACCTTTCCCCGGGACAAAGTTTGCGGAGATGCCATACCAGGCCGCGCCATTAAATGCCTGCATGAAATGGGCCCCCGGTTTGCCGCGGCATTAGCTGCATTCACGGAAAAACTGCCTACCCGGCGAACGGTCTGTTATTTTAACAATAAAAAGCTCGATTTCTCCTGGACCCTGGAAGCCTATACCGCCACCCGGATGAGCTTTGACAATTTCCTGCTCTCCCTCGTTAAAGAATGCGGCGCCGTGCAGGTGCTGGAAGGCACGGAGATCAATGATATCGTACGCACAGGGAAAGGCTACACCGTTACGGCCCGGAACGGTTCCGGCGCTTTCCACTGCACCCTGCTGATAGGTGCAGACGGCACCAATGGCCTGACGGCCAAAAAACTGGCCGGGCAACAGATGGACCGGAAACACCACGTAGCAGCGGTACGGGGCTACTACCGCCATGTGGGCGGCATGGAAGATACCTGTACAGAGGTGTATTTTGACCGGAAATACCTGCCGGGGTATTTCTGGGTATTCCCCATCCACGGCGGGCTGGTAAATGCCGGCATGGGCGTTTTGTCTGACGACGTGGTGAAAAAGCACATCAATGTAAAAAAGGCCTTCCACGATTTTATTGAGCGCTCGGCCATCCTGCGCCACAAATTCCGGGATGCGCAACCTGCCGGCCCCCTGCAGGGCTGCGGCCTGCCCCTGGGATCGAGGTGGGTGGCCATGAGCGGCGATCATTTCCTGCTGGCCGGCGATGCTGCCTGCCTGATAGACCCGGTGAGCGGCGACGGTATCGGCAACGCGGTATTAAGCGGCAAGCTGGCCGCAGCACAGACCATCCGCTGCTTTACGGCCGGCAATTTCAGCGCTGCATACCTGAAAGCCTATGAGCAGGCGCTTTACAAAGCTGCGGGGGCAGACCTCCAGCGTAAAGCCCGGGTGCTGAAAGCCCTGGCCCGGATGCCCTTCCTGTTTGACACCGCTTTTACCATTGGAAAACACAGGATCGTCAAAAAATTCATGAAATAAGCCCCTTTCTCCATTTTACCCTAACTTTGCAGCCTCAATGGTTAAGATATGAGCAGACATGGCAAAGTGCTGGTAGCAATGAGCGGCGGTATAGACAGTACTGTAACGGCGCTGATGCTGCATGAGCAAGGATATGAAGTGGTGGGCATCACCATGAAGACCTGGGATTACGCATCCGCCGGTTCCAGCAGGAAGGAAACGGGCTGCTGTAACCTGGACTCTTTTAACGATGCCCGGGCAGCTGCCGTACAGCACGGGTTTCCGCATTTCGTACTGGACATCCGGGATGAATTCGGGGATTTTGTGATCAACAATTTTGTAGATGAATACCTGGCCGGCCGCACCCCCAACCCCTGCGTGCTGTGCAACACCCATATCAAATGGCGGGCCCTCCTTAAAAGGGCCGACGCCATGGACTGCGCCTTTATTGCCACCGGCCATTACGGGCAGATTCGCGAGCTGAACGGCCGCTACGTGATCAGCAAAGGCGTGGACGAGCTGAAAGACCAGAGCTATGTGCTCTGGGGCCTGCAGCAGGATGTGCTGGCCCGTACCCTGCTGCCGCTGGGACAGTACCGCAAGACCGAGATCCGGCAAATGGCCCACGACTTTGGCTACCCGGAGCTGGCCAGGAAGGCGGAAAGCTACGAGATATGCTTTGTGCCGGACAATGATTACCGCGGCTTCCTGAAACGCCGGGTGGCAGGCCTGGAGGAAAAAGTGAGCGGCGGCAATTTTGTATTAAAGGACGGCACTGTTGTAGGCCGGCATAAAGGATATCCCTTCTATACCATCGGGCAGCGCAAGGGGCTGGATATTGCCCTGGGCAGGCCCGTATATGTGACCAGCATTATTCCTGAGACCAACACCGTGGTGCTGGGTGAAGAAGACGACCTGCAGCGAAGCGAAATGCGCGTAGCCGGCATCAACCTCATTAAATACGACCACATTCCCGAAGGGCTGGAAGCCGTTACCAAGATCCGCTACAAGGACAAGGGCGCGCTGAGCAACCTGTATCATGGCGATAACGGGCAGGTGCACGTGCGTTTTTATGAGCAGGTAAAAGGCATTGCCCCCGGCCAGTCTGCCGTATTCTACGAAGGCGACGACGTGGTGGGCGGCGGCATCATCCAGCGCCTGTAGCATCATACAAGGATATGATATTTGATGTTTTTCCCGTAAACGGATAGTACTCCCTTTTATCTTGTGCGACCCCTTATGCCCGGCACTTACAGTGCCGGGTACAAAATAACCATTATTTAAATTCAACTAAAACCCAGGAACCCTCTATGAAAGACTGTTCTACTATCCGCTTTCGCGGGCGGCCATGCCGTGCACGTCATCTATCCCTTTTTTACGGAATGTCCTTACTGCTGCTAACGCTCTGCATGAGCCTCCTCCCTGCCCGGGCGCAGCTGTCGCGGCTGCGGGCAGACGGCCAGCGCATTGTGAACGCCAGCAACCAGGAAGTGATCCTCAAGGCCGTAGGCCTGGGCGGCTGGCTGCTGCAGGAAGGCTACATGATCAAACCCTCTTTTTCGGGCAGCGGCACCCAGTGGTCTATCAAAAAAAGACTGTACGACCAGGGACAGTCCGATGCTGCCGTAGAAGCATTTTACCAGAGCTGGCGCGACAACTTCATCACAAAAGCGGACATTGACTACCTGGCTTCGCTGGGCTTCAACTGCATCCGTTTGCCTATGCACTACGAGCTGTTCCTGACCAGCGCGCAAAGGGCCGTACGCAACAGTGTAGCCCGCAACCCCGGGAATTACAACAGCTATGTAAATTCCCTTACCAGCTGGTACAACAGCAACCAGCTGTTCAATGATCCCAACCTGGAAGGCTTCCGTACTATTGACAGCCTGCTGCGCTGGACAGCGGCCAACAACATGTACGTAGTGCTGGACCTGCACGCCGCACCAGGCGCGCAGGGCACGGACGCCAATATTTCAGATGCCCTGGTGGGCAATGACCTCTGGAACAGGAGCATTTACCAGGACATTACCGTTCGCCTGTGGCAGCGCCTGGCCAGCCGCTACATGAACAATTCCGGCATTGCCTTTTATGACCTGATCAACGAGCCGAACAATGTACCGGACAACCGCTGGATACACGACCTGTACGAAAGGCTGATCAACACCATCCGCGGGCTGGGCGATACCCACCTGCTGATGATAGAAGGCAACGGCTGGGGTAACAATTACGATTACATGGAGCCGTTCACCTTCACCAACCGCTCCAACCTGGTGTACAGCGCGCACCGCTACTGGATCACCAACTCCACCACGCAAACCGATCCCAATCCCAACCAGATCAACCTGATCGCCAACATGGTGAATTTCCGCAGCACGCACAACGTGCCGGTATGGGTAGGAGAAACCGGCGAGAACAACAACGCCTGGCTGAGCGAGAACATACAGGCGCTGAACTCCAGGGGCATAGGCTGGTGCCACTGGACCTACAAGCGCTTTGACAGCCAGGAGAATGCAGCGCTGATGCGTATTAACCCGCCCTACCTTATGGACGGCGCGGCTAATATGGCGGCAGTGCTGAACAACATCAAATTTGCCAGCTGCGTGCCCAACAACGGCACCATTGCTGCTGTGGCGCCCGGCTCCAACCCTCCCCCGGCAAACGCGCCTGTTGGCAAAACCATCTGGCTGCAGGGCTTCACCGGCCAGTATGTAAGCTCCGAGAACGGGGAAGCGCCCATGAACTGCAACCGCGCCAGCGTGCAGGGATGGGAACAGTTCCTGGTAGTGGATGCCGGCGGCGGCAAGATAGCGCTGAGAGGCAACAACGGCATGTATGTAAGCTCCGAGAACGGAGAGCAGCCCATGCACTGCAACCGCCCGGCCATACAGGAATGGGAGAAATTTGACTGGATCGTGAATGCAGACGGCAAGATATCCCTGCGTGGCAATAACGGCATGTATGTTTGCTCCGAGAACGGCGAGCAGCCTATGAACTGCAACCGCCCCTCTATTTCCGGCTGGGAGGCATTTGCCTGGGGTGAAGTAACCGCTGCCGCCACTGAAGTAGCACCTGCCATTGCTGCATCGGATTTCAAGGTGGTAGGTTACATGCCTTCCTGGTCCGGCAGTGTGAACACTGTGCAATACAGCAAGCTGACGCACATTAATTATGCCTTCCTGCTGCCTACTGCTACCGGTGACCTGCAATCGATTGAAAACCCTTCCAAGCTGCAAAGCCTGGTCAGCACCGCACATGCCAACGGCGTGAAAGTGCTGATCTCTGTAGGCGGCTGGAACGACGGCGATGACAGCGGCTTTGAAAGCCTGGCCGCCAACAGCGCCTACCGCAACAATTTTGTGAACAACATGATCAGTTTTGTGAACCAGTACGGGCTGGACGGCGTGGACATTGACTGGGAATACCCGGACAACGGGGCCTCCGCCAACAACTATGTAACGCTGATGCAGCAGCTCTCCACCGCCATGCACAGCCGGGGTAAGATGCTCACCGCAGCTGTGATAGGCGCCAACGGCGGCAGCATATCGAGCAGCGTGTTCCCGCTGGTGGATTACCTGATGCTGATGGCCTATGACCAGAACAATTTCCAGCACTCCACCTACAATTACGCCACACAGTCCCTCAGCTACTGGAGAGGCCGCGGCCTGCCGGCAGAGAAGGCCATACTGGGCGTGCCCTTTTACGGACGGCCTACCTGGGAATCCTATGCCCAGCTGGTAGCCAGGGGCGCCAATCCCTATGCAGACGTGTTTGACAACGTGGGCTACAACGGCATTACCACTATCAGGAACAAGACCCACCTGGCTTTTGACCAGGGCGGCGGCATTATGATATGGGAGCTTTCCCAGGACGCCACCGGCGCCAATTCCCTGCTGTCCGCCATTCATGAAGTGGTGCTGGAGCGGGGCGGCAGCCATCCTCCCCCGCCAGGGGATGCCCCCATTGGCCAAACCATCTGGCTGCAGGGCAATAACGGCCAGTACGCAAGCTCCAAGAACGGCGAAGGCCCCATGTGGTGCAACGCCACACAGGTGCAGGGCTGGAACCAGTTCCTGGTAGTGGATGCCGGCGGCGGCAAAATAGCGCTGAGCAACCTGGGTAAATATGTTTCGTCCGAGAACGGCGAACAACCCATTACCTGCAACCGCGACCTGGTGCAGGACTGGGAGAAATTTGACTGGATCGTGAATGCCAACGGGACCATTTCCCTGAGAGGCAATAACGGCCTGTATGTATCCTCAGAGAACGGGGTGGCCGCCATGACCTGCAACCGCGCTGCCATACAGGGCTGGGAGCAGTTCAACTACGGCATTGTGGGCGCCGCTGCGCGCACTACCCTGGCTGCTGCGGCTGTGCCGGAGAAAAAAGCGGACAACCCGGCAACCGGTGCAATGATCGTATATCCCAATCCGTTAGTGCAGGGCGGCACCTTTACGCTGAAGCTGGATAAATTCGATGCCGGCGCACCGGTACAGGTGGTGATCGTGGATATCAACAAAAGGGTGGTGGCCTGCCACAAGGCAAATGCCGCGGTGCTCACCATCCCCACTGCCGGCCTGGGCAGCGGCTTCTATATTGTGACTGCCACCAATGGCAGGCATACTTACACAAAGAAAATTGTGATCCAGTAAATACTAACGCCCTGAAGACCTGCCAGGTTTTGCAACCTGGCAGGTCTTCTTTTTTCGCTATATTTAATTACAAAAGACAGCACATAATGTGAGAACAGCTTTACTCCCCGCTTACCTTATTTTCTCCTGCTTATTGCTGGCGGCTGGCTTGCCGGCACCGGCGCAAACGCCCCGCTATGTTATTTCCTTTACCGGCAGGCAGGGCACGCCTTACCGGCTGGAGGAGCCGGCAGCCTACTTATCGCCCCGCGCCCTGCAACGGCGCGCCAGGCAAAACATTGCCATTGACAGTACAGACCTGCCGGTGAACCCCGCTTATATTGACAGCCTGCTGCAAACCGGCAACGTACAGCTGCTGTATACCCTGCGCTGGCAGAACGGGGCTGTTATCCAAACGGACGATGCCGCAGCCCTGCAAAAGATACGGCAGCTGCCCTTTGTAAGATCGCTGGAGGAAAGCTCCCGGCGCACAGCGCCGGCAGCAGGCGAACGGCAGTATCTCGCCACTACAGGCGCCCGCACCAGCGGTACTGCCGGCCTTGATTACGGCCACAGCTATACGCAGGTACACCTGCATGAAGGGGAATACCTGCATAACAAAAACCTGCGGGGCGATGGTATGCTGATAGCCGTGCTGGATGCGGGCTTCCCTTCTGTAGACTATAACCGGGCCTTTGCCTGGCTCCGGGATCAGCAGCAGATAACTGCTACCCGCAACTTTACCGATAACAGTACCTATGTATACAATTACGGCGAGCATGGCACACAGGTGCTATCCATACTGGCTGCCAACCTGCCCGGCGAAATGACCGGCACTGCACCGGAAGCCGCTTACGTACTGCTCCGTACCGAAGAAGCAGGTACCGAGCAGCCTGTAGAGGAAATGAACTGGGCCGCAGCAGCAGAGCTGGCAGACAGCCTGGGCGTGGATGTGATCTCCTCCTCCGTAGGCTACAATACATTTGACAACCCTGCCTATGATCATACCTACGCCCAGCTGGACGGGCGCAGCACAACAGCTGCCCGGGCGGCTGCCATGGCCGTGCGCAAAGGGATGATCGTGGTAAGCGCCGCCGGCAATGAAGGCAACCTTGACTGGCGCTATCTGCTGACCCCTGCGGATGCAGACAGCGTGCTCACCGTAGCCGCGGTGGACAGCCAGGGGCGGGTGACCTCCTTTAGCAGCTACGGCCCTACTGCAGACGGGCGCATCAAGCCGGATGTAGCAGCGCTGGGCGCAGGCACCGCCTTTGTAAATGTAAACGGCGCTGTTACCAGCGGCAATGGCACTTCCTATGCCTGCCCGGTAATAGCCGGGCTGGTGGCCTGCCTGTGGCAGGCTTTTCCGTGGCGCACCAACATGGAAATACTGCAGGCCGTAAAAGCTTCCTCCAGCCAATACGCTACGCCGGACAACCGCACAGGCTACGGCATTCCCAACTTCCGCGCGGCCTACGACATGCTGTTGAAAATGGACATGCAGGATACGGCGTATATCCGCACCCGGTTAAACAACCGGTCCATTAAAGTATTCCCCAACCCCTTCAGCAGCCAGCTGCATATCTATTACCGGTCTGCCGGCCAGGAAACGGTGTATTTCCAGCTCATAGGCGCTGCCGGCAGGATCGCAGGCAGCTGGCAGGCAACGCCCTCCGGCACTTACAGCTACTTTACCCGGCAAACAGGGCTCATGCAGCTGCCCACCGGGCTTTATTACCTGAGAATGATACAGGGAAAGGAACAGGAAGTGGTGAAGTTGGTGAAGTATTGATGCGCTTTAGCACTTCAGCACATTGGCAAACATAGTATCCGCCCCATGCATATACCCCGCTATTACGCCGCCTGCCTGCCATTGCAATCCGGCGGATCCGCAAAGATGCTGCACCACGGCCTCATTCTCCTGCCGGAACACGGAGCAGGTAATGTAGATGAGCCTGCCGCCGGGCTTAAGCAGCGGTATCACGTTGCCGGCTATCCGCTTTTGCAATGCCTGGAACGAGGCAATCTGCTCCTGCCTGAAAAAATACAGGCTCTCCGGGGTGCGGCCCCAGGTGCCGGAGCCGCTGCAGGGCGCATCCAGGATAATGCCGTCAAACAGCTGCTTTCCGAAAGTGGAGGGCGGCACCGGCTTTGCCAGATCCAGCACCTTGCTTTCATACTGTTGTACGCCTGCTGCCGCAAAACGCTGCTGCAGGTTGTGAAGGATGGAAGGGCGTATATCGCTCACCGTTAGCTGCACATTTGGCTCCTGGTCCAGCAGCAGGAGGGACTTACCCCCGCTGGCAGCGCAGCAGTCCCACCAGCGCTGCCCCGGCTTTGGCTGGAACAGCCGGCCGGTTTGCCGGGAGGAAGCATCCTGTACTTCATACCAGTCCCGGTGGGGAATGATCGCTTCGGTGCTGGTGCCGTTAGGCAGGGACAGCACATCGGGCGCCTGCCAGGTAAATGGTACACCGGCCTGTTGCAGGAGTGCGGCTACAGCGTCCTGCCTGTGCTTCCGTACACGGATGAACAGGCGGGGTTGCGTAAAGTAGGATTGTACAAATTCCTGCGGGGCAATGCCTTCAGACAGCTCGCCCACAAACGGAAAGATGTCTTCCATAGCGGGCGCCTGCCCGTTCGGGGATATCATCCGGAGCTTTTCCGGTAACGGCAGGGCTGCTTTTTCGTTCCACTCCGGCTGGAAAAAAGCCAGCAGTTCATCCGCCTGGGTGGCGCACAGGAACTGCCCCAGCAGTATTCTTTCCGGCGCGGGCATTTCCGTTCTCCACAAATGCCCCAGGCGGTAAAAAGCATACACCAGCTGCGATACCCGGCGCCGGTCCCGGCTGCCCATTTTGGGATGCTCCCTGAAAAATGTTCTCAGGAAATGGTGCAACGGCAATGTACCGTCGTAAGTATGCACAATATGCGCTGCAGACAGCAGGTAATTTTCCCAGCGGGTCATGTTGCAAAGGAAGATGGAAAAAAGCAAAAATTAAAAACAAAAAAAGGGAAGGCAGCCCTCTGTAAAAAAGGGCGCTGCCCTTTAATGGAAGGACAGCGCCGCTATTTTTACCTTGAATTTTTTACTTACAGCTTCAGCAGGGCCTTTACCGGGTCTTTACCGAACAGCAGCTGTTCGGGGTTTTCCAGCATTTCCTTCACCCTTACCAGGAAGCTTACGGATTCGCGGCCGTCAATGATGCGGTGGTCATAGCTGAGGGCTACGTACATCATGGGGCGTATCACCACCTGGCCGTTCACTGCCATGGGGCGCTCCTGTATCTTGTGCATGCCCAGGATGGCGGACTGCGGTATGTTGATGATGGGCGTGCTCATCAGGGAGCCGAATACGCCGCCATTCGTGATGGTAAAGGTACCGCCGGTCATTTCCTCCATGGTAAGCTTGTTGTCGCGGGCTTTGGTAGCCAGCTCCACCACTTTCTTCTCAATGTCGGCCATGCCCAGGCTTTCGGCGTTGCGGATCACCGGCACCACCAGGCCTTTGGGGGCAGACACTGCGATGGAAATATCGCAGAAGTCATGGAACACCAGCTCTTCCCCGTCAATATACGCGTTCACGGACGGGAATTCCTGCAGGGCAAAGCAGCAGGCTTTGGTAAAGAAGCTCATAAAGCCCAGGTTTACCTCGTACTGCTTTTTGAACACCTCTTTATACTTGGCGCGTATTTCCATGATACGGGTCATGTCCACTTCGTTGAAAGTGGTGAGCATGGCCGTGGTGTTCTTGGCTTCCACCAGGCGGCGGGAAACCGTTTTGCGCAGGTTGCTCATTCTTTCCCGGCGCTCGTTGCGGGAGAACAGCTCCTGGCCAATGGCCACGCCCGGGTTCTGCAGGGCGGCCCATACATCGTCCTTCAATATTTTGCCATGTGCGCCGCTGCCTTTGATGGAAGCGGGGTCCACATGCTTGTCTGCTATTACGGCGGCGGCCACGGGGGTAGCCCTTATGTTGCCGGGAATGTTGGTTACCGGCGCCTGTTGCGGTTGCGGGGCTGCCGGTGCAGCAGCTTTGGCAGGCTGTGCAGGAGCAGCGGCAGGTGCTTTACCTGCCGGGCGGGGCGCGTCCGTATCTATTTTGCAGGCAATATCGCCTATCTGCAGGGTATCTCCTTCCTTGGCTACGATCTTCAGGATGCCGGCCTCTTCCGCGTTCAGCTCAAAGGTGGCTTTTTCAGACTCCATCTCGCACACCATTTCATCCCGCTCCACATAGTCGCCGTCCTGTTTCAGCCATTTCACCAGGGTGACCTCGCTGATGGATTCTCCTACGGTGGGCACTTTCACATCAATAATTCCCTTCCCGGCCGGAGGCGGTCCCGGCACAGCCGTTTCCGCTTTATCGGGCAGCGTTTCCGCGGCTGCCACTGTTTTGGCCTCAGGCGCCGCCTGCGCGGGCGCTGCCGCATCGGTATCAATCGTACAGGCTACATCCCCAATATTCAATGTAGCGCCTTCAGGGGCGGCAATCTTCAATACCCCTGCTTTCTCTGCATTCAATTCAAAGGTGGCCTTCTCCGATTCCATTTCGCATAACACCTCATCCTGCTGCACATAGTCTCCGTCTTTTTTCAACCACTTCGCAATTGTTACCTCGCTTATAGATTCTCCTACCGTAGGAACTTTGATTTCGACAACCATTATTTCAGTTTTCTGTTTGATGTTATAGTGAAAAGTGAAGGGTGAAGCGTGAAAGGTGAAGGAATATTATTGTTTCACCTTTCACTTTTCACCTTTCACTAAATATTGAACGCTGTATCAATAATCTCCTGCTGCTCGCGGGTATGCACCTTGGCATAGCCGGTGGCGGTGGCGGCGCTCGGGTTGCGGCTGATCACGCCATAGTTCAGCTGCTTCAGGTTCATTTGCAGGTAGGAAGCAGCGCCCATGTTCAGCGGCTCTTCCTGCACCCAGAACCAGGTGGCTCCCTTGTACCGCTGGGCAATGGCTTCCAGCTGCGCTACCGGCAGCGGGTACAGCTGCTCCATCCTTACAATGGCTACGTCCTTGCGGCCTTCCTTCATCTGCTTTTCGCTCAGGTCAAAATAGATCTTGCCGGTGCAGAACAGCACTTTCTTCACTTTGGACGGATCGTCAATGAACGGGTCGTCCAGCACTTCCTTAAACCCGCCGTTGGTAAATTCCTCCATGCCGGAGTAAGAGCCCGGATGGCGCAGGTTGGCCTTGGGCGAGAAGTTCACCAGCGGCTTGCGGAACGGCCAGGTGAGCTGGCGGCGCAGCGCATGGAAGAAATTGGCGGAGGTAGTGATGTTGGTCACTACAATGTTGTATTCTGCGCAGGCCTGTAAAAAGCGTTCGGGCCGGGCATTGGAGTGGTCCGGGCCACCGCCTTCATAACCGTGCGGCAGCAGCAGCACCAGCCCGTTCTGGGTGGTCCACTTCTGCTCGGCGCTGGTCAGGTATTGGTCTATCACGGTCTGGGCGCCGTTCACGAAGTCGCCATACTGGGCTTCCCACAGTACCAGCGTATTGGGATTGGCCATGGCATAGCCATATTCAAAGCCCATTACGGCAAACTCGCTCAGCAGGGAGTTGTAGATCCTGAACTTGCCCTGCTTGTCCTGCAGGTGGGCCAGGCGGTTATAGGTAGCATTGGTATTCTCGTCAAATAAAATGGCGTGTCGGTGGGAGAAGGTGCCGCGCTGTACGTCCTCGCCGCTCATGCGCACGTCCTTTCCTTCTATCAGCAGGCTGGCATAGGCCAGCAGCTCGCCGGTGGCCCAATCTACCTTGCCTTCCTTTTCATACAGCTTGATCTTGTCCTTCAGCAGCTTTTCCACTTTGCGCAGGGGCACAAAATTTTCCGGCCATTGCATCAGACTGTTGAACAGGCGGGTGAAATCCTCCTGCTTGATGGCGGTTACGGGCGACTGCTCAAAATCCTGCGGGGTGGATTTCCGCAGCTCGGCCCACCATTGCTCCGGTTTCTGGTGGCTGTAAGGCAGCGGGCGCTGTTTCACTTCATCCAGTCTTTCCTGCAGGTCGGCCCAGAAGCGTTGCTGCATATCCCTGGCCATTGTCTGCGCATCGGTTTCGCCGTTCTTCAGCAGGTACTGGGTGTATACCTCGCGCGGATCAGGATGCTTGTCGATCAGCGCATACAGGCTGGGCTGTGTAAACTTGGGCTCATCGCCTTCGTTATGGCCGTGCCGGCGGTAGCAGAGCAGGTCAATAAAAATATCGGAATTAAACTCCTGGCGGTAGCGGGTGGCGATCTCGGCAACCTTTACCACGGCCTCGGCGTCATCGCCATTCACATGGAACACGGGCGCCTGTACGATAGCCGCCACGCTGGTACAGTAGTCAGAGGAGCGGGCGTCGTCAAAGTCGGTGGTAAAACCGATCTGGTTATTGATCACAAAGTGCATGGTGCCGCCGGTGTAGTATCCTTTCAGGTTGCTCATCTGCACCAGCTCGTACACTACGCCCTGCCCGGCAATGGCGGCGTCGCCATGTATCAGGATGGGCAGTATGCGGTCGTAGTCGCTGTTGTAGATCACATCTGCCTTGCTGCGGGCAAAGCCTGTTACCAGCGGGTCTACCACTTCCAGGTGGGAAGGGTTGGGTATAAGCTGCAGGTTGATCTTTTTACCGGCAGGCGTATCTATCAGGGCGCGGAAGCCGAGGTGGTATTTTACGTCCCCGCTGCCCATAGTAATATCGGGGGTGGCTATGCCTTCAAATTCAGTGAAGATCTGTTCGTAGGTTTTGCCCAGGATATTGGCCAGTACGTTGAGGCGTCCGCGGTGGGCCATGCCTATCACGGCCTCCTGCACGCCATGTTCGGATGCGGTGTTGATCATGGCATCCAGGGCAGGGATGGTATTTTCGCCGCCTTCCAGGGAAAAGCGTTTTTGTCCTATGTACTTGGTATGGAGGAATTTTTCAAAGATCACGCCCTGGTTAAGCTTTTGCAGGATGCGCTTTCTCTTTTCCAGGGGCATGGGCTGGTGCAGGGTGCTTTCCATTTCCCGCTGCAGCCATTCTACTTTTTTAGCGTCGTTGATATACGTGAATTCCAGTCCTACAGAGCCGGCATACACCTGTTTCAGCCTGTTAACGATCTTTTCCAGTGAGGTTTTGCCCAGGCCGATCACCTGGCCGGCATGAAATTCCGTTTGAAGGTCGGCTTCGCTGAGGCCAAAGAAGGAAATGTCCAGGTTGGCCTGCCGGTCCTTTCTTTCCCGGATGGGATTGGTTTTGGAGATCAGGTGTCCTTTTTTGCGGTATGCCTGGATGAGCCGGTACACGCCCAGTTCCCTGGCAAGCTGTTCGCTGGTAACCGGTAAACCCGTACTTCCCGCCACTGCTGTTCCTCCTGCCTTGCCATTCAGATTAGACACCGCAAAATCAAACCCCTCAAAAAATTTCGCCCAGTCAGGATCAACGGAATGCGGGTCTTTTCTGTAATCCTGGTATAAAGATTCAATGTAGGCCGGGTGCGAGTTAGTGACAAAAGAGAAGTCCTTCATTTACAACGAGTTTTGCTTGGTCTTCGGTTCAAATTACATTCGGCAATATCTGTTTTTTACTTTTCAACAGCCTCATGGACCCTCGCATGCATATGCCCTGTATAAGCAACGTTCTTACACACGGTTTCGCCTGATCCAGCCACAGTGTGGACTTACATCCCCCCTCTGATACGCTAATCCAGGCTTTTGCATGGTCGTTTCTGTTGAAATTTGATTTTCCGTAGTAATATTGGATTGCAAATATCGCTTGTTTTTTGTTAAAGCGGTAGTAAATTTAATGAATTAATATGCGAATGTGCAGATATGCAGATGGGGGAAAATAGCTATACTTGCCCCCATCTGCACATCTGCATATCCCCTTATCCGCACATTAATTTTGTTTTGTTTGTAAAAAACTTATCCGTACCTTTGCCCTCCTGAAACTGAAAATAGAAAAATGGCAAACCATAAAGCAACGAAAAAAGACGTACGTCAGAGCAGAAGGCGCAACGAGCGTAACCGTTACTACGGTAAAACCACCCGTAATGCCATCCGTGACTTGAAGGCAGTAACTGACAAAGCCACTGCCCAGAAGGATCTTTCAGAAGTGATCTCCATGATCGACAAGCTGGCTAAACGGAACGTGATTCATAAGAACAAGGCTTCCAACCTGAAGAGCAAGCTGGCTAAGAAGGTGAATGCCCTGGCCTAGTAAACGCCACCACTACATTATTAACATATACCGGCTCTTCCTGTAACACGGGAAGGGCTTTTTGTTTTACCATACGCAACCAGCACTAAACCAACGAGGAACGGATGAAGCCATTACTGATCGCCGCCGCCTTACTGCTGCCGCTGTGGGCCGCCTCCCAGGACCTGCGCACCCGCTTTGAGCGCACACAGGGCCGGGAAACCGCCACTTACCAGGAATGTATTGCCTACTATCAGCTGCTGGACAAACGCTTTCCGCAGATCAAACTACTGGAAATGGGCCCTACCGATGCCGGGTATCCCCTGCACCTGGCCATTTACTCCGCCGGGGGCGATTTTGATTTCAACAGCCTGAGAAAAAAGAACAAACGTATTATACTGGTCAACAATGGCATCCATCCCGGGGAGCCGGACGGCATTGACGCCAGCATGATGCTGCTGCGCAACCTGGCCCAGGGCAGGGAACAGCTGCCGGAGAATATCGTGCTGGCCGTGATCCCCATTTACAACATTGGCGGCGCCCTGAACCGCAGCCCCTATTACCGCGTGGACCAGAACGGTCCCGCCGCCTTCGGCTCCCGCGGCAACAGCCAGCACCTGGACCTGAACCGGGATTTCATCAAGGCCGACTCCAGGAACGCCCGCTCCTTCCAGCAGATATTCCAGCTAACAGACCCTGACGTGTTCATTGACAACCATGTGAGCAACGGCGCTGATTACCAGCACGTCATGACCCTGCTGTCTACCCAGCACGGCAAGCTGGGTGGCCCCATGGGTGAATACCTTAACAGGGAGTTCGAGCCGGGCATTTACCGGCTGATGAAAAACCATGGCTTTGACCTGGTACCCTATGTAAACCACTTTGGCGAAACGCCGGACAGCGGCTGGGTGGAGTTTGCAGACGGTCCCCGCTACTCCAGCGGGTACGCCGCCCTGTTCCACACCTTTGGCTTTGTGCCGGAAACCCATATGCTGAAGCCCTACCCCCGGCGGGTACAGGCTACCTATGCGCTGATGCAGAGCTTCATCACCTTTGTAAGCCAGCACAGCGGGCAGATCAAGGCCCTGCGGGAACAGGCAAAAGCAGCCGTCAAGACACAGGCTCTCTTCCCCCTGGAATGGACACCTGATATGCGCCGACACAGTAACATCACTTTCAAGGGATATGCTGCGGGGCATAAGCCCAGCAAGGTATCCGGCCTGCCCCGCCTGTATTACGACCGCAGCCGGCCGTACGAGCGGCAGATACCCTTCTACAACTATACAACGCCGGGCAATTTTGTACGGAAACCGGCTGCCTACATCATTCCTCAGGGCTGGTGGCGCGTGCTGGACCTGCTGAAGAACAACCACGTGGAAATGCAGCGCCTGCCCAAAGACACCACCCTGCTGGTGGAGATATACCATATCGAGGACTACAAAACGGCCTCCCGGCCCTATGAGGGACACTACCTGCACAGCCAGGTGAAAGTAACAACCACCAGGGATTCCATTGCTTTCCGCAAGGGCGATTACTACATTCCCATGAACCAGGTGGCCAACCGCTACCTGGTAGAAACCCTGGAGCCTGCCGGCGGCGACTCATTCTTTGCCTGGAACTTCTTTGACAGTATACTGGGGCAAAAAGAAGGCTATTCCAGCTATGTATTTGAGGACACCGCGGCCGAATACCTGCGCGGGCACCCCGAGGTGAAAGCGGCGCTGGAAAAGCGTAAAGCGGCAGACAGCGCTTTTGCCAATAGTGCCGCTGCCCAGCTGCGGTTTGTGTACAAGCACTCGCCCTATGCAGAGCCGGGGTATTTAAGGTACCCGGTGTACAGGGTGGTGAAGTGAGGATAGCCCTGGAGCGCTTCACCCTCCGCAAGCGCCGGCCCGCTCCAGCAACATAAGCACATGCTGCTCTCCGAAAAAATGATTATACAGTAAAATACGCTCCATGCGCCGGGGGAATGCCTGCACCATGGGAAACCACTGCTGCGGCACCTGCTGCGCCTTTAAAATATGTGCGCCCAGCCAGGCGGCAAAAGCGCCGGCAGTTTCATATTCCCCGCAAAGGTGCTTGAAGGGTAGCTGGCAGGTACCCGGAAAGACAGCGTCCAGCTGCTGGTAAAAATGCGCGTAGTTGCTGTCTGCATTCCGCCCTGTGAGTACCAGGTCTATATCCTGCGGGGTAAGTCCGTGCTGCTGTAAAAAAGCGGACAGCGCCGCAGCCGGGAAGCCCGGCTGTGGCTTGTAAAATAGCTGCAACCCGGCAATGCGGGCATAGCTTTGGGCAGCAGCATCGGCCGACAGCGCGAAGAAAACAGCCCCCTCCCCTGCTATGGTGCCGGGAGAGGGATGATCGTAAAGCTGGGCGCTGTTCACCTTCTCCGTCTTCCACAGGCCAATGCGGGATTTGATGAAGCAATGCTCTTCCGTCATCTCATCAAAAGCGCCGGTAAGCGTGTGGGGCGTGCCTTCCTGTAGCAGCAGCATGCTGTCCAGCAGGGCATGCTCAAAGGAAAAGCCCCGGTGCACAAAGGTATTGTTATAGGTGGTGCATTGCTGCTGCACGGCTATCATACCGTTCACGGCATTGTAGGTGGATTGTATAAAGGGTGTGGGATTAAGCGCCCGTTCGTTGTATTGGCGAATGTCTTTCAGGAAGCGCTCCGTATCCTGCAGGCTGCCTTTGCCGGTACCGGTCACAATAGCGCCGGGCGCGCCCATACCGCTGTCCTGCAGGCATTTGAGGGCGGCGGTGAGCCCTATCTTCAGCATACGGCTCATGCGACGCAGGCTGTTCGCCGGAATGTATGCCTTGTAATCCGGCTCCCGGGCCTTTAGCAGGTTGCTGTTGCTGTGCTCCAGCGGTTGCACAAAAATATCTCCCTCAAACGTATGCTGCGGAGTGATAGCTGCCATACCTTGTATGTAACACTTAGCCTTCATATTTGCTGATCACCAGGGAGGCATTGTTGCCACCGAAACCGAAAGAATTTGAAATAACAGTACATACCGGCTGTTGCTCCAGCAGCCGGGTTTCCGGCACAATCTCCAGCTCCTCCATCTGTTCAGAGAAATTGAGATTGGGGAAGACGATCCCCTGCCGGATGGCCAGTATGGAATAAATGGCCTCAATAGCGCCGGCAGCTGCCAGCGCATGCCCTGTAAAGGGCTTGGTGGAGCTGAAAGGTGGCACCTGCCGGCCAAAAAGGCGCTGCAGCGCCTTGCCTTCGGACACGTCGTTGTTCAGCGTAGCTGTGCCATGCACATTTACATACTGCACATCTGCAATGCTGCGGCCGCTCATGGCCAGGGCCTGCTGCATGGCGGTAAAAGCGCCGTCGCCCTCCGGTGAAGGGGCTGTAGGGTGAAAAGCCTCATTGCTGTTGCAATACCCGCTCAGCTCCGCCAGTATGGTGCTCCCGTTTTCCCGTGCCAGGGTTTCGCTTTCCAGCATCAGGTAGGCGGCGCCTTCGCCCAGGTTCAGGCCGTTGCGCTGCTGGTCAAAGGGGCGGCAGGGTTGCCTGTCAATGTTTTTAAGAGAGTTGAAACCGTTCAGGGTAAAGCCGGTAAGGGCTTCCGTGCCGCCGCATACCACGCGGCGCAGCAGACCCTGTTTGACCAGGCGGGCGCCGTACATAATGGCATTGGCAGAAGAGGAGCAGGCCGTGCTGATGGTGGTAATGTAGCCGGTAAGGCCCATCCGGTCGGCAATGCGCTGGGTACTGTCCGCGCAGTCCAGCGTATCGATGTATTGCAGGAAAGTCCCGTCCTTTGCGGGATCTATCAGATCAAAATATACCCGCTCCGTATCGCACATGCCGCCCACGGTAGAGGCATTGATAAAACCCGTGGGCTCCTGTTGCGGATCGTTGATGCCTGCCTGTTGTAATGCCTCCTGCATGGCGATCAGCCCCAGCAGGGTGGTACGGGTGTATTGTGGCAGGCCGTGCACACCGGCCATTTCCTTCAGCGCTTCGTCACTATGCTTTACTTCCGCTACCGGCAGCACCTCCCTGTAGATGGTGTCCAGGTAGCGGGTGTACCCCAGGCCGCTCTGCTGCTGCCGGAGGCTGTGAAGATTGGCTGCTACCGTATCACCAATGGCGGTGATCATTCCCATGCCTGTTATAAACACACGTTCGGCCATGCTGTACCGTTTTACTCAGGCCGGTTGTTTGGATTGGATGAATTCCGCCATGGATTGTACGGACTGTAAAATCTTTCTCCCTTCGCGGGGGTCTTCCACCCGGATCTGGTAATGCCTTTCCAGCAATACCATCAGCTCCAGGGAGTCAATACTGTCCAGCCCCAGCCCTTCGCCGAACAAAGGCGCGTTGTCCTCAATATCCTCCGGTTTGATATCCTGCAAATTCAAAGCCTCAATGATCTGCGCTTTCAGCTGCTTTTTTAACTCTTCCATAATAATGTTGTAGGTTTACCCCAAGACCGGTAAAAATACAGTTTTACAATTGATTAGAAAATATTTCTATCCGTACCGGCGCCCCGTTTCAGCTGATCCTTCTCTTCTCTATCCTGGCTGCTATCCAGAGCATTACCACGCATAGGGCCAGCAGCTTGCCGGCATTGCCCCATATATGACCGATGCCTGCATTGCGCAGGTAAATATCGTTAATAGCTTCCAGGCCCCAGTTCATGGGTGTTAAATGCCCCAGCAACTGCATGTTGGGCGGCATTACCTCCAGTGGCACCCATATGCCGCCTATGGCCGACAGGATCACCACGGAGATGGCCCCGAAGTTCAGCGCCTGGTTGGGTGTTTTAAATACCGTGCCAATAAGTATGCCATAGGCTGTGGCTGCCAAAGCTATGCCCAGCGCTACCACAAAGGCCGCCAGGTAGCTTTTGCCCAGGGTAAGCGGGGGCAGGCCCAGGGATGGCATCAGGTAAATGCCTACCAGTATCATCAGGTAGAACTGCACAATGCAGATGCCTACATAGAACAGCATCTTGCCGGCCAGCACTTCCAGGTAGGAGCCAGGTATCAGCTGTATGCGCAGCAGGCTGCCATCCCCTCTTTCCCGGATCATGTTACCGGCAATGGGTATCACAATGAAGAACATGGCAAATATGCTCCAGGCCGGTACATTATGCTGCACGGAATTATAGATCACATCTATCTGTTTGACCGGCCCCGTAGCCTGCTCCTGCAGCCCGATAGCCTTTAGCCGTATATCCAGGGTATCGGTAGCGGCAGCGCCGGCATCCTTCCTGCGCAGCTGCAGCTGGATACGCTCCAGCAGCAGGTTGGTTTGCACCTGGGTCAGAAAATTGTCCAGGGCCTGGTGGATGGCGCTCTTGAACGCTTTCTTGGCAGCAGGGTCGAAATAGATCACCACGTTGAGTGAATCATCCCGCTGCTTTACCGGCTGCATAGCGGGCAGGCCCATACGTTTGGACAGGTCATTCACAATGCGGTTGGCATTGCTCACAATAGCCGCGGTAGCGCCCCGGGGAATGACGATGCAGATGCGGTAATCGCCCTCATTCACCAGCTCCCGGGCCTTTTCTGTGGTAAGGGGCTGGCCGTCCAGGGAGTCTACCAGCGTAAACTGCCCGCTGCTTTCCAGTCCTTCCCTGATATAACGGGCCAGCCGGCCGTGATCATTATCCACGGTGAGCACGTCAAACTTCAGCTCCTGGTAATCCCGGAACGGGGCATCTTCTATCAGGGCCATCACGGTGATCAGCACCACCGGCATCAGGAACAGCAGGGCCAGCCCACCGCGGTCCCGTTTCAGCAGCAGCCATTCTTTCCGTATCGTAGCCAGTAGTCGTAACATATTCTATACTTTATGCTGAAGGCATAACGCAGGGAACGTTCAGCATCTTCAGTCTCTTACCGCGCGCCCGGTGTAGTGCAGGAACACCTCTTCCAGGTTGCGGCATTCAGGATGTTGTTGGATCAGTGCAAGCGGCTGCCCCTGCAGCACCAGCCGGCCCTGGTCTATAACCGCTACCTCGCTGCACAGGCTTTGCGCCTCTTCCAGCAGGTGAGAGGTGTACAGGATGCTGACGCCCTGCTGGTTATACTCCCGTAGGAACTGCAGGATCATGCTGCGCGACTGCACATCCACACCGGCGGTGGGCTCGTCCAGCACCAGCAGCTGCGGGTCGTGCAGCAGGGCGGCAATGATATTGGTACGGCGTTTCATACCGCCGGAAAATTTAAAGATCTCCTTGCGGCTGTTCTTCTCCAGGCCGAAGCGTTGCAGGTACGCATCTATTTTAGCACGCAGCGGCCGGCCTTTCATGCCGTACAGGTGGCCGAAATACTCCAGGTTCTCCACTGCCGTGAGCTGCGGGAACAGCGCGATCTGCTGCGGCACAATACCGATCAGGCGTTTGATGCTTTCGCGGTGGGTAATGTCCTGGCGCAGGCCAAAAACCTCCGCGTGCCCGCTATCCGTCTTTACCAACCCGCAAAGGATGGAGATGGTAGTGGTCTTGCCGGCGCCGTTCGGCCCCAGCAAACCGGCTATGCTGCCTTTGGAAAAGCTGAAGGACAGCCCGCTGAGAGATGGCTCCAGCGCGCCCCGGTAAGTTTTATGAAGGTTGTGAACACGAATCATTAGTGACATGCTGATGTGCTGATATGCAGATATGCAAATGTGCAGATGGATGGAAGCAAAGACCGGGTTTCTCATCAAGACACAATCCTCTGCATATTTACCTATCTGCACATCCGCACATTATATTTTCGTTTTTGCCAGCCGCTTAAAAAAACCTTCTTCTGCTGCCGCGCATTGCAGCAGCATTCCGCTCAGCTCCCGGTAGGATACATTGTCGGCGGCACGGCTTTTACAAACGCGGCCGGCCTCGAAGGCAAAGTTCCGCCAGAGGTCACCGATACCGGTCAGTTCCTTTGAAAGCATGGCCAGCTCCGGCTTGTTCAGCAGCGCGGCAGCTTCCTGCAGGAAGGCGGCATACATGAAGCGGAAACCCGCACCGCCCGTGCCGATCTCTTCCTGCATCCGGATCACATTGCCCAGGTACAGCACCGACCTGCGGTCGCCTACCTTTTCGGGATAATGCTGCATGCGTTTGGCCAGGAAGCGGATGCCCTTTACGCCAAACATCGGCACAGGCACCTTCAGCATATAATGACAGGCCTGTGCAATGCCCTGCCGCACCGGCTTTTCCAGTGATACATCCGTTGGCACCCGCACGGGGTAGTACATTTTGCCTTTGGGCTCCGGGAAGCCTTTGGCAAAGCGCGCTTCCGCCAGGCTTTCCGGATCTATTTCAGTAACGGTGTCCATGATGGGATCGCTTACCTGGTAATTAGCGCCGTTCTTGCCATAGATCACCAGGTTATGCGCATTGAAATGAAAACGGTAGGCGGGCGGAAAATAAGGCAGGTAGTATACGCTGGACAACACGCCCACGGGAATGCCCTTTGCCAGCACCTCATCCAGCGCCTGCATGGCTTTTGCAGGAGCGGAAAATTTCTGCGACTGCATTTTTACGCCCAGCCGGCTGCACACCCGCTGGAAAATAGCGCCGGGCCAGATGCGGTAAGTAGTGCCCGGCACCCCGTTCACCTTTACAAACGGCAGGTGGCCGAAGAATATACCGGCGCCAATGCCAAAAGCCATCGGTTCGCTGATGGACAGGCCATAATGCCGGAACATATTGGATATAACCCCGCTCTCACAATGGGCCGTTTGCACGTGATCGAACTGTATTACACTCATAGTTGAAAATGTAGAATGTAAAATGTAAGATCTTACATTTTACATTCCTCTCTTTTATTTTACTTCCTTCAGCTCCTGTACAGTGATCCTGAAGGCAGCGGCATAGCGTTGCAACATTTTATCGCTGAGCTTATTAAATACCCGGGGGCGCATATGACGTTTTACCTGCCACTGGAACCTGCCCACATAGTTGGCCAGCAGCGCCAGGTCCATCAGGTGTTTCTCCATGTAGTAGCCCACAGGGCTTAGCTGGCCTGCCAGCACCTGTTGCCGGGCCTTTTCCACCCGGTCATGCACCTCCTCCCAGGCCTGCGCCATCGCCACGTTCTCCGGCTCCCAGCCTACGCTGGGCACAGGCGTGTAGGCACCTTTATCGTCCACAGCATAAAAGAGCTGCCGGAAGGAGCCTTCATGAAGGTTATCGCCATCTTGCGGAACTTCTTCTTTTTTCATGTGCTATTTTTTTCAGACCTGGCAGGTTTTAAAAAACCTCCCGGGGGCTTACTGTCATCACACTACGGTCAGGTGTGCGTACGCATAGGAGAACCGCGCGCTTTCAGGTACCATCATCACGATTGTCTGCCCTTTTTTCAGCTGGCCGGTATTCATCAGCTCTTCCAGCATAAAATAGGGGGAGGCCGTACCCACATTGCCCACGCGGGTCAGGTTGGTGAACCATTTTTCCTGGGGAATAGGCACACCCAGCCGGGTGATCTCCTCGTCTATCTTGAAACGGAAAAACTCTGAAGAAAGGTGCGGCAGGAAATAATCCAGTTTGTCTATATCGATATTGTAACGCGCTACCAGCTCCTTCCACATTCTGGCGCCGGAGGGCACAATGTTCTTACCCAGCAGGCGCGTATCCTGCTTGAAGGAGAAAACGCTGTGCTGCGCCCACTCTTCCGGCGTCATGTCTATCCAGCCGGTGGTGCCGCCGTTGCTGTCTTTTACTGCGCCTGCGTACATGCAGGTTTCCAGCTCATGGGCATAGGAGGCGATCTCCACCCAGTCCACCCGCAGGGAAAGCCCGTTCTCGTTGGGTTTGTCCTGGAACAGGGCGGCACTGGCGCCGTCGGACAGCATCCAGCGCAGGAAGTCCTTTTCAAATGCGATAATGGGATTCTCACTCAGCGCCTTGAGGTTTTCTGCCTCCGGCTCAAATTTCTTGGCCAGCATCCAGGCGGAGAATTTTTCAGAACCGGTGCTCACGCCGTTGGCGGTGTTGCCGCACTTAACGGACATGTAAGCATACTTGAATGCCTGCATACCGGCCGCACAGGCGCCGGTGGCGGCAATCAGCTCTACCGGCTGGCATTTGAGCAGGCCGTGCACCATGGCGGCGTGGTTGGGCAGCAGCTGGTCCGGTGAGGTGGTGCCGCATGCCAGCAGCTGCATGTGGCTGATAGGGAAGGCGTCGTCAAACAGGGCCCGTACGGCAGCAGCGGTCATCTGCGCATTGGTATGGGTGCTATTGCCATTTTTATCCAAAGCATAATAGCGGGTCCTGATCTTGTTATTGCCCAGGATCATGGACCGGGCGCGGGATGGCTTGCCATCCACCATGCCAAGGATACTTTCCATTTCATCATTTCCCACAGGCTCGTTGGGTAAAAATTTGGATAGCCTTGTAATAAAAACGTCCTTCATTCGTCAATATTTGTCTTTTCTATGGCCTCATGGAACCTCGCATTAACATGCTCCAAATGAAAAATATGCATCGTGCTCGGTTTCATTAATAATACGCTTTATAATACACTATACAGGAGCAGCATAGCTTTATCCCATAACTATGCCGGATCAGCGCGTAAATATATAATTATAATTTAACCCCCTCATGGCTGACAATACAAAACTACATGACTTCTGCGTGGTAAAACAGTTATTTTCCGGAACGCAGGCGTATTCCCTTATAATATGCCACTTCTTCCAGCAATTTATTCCGTTGCAGTCTTAAGGTGATCAGGGAAGATATTTTGGTAATGGGTGTCAGCACAAAAATACCGGCCAGCAACAGCGCGCGGTACATGCTTACACGTACCTGGCGGGCGGGCGCGCCGGGGCCGCCTTTGGCGCTGATGAACTTTGACCAGAAGCGGAATGCCCGTATGCCCCTGTCCTCCAGCACTACCAGGTTGGGCTTGAGCGTAACGGCTTCCAGCTCCAGCAGCTGCGGATGCAGCTGGTCCCAGCTGCCCTCCTGCAATGCCTGGGCTATGGGAGCAGCAAAGCGGCCGGCCGCTGCTATATCCTTTTCCTGCACACCCGCTGGCGGCAAAAAACGGGTAGCTTCCTTTTTGCCTTTAAACTGCCAGCGTAGCACTGTCATCACGGAAATCAGGTTGGGCGAGGTGTCTACCAGGGCAATATTACCCACCAGGTCCGCACCGGCGTCATATAAATGCCGTTTTACGGTTTCCTGCGCATTCAGCCACATATTGCGCGCGCCGATCAGCGTTACCACCTTTTTGCTCCTGAGCAGGTGGGCAGCCCCGGGACTTTGCAGGAAAGCGGCGGCAGGCTGCGAAGGCGACAGGAACCAGGGCTGGTAGGCCAGTATCACCAGGTCGTAATGCGCATCGGGGGCGGTTTTCAGGGGCTGTACAGCCCTGGGACGACCCAGCACCGTTTCCGGCATAGTGTCGTAAAACTGCTGCTTGTTCCAGGGAAAAGGAAACGGCTGCACCGGCACAATTTCTTCGTAGTCAATAGTGGCGTACTCCTGCAGGGGCGCTACCACCTTGTCTATGATCCGTTTTAACTGCCCCGTCTGGGTATAGTAGATCACCAAGATCTTCTGCTGTTTAGTCATATAAGGAACAGGCGTTCAACAATATAAACTGTAAACATACAAATAAACCTTTACAGTAGGAGATAAATTTTTACTATATGTTATTGGGTGAGGCTATGGGAGGTTAACACCTGCTTTGTGCCTTAGCCAGGTACTGGAGTAACCCAATTACGTTACAGCAGTACCCAGGCTAAAGGACTTAATAAGTTGTAATTATAAGCGCTAAGGTGCGGAAAAATATGATAAATAAAATGTTAAAAAAACGTTACAGTTCAATCTTTCTTTACAGAACCGGAACCGGCTACCGTAGAAGATACCTGTGGCGTGCCTTTGTAATGCACATCGCCGGAACCGGCAATTTTTGCTTTCAGGTTCACACTGGCATGCACATCGGCGTCGCCGCTGCCGGCGATCTTGATATCGGCGTTCTCAGACAGCAGCTCCGATCCTTTAAAATTGCCGCTGCCGGCAATATCAATGTCCAGCTCCCTGGTCTCGCCCCGCAGGGTAATATCGCCGGAACCGCTGATGCTGGCATCTACTTCCGGTGAATTCAGCTCCCCTTCAATATCCCCGCTGCCGCTCAGTTTCAGCTTCACCTGGCTGTTATTGCTGAACTTGTTCTGCAGCTTTATATTGCCGGAGCCGGCCAGGTACACGCCTTCTATTTCCGGGGTGGTCAGGTATACTTTCATGGCCCTGCGGGTGCTTACCGAGGTATGCCGCTTCAGCCGCACGATCAGCTCATCGTCTTCCTTTACCAGCTCTATCAGGGGCAGGATATTGTCTTCCGCCTCTATTACCGCGGCTTGGGCGGGGCCCTGGGCCAGGTATACATCCATGCTGCCTTTTACGGACAGCTTGGTGAACTCGCCTACCGGGCGCTCTTCTTTTTCCACGTTACCGCTGCCCCGCACATGGTTTTGCCCGGTAACATCGCAACTGGTTATAAAAAGGGAAAATACTAACAGTACTAAAAGTTGGTAAGTTGGTCTTATCATACGAGGAATGTTTGCATGAAGGTAATGATTTTGGGATTTGGACTTTATCTTTGCACCACCATGACTGAAAAGATCCTTATTCTTGATTTCGGCTCCCAATATACACAATTAATTGCGCGCAGCATACGGGAGCTGAATGTTTACTGTGAGATAAAGCCTTGCTTACAGCCCGTTACCTGGGAACCTTCCATTAAAGGTATCATTTTGTCCGGCAGCCCCTTCTCCGTGAATGATGCCGGCGCGCCTAGCGTAGACATTGCCGCCATGGCAGACAAGGTGCCGGTGCTGGGCATCTGCTACGGGGCGCAGCTGATGGCAAAGAACTTTGGGGGCGAAGTGGCCAAAAGCAATATCCGGGAATATGGACGCGCCTTCATGGAGCATGAGAACAGGGAAGAAACCTTATTATACGACATCTCGGCCAAAAGCCAGGTATGGATGAGCCATTCCGACACCATTGTACGGATGCCGGAAGGCTTTGAGATCATTGCCCGCACGGAAAACATCCCCGTGGCGGCTTTTAAGAGCCATTCCAGAACAGCCCGCCCCATGCTGGGCCTGCAGTTCCACCCGGAAGTAACCCACTCCCTGGAGGGCAAGCTGCTGCTGCGCAACTTCCTGGTGCACATCTGCGGCTGCCAACAGGACTGGACCCCTGCCGCCTTTGTACAGGAAACCGTGGCCCGCATCAGGGAGCAGGTAGGCAACAAAAGGGTAGTGATGGCGCTGAGCGGCGGCGTAGACTCTACCGTGGCCGCAGAGCTGATCCACAAGGCCATCGGACAGCGCCTTTACTGCGTGTTTGTAGACAACGGCCTGCTGCGAAAGGATGAATTTGAGACCGTGCTGGACTCCTACAAGCACATGGGCCTGAATGTAAAGGGCGTAAATGCCAAACAGCTGTTCTACAACGAGCTGCAGGGCGTTACAGACCCCGAGCAGAAGCGCAAGATCATTGGCCGCCTGTTCATTGAAGTGTTCCAGCATGAAGCAGAGCAGCTGACCGATATCTCTTTCCTGGGCCAGGGCACTATTTACCCGGATGTGATCGAGTCCGTATCCGTAAACGGTCCTTCCGTTACTATCAAATCGCATCACAACGTGGGCGGCCTGCCGGAAAAAATGAACATGTCGCTTGTAGAGCCCCTGCGCTTCCTCTTTAAGGATGAAGTGCGTCGCGTGGGCCGTGAAATAGGCATCAGTGAGCTGTTCCTGGGCCGGCATCCTTTCCCGGGCCCGGGGCTGGCCATCCGCATACTGGGCGATATTACGCCCCAAAAAGTGGCCATGCTGCAGGAAGCAGACGCCATCTACATAGAAGGGCTGCGCGAAGCCGGCCTGTATGACAAGGTATGGCAGGCAGGCGCCATCCTGCTGCCGGTGCAGAGCGTAGGCGTAATGGGCGATGAAAGGACCTATGAATTTACCGTAGCCCTCCGCGCCGTAACCTCTACCGATGGTATGACAGCCGACTGGGCGCACCTGCCTTACGAATTCCTCGCAAAAATGTCCAACGATATCATTAACAGGGTGAAAGGTATCAACCGCGTGGTGTACGATATCAGTTCCAAACCGCCCGCTACGATTGAATGGGAATGATTTTTGTAATTTAAAGAACGCTATGAGCCGATCCACTATCAACAAACAACTGTTATCAGTAATCGCATTATCTGTCACCCTGTCTGCCTGCTCGCTGTTCAAGCCCGGCACCAGCAGCCCGGAAACACCGCCGCCGGTAGTCACCAAGCCTAAAACGGAAGAAGAGAAGAAGGAAGCAGCAGAAAAGAAAAAAGAAGAAGTAAAGGCAGCGCCGTTCAACGTACCTGCTTTTGCCCGCGAAGTAAAAAGGGATGCGTACAATATTGCCTTATTCTCCCCTTTATACCTGGACTCCGTATTCGCCAATTCACTCGAAATTCCCGGCCGTACCATGCCGCGCTATGTGCTGCCCGGCCTTGACTTTTACGAAGGCGCGCAGCTGGCGCTGGACACGCTGCGGCAACAGGGCTATAACCTGAACGTGATCGTGTACGACAGCAAGTCGCGCCTGAACAGCGTGCCCACCCTGATCCGCAACCGCAACCTGGATGCCGTGGACCTGATCATAGGCGCCGTAAGCAACCCCGAGCTGCGGGAGCTGAGCGACTTTGCCCGGGAAAAGGAGGTGAACCTGGTATCCGCCACTTACCCTAATGATGGCGGCATCAGCGACAACCCTTTCCTGCTCATTACCAACAGCACCCTCAGAACTCACTGCGATGCCCTGCAACGCTACGTGCAGGGAGCGTTCGCCACCAAGAACATTGTGCTGCTGCGCCGCAATACGCCGGTAGAGGCCCGTATAGCCGCCGATATCAAGGCATCTTACGAGCAGCTGCAAAAACCGGGGAAATCCCTCATACATGAAGTGATATGGAGCAATGCCACCAGTGATATGGAACTGTCTACCCACCTGCTGGCAGACCGCCCTAACCTGTGCATTGTAACCGCCCTGGACGAAGCCGGCGCAAAAGCCATTCTCCAGAAGCTGAGCGTACAGGCTGCCAGCTACCCGGTGCACGTATTCGGTATGCCCACCTGGGACGTGATGAAGTTCAAAGAGCCGGAGCTGCAGGGCGTGCAGGTATATTACTCCTCCCCTTACTTCAATGACAAAACGAATGCATACAGCCGTTATATCACCGATTATTTTAAAAGGGTATACAAGATGCGCCCCTCCGATATGGCGTTCAAAGGCTTTGAGCTGACCTATTACTTTGTAAAGCTGCTGAAGGACAACGGGGTGTATTTTAACACGGCCGTAAATGATACTACTTCCAAGAAAGTATTCACCGACTTCAACTACCAGCCTGTATACCTGGGTGATGGGGAGCAACAGCCGGACTACTTCGAGAACAAGAATATTTACATCATACAGAAAGGCGATACCACCGACATAAAGATGAGCGCGGTGACTTCAGCCTTCAGCCGTTAGCTAATTAGCGGCGCAGCGGATCATGCCGGAAGATGCCTGATCTTCCGGCATTTTTTTTGGGCAGCACTTATTCGTAGCTTTAACTACGCACCGATCACTAACTGCTAAAAGCTATTTTCCGTGCCCGTTCTCCAGTTCACTGATAAAGGCATTTACTGCGCTGCAGGGGATTTTTATATAGATCCCTGGCAGCCGGTACAGCGTGCAGTGATCACCCACGCGCATTCCGACCATGCGCGCTGGGGCCACCGGCATTACCTCTGCCACCGGGACAGTGTGCCCCTGCTGCAGTTACGTTTAGGCGCAGACATCAGCGTACAGGGCATACCGTTTGGGGAAACGGTGCAGTACAATGGCGTGCGTATTTCCCTGCATCCCGCCGGGCATATGATCGGCAGTGCGCAGGTGCGCGTGCAGCAGGGCAGCGAAGTATGGGTGGTAAGCGGCGATTACAAGGTGGAGAACGACGGCCTCTCCGGCCAGTTTGAGCCCCTGCCCTGCCAGGTGTTTGTAACGGAATGCACCTTTGGCCTGCCCATTTACAACTGGCAGCCCCAGGGCATTATTTTCAGCAACATCCGGGAATGGATACAGGAAAACCGGCAGGCCGGCAAGCACAGCGTACTGCTGGCCTACAGCCTGGGCAAGGCGCAGCGCCTGCTGCACAACCTGGCAGATGCCGTGCCCCGCTTTTATGTGCACGGGGCCATTCATGTCGCTCACCAGGTGCTGCTGGCCGACGGCCATCCCTTGCCGCCGGTGCATTACATTACGCCGGACACGCCAAAAGCAGACCTGAAGGACGGCCTGATCATAGCGCCGCCCGCTGCGGCCGGCACTGCCTGGATGCGGCGCTTCCTGCCCTATGCGCTGGGTGTGTGCAGCGGATGGATGCAGGTACGCGGCCATATGCGCCGCCGTAATGCGGACGCGGGCTTTGCCCTGTCGGACCACGCGGACTGGCCCGGGCTGCTACAGGCAGTAAAGGCTACCGGGGCAGAGCAGGTATACACCACGCACGGCTTCAGCAGCGCCTTTGCCCGTTACCTGCAGGAAAACGGCATACCGGCGGAAGAGGTGAGAACGGCATACGGGCAGGAGGAAGAGGAGGAAGCAGGATAAGGGAAGCAAGGTGTTAAATGGAGCGCCCTTTATATCAGGAATATGCAACAGTTCACACAACTGGTAAAAATATTAAGCAACAGCACCAAGACCAACGAAAAGCTGGAAGCGCTGCGACAGTACTTTGCCAGCGCGGATGAGCAGGACAAGCCCTGGGTGCTGGCCCTTTTCAGCGGACGGCGGCCCCGGCGCACGGTGAACAGCGCCCAGCTCAAAAGCTGGTGCATACAGGCCGCCGGCCTGCCCGGGTGGCTGTTTGACGAATGCTACCACACGGTAGGCGACCTTGCAGAGACCATTGCCCTGCTGCTGCCGGAAACTGCCGCCCGCCTCTCCTCCCATCCCCTGCACTACTGGCTGGAAAAGCTGATAGCCCTGGAAAAGGCTACCGAAGCAGAGAAGCAGCAGTTCATACAGGCTGCCTGGCAGGAGCTGGATACCGGCGAGCGCTTCGTTTTCAACAAGCTGATCACCGGCGGCTTCCGCATTGGCGTATCCCAGCAGATGATGGTGAACGCCCTGGCCCAGACCTATGGCATTCCCCCGGCCACCCTTTCCCACATGATCAGCGGCAACTGGGACCCGCGCCACACCAGCCTGGAAACCCTGCTGCACGAAAACCACGGCAGCGCCGATATTTCCAGGCCCTACCCCTTTTACCTGGCCTATGCCCTGGAAGGGGAGCCGGCCTCCCTGGGTCTTGCAGAGGACTGGACAGCGGAATGGAAATGGGACGGCATCCGCGGCCAGCTGGTAAAACGTGGCGGCCAGCTCTTTGTATGGTCCCGCGGGGAGGAGCTGATCACTGAAAAGTTCCCGGAATACGCCCCCCTGTGCCATGCCCTGCCGGACGGCACCGTGATAGACGGGGAGATACTTGCCTGGGCCAATGATTTTCCCCTGCCCTTCCAGGCCCTGCAAACGCGCATCGGCCGTAAGAACGTTACCCGCAAACAGCTGCTGGAAGCCCCGGTGGTGTTCCGCTCCTACGACCTGCTGGAGTGGCAGGGCACGGACATCCGCGATACCCCGCTGGAGCAGCGCCGGCACCTGCTGGAACAGCTGGTGGAGCAGGTAAATAACCCGGCCCTGCGCCTGTCGCCCCTCATTACCTTCCACAACTGGGAGCAGCTTGCCCGGTTACGGCTGCAGGCCCGCGAACAGGGCAGCGAGGGACTGATGCTGAAAAAGCGCCGCTCCGCCTACCAGGTAGGCCGCAAACGCGGCGACTGGTGGAAATGGAAAATAGATCCCTATACCATAGACGCCGTGATGATCTATGCCCAGAAAGGCCACGGCCGCCGCGCCGACCTGTATACGGACTATACCTTCGCCGTGCGGGACGGCGAGCAGCTGGTGCCCTTCACCAAGGCCTACTCCGGCCTTACGGACAAGGAGATCAGCGAGGTGGACGCCTGGGTGAAAAGGAACTCCCTGGAAAAATTCGGCCCGGTAAGGACCGTCAAGCCCGAGCTGGTGTTCGAGATCGCTTTTGAAGGCATTGCCGCCAGCAACCGGCACAAGTCCGGCGTAGCGCTCCGCTTCCCCCGCATTCACCGCTGGCGCAAGGACAAGGCTCCGCAGGAGATCAACACCCTGACAGACCTCCGGCAATTGCTGCAGCGGAATAATTAAGTATATTGTACCAGTAAATTATCCCTAAAACAGTATAATATTCTAATGGACGCCAACAATATAGTATTGGATGAAAAAGACCTCGGCATCCTGAAGCTGCTGCAGGAGGACGCCAAAATGACCATCCGCGACATTGCTTCGCGCATGAACCTGAGCGCCACGCCCGTATACGAGCGTATCCGCAAAATGGAGCAGGCCGGCGTGATCCGCCAGTATGCCGCCATCATAGACCCGCAGAAAATAGACAAGGGCCTCACCGTATTATGCTACATCTCCTTGAAAGAGCATGGCAAAAAGGCCGGCGGCCGCTTTATCCGCGAGGTGACCGGCTTCCCGGAAGTAACGGAATGCCTGAACATTTCCGGGCAGTTTGATTTTATGCTGAAGGTGCAGGTAAAGGACATGAACGCCTACTCTGAATTTAATGTGAACAAGCTGGGAGAGCTGGACAACATCGGCCATATGGAAAGCGTGTTCGTAATGTCCGTAATCAAGGCCACGCATAAAATTGTGTAATCCTCTTTACCTTGCAGTATGCTTTTAAGGTTTCCCCAGGCCATAGACATATGCGACGACAATGTGCTGCAATCTGCCAACCTGCCCATTGCCCGCTACCGGCAGGCCACAGCGGCAGGCAGGCGCACCAGCTTCATTACAGAACATACGCTGCTGTTCGTACTGCAGGGGCACAAGCTGCTGCACTTTGGCAACCAAACCTACACTGCGGAAGCCGGGCACCTGCTATTCATGAAACGCGGCATTTACACCCTGTCTGAATTTGTGCCGGACGGGCTGGACTACGAAGTGCTGCTGCTGTTCTTCACGGATGATTTTCTGAAAAAATTCCTGTACGCCTACGGCTTCACCACTACCCAAGCGGTAACGGCAGGCGCCCACCTGGTGCTGCCATCCACCGCGCTGCTGGACAGCTTTAAAACGCAGTTCATGAGCTATTTCGGGAAGCGGATAGAAGGCCTGGAAAATATCCTGCAGCTGAAGCAGCAGGAGCTGCTGTTGCTGCTGCTGTCCGGCGCGCAGCGGCAGCAGGTGCTGGAGTTTTTACAGGGCATTGTTTTCGGGCAGCCGCTGGATGTAGGCTACATTGTAAAGACCCACCTGTTCCAACCCCTTACCCTGGAGGAGCTGGCCAGGCTGTCCGGCCGCAGCCTGGCGTCTTTCAAACGCGATTTTCAGCAGCAGTTCCGGTGCCCGCCTAAAAAGTGGATCAACCAGCAGCGCCTGGCCCATGCCCGCATGCTGCTGCATCATACGAACAAGCAGGTAGCTGAAATAGCCCTGGAATGCGGGTTTGAAAACATACCCCACTTTATCCGCATCTTCAGACAGGAATATGGCATTACCCCCAATGCCGACCGGGCCAGAAAAGCAATTGTTTGAGCTTTTAGCGTTACCGCCGCGCTTTCCGCGCAAAGTACCTTTGCCATAAATCAAAACAATGAAACCGGCATTATCAGGCCTTGCAGGCAAAAAACAGACATCAACTGTACAACCGTCACCAGGCCGGATATGCCGGTAATAGCCGGCCCCGGCAGGCTTTTATTCTGATGCAGCACATAAGCGTGTATGCATCTCCGTGATACCTGAAAGTAAAGGAGGGATCAAGGACCTGTAAAATAAAACGAACCATGAACCAGTTAGAACAGAACAAAGCGATTGTGCTCCGCTTCAACAAGGAGTTTATTGAAAAAGGCGACCTGCAGGCTTTTGAAACGCTGGTAGCGCCGGACTTCATCAATCATACCGCCGCCAGCCTGGGCCTGCCCAGCGGCCGCGAGGGCGTGCGCGATTTTATCATCAACGTGCTGCACGCCGCCATGACGGATATTAAAGTGGATATCCACGAGCAGGTTGCAGAAGGCGATACCGTGGTGACCCGCAAAACCATCAGCGGCACACAAACCGGCGACATGATGGGCCGGCCAGGCAAGGGGCAACGGACCCGGCTACATATCATAGATATTGTAAAGATAAAGAACGGGCAGTACAGCGATCACTGGGCGCAGCGGAGCGTGGAGTAAAATGTAGAATGATAAATGTAAAATGTTAAATGTAAAATGTAAAAGTTGGTGGAGATGTATGATAAAGGCAATAATGTTGCATGGAACATCTCCACCAACTTTTACATTTTACATTTAGCATTTTACATTTTAAAATTGGTATGGAGAGGGGAATCGGCTACCATAGTAGATTTTAAAAGGGAAATCTATTTTTTAGTCTATCGAAAGCACATAAGGTCCACTTATCGCTAAGAACTTTACCTAAGATTGACCATCAGCACAAAAATACTATTTTTCTTATATACCCTGTCTTTAAAATCACTTCATAGTAGCGGGTTTTGATAAGAAAAGTCCCGCTGCGGTAGTTTGTATCCCGCCGAGGTTATCTATTCTAGCTGTTGTGGCGCTTTTGCTTATTTTTTAATATATTAAACTGTGCCTCTTATGCCTTTATTGTAAAATTGGTTATTGTAAAATCACCCGGCTTAGCACGGGCGGATGCAGCGTGTGGAGATTTTTAACTGTGTCCTGTTCTTTGTCTCGCCCGGCAAGACATAAACTTTACTTTTTTAATAAAAAACTTGCAAATAGTAACTGAAAAAACGTTTTTTCACCTACTGTAATTTCAATAGAACCAATCATACCCGGAAAAAAAAAGCAATTAGTTTCCATATTTCTAAAGAAAATAATCGGAGCATTAAATTGACTGAATGCAATTCTTTCAATAACGCCTGTTACTCGTTGTTTACCTTTGCCAGGGTTTATAGAGTTTAACAAAATCATTGCAGACTGCCCAACCTTAATCTTTTCAGAAATAACCATATTTAATTTAAGCTCTACAATTCCCCCGACTTTTGAAATCTCAACAGGAATAGTAATGGTCTCATGTACTTTAAAACTATTAAGCAGACAAAGCAACCCAACCATTACTGCTATAATAGAAATGATACCCCACGAAGCGAACAAATGAGGAGGATCGCTCAAAACACTCTCTACTTCCGTACTTCTTAGCTCATATTTATTGCGCTGCATAAACCCATTTATTTACTAAGTTCAAGTTGGTTTTTTACAAGTTCAAAATAGATACTTTTATTCTTTATTAGAATTTCATGATTCCCCTTTTCCACAATATGGCCATTTTCCAATACAATAATCTGGTCCGCATTTTTTACCGTACTCAACCGATGTGCAATAATTACTACCGTCTTCTTCCTGAAAAAGTTGGTCAAGTGATCAATTATTATGCGTTCATTTTTTGCATCCAGACTACTGGTTGCCTCATCAAAGAACAGGTAATCCGGGTTCTTATAAACAGCCCTGGCTATCAATATGCGTTGCTTCTGCCCTCCACTGATACCAATGCCTGAGGCCCCAATTTTTGTTGTATAAGCTAAAGGAAGCGTTTCAATAAACTCGCTCAGATTAGCTATTCTTATGGCTTCTTTCATTTTATTATGATCAATCTCATTACCATCCATCGCTATATTCCTGGCGATAGTATCGTAAAAAATAAATCCATCCTGCATAACAGTACCACACTGGCTACGCCATTCTTTCTGAGATAACGTTTCAATATCTTTGGTGCCAATAAATATTTTACCGCTAACCGGTGTATAAAATCCAAGCAGGAGCTTCAATAGGGTAGATTTGCCACTACCACTCGTACCAACTATTGCTGTAACCTTTCCTTTAGGTATAGCTAGTGAAATATCCTTTAATACGTATCGTGAATTAGGCCCTTCATACTGAAAGGAAACATTATCGATGATGATATCATCATGAAAAGGTAACGTTGCCATCTCATCATCCTCTTCATCTTTTTTATTAAAAATCTCCTGTAGTCTATCCAGACTCAAACGGGCATCCTGCGCTGACTTTATAAAGCCAACCAATTGTTCTATCGGACCATTTATTTGACCTACTATATAGGAAATACTTAACAATACACCTAAACTGATATTTCCTTTAATCACCTGGTTCGCAGCCAGAAAGGAAATAATGATATTTTTAAGGGTATTGATAAAAATAAACCCTGATTGCTGCCATTGTTCCAACGCAAGGCCCTTAATATTCAGATTAAAATAATTCACCTGTAATCTTTCCCATTCCAACCGCTTATAATTTTCACTGCCAAATAGCTTAATTTCCTGCATACCGATGATTGCTTCATACAATTTATCCTGGTTCTCTTTGTTTATACCAAATCGTTTATAATCCAAATGCCCTCTCTTTTTTTGAAATAGTAATATCCAGAGTACGCTCACTGTACTAAGAAATGCAAAGAGGAAAAAGATCAGCCAATTAAAGTAAGCCAAGATACCTGTAAAAAGAAGCATATTTATAAGTGCAAAAACGGACGTGAGTACCGTTCCGGTCAGGAAATTCTCTATACGATGATGGTCATTGATCCGTTGAGACAAATCCCCAACGGCCTTGGTTTCAAAGAATTTTATCGGTAACCGCAGCAATTTGGATAAGAAATCAGAGATAATATGAAAACTGATCCTGGTGTTAATATGTAATAGAAGCCAACTGCGAATAAAATCAATCACAGTATTTCCAAGAAACAGGAAAAGCTGAGAAAACAATACAAGGTATATCAGGGAGATATTCTTTTTGCTTACCCCTTCATCTATTAATAATCGGGTCAAGAAAGGAAAGGTCAGTGAAATTAGGCTCACAGCAAGCATACATAAAAACAGGAGTGATATCTGCTTCTTAAATGGCAATAGGTATTTTATCAAGAATAGATATCCTCGATTAGGTTCCTTAACTTCTTTGATAGTATGAAATAGGGGAGATGGTTCCAATAGCAGAACGGTGCCTTTATGATCATATGTTGAAATCCAGGATTGAGCAAATTTCTCCATATTAATTCTAACAATGCCGTATGCAGGATCCGCTATAATGAAATTAACTTTATTCGAAAAAAAAGACTTCTTGATACCATATAAAACTACAAAGTGGTTTTGGTTCCAATGCAGGATGGATGGCAATGGACAATCATTGATCAGCATTTCCAATGAAATAAAGGCCATCTGCGTATTAAAACCAATATTTCCTGCTGCATCGTTAATACTCACCAGGCTCACGCCTTCTTTGCTTAGAAAACAAAGTTCTCTCAGGTATTCCAGGGAATATTTTTTGCCGTAGAATTCCGCAATCATCTTCAGACAACTCGGCCCACAGTCAATACTGTCAAACTGCCGTTGGAAAACTCTTCTTTTCACAATACATATATATTGAGCCTTCAGATTTATGCTTCCGATAGTGCTTCTAGAAATTTTTCAATCACCATTTTCTGCTTCTTATCTTCATCAAAATCGTATATGCAATAATCGACGCCCTCATTCTCAATGGCTTGTTGGGAACAGCCCCCATTACAGAGCGGCATGATCTTACACTCAAGGCATGGCTTATTTTTAAATTTAATATTCATGCGCTTTTCAAACTTCTCATTCCAAAGAATCCGTCCATTGTCAGACAGTATACCTTCACTATTAGCACTCGTGAAATCCCTTGCAGTACATTTAAACACTTCTCCATTATAGTTAATAGTAGCATGATTCTTATGATCACCATAACAGGAATTTATTACAGTATCGTGTGACCCAGATGCTACCCTGAATCCGTTTTCTCTATAGTACCAACGGGCATTCCTTAGAGCCTGATCATCTACCGTATTAAATTCTTGCCACACTTTATGTATATCAAAGCTGATAAAGGATCGTTCAATCTCATTGAGATCCTGGAAATCCTGAATAATATTGTTCAAACCAAGCAGGGTTTCCGCGGAGCAATTAATTCTAATCAGGACTTCAAGCCTGTTTTTAGCAAGTTGTTTTATATTCGAAACGATGGTGTCATACGATCCTTTCCCTTCTGAAATAAAGCGAACTTTATCATGTCGGTCTTTGTCTCCATCCAATGTTATTTGGAAGAAATTGAGATGATTCCTTTTGGCTTCCTTTATCACTTCATTATTGATCAATAATCCATTTGTTGTCATCGAGGATGTAAAATTTACTCCCTTCTCTTTGCAAATAGCGCAGGCTTCCTCTAAAATAGGAGACACTACTTTTTTAAAATACAAGAGGGGCTCTCCGCCAAACCATGAAATTGATAATTCTTTTAGGGATGGCTGTTGCTTCAATACCAATAACATAAAATTAATCGTGTTGCGCCTAGTCTGCTCATCCATTCTGGAATCTTTAATGTGGGTTTCATAGCAATACCAACATTTAAAATTGCAGTTCATGGTAGGATTAATGTGAATTTCAAATCTCGAATCGTCATTGTCTATTCTATTCACTAATGCTTTTACTAATTCAATTTCGTTAACGTCATCCTCAATGAGAAAACCTTTTTCCAACAGGAAATCATAAAAATCAGGATGCACATCTCTTAATTCATTAAAATCAGATTTACTGACGGAGGCTTCATACATATGATATAACATAGGATCTAAGGCAATAAATTCCCTTCTGTAGGTATTAAATCCTACTGTTTGTCCCTCGTGTTGGAAAAACATATTATAGCGGCTAACTTTCATGTTATGGGTTTTTATTGAACTGTCATTACAAAAGAAGATGCATTCACCGCAACATATAGTGCTGCGATGAAATGCATCAATGCTTCAACTCATGCAAAGCAAGTTTTCTGATTCGAACAGCCATCATAGTTTGTAGTGTTGTCACACTTAAGCTGATTAGTACATTGCGAATTGTTCCCGGTACAGGAGTCATCATTAGTACAGTTGTTGATCACCCCTGAATTACTAAAGCCGCCCCTAATAGAGCCAAATCCTCCGGAAATTGTTCCATCAACATTTTCCTGTAATCTGTTCATAATGGATTGAATGTTTCTTTTCATACTGTTAGTTTTTAAACATAGTTATTAAGCATAACAAACCTTCCGAGTTAGCAAATTTGTGTCGCGTATAAGGGGAATCTACGGTGGCTAACTTAAAATTTCGCAAATAAATTCTTACTAAACGCCTTGAGGGCACTGCCTCGAATTAGTACAGTTGCTGTGGTTAGTAGCAGAGCTACAATCACCCGTATTATCACAGGTATAGTTAGTTCCCTGACAGGTACCGGAATTATCGCAGCTATTAATATCCACCCCTGAATGACTAAAACCTCCCCTGATTGAACCAAATCCTCCGGAAATTTTTCCGTTTGAATGACCTTGCAATTTGGTGATAAAGGATTGTATGGCTTTTCTCATTTTGTTAAATTAAATGTTAAAGATTGGATTTAAACATAACAGGTGCCTGTGTTAGAACAGGCTTTTGCGCCAATATTGCTGGATCCTGTACAATTTCCAGAGTTGGTACATCCAAAGGTATTATCACCTGACGTACAGGTCACCGAATTTGTACAGCTTTCATTATTGGAAGGATTAAAGCTGACACCTCCTTTAATGGTGCCAAATCCGCCGGAGATCATTCCATTCGGAAGGGTCTTAAGTTTGGTAATAAAAGAATGGATGTTTTTTTTCATAGTATTATATTAAAAGGTGAGAAATAACCGTTTAACCACCAGCTCTGCCAGTATTGGTTTCTGCTGAATGTGCTTTCCCTGTTTTTAACTTATTATTCCCGAAATTGTATCTTATACTAATCCCGATTCTGCGGCTGTCATTATTCACTTTATTCGTTGTCAGAATTCCATTGACGGTGTAACTTAAAGAAGGATTTTTGGTCTTAAATATATCGTATACATCCAATACCATCTGTAGCTTATTATTCAAAAGCAAATACCTTGCTGACACGTTTAAAAAATAATAACTCCCCATTTTGTAAATACTACCAACGCCACGGGATTGATAGGAGAAATTCAATCCGCCAGAAATGGTTCTTTTACTATTAAAGAATGCGGTGTTATTACTGCGAAAAGAACAGCCCCAACCTGCTGTTACCGGTACTATCGGCAGATCAGATATTGTATGATCATGGTACACATTGAACTCGTTTATGCTTTGCAGCCATTTTATATTTGCAATCGTATAACTGATTGTCGATTGGAACGACCGACTGGATAAATAATTATAGAATTTTGAAAGTGTATTTCGTGAATCTTGCTGGGTAAGATTAACGGCCCCAAACTTATCGGTACTAAAACTATATTGTACTGAAATAGTCAGATTATTATTATAAGTCTCTGAAAGGGAAAAATTATTGGAGATCGATGGCATTAAGAATGGGTTACCTTCCATAGATTGATACTGGGTATAATATCGTACGTAAGGATTCAGGATATTAAATGCGGGCCTGTTTATTCGCCTGCCATAATCAGCTGTAATAACATTTTTTCCATTCAGTTTGTATTGTAGGTACAAGGTTGGAAAGAGGTTAAAATAATGATTGGTATTTATACTATCAATAGTGCCATAAGAATGACCTTTTGTTTGCGTAAATTCACCCCTTAAACCGGATTGCATCGTCCAGCGATTTCCGATTTTTCCACGGTAACTGATAAATAGTGCCTGTGTACTTTCACTGAAATCAAAAGCATTCTTACTGTTGAACAATGGTTGGCTGATGTTCAGCAAGATATTATTGCTATTATTAATGAAATTAATTCTGCTCCCTACTGATAGGTCGTGCTTCTTCCCCGGCAAATACAACACACCATTGAATGAATAAAAATCATCAGACTCATAATTCCCCGAAATGGTTTGAGTATACCGGTCAGGTATAGGATTTCCTTTGGCATCGTATATGTTATTGTCTATTGTATTAGGCCTATCGGAAATACTCGTGGTCCAATCCCCATCTACTACTATTCTGCGATTATAAATGGTGTCCAGTTTTTTTTCATAATGAATATTTGCTGAAGCAGATTTATAGGTAATCCTGTTATCGACATACTGTTTACTAACCGAATCTACATCATGATTTATATTATTAAGAAAAAGAGACCTTGTAACACTCGTTTGATAGGGGAAAGAGAAGAAGACGTCAACGGAAACACCCAGAGTACTACTACGGGACAAATCGGCATCAAATCCTCCCCGTGTACTTACATACTGTGAAAGCTCTTTTGTTTCATAACTATCTTTCTGCGTTAATGCCGAATAATAAATGGAATTGGTATATGTAGAAATCTGTGATCCTTTGGAAACACTAACGTCCCCAAAATACCTGAATTTTGAACGGTTATAGTTGATGTTGAAAGCAAGTCGCCCCCCTTCAGTTCTGCTTTTGCGGAGATTCGCAGTTACAGCACCGGTATATCCTAATTCCTTTTCCTTTTTAATAATAATATTAATAATGCCGCTGCTTCCCTGTGCACTGTAAATGGAAGAAGGATTTGTCATTATTTCAATGCTTTCCACAGATTCAGCAGGTCGCGATTTCAGATACGCCGCAAGCGCCGCAGAGGACATTTGCAAGGGGCGATCATTAACCATAATGGATACCTCATCTTTACCAATGATGGAAATATTATTTCCGTCTACCTTTACCTGAGGAGCCATTGATAATAATTCTAGTGCATCCGATCCGGCTGCGAATATACTGTTACTTACATTGAATACTAATCTGTCTATTTTCCTTTCGATAATTGGTTTCCTGGCATTAACATCTACCACATTTAATTGTTGATATATCCGTGTCAATGATATGTCTATAATCGAATCCTTCATTAAGAGAAAGGAAATGGTTCTTTCTTTAAAATTCAGGAATGAACAGGTAAGGGTATATGTACCGGGAACTAACTGCTGAAAAGAATAATCGCCCGTACTATCGCTGGATATAATACGGATAGGATTATTCTCAGATTGAAGTTTCACTGTTACCAGTTCAAGCCCTGTATTAGTAGAACTATCTGTAATTTTACCACTGAGTGTAAATTGTGCTTTTAATTGGTTGATGTTAAAAAGTATTAAAATTGTTACTACAATAAGTAATCTTGAATAAACTGTCTTCATTAAGTGGCGTATACTTAAATTGGTTATATGTAAAGAGATAACAAAATTACTGGGTCAATGTGGCTTATGAAGACCTTTATGTTCCAGTTGAAATTATATTGGGTTAAGAATTAAATATGTTGAAATAATAGGATTCTAATCCAAATATAATAAATATAATTAAAAAAAGGTAGATAAGTTTATTTGATATTTTTGAAGCCATTTATTTGTCCATGAGTTCTTTAAAATTATTGTCTGTATTTGGTTTTGACTGATTTCTTGCCAAAAAATATTTCAATCTCTAGTGGTTTATACATATTGCAATATATTTACATTCAATTTATATTAATAAATATAACTATTTGTCAGTTCCGGTTGATTCCACTTATTTCTTCTACAAGCTTCTTTGTTGATCTTTTGCAGGTCCTTGTAAAGCCAGCATACTGCGCCAACTGCTCCTTCCGTTCCCGAATATGGCCTTGATCTGCTCCGCCTGTTGCAGTTTGGATTGCAGCTCCTGCACGTTTTTCAGGGAGCCCCTTAGCTTGTCCTGTAAGGCTTTAGGCTGCCCGATGAGGTTTGGGACGTCCTTGAGAAAAGACAGAGGGGCAGTGTGTTCAGGTAACCGTTATAGCTACCGGCGGATTGTTGCAGATCAGTACTTTTTTCTGATGGAGCTTGCTTTTTAAATGACTTAAAGAATCAATGGAGCGGGTAAAGATGTTCTTAGCCGCCACGGAGTCGATCTTTGCCAGTTTGGCCTGCATCTTCCTTTCCTGGCGGGCCAGCTTCAGCGCTTTTTCCGAGCACTTACTCACCTGCTTTTCAAAGTGGCGGGACTTATTGTTGATCTTGGCAAAATATTTACCTGGGAGTTGCTGTAAATGTTGATGGGTACTGTCCTAGGTACAAACAGCGTTCAAACAACAACGGGACAGTGTCACATGATAAAAAAACTAATGTATACATAAATTGATCAAGTTAGCAACTAGGACATTGGAAATCCAGGTTGTTATGCTTAACAAATTAAAGACTGAAAGCCTTTGGATAAATATCTCGTGGTACATAGTATCTACAGAGACATTTACTAATCCTTCTTTAAAGCCGCATACTGTAAGGCCGCCTCAATAGCCGTCCGTGTGATGTGCGGATAAGCAATAAGAATGTCCTTTATTGTTTCCCCCTCAGATAACTTTTCCAGGATCAATTCTACTGTAATACGTGTCCCTTTAATAACAGGCTTACCCATCATTATTTCGGGAGCTACTTCTATATATTTACTTAAATCCATCTCCTAAATTTTAGTTTAAATAGAAACTGGATAGAAATCCAGCTTCGTTATCTAAATTTTATGCAAAATCCCACGCAAGCAGGACAGAATTCATCTCCTTGTATATGGTTCAATAAATTTTTCCAATTCCTCTAAGCATTCCAGCGAAACACAGACAATTTTATCAAGTTCAGCGTTACTTACTGTCTGATAGAAGGATTTTACCTTCCGGTAAAAAGTAGGAAGAGACCAATTACACTCTTCCAATATTTTATTCCTAAAAACAACGGGGAATTGGTTGATTTCACTATATATCTCTGCTAATGGATTAATGGGAGGAGAACTTTCTTTTGACATCGTATATAGTATTTTATGAATTAATAGAAAATGTCGCTTAAAATTTTTCAGGGCTACTTTACCTGAATGGAATTAGGGAATCGGAGCATAAAATGTGTATAATCTAATATTGTTGCTTCTCCCGTTATGTATCCCCCTAGCAGTTTAGTATATAGCTTACTTATATACAAACCGGTTCCGGCACCGGCCAAACCGCTATCTATTACTGAAAAGGGTCTTTTTAATGCTTCCAGGTGTTTATTTGAAACCTTGCCGGCATTTGTAATGGTAAGCCCTAAAGTGGTAGTATCATTTGTAAAGGCAGTTAATGTTACTTTCGTTCCCGGTGGGCTATATGCAAATGCATTATGGAGCAGATTGGTTAATATCTGTTTCAATTTTATTGGGTCCGTTGAAAAGGAAACATTCAAAGCTTTTCTAGTATTGATACAAAGTTCGCGGTCTTGTGCTTTCGCCATGATCAGGAAAGGCGCTGTAGCATCCCCTAATAATTTATCGAGGTTGACAGTTTCAAAATTAACAGAGAAGTCCAGTTGCCCTGTTCTATACTTAACCGTGGTACTCATATTATTTAACACATTCAAAGCATGAGCGGTAGTTGCTTTTATCAAAGGGAAGTATTCTGCAAATGCCTTTTCTTTATCTTTCACATCTCCTTCCATCCAGCTATTGTAAAGCTGGATGGCATTTAGCTGGTTTTTGATCTCGTGCGCCAATACCCCTAAGAATTGTTCCATTACTTCAGCGGGTTCCTGCCCGAATGCCTTACGCCTTTCATAAAGCACGTGAGCGGCTTCTAATAATTTTTCTAAGCAATTACAATGGATATAATAGTTATGAGCGTCAACATCATCTTGCTGGATAGCATCCTTGTACATTTCCTTTAAAATAGTTCTAAACTCTCTTAGATAGGTATATCCAAATACATCTTGCAGCGCCAGGAAAGGGTTGGCTATTTCCTCATTTGATAGCGTGAACGGCTTATTGTGATAGTCGGGGTAAGTGGGCGTTATTTCCTGCTGTTCCATAAAAAATAATTTAGGTGAATAAAATCCTTTATGGCGGCATTATGCCATTAGGTTAATACTTAGCTTCCTGAAGAATAGTTTGTAAGGTGGGGCTTGCGATCTATGGAGTAATAAAAAAGACGCAGGACTCCACTTGCTGTGTACCTGTGCGCTTTTGCCGAGGCCAGGCCACTACACAAGCGAGCCCATGCGCCTATAGCATGAGCATCGCTGTCTTTAATCCTGGCCTCGGCAAAAACGCACAGGAAAAGATCGATGGCGATGCAGTTTTAAATTTCCTTAAAACTGCAAAGATAATATTGTTAAGCTATATTGATAGCCGTTTAAAAGAATAGAAAACATCTATTCATGTCACGAAGATAACAATAAAATCAATATAAACCACAATAAAATAACTAAAATAAACAATAATTGTTTTCTAATTAACAATAAATATTATTAAATCACTTGTTTTCAATTATATACATTCGCATGATCTTATACATATACAATGGCAAAAGGGGAATATAACCGTATTAAGTTAGCACTTGTTGAAGCAAAAAAGACCAACAAGCAGCTTGCCGATTACCTGGGGGTAAAACCTCAAACCGTGTCCCGTTGGTGCACTAATAACAGCCAGCCTAATATTGAAACACTATTTGAAATAGCGAAATTCCTTAAAATAAAAGCAAGGCTGCTACTTGTTGACGAGTAAGTGCTTTTCCTTCTATTGTTACCGCCTCACCCTTTTTCTCCTGGGCTTCATCCTCCATTCATAAGGTACATCATCTTCCTGTTGCGGTACCGGCTTCAAAAGTGTGGTTATGACATGCTGAACAATCTTTACCGCTGTATAAACAACTACATAAAAATGATCATGCACCTGCTCTTTAGCCGGTGCAGGTCTTAGTTTCCATTGCCTGCTGATAGCGATCCCCCTAGCTTGCCGTTGTTCCAGCTCCTGCCTCTTCCTGAAAGCTGCTGCAGTAAACTCCCTGCCCAGATCACTGGCCTTGAATACACATTTGTTACGGTGATCCACATAAGTAATGCCGTATGCCCGTCCCTCCTTGTTACGGTGGACTACCGCTTCAATACTCTCCCGCCACAACAGGTCGGTAAATTCCTGGAAATCGCCATCACTGCGGAACAATGCAATATCTAGCTTAGTTTTTAACTTTTGTTTAAATCCATGGCGCAGCACCCGGTTTTTAACAAATAACCTTTCCAACTTCGCCAGGGTGGGTTTGCTGTAAAAGTCGCTGGCTTTAATAGGTGTGCCTATTTTCTCTCCTTTTTCATCCAATACCCGGTATACCAGCCCTTTGTTGTTGTACATACGGGAGCCAGTTTCTCCACGATCCGCCATCACATTGTACCATTTTAATGCGGCGTTCAGTTCCGGCAGGGACGTAAATTTATACTCGTTTAACACCTTATCCAGCACATTGGTAACTGCCCGCTTGATGTTTTCTGTTTTTCCATATTCTACTATACGCAGATAATCTTCGGCAAGATCATTACTTTTCTGCCGGCTGCGGCTTTCTGCCCGTACCAGGCCATAGGCCCATTCAATCGCTCTTCTGGCCGGTTCGGACTTATCGCGGCCAATGTTCTGCATATCGATGCGTTTGCCCTTTGATGTAATATTGGTGGTTACAATATGGATATGGGGATGGCCGGCATCATGATGCTGATAGACGAGATAGGGCTGATCACCAAAACCAATTTGCCGCATATAGGTATCGGCTATTTTGGATAAAAGCTCCTTGTTCAGCTTATCCGTGGCGTCAAAGTTCAGGGAGATATGCACGGCATTTGCCTTGATGCCCGGGTGCAAAGCGGCCAGATGTTCCAACCGGTGGAGTTTGTTGTAAAAGTTCAATTGTTCCAGATCTTTGGGATAATGAACGGCATGAATGCACTCGGCTACTCCCTGCTGCACTTTCTTTTCATTATAATTCAATACGCGGGATAGACTGCCCGCTCTTTTGATCCGGGCTACCATCTGTCTGCAAAATCGTTGATCCTGTGTTTGATTTCCCCTACTTTGTCCAGTAGTTGTTTATACTGACTCCTGTTCTCCAGGTACCAGGGCAGCAGGTCCGTCACCTTACGGAAGGTATTCAGTCTTCTTACTGCCTGGTTAAAGTTGTTGCCAATGGCGTTCAGTTCATTTCTCAGCCAGATCATTTCTGCCATAAAGTCATCCATGGATGCATCGCGGGTATAAACCGTTATCTTCCGTTGGAACACCATATAACGCAGCAGCTCGCTGATATTTTTATAGATGGTCTGCTGCAACCGGCCATTCAACTGTTCAAATTCCTGTTCGGTAAGCCGGAAAATGATCCGGCGAACACGGTTGGATTTTTCTTTCTTTTTCATACGCATAAGTCATTTATTCACTACACAATGTCTTTTCAATGGAGTTCATGAATTCGCTGCGCTCATTTGCACTTTAAAAAATCCTGGGTCATAAGCAGGCGGATAACCGCCTGCAATTACGGACGGCGGATGCCGTCCCGTATGCCCTGCCGAGTTCCGAGGCCAAAAGGGCTACCCGTTTGTATGACAAACGGACATCTAGCCATACGCGGTCCAGGCGTATTTTTCTACGCCCTCCCGGCTCTCAAAGCCGGGAGGGTGTCCCGCAGCCTAAAGGGCTGCGGGATTAAGCCCCCTTCGGGCAACCTATGGGTTGGTTGGGGCTGTCTAAGTGTTTTGTTTGCAGATTTTGGAAGCGGTCGCTTTACAGGTTTTGCATTTCCCCCGTACGCATATTTTGCCGGTAGCTGTAGAAATTACTGCTCCCAAAAGTTGCATAGTTGCGAATTTTCCCCGCGGCGTTTTTCCGGGAAGCGGTTAATAGTATCCTGTATCTCTGCCAACTTGGCAACAAAAGTTTTATGCAGGGAAGCTACCATTACAAGCCGGGTAAACCAGCGGAAAAGCTGCGGAACGCCGTTAATCTTCTCAATCTGCTGATTAAATGATAGCGCGATAGTTTGAAGCTCTTTTTTAAACCAGACCATTTCCTGCAAAAAATCTTCTAATGACTCGTCGCGGCAACTGACATTCATCCGCTGCCGAAATATCAACTTCCGCAAAAAATCTGTGAAAGTTGGCTGATCTGCTTTTGCAAACAGGTTATACAATTTTTCCTGTTCTTCGCAGGTAAAGCGGAGTGTTACCCGCTCTGTCCGATTTGTTACACATACCTTCATACACGACATTTTGAAAGTTTAAACATTGGATTAGCTGCGCCTGGCAAAAAGGGGGTTTCCTTAATTTTCTGCCAATTCCGGGTGGAGCAACCTTTGTACATCATCATGCAGGAAATAAACCCTTGACCGGATTTTGTAGGGTTTTAGCTTGCCGCATCTTACCCAGCCATAAATGGTAGTCCGGGTAACCTGGAACATTTTGCAGACCTCTGTGATCTTATACAGGGGTTTGTAGGTCAGGCCTGGCGTTTCATAAAGGGTGGAGTTATTAAGGAGGCTGCGAAATTCTTCCCTGAGTGCTTTTTGCACTTCTTCCGCAATGATCTCCCGCACACGTTCCAGGAACTGTTCCGGCGCCATAGGAAACAGTACAGGCGTAACCGCCTTTTCTATCAGCACATTATCTTTCATCACTAAACGGTTTTCATGCAATATAACGTCTGAAAATGCCGAAAACAAAAAGAGTGCACTTCGCATTTAAAAAAAATGCGCCGGCTATGGCAAGAAGCGACTTTAAACAGAAAAGTACCTGGGAAGCAGATAAGAAAAAGGCGACCTCTAACTTATCAGATCGCCTTACCCCACAATATTAATTAAATATAGTAACTGGTTACACCCAATATTTTACAGTAAATTTCTTCAATGCGGCGATGCCTTCCTTAAATTTAAGTTCCTCAAAAAATTGCTGAACTTCCCCGATAGCTTTTTCCATCCAGGTTAATTGGTTGGGGGATAGTTTGGTAGGGTCTCCCTGCAGCAACCGGGTTTTCTTTAGAAATTCGATGCTGTCCATGCCCATCAGTTTTTTTAAGGCATCAGCAGTTTTTTGGTTGCAGCGGTGGTGGAAGGACGGAAATTTACCGGTTTCGGAAAAGATCTGGCAGGCTATAGCTAAAGCGAGATTGGTCATTTGATGTGATCTGCACTTGGCTGCCGGTAGTTGCTCCTGGGGCTTTGTATCATAAACGGTCAACGCTGTTTTCAGCCGGGGTACAAAATCCCCATAAAAATAGGGCCAGTAAACAGCAGCCAGCAAAACAGGAAAACTGATGCTACCGGCAATAAGTAACCCGCCTAAAAAAAACTGGTTGAGGCTGGCATCGGTAAATAACAGGGCCCCCAAAACTGCCAGCACTAAAATTCCTGCAAAATGCCAGGGTACATACCCGTACCAATATTTAAGGACAATCTTTCTGTAGGTGCCAGTAAGGCTCCAGCCTGGGCTTTTTCTATTATAATACTCGTGTGTGGTGGATGATAGTTTCCCGATGAAAGCTGGTTGTAATGGAAACTCAAAGATAATTAGGGTTCGCACCCGCAGCATATTCAACTTCTTCATAACCCTGGATTTTTGGTTACCATGAAAATAAGCAATTTTAAAGGCGTTTCCAAATGTTATAGGAATTGTAAAAATATATAATACAATCAGGCTAAGGTAATGGACCTTAGCCTGATTCCTTTAAACCGGGTTTAACTCGCCACAGACCTAACGGGTAAGGGTAATACAGCAGCTACAGGTACTGTCTGTAAAGGTGCCTGTTCGTATAATTGATTCATAGGGACAAACTTTTCCACAGCCGATGGCTTCATTTCCCCCCTTTCTATCCAGCGTTCCTTCATCTTTTGCCCTGCTTCTTCCGGCGCAATACGGATATACCGGTAGAAATCTTTCAGGCTCCTATGACCGCTGATCTTCATGATCAATTCTACAGGAGTACCGGCTAAAAATTCATTGGTACAGAAAGAACGCCGGCAGGTGTGGGAACTCATCCACTCATATTTGGGCTTAACCTGTATAATATCCTG
>Ga0164243_10000727_pt1 | contig 58012 bp, 53 predicted proteins | sample OricompcompostOP_FD_108781 | JGI IMG/M metagenome (GOLD analysis project Ga0164243, IMG submission 108781) | Organic Plus compost microbial communities from Emeryville, California, USA - Original compost - Organic plus compost (OP) | ecosystem: Engineered > Solid waste > Mixed feedstock >... | reverse complement strand
CGGGCGCTGGCGCATGAACTGGCAAAGCCGGTGGCGGTGCTCAATCTGGGCGGGGTGGCCAATATCACCGCGATCGGACCGGACGGGGAACTGGTCGCTTTCGACACCGGCATGGCAAGCGGGCTGATCGACAACTGGATGCAGACCCATGGCGCGGCGGCCTATGACGCGGGTGGGGCCGTGGCGGCAAAGGGACGGGTGGATGAAGCGCGACTGGCGGAGATGCTGGCCGATCCCTGGTTTGCCGCGCCGCCGCCCAAGAGCATCGACCGGGAAGCCTTTTCCATCGCGGCGGTGCGTGGATTGGAACTGGAGGACGGCGCGGCGACCTTGACCGCCTTTTCCGCCGCCGCCGTGGCGCGGGGCGTGGAGCATCTCGGCGCGCGGCCGGAGCGCATCTATGTGGCGGGCGGCGGGCGGCATAATGCCACGCTGATGACGATGCTGGCGCAGCGGACGGGCGCGGAGGTGCGGCCCGTGGACGAGCTAGGCTGGGACGGCGACGCGCTGGAGGCGCAGGGCTTCGCCTATATGGCGGTGCGCTCGGTCAAGGGCCTGCCGATCAGCTTCCCCGGAACCACCGGAGCGCCGGAGCCGATGACAGGCGGAAGGTTGTTCCGCCCAGCTTGAAGAGGGGATTGCCCGGCATTTGCGTGGGCGTTTCCGATGATGGTTATGGGTGGATTCCCGCCACTTATCCGTCATCCCAGCGACCCGAAGGGCGGCGTAAGCAACGCTGGAATAACGGACATTAAATGACAGCAACTGGCGGTAAGCGGCTGTTAGGTGGAGGCTGTTTGCAGACAAAATAATCAGGCCCGAACCGCGTAGGCCATGCGCCGCATCCTACCGCTTGCGGGTGAGTTCCCGCATCGCTTCGTCAATGCCCTCGATCGTCAGGGGATACATGCGGTCGTTCATCAACTGGCGCATGATCTTCGTCGACTGGCTATAGTCCCAATGGTCGCGATGCGCGGGATTGAGCCAGACGGCGGCGGGATAGGTGTGGGTGATGCGCTGCATCCAGACCGCGCCCGCTTCGGGGTTCATATGTTCGACCGAACCGCCCGGATGCATGATCTCATAGGGACTCATCGCCGCGTCGCCGACGAAGATCACCTTATAGTCATGGCCATATTTGTGGAGAATGTCCCAGGTCGACGTGCGCTCCGAAAAACGGCGGTTGTTGTTCTTCCATACCGCTTCGTAGAGGCAGTTGTGGAAATAGAAGAATTCCATGTTCTTGAATTCGCCGGTGGCAGCGGAGAAAAGCTCCTCGCACAGCTTGATATAAGGGTCCATCGACCCGCCTATGTCGAGGAACAGCAGCAGCTTCACCGCATTGTGGCGTTCGGGACGCATCCGGATGTCGAGCCAGCCCTGCCGCGCCGTGCCGCGGATGGTTTCGTCGAGGTCCAGCTCATCCGCTGCGCCTTCGCGGGCGAAACGGCGCAGGCGGCGCAGCGCCACCTTGATGTTGCGGGTGCCCAGTTCCTTGCTGTTGTCGAGATTCTGGAACTCGCGCTTTTCCCATACCTTGACGGCGCGCTTGTGGCGGCTTTCCCCGCCGATGCGGACGCCCTCCGGATTGTAGCCGCCATTGCCGAAGGGGGACGTGCCGCCGGTGCCGATCCACTTGTTGCCGCCCTGATGACGGCCCTGCTGTTCTTCGAGCCGCTTTTTCAGCGTCTCCATGATCTCGTCCCAGTCGCCCAGCGACTTGATCTTTTCCATTTCCTCCGGCGTCAGGAACTTCTCCGCGACCAGACGCAGCCATTCCTCCGGGATTTCCGCTTCGACGCCCTCGGCATTCAGCACGCCCTTGAACACCTGGGCGAAAACCTGATCGAAGCGGTCGATCAGCCCCTCGTCCTTCACATAGGTCGCGCGGGCGAGATAGTAGAAGTCTTCGGGACGGCGTTCGATGACGTCGCGGTCCAGCGCCTCCAGAAGCAGCAGATGCTCCTTGATGCTGGCGGGGATGCCGGCGGCGCGCAGCGCGTCGAGAAAATTGAGCAGCATGGCGCGCTTGTCCGACAGAGCGGGCGGCGATGCAAGCGAGATTGCAGATGGCTAAAAGCGCGCCGGAATGATCGGGATCGGCAAAGGGTCGTCAAACGGCCTCCAGCCAAGCCGCGCGATGACATCGTTGCTCTCGATCGGCTTTCGCCCACGCGCCCGATCAAGCGACCAGGTTATATGATAGGTGCTGCCGTCAGGCCGATCGGTCGTGCCGTCTATCGCCACGACCATCGCTTGCAGGCCCTCGCCGTCATCAATGCTTCCGACGATCCTGGCTGCCCGGGCAGCAGGCAGCGAATCGTCTGCCCGGGCATGTGCGTCGAGCGTGATATGATCGGCAACGGCATGGGGCCATGCGGGTGGAAAGCGTTCCAGCAGGGCCGCCCGTTCCGCTTCGTCGATTTTCCAGCCGCTCACCGGCATCGGCAGGCTCCTATCGGATCATCGGCATCGCGGTTTGGACCTCAGCCGTTCGCTCGCTTGCGCCGGGTTTCCCAGCCCTTCTTGGCGGCGGCGGAGCGCTTCTCATGGCTTTGGCTGGCGCCGCCTATGCGTCCGCCCTTGCGGGAAGAGGCGTGATTTTCCTTCTTGCCTCGGCCCGAGCCGGATTTCTTGCCGCCTCCGGACTCCTTGTTTACCGTGGCCCAGGCGCGGCGTTCGGCTTCGTCGTGGCTGACGCCACGATGTTCATAGCCTTCCTCGATATGCTCGGCCTTGCGCTTCTGCTTGTCGGTATAGCTCGATTTGTCGCCCTGGGGCATGACATCTCTCCTGTCGGCTCGTTCCCCGCGCCCTGTCAAACGAGCGAAGCCGCATTTTGCTTCTTCCTTTCGCCGCAAAATCCAAAAGGCCGGGTTGCGCAAGAGGTGTGAGCCTTTCCGGCCGGACCGGCGCCGGGACCCGCTCAGGCGACCGGATAGGGCGTGAGCGGGCTTCGATTCTGGTCGACGGCGATAGCGCGCCCGATCGGCGGAAAGGCCCGTTGGGGGCAGGCCGGGCGATCGCAGACCTTGCAGCCCGCGCCGATCGGCGTGGCGGCATCCGGGTGGGTGAGATCGATGCCGCGCGAATAGACCAGTTGGGACGCATGGCGGATGTCGCAGCCAAGCCCGACGGCGAAAGTCTTGCCCGGAACGCCATAAGCCGCATTGCCGCGCCCGACCGTGCGCGCGATCCAGAGATAGGTGCGCCCATCGGGCATCCGGGCGATCTGCGTCAGCACCTTGCCCGGCTGGGCGAAGGCCTCGTAGACGTTCCAGAGGGGGCATGAACCGCCGACGCGCGAAAAGTGGAAATCGGTTGCGGACTGGCGCTTGGAGATATTGCCGGCGCGGTCCACCCGCACGAAGAAGAAGGGAACGCCGCGCGCCTCGGGCCGCTGGAGAGTCGAAAGCCGGTGGCTGATCGTCTCGAATCCGACTCCGTAGCGCCGCCCCAGCGCCTCGATATCATAGGCGCTGGCCTTCGCGGCGGCGAGGAAATCCCCATAGGGCAGGATCAGTGCCCCAGCGAAATAATTGGCGAGGCCTATCCTTGCGAGACGCCGGGCTTCCTCGCCCGTCAGGCCGCCATTGTCCGCCAGCCTGTCGATCACATCGCCCAGTTCGAGAAAGGCGAGCTGGGTCGCCATCTGGAACGCCTGCTGCCCCGGCTTCAGATCGGCCGATATGTGGAGCGCGCGTTGTGCGGGATCGAAGCGGCGCTGGCTCGCTTCCGCGCCGGTCAGGTCGACCCGGACATCGTGCCGTTGCTTCAGATATGCGATCAGCCCATTGTGCACCGAGCGGGGGCCGAGGACGGCGTCACGATAGAGGCGCTCGGCCGCTTCATCGAGAATCTCGACATGATTGTGCCGCGCATAGAAGAAGTCGCGCACCTGTTCGAACGGCATCCGCGCCGGGCCGCCGGTGATCCAGTCGTCGCCCAATTGGGCCGCCAGCGCGTCACCGCGCTCGGTCGCCTCGCGATAGCGCCGGTGCAGCGACACAAGCGTCCGTCCCACGGCGGGTATGTTGGCGGCGAGTTCGCGGATCTCCGCGATTGACACGCTTTCATCCTGCCCGCCTTCCGAGAGCGCTTCGCGCAGTTCGGTGATCAGCCGCGCCTCGTCTTCTTCGGAGAAGAGCTGCACGTCGATGTCGAACACGGCGTTGAGCTTGAGCAGCACCGGCACCGTCAAGGGACGCTGATTCTGTTCGAGCTGGTTGAGATAGCTGGCCGAAATGCCGAGCGCCTGGGCCAGCTCGACCTGTTTCAGTTTTTTCTCTTCGCGCAGGCGCCGCAGCCTCACGCCCATGAAGGCTTTCCGCATCAGCTCATCCGCCATAAAGTCATTCGCAACGATGCGAATTTTTATCCGCATCTTCTGCATAGGCAGCGAAATATAGCGGCGTAAAGCCAAATTCCGGAGTGCGGAGAAATTAACAAAATTCGCTGATTTGCTGGATTCGATCCGCAAATCTTCGCCTTTTCAGTCATTCCCGCGCTCGCGGAACGAGCGGATAGCGGGTGCATGTCATCCAATCGCTCCCCTGACGGCCTGACGATGCTGGCGCGCATGGCCGATGCGGCGGCCGCCCGCGCGGCCGTCCACATCGCCCGGCCCGTCCATCTGGCGGCCTGCGATCGCCTCGACATTCGCGATATCGGCGAGGGCGTCGCCACGCTGGAGATCTGGCCGGTCCGGCAGGACGAGCGGGCCATCACCTTGTCCGTGTTCGCAACCGTCCATCCGGCGGGCGGCGGTGCCCGCCTCGCGGCCAGCGGCCGCTTTACCTTCGCCACATCTTCCCACCAGACGAGAGAGTATCGCCCATGAATCTGCATGACGTTCGCACCTATAAATCCGCCGAGCCGCTGGCTCGTGAGGATCAGCTCGCATGGAAGCTGGCGGCCGTCGCAACCGATCCGGTGCCGGTCGACGACGACGTGATCGAGATGATTGGCAACCGCATCATCGACAATGCGGCCGTTGCCGCCGCCTCGATCGCGCGCGGGCCGATCCGGTCGGCCCGCGCGCAGGCGCTGGGGCACAAGGCGGCGCCCGGTGGCGCGAACCGCGGCGCGCCGATTTTCGGCCTGTCTCCGGATATGTCAGTGAGTCCCGAATGGGCCGCCTGGGCCAATGGCGTGGCAGTCCGCGAACTCGATTTCCATGACACCTTCCTGGCTGCGGACTATAGTCATCCGGGCGACAATATTCCGCCGATCCTGGCCGTCGCGCAGGCAAAGGGCCTGGACGGCGCGGCGCTGGTCCGGGGCCTGGCCGCCGGCTATGAGCTTCAGGTCGATCTGGTGAAGGGCATCTGCCTGCACGAGCACAAGATCGACCATATCGCCCATCTGGGGCCGAGCGCGGCCGGCGGCATCGGCGCGCTTCTGGGCCTCCCGACCGAGATTGCCTTCCAGGCGATCCAGCAGGCGCTTCATACCACGACCACCACGCGCCAGTCGCGCAAGGGCGAGATTTCCACCTGGAAAGCCTATGCCCCGGCTTTTGCCGGCAAGATGGCGATCGAGGCGGTCGACCGCGCCATGCGCGGGGAAGGGGCGCCATCCCCGGCCTATGAGGGCGAGGACGGCTTTATCGCCTGGCTGTTGTCCGGCCCCGCCCATGTCTATCAGGTGCCGCTGCCCGCACCCGGCCAGCCCAAGCGCGCCATCCTCGACACCTATACCAAGGAATATTCGGCCGAATATCAGAGCCAGGCGCTGATCGACCTCGCCAAGCGGATGGGCCCCAAGGTGGGCGACTTCGCCCAGGTCGAGAGCATTCTCATCAAGACCAGCCATCACACGCATTATGTGATCGGGACCGGCGCCAACGATCCGCAGAAGATGGACCCCAGGGCGAGCCGCGAGACGCTCGACCATTCGATCATGTATATTTTCGCGGTCGCGCTCCAGGATGGCGGCTGGCACCATGTGAAGAGCTACGCGCCCGAGCGGGCGCAACGTCCCGATACGGTCGCGCTGTGGCACAAGATCACGACGCAGGAGGACCCCGCCTGGACGGCGCGATACCATGCCCAGGGATCGGAAAAGGCTTTCGGCGGCAAGGTCGTCATCAAGCTGAAGGACGGCCGCTCGATCGTCGATGAGCTGGGAGTCGCCGACGCCCATCCGGCCGGCGCGCGTCCCTTCGCCCGCGCCAACTATGTCGAGAAGTTCCGCACGCTCGCCCAGGATATCGTCGAGAAGGCCGAGCAGGACCGCTTTCTGGCCCTCGTGGAACGCCTGCCCACGCTCAGCGGCGCGGAAGTCGCCCGGCTGAACTTCGTCGTCCCCGCCGACAGACTGGGGCCGGACGCCCCGGCCGGCATCTTTTGATCGGAGAGGCATGATGGGAGCCGCTTTCAAACTCAAGAAGTCGGTGGCGCTCTCGGGCGTCACCGCGGGCAACACCGCGCTTTGCACCGTCGGCAGGACCGGTAACGATCTTCATTATCGGGGTTATGACATCCTCGATATCGCGGAGACGAGCGAGTTCGAGGAGATCGCCCACCTCCTCGTCCACGGCCATTTGCCGACGCGTCCGCAACTCGCGGCCTACAAGGCGAAGCTCAAGGGGCTGCGGGGCCTGCCCCGGTCGGTGAAGGAAGCGCTGGAGGCGATCCCCGCCGCCGCGCATCCGATGGACGTGATGCGATCGGGCGTCTCCGCGCTCGGCTGCGTGCTGCCCGAGACGCATGACCATAACCTGCCGGATGCGCGCGACATTGCCGACCGGCTCATGGCATCACTCGGCTCGATCCTGCTTTACTGGTATCATTTCGCCCATCATGGGCGGCGGATCGAGGTGGAAACCGATGACGAGAGCATCGGCGGACATTTCCTGCACCTGCTGCATGGCAAGGCGCCGTCCGGCAGTTTCGAGCGGGCGATGCACACGTCGCTGATCCTTTATGCCGAGCATGAGTTCAACGCCTCGACCTTCACCGCGCGGGTGATCGCCGGGACGGGGTCGGACATGTACAGCTGCATTGCGGGTGCGATCGGCGCGCTGCGCGGTCCCAGACACGGCGGCGCCAACGAAGTCGCCTTCGAGATCCAGAAGCGTTACGCAACGCCGGACGAGGCAGAAGCCGACATCCGCCGCCGGGTCGAGGCGAAGGAGGTGGTGATCGGTTTCGGGCATCCGGTCTATACCGTGTCCGACCCGCGCAATGTCGTCATCAAGCGCGTGGCCAGGGCCCTGGCCGACGAGGCCGGGGCCGGGCGGCAATATGCGGTGGCCGAACGGATCGAACAGGTCATGTGGGACGCCAAGTCGATGTTCCCCAATCTCGACTGGTTCAGCGCGGTATCCTACAATCTGATGGGTGTGCCGACGGCGATGTTCACGCCGCTGTTCGTGATCGCGCGGACGTCGGGCTGGGCGGCGCATGTGATAGAGCAACGTCAGGACAACAAGATCATCCGTCCGTCCGCCAATTATACCGGCCCGGAAAATCTTACATTCGTGCCGCTGGGTGAACGCAGCGAAACGATCGCGGTCCAGGGAGAAGACGCTTGCCGTACCTGATTGCAGACGACCGTCCCGATGAGAGCGCTGGCCGGCGCTTCCGCGCCCTGCTCGATCGGCCGCAGATCCTGCAACTGCCCGGCGCGCATAATGGCCAGGCCGCCCTTCAGGCGAAGGCGGCCGGGTTCGAGGGCCTTTATCTGTCCGGCGCGGCGATGACGGCATCGATGGGCCTGCCCGACCTTGGCATCATCACCGTTGACGAGGTCGCCTTCTTCATCCGGCAGATCGTCCGTTCTTCGGGCCTGCCGCTGCTGGTCGACGGCGACACGGGCTATGGCGAGGCGCTCAACGTCATGCACATGGTCCGCGCGTTCGAGGAGGCGGGGGCAGGGGCGGTGCATCTCGAAGACCAAATCCTGCCCAAGAAATGCGGGCATCTGAACGGCAAGAAGCTGGCCGACGCCCATGATATGGCGGCCAAGGTGGCGGCGGCGCGCAGGGCGGCCCGCGATCTCGTCATCGTTGCGCGCACCGACGCCGCAGGAGTGGAGGGTTTCGAGGCCGCCGTCGACCGCGCGAAGCTCTATGTCGCGGCCGGGGCGGACGCGATCTTCCCCGAAGCGCTCAACACCCGTGCCATGTTCGAGGCGTTCGCGAAGGCGATGCCCGGCGTGAAGCTGCTCGCCAACATGACCGAGTTCGGAAAGACACCCTTCTTCACCGCCGGCGAGTTCGAGGCGATGGGCTATCGCATGGTGATCTGGCCGGTTTCGTCGCTGCGGGTGGCGAACAGGGCGCAGGCGAAGCTTTACGCGGCGATCCGCCGCGACGGCGGCGCACAGAATATGGTGGGTGAAATGCAGACCCGCGCCGAGCTTTACGAAACCATCGGGCTCCACGATTATGAGGCCCTCGACGCCTCGATCGTGAAGACGATCGTTCCCGATACGATCGCCGGAGCCTGACGGCCGCATCCGATGCACGCCGGATGTTTGCGGGTCATGGGGGTTGAGGAGCCTCCATGACCCGTCTTTCCCACCACTATATAAAGATTTCTTTATATTGCACTTGACGTTTGTGCGCGGTGGGTGTCTAAACAGGCTGTCGAGGTTCTCCATATCAGGCGTGATGTGGAGCTAAGACGGGAAGCCGGTGACGCTTGAAAGGGCGGAGTCCGGCGCTGCCCCCGCAACTGTGAGCGGCGAGCGGTAGTCCACCATGTGCCACTGGCGCCCGCGCGGCGCCGGGAAGGCCCGGACTAACGTGTTGACCCGTAAAGCCAGGAGACCTGCCTCGTCGTGATAGGATTCCTCGGACGGGGTGGTTCCGGCGGATCGCGCTTGAGCGGCGGTGCGTTCCTGCGCGCCCGCCCGTTTTCCCGCGCGGCCCCCCGGACGGCTCCATTCGCAACCAGAGGCGAATGATCGATGTCATTTCCCATATTGCACCAGGCCATAGGCCCGCCCGGCTGACTGCGATCGCCTGATCGCGTCGCATTCCTTCCCCCCTCTTCTCATGATTGACGGCGAGCGATCCGCTTTGCCGATGGAGACCCTGCATGTCCGTTATCACCACCAATCTCGGCTTTCCGCGCATCGGCCCGCGCCGTGAACTCAAGACCGCGCTCGAAGCCTATTGGGCCGGCAAGTCCGATGCGCCCGCGCTGCTCGACACCGCGCGGGTGCTGCGCGCCGCGACATGGGATCGGCAGAAGGCGCTCGGCCTCGATATCGTGCCGTCCGGCGACTTCTCCCTCTATGATCAGGTGCTCGACACCAGCATCATGGTCGGGGCGATCCCCGCCATCTACCGCCCGCTGGGCGCGGCCGGCTCGCTCGACGTCTATTTCGCGATGGCGCGGGGGCATCAGCCCGGGGCGAGCGAGGAAGGCTGCGGCCACGGCCACGGCCGATCGACCGACGTGCCGGCACAGGAAATGACCAAATGGTTCGACACCAATTATCATTATATGGTGCCCGAAGTTGGCGCGACCCAGCACTTCATCCTGTCGTCCACCAAGGTCATCGATGAATATAGGGAAGCAAAGGCGCTGGGTCATGAGAGCCGCCCGGTTCTGCTTGGGCCGGTAAGCTGGCTGCTGCTGGCCAAATCGACCGACGGCCGGACCCGGCCTCTGTCGCTGCTGCCGGCCCTGCTGCCCGTCTATATCGAAGTGCTGCGCCGTTTGCAGGCGGCGGGGGCCGAATGGGTGCAGATCGACGAACCGGCGCTGGTGCTGGACCTTGACGCGGAGGCGAAGGCGGCGTTCGGCACCGCCTATGCCAGCCTTGCGCAGGAAATCCCTGGACTGCGAATCCTGATCGCCACCTATTTTGGCGCGCTGGGCGACAATCTCGACATAGCGATGGGCCTGCCGGTCGCGGGCCTGCATGTCGATCTCGTGCGCGCGCCCGAGCAGTTGGACGATGTTGCCGCGAAGGCGCCCGCCGACATGCTGCTGTCCTTAGGCGTGGTCGATGGCCGCAATATCTGGAAATCCGATCTCACGGCCATATTGGACCGGATCGAGCCGATCGCGCGCAGCCGGCGCGTCCTTGCTATCGCCCCCTCCTGCTCGCTGCTCCATACGCCCATCGATCTCGCGCTGGAAACCCGGCTCGACCCCCAGGTGAAGAACTGGATGGCCTTTGCGGTCCAGAAGATCGAGGAACTGTCGGTCCTCGCCAAGGCGCTCAACCAGGGCCGGTCGAGCGTTGCCGCCGCCCTTGCCGACAATGCGCGCGCCGTTGCCGGCCGCCGGGCCTCTCCGCTTGTGCACGATCCTCGGGTGCGTTCGCGAATGGAGGCGCTGACCGCCAACTGGACCCGCCGCGTGACGCCCTTTGCCGAGCGCATCGTCCAGCAAAGAGCCTTGCTGGGCCTGCCGCCATTGCCGACGACCACGATCGGCTCCTTTCCCCAGACCGCCGAAGTGCGCAAGGCCCGCGCCGCCCATGGAAAGGGGGAACTGGATGATGCCTCCTATACGCGGTTCCTGCGCGAGGAGACCGAGCGCGCGGTCCGCTGGCAGGAGGAAATCGGCATCGACGTGCTGGTCCATGGCGAGTTCGAGCGCAACGACATGGTGCAGTATTTCGGCGAACAGCTTGCCGGTTTCGCCTTTACCAGGGCCGGCTGGGTGCAAAGCTATGGCTCGCGTTGCGTCCGTCCGCCGATCATTTATGGCGACGTTTCCCGGCCCCGGCCGATGACGGTGGAATGGTGGGCCTATGCCCAAAGCCTGACCGACAGGCCGATGAAGGGTATGCTGACCGGGCCGGTGACGATCCTCCAATGGTCGTTCGTGCGCGACGACCAGCCCCGCAGCGACACCTGCCGGCAGATTGCGCTCGCCATCCGCGACGAAGTGGTCGACCTGGAACGCGCCGGCGCCAGGATCATCCAGATCGACGAGGCCGCCCTGCGCGAGGGTCTGCCCCTGCGCCGGGCGGATTGGCAGGCCTATCTCGATTGGGCCGTCGAAGCGTTCCGCATCTCCGCTTCGGGGGTGCAGCCGCAGACGCAGATCCACACCCATATGTGCTATTCGGAGTTCAACGACATCATCGTGGCGATCGGCGCGATGGATGCCGACGTCATCTCGATCGAGACGGCGCGGTCCAAGATGGAACTGCTCGATGCGTTTGCCGACTATCGATATCCCAACGAGATCGGACCGGGCGTATACGACATCCACTCGCCGCGCGTGCCGGCGCGCGAGGAGATGGTGGATTTGTTGATCAAGGCGGGTGAGCGGCTTTCGACAGGCCAACTCTGGGTGAACCCCGATTGCGGCCTGAAGACCCGCAAATGGGAGGATGTGAAACCCGCGCTCGTGCATATGGTCGAAGCCGCCAAATCTGCGCGCGCGTTCCTGATCTGAGAGCAAAAGGGCAGGGGCGATCGGATCGTCCCTGCCTTATTCCAGCAAACCGAATGAACGGCTGCCGCCGGGAGCGTCGGAATAAGGACAGCCGTGCCGCAACTTACCGCCGGAGCCGCCCCACCGCCTCATCCAGCGCCGAGAGAAAGCGTGACCGGTCCGCCTTCCCAAACGGAGCCGGCCCGCCAATCCCGTCGCCGACCGCCCCCGCGCGCAAATCCGCCATGATGGCCCGTACCGCAACGGCATTGCCGATGGAGGCGTTGGTAAAGGGCTTCCCCGTCGGAGCGATCACCGCCCCGCATCCGGACTTCAGGCATCGGTCGGCCAGCAATATGTCGGCGGTCACGACGATGGAGCCCGCCTCCACATGGTCCACGATCCAGTCATCCGCCGCATCGAACCCGTCGCTCACCACCACGCGCGAGATGAGCGGATGCGCCGGCACCCGGATGGGACTGTTGCTGACGACGATGACGGGCACGTTGTACCGCCAGCCGACCTTGTAGGTTTCGTCCTTTACCGGGCAGGCATCGGCATCGATGAGGATTTGGGGCATTGGGGAGATGTAGAAGGGATTGCCTGAGAAGGGGAGACCCTTTTTCCAGGGCGGTTATGGAGTTTGCACACCCAAATCCTGCGATGGCCGATTGCGGCCATTTTTGCCGTTCGCCATCCGTCATCCCAGCGAAAGCAGGGATTTCCCTTAGGCTTGATCGCGCCCTGAGAAAGAGAGATGCCAGCGTTCGATGGCATGACGGCGGGGGAATGCCCGCCAACCATCCAAACCCGATATTCAGCGCGGGTTTGCAAGTTACTTATTGAAAACTGGCCAATCTCATTGCTGTTGGATTGGCATATGTCATGCCTGAGAAGGCGGAATATAATGCGGTGGAAATGGCGTCGCCGCCCAGTTCAGCAGGATTTTGCTACGAAAGCTTGTCCCGGAATTGAGCGGCGGCGTTGCTACATCCGATCCATTTTGCCGATCATGACGATCGACTCACGTTCGGTTGCTAACAGCAGCATACGCCTCTACGGCGCACCGCTCAAGCGAATTGCCTCGCCGGTCTCCTGCGTGACGGAACAGTCTGGCGCGCCGTTGTCTCTCTTTGGCGACGTCTTCCCTCGTGCTGGTTCGCTGGTTCATCTTGCAAGCGGGCGAGCGGGGTTGCCGGCAACCCCGCTGCCGGGGGCTACATCCCGGGTCACGATACTGCCCGCGCCCACGATCGCGTTATCGCCGATGGTCACGCCCGGAAGGATGATCGCACCGCCCCCGATCCAGACGTTGCGGCCGATGGAGATGGATCGTCCCCATTCCAAACCCGCCGCGCGCTCGGCAGCATCACGCGGATGATCGGCCGTCAGAATCTGAACGCCGGGTCCGATCTGCGTTGCATCCCCTATGGTCACCCGGACCACATCGAGGATCACGCAGTTGAAGTTCAGAAACACGCCGCTGCCCAGATGGATATTATATCCATAGTCGCAGTGGAATGGCGGTCGTATCGCGGACGCATCCCCGAGCGAACCCAGGCGCTGGCGCAGCAGCGCCTCTCTTTCCGGCGGCAACGAGCAGTTGAAGCGCTGCATCCAGTCCGCCGCCGATAGCTGATCCGCAACGATTTCGGGATCGTTCGCCCGATAGGGCTGGCCGGCGAGCATCCTCTGCTTTTCGGTAAGGGCATCCATGACGCGGCACTCCTTCCGGATGGAGACGCATGAATGCGCAAAGGGATGCCGCCGCGGATGGGAATCGCAAATCGGCTCATCAACATCCGCAAAAGGTCGGAACCGGCCCACCGCTTGGCAGTTCACCCGTGCGAAAGGATCTGGCCATGCCCCTGAAGCTCGACGGGTCGTGCCGTTGCGGCAGGATTCGCTTTTCCGCCGACAGCCACGCACCAGTGCCGTTTATGCGGTGCTATTGTTCGATATGCCGGAAGACCGCGGGCGGCGGCGGATACGCAATCAACCTTCACGCCGACAAGCAGACGCTCAAGGTCGAGGGCAAGACGGCCGTGTTTCACGCCGGGCTTGACGATGGCCGGGGCGGGTGCCGCGTCAGCACGGGCGAGCGGCATTTCTGCGCCGCATGCGCCAGCGCGCTGTGGGTGTTCAGCCCGGAATATCCCGAACTCTTCCATCCCTTCGCGTCGGCCATCGATAGCGAACTGCCGAAGGCCCCGTCGCTCGTCCATATGATGCTTTCGTCCAAGGCCGCCTGGGTCGAACCCGAGATCGGCCCGGACGATAAGTGTTTCGATGAGTATCCGGACATTACGCTGGAGGATTGGCATCGGGCGCGCGGTCTTTGGATCGACTAGCTTTGCGAGGGTTGGGGCGAACCAGTCCAGCGAAACATGTCGTGCGGCCGAGTACGCCAGTCCTTCAAAGATACAAGAAGCCACTTGGCAAAGTCTAACTCAGCAGCAGGACCACGAACAAGATGCGGCTCCACCGCGAAATTGCCGTTTCGGTTGTTGAAGCCATCAGGAGTTGGCCCGTCTGGGAGTTCGAGCGCCGCTTGGCCTCTGACGGCCGAAATCTGGAATTTGCTACCGCTTGCCGCAAAGGCCGGAACGGTGTCCGGTACAGCATCGGATGTTGGAAAGCCGTCATCACCGGAAGCGTTTGCGGAGAAAGAACCGCTTCTGCCCTATGGGATGATCATCGAGAGCGCCGAACAGCTCGAAGCCCAGTTTTTCGTAAAAGCCACGAGCCTGAAACTCATATGTATCGAGCCAGATGCCGACGCAATTATCAGCACGGGCAATTCTTTCCGCCCCTTGCATCAAGGCGGTGCCGTAGTTTCCCCCACGATACTCTTCGGGCACGGCCAGCAATTCTACGAACAGCCAGTCATAGACGAGCTTCCCCCAAAGTCCGCCAACATGGTCGCCCCCCTCGTCCGTTAAAAGGATGGCTACCGGTCTGATGCGGGGATCGCCTGCCTGACGGATGTTGTAGGCGCGCAAGGGCGCAATAACAGCGTCCCGATCGGTTTCGGATGGGCTTTCAGGAATAGTGAGACGAAGGGCCATCACGCGAACCTACCGCAAAATGATCCGCTTTCAACGGCTGCTATTGCCTTTACGCGCCAGCGCCGGGACCATTGGCATCTTCGTCGACCTTGTCCCGCACGGTCCTGCCGGCCAGGATCATCTCGAACGAAAATGCGGCCAGCGCTGCTACCGCGCATGTCAGCGCGCCGCCGAACAACGCGAACAGGATGACGCCGGCGGCGCCGCTCCGCAAGGCATTGAGGAAGAGCGTGAGGGCGGCGCAGCATGTCAGCCCTCCCGCCACGGCCGCCAGCAGTACCGCCAGATCGAGCGCCTTCGACCGAAGGCGCAAGCGGGCGAGCTGCATCGGCCGCCTTGCCGGCTCGCTGGACAGCTTGTCCACCTGATCGGCGATCCTGCCCAGGCGCGTCGTGAACACGTTGAGCAGAGAGGCAACGCCTGTCAGCAGAAAGATCGGTGTCAGCGCGAGCTGGACCACATGGGCGGCGATGTTGACGTCTGGCTGAGGCATGGTTTTGCCTATAACCGCATTTCCGGCCTCGTCCTATCCGAGTGCATGGCGGGCGGGAAAATGCGAACGGGTCGGCCGATGATGAGCGCTGCTTAACGCAGTGTGCAATGGCGAAGCCCCAGTCCCATGTGGTAATAGCCTCTATCTTGGTAGCGGCCGGCGGCGCCGGCCGCCACACCCAATGCTGGAGGACACTATCGATGACAACCAAAGCCTATGGCGCATTTGCGGGCGACAGGCCGCTCGAACCGATGGACATCGAGCGCCGCGCGCCCGGCCCGCACGATGTCCAGATCGAGATCGCCTATTGCGGCGTCTGCCATTCCGACCTGCATCAGGTTCGCAGCGAATGGGCGGGCACGCTCTATCCTTGCGTGCCGGGGCATGAGATCGTCGGCCATGTGGCGGCGGTGGGCGATCAGGTGACGGCGTTCACGGTCGGCGAGACTGTCGGCGTCGGCTGCATGGTCGATAGCTGTCAGCATTGTCACGCCTGCGACGCAGACCTGGAGCAATATTGCAAGGAGGGCTTCGTCGGCACCTACAACGGCCCGACCGCAGATGCGCCGGGACATACGCTGGGCGGCTATTCGCAACGGATCGTCGTCAACGACAGGTTCGTCCTCAAGATCCGCCATCCCGCAGAGCAGCTTGCCGCGGTCGCGCCTTTGCTGTGCGCCGGGATCACAACCTACTCGCCGCTGCGTCACTGGCAGGCGGGGCCGGGCAAGAAGGTCGGCATCGTCGGCATCGGCGGTCTCGGCCATGTCGGCGTGAAGCTGGCGCACGCGATGGGCGCGCATGTCGTCGCTTTCACCACGTCGGACAGCAAGCGCGACGACGCGCGCGCGCTCGGCGCCGATGAGGTCGTCAATTCGCGCAATGCGGACGAAATGGCGGCGCACGCGAACAGCTTCGACTTCATCCTGAACACGGTCGCCGCCAGCCATAATCTCGATGCCTATACGGCGCTGCTCAAGCTCGACGGGACGATGACGCTGGTGGGCGTCCCCGAGCATCCGCATCCAAGCCCCAATGTCGGCGTGCTGATCTTCGGGCGGCGTTCGATCGCCGGTTCGCTGATCGGCGGCATCGCGGAGACGCAAGAAATGCTCGATTTCTGCGCCGAGCACGGGATCACCGCCGATATCGAGATGATCCCGATCCAGCAGATCGATCAAGCCTATGACCGGATGCAGCGCAGCGACGTCAAATACCGTTTCGTGATCGACAGCGCGTCGCTGGCCAACGGAACGACAGCAGACGAACGATGAACCCGGCCTACGACTTTTCGGGGCAGGTGACCCCTCGTCACCGGCGCTAGTTCCGGCATGGGCCTTGCGACCGCGCAGGCCTTTGCTCAGGCGGGTGCCGCCGTGGTTCTCGCCGATATCAATGAGGAGGAGCTTCGCTCCGCGGCCATGGAATATGCGCCGCGCGGCAAGCCGGCCTCTGAACGCCGACCGATATAGGAGAACCGACATGAAACTGATGCGCGCCGGCTCGCAGCCATCCCAGAAGGGACCGGAAGACTATTTCACCGGCACCGTCCGAATCGACCCGCTGAACACGCCGCCGGAGCCCGCCCGCGCTTCTTGCGCCTATGTTACGTTCGAGCCGGGCGCGCGATCGGCCTGGCACACGCATCCGCTCGGCCAGACGCTGATCGTGACCGCCGGGTGCGGCTGGACCCAGTGCGAGGGCGAGCCCATCGTCGAGATCAGGGCAGGGGATGTGATCTGGTGCCCGCCGGGCCACAAGCACTGGCATGGCGCGACCGCCACCACCGCCATGACCCATATCGCCGTGACGGAAGCGCTCGACGGCAGGAACGTCGTCTGGATGGAGAAGGTGAAGGACGAGGACTATCTCGCCGGCATATCGAAAAGCGCATGAGGCGAATCCCGGTCCGCTGCAGAATGTGATCGCACCTCATAGCTTCATACCTTCGCGCGACGGACGACCGCAGCCTTGCGATGACAAGCGGCGTTTGCCCGATGACGGATGCGGCACACTGGCTCTCCGGCGCAAAATCGCTATAGATTCCAGATTCCCAACGTCCGAACGGAAGCTGCCTTTTGGAAACCATCACGATTGTCCTCATCCTGCTGTTCGCCGTGGTCGTGAGCGGCGTGCTATCGCGCCTCCTGCCGATTCCCGTGCCCAGGCCACTGGTGCAGATCGCGCTGGGCGCCATGATCGGCCTGGTGGCGAACTGGCGGGTGACGCTCGATCCCGAGATATTCTTCCTGCTGTTCCTGCCGCCGCTGCTGTTCCTCGATGGCTGGCGGATACCGCGCGAAGAACTGTTCAAGGACGGCAAGACCATTCTCGAACTGGCGTTGGGCCTGGTGATCTTCACCGTGGTGGGCATGGGGCTGTTCATCCACTGGATGGTCCCCGCCATGCCGATGCCGGTGGCCTTCGCGCTGGCGGCCGTGATTTCGCCGACGGACCCGATCGCCGTGTCGGCGATCGCCCAGCGCGTGCCCATTCCCAAGCGCATGATGCACATCCTGGAAGGCGAGTCGCTCCTGAACGATGCTTCCGGACTGGTCTGCCTGCGCTTCGCCATCGCTGCGGCGCTGACAGGCACCTTCTCGGTCCAGGAGGCCGCGCTCAATTTCCTGTGGGTGGCGTTCGGCGGCATCGCGATCGGCGCCGGGCTGACCTGGCTGGTCGGGCGGACCAAATCATGGCTCAGCCGACGGCTGGGCGAAGACAGCGGTTCCCAGATCCTGATCAGCCTGCTCATTCCGTTCGGCGCCTATCTCGCCGCGGAGCATCTCCATTGTTCGGGCATCCTCGCCGCCGTCGCGGCGGGTCTCACCATGGGATTCGTCGAAGGCGGCGGACAGGCGCTCGCCGCCACCCGCATTCGCCGGAATACCGTCTGGGACATCATTCAGTTCGCGGCGAACGGCATCATCTTCGTGCTGCTGGGCGAGCAGCTTCCAATGATCTTGGCGGGCGCCGCCGAAACGGTGCGCCTTACCGGGCATCATGAGCCGGGATGGCTGGTCATCTATGTGCTGGCGATCAATCTGGCGCTGGCGGCGCTTCGTTTTGCGTGGGTGTGGCTCTCCTTCCGGCTCACCCTGTTCCGCAGCGAGGAACGGCGCACGACGCCGAACTGGCGCATCGTCGCGGCCATGTCCTTCGCGGGTGTCCGGGGCGCGATCACGCTTGCCGGTGTGTTGACGCTTCCTCTCACGATGACGGACGGGGCGGCCTTTCCGGGGCGCGAACTTGCGATCTTCCTCGCCATGGGCGTGATCATAGTCTCGCTTATTGTCGCCAGCGTGGGATTGCCCTGGCTGTTGAACGGCCTCGAAATGCCCGCGGAGCCATCATATCAGGCCGAAGAAGACATGGCGCGGATCGAAGCGGCGCAGGCAGCCATCGCCCGGATCGAGCATGTTCAGCATGATCTGGCGGAAGGACGCGGCGATGCCGACCTCTATGTTTCGGCGGGTTGGCGCGTCATGGAAGGCTATCGCCAGCGCATCGAGAACCGGCAGGGCAATATCGAGCACAATGCCACAGGACGCCGGTCGGAACGGATCGAGCGCGATCTGCGGCTCGCGGCTGTCAAGGCCGAGCGCACCGCCATCTTCAAGATGGTTCGTGAGCGTCGGGTCGGCAGTGAAGTCGCGCGCAAGCTGATCCGCGAACTCGACCTGCTCGAAGCACGCTATGCCGGTTAGCCGTTCGGCGGTGCAGGCACCGGTAGATCGCGTCCCTCTCAATCGCCATTGCGCCGGCATTTCTCATGGGACTGCATGTCGATGGCGGATTTTGATAACGCCAATGGCAATCGGGGCGGTTGCTTGGTAGCTATTCCTTAGGTTGAATTGGGAGAGCGCTTATGCGGCATGCGGTTTTGTTTGGAGTGGCGGCCCTTGGCCTTTCGGCTTGTTCCGATCCGAAAGCCGCCAGCGAGGGCAACTTCAAGACGGCGATCAACACGTACATCGCGCAAAACCCGCCCTGCCTTTCGATTCCCAGGAGCACCGAGCGTCCGGAGGGCGACAATCCGCCCGACTTTCCGCGCTACGTCTCGGCCGCCCCGACAACATCCGAACCTCAGGCGCAGAACCGGCAGCGTGAACGAGCGCCGTTCGACGCCCTTGTGGAAGCCGGTCTGCTCAAGGTCGGCGAAACCGCCATCAAGGTGAGAACCGGCCTGTGGGGCAACCAATCGTCCGATCTGCCTGTGCGCGCCTATGACCTGACGCCGGAAGGACGAAAGGCCGTCTCGCAGGTTGGCGAGCGAACCGCGTTCACCAGCCCCGACCAAAGGCTCTGCTACGGCAAGCCCACGGTCGACGAAATTGTGCAATTTACCGAACCGGCCGACGCCATGGGGGTGAAGGTCTCGCGGGTCAGCTATCGCTATCACCTCGCGGAACTGCCCGAATGGGCCAAGCAGCCCGCTATGCTCGCGGCATTTCCGCAGCTCAAACGCGACACCCAATCGTCCATCGACGCCAACGCCACCGTCCTGCTCACCAATGACGGCTGGATTCACGAGCGCGCCTTCAAACGCTGAGTTTGTTCCGGGGGACGGGGACGGAAGGCTCGGAAGCCGACCAGCGGTGTTCCGGGCCAGACCATTGGATCGAGCCGGTTTCATTCGAAAATCGACCGATGTGCGGTAGCCATCACGGCCTGACGGACTCATCCGAACGACTGCGCCTTCCACCTTCTGTCTGGCAGATATTTTTGAGAATATCGATAAATTCTGCAAAGATCAGCGTGTCAGTTCTCTCCGTTTTCCACGCTATGATATTGTCCGGCCGGATCAATAGGACGCCTTGTTCCGACAGGCCAGTAATAGTCTCCCACTGGCCTTCGGAATCGTCCACATCGTGGCCCATGGCGACCATTTGCAGCGGAATACCTGTTTCTGCGACGGCTTGATCGACCGCCGCTTCCCACTCGTTGGAATATGCTCCGGCGAGCAAGACAAAACCGTTTGTGCCGCTGACAAGGTCATGGCTGGAGATCTGCTCTCCACACCTGTCGAGCCAAATATGTGGAAGACGATGGCCGGGTCTGGCAAACGGACGATAATCTTGTCCTAGCGGATCGCGAGGCGACGCGGGAAGTCCGTCAAGTACGATTGCACCCCGTTCATATACAAACCCTAGCTCAACGTCTCTCGCGTAGAATTCGATGTGTTGCGTATCGAAAATCTGATTCAGCCGAGCGCGGCGCATCCGGCCATTGGCTGTATCCGCCAGCAGCGCGGAATAGGCGGCGATAACATGTCCGGAACTTTGAATTTGCGAACGATGGTTGGGGTGCGTGTCCACGATCGCCGCCTCGAGCAGCAAATGATTGAAGAAGGCATTGAGCGCCCATTCGACATTGAAGGCCCCCACAGGGCGTCGCTCCGCTTCATAGGAGTCCAGGAGCCTGTCGGCGGCACCGTATCTGGTAACCATCGCCAGTTTCCAGGCCAGATTATGGGCATCCTGGATGCCGGTATTAAGGCCAAGACCAGTCGTCGGTGGATGCCGATGCGCCGCGTCTCCCGCGACGAATACCCGTCCGCGGCGATAGGCGTTCGCAAGTACGCCCTCGACCGTCCATTCGGTCTTGCAAAGCACGGAAAGCTCCAGTTTGGGGATGCCGAGAATCTTCCGGACCATTGGAACGACATTTTCCTCGGTCCATTCCGGATCATCAGGCATTTTCGGAAAGCTGATCGACCATTCCGGGGAATGGCGGCCCCAATTGCCCGGCCCCATCGGCACGATCACGGAAACGCCAGGACGATAGGGACTGCGAAGCCAATTGAGCAGCACCCGATCATCGGGATACCAGCGCGATAGATCGGCTTGGAAATGCACGCTCACCTGGGTGATCAGGTCCGTTTCGCCTTCCAGTTCGATCCCGGCTACCGGCCCGACGGTACGGCCACGATCCGCCCCGACGATATATCTGGCGCGCACCTCATATTCGGAACCGTCGGAGTGGTTGCGGACATGGGCGGTCACGCCATCGATATCCTGCTCGTAGGAAAGCAGTTCTTGGCGAAAGCGTATCCGCTGTCCCGCGCGCCTCTCCGCATGACGGCGCAGAATCGGTTCTAGCCGGATTTGCGGGAGATTTGCTGAATCCGCCGGGCTGGCCGCACGGTAGTCGGGTTCACGCGCCGAGCCATGGCCGCCCAATCCGCCCGTTTCGAAAATGCACTTGCCGTCCAACGGGCTGTCGCCTGCGAAGCTTGTGAACCATTTTGTCCGCGAGCGGTAATATGGCGGCGTGCCGACTGCCTGAATGTCGTCAGCGACATCGTACTGGCGGAAAATCTCCATCGTCCGTGCGTTGAGATAATGGGCCTTGGGAAGATGAGAGGTGGCTTCCCGCCGCTCTATCATCAGGAAATCGACATCGAGGTCACTCAGAAAGATCGCGAGCGACAGGCCGCATCCGCCGCCGCCGACAACGAGCACGTCGGTTGTTTCCATGGTTAATTCCTCTCCTTTGTTCTTGCCGAAGCCCTTTTCAGGCGTGAGAAGGAGTTGCGCATTGATTGAGAAACTCGAATGATTGATCTAACGTCCGGTGACTGGACCGCATTGCTACGCACGCCCGACCTGCGGTTGGTCGGGGTCGAATTCGGGCGATTGCGGTTCGATCGTCCCTTTCGCCTTGCGAAGCCGGATCCAAGCCGTGCAAACTTCTATCTCGTCAGAAAGGGCGGGGCCTGGTTTCGGGCGCAGGGAGGGAAGGCGATCTTCTTGCCGACGGGCAGTGTCGTCGGCGTCGAGGGCCGGAGCCACGAATGGCTCGATTCCTCGCAACTTCATCCTGCTGAAAGAGGTGCACGCCATGGCAACGCCGATTTCGCCGGGGCTTTGCCCGTAGAGATATTTACAGGCAGCATCGACCGCAGCGTTGCGGTGCTTCAGCGACTGCCGTGGGGATCGATAGTCATACCGGCGCGGGCCGAACCCTATGCGTCTCTTATTGCCAAGGCAGTGGAAATGCTCGAGTGCTTGGACGAGGGAAGTAGCAGCGAGCGCGGAGTTGCGCGCCGGCTTGCCGAAATCATCATGCTGCAAATCGTCGGATATGCTCGCGAGCGATTGTTGAAGGCGAATCTCGCCTTCGGATCGATTCAGCACGACGAATATCTGCTGCGTGCGATGACCACGTTCCTGGCGACGCCGGGGAAAAGATGGACGGTGGCGGATTTGGCGGCTTCAGCGGGTCTTAGCCGCGCCGCATTTGCCCAGCGGTTCCGATGCGCGTTCGGCGAGCCTCCAATGGCTACGATCAATCGGTTTCGTCTGTTGCAGGCATCGGAAATCCTTGCCGACAGCAGCGCGTCCATATCGGTCATCGCCGAGCAAATCGGCTTCGGCTCGTCCGCCGCCCTGGTCCGGGCGTTCAAGAGACAATTCGGACAAACGCCGGGTTGCTGGCGCCGTTCTTGCCGGCTGGAGAATGCGCCTCTGCAGACCCGATGAAGCGACAGCGACGACGCTCCGATTGCGTTACTTGCCAGTCAGCGCCCGGCATGGGTAAGTGGAGGCAAATCGTCAGTTATCACGAGGGCAGATGTTGGACCAGCGAACCGTCCGGAACTCTAACAAGCCGACAAAGGCCGACACCGGGCGTCTGGATGCCGATGCCTGGACGGATGCAGCCCTGGCGGAATTGGGCGCGCATGGGATCGATGGCGTCCGGATTGAGGTACTGGCCAAGCGTCTGAACGTCACCAAGGGCAGCTTCTACTATCATTTCAGGGATAGAGACGCCTTGCTCGAGACGATGCTCGCCCGATGGCGGCGGCGCGCGACGCTGGCGCTGATCGAGCGCCTCGACAGCGGCGTTGCGTCGCCGGAGGAACGGCTGCGGCAGTTGCTTCGCCTTCCGCTGAAGGGACAGACCGCGGCGCTCGCGGCCGATACGGAACTGGCCATACGCCTGTGGGGTAGGGGAGATGAACGGGCTCGCATCGCGCTGGAGGAGGTCGACGAGCTACGTCTCCAATATATTGAGAAGCTGTTTGTGCAGGCTGGTGTGACCGAGGAGATAGCGCATGCTCGCGCAATTCTCGCCTATTCCTATCAGCGGGTTGCGGGAACGCTGATATCCAGCGACGCCACCGATCTGATCCAGCAATGCGAGGATATTCTTCTCGCCTGACGGGTATTGCCAGGCGGGGTGAGGGCCGCTGCGGCGGATCACATCCGATTCCGGATGTCAGGTATGAATTGGCCGGAGCCGTATGTCTTGCGAGGAGACTTTCGTCCGGACAGTCGCAAGAGCCTTCGGTTTGTCGTTCATTACGACAATTCAAGCGGTTGCGTTCGATCGGTGCCGGGTTGCACATCCGCCGCCGGAATTTGCCATGCTACTGGCGTATCATATTGCCAAATGCATACGATGCCGTATGTTTGTCGCGCTATGCCACGTCGGAGTGACCCGAATTGCCTGATATCTGTCTTTTTCATATGCCCGGCGCCTGCTCCGGTGTCGCCATGATCGCGCTGGAGGAAGCCGGCCTCGATTATGAGGATCGTGTGATCAATATCTTTGCCGGCGAGCAACGCTCTGCGTCTTATCTTTCCGTCAACCCGAAGGGGAAGGTGCCGGCCTTGCGGTTCGATGGGTGCCTCATCACGGAAGGCGCCGGCATCCTGATCTTCATCGATGAGCAATATCCGGAGGCCAGGCTGCTGCCATCCGGCAATGCAGCGCAGAAGGCCCAGTACCGGTCCGATCTGATATGGTGTTCGAATACGCTCCATCCGCTGGCACGGTCCATCATGATGCCGGACCGCATCGCGCCGGGCGCCCCCGAAAGCGCGCGAGCCGTCGCGATAGAGCAGCTCCGCGATATCCTCGCATCCTCGTCCGGCCGTTTTCCTGAATGGTGGAATGGCAGGGACTGGTCGATCACCGATGCCTATGTGGCCTGGTGTCTGGGACTGGCCGTCCTGGGAGGCTTCGATCTGGCCTCCTTCCCGGAGGTGCAGTCCTATCTGGAAAGGGCGGGTCGCCGCGAAAGCGCGAGGCGCGCGCGCTCCCGCGAGCGGGCCGCGCTGGCCGATGCGGGTATCCAGTTGCCCCCTGGCTTCTCTCTCTGAGCCGATCGGAGATCAGCATGCCAAGGCAGCATCATTTCATTGACGTCGACGGTTGCCGTATCCACGTGGTGGATGAAGGAACAGGCCCGGCCGTCCTTCTTTGTCACGGCTTTCCGGAATATTGGCGAAGCTGGCGTAAGCAGATCCCGATACTCGTCGGGGCGGGATACAGGGTGCTTGCCTTCGATATGAGAGGCCACGGCCAATCCGATGCGCCAGGCAGCGTGGAGGACTATAGCGTCGCCCATACCGTGGGCGACGTGATCGCAACGATGGATGCGCTCGCGATCGAGCGGGCCGTGATCGTCGGTCACGATGCGGGCACCACGACGGCCTATCACGCCGCGTTGATGCGTCCGGATCGTATCCGCGGGGTTTTCGGCCTTTCGGTGCCGTATATTCCCCGAGGAGAGATGAGCTTGATCCGGGCGTTGCGGGGCGCCGTCCCTCCTGCATTCTACATGATCTATTTTCAGGAGCCTGGCATTGCCGAGGCTGATCTGGAGGCAGATCCGCGCGAAGCGCTTCGCAGGCTCTTTTTCGCAAACTCCGGCGCATACGAAGGTGCGCCCATCATGATGATGGCCGCGCCGGGCGGCGGTCTGGTCGAGACGCTGCCCGCGCCGGCGGGCGCGATGGAGTTCATGAGCGACCAGGAACTGGACGCTTATGCCGAGCAATATGGGCGGACCGGATTTCGGGGTGGCCTGAACGGCTACCGCGTGTTCGAAAGGAATTGGGAGATCACGGCGCCCTGGCGCGGCGCCCGGCTTCCGGTTCCCGCAGCCTATATCGGCGGCAATGCGGACACCGTCCTTGGATTTCCAGGCTTCCGGGCGGCCGCCGAGCAAATGGGCGACGCAACCTTCGTCGATGGCGCCGGGCACTGGATTCAGGCGGAAAGGCCCGATCTGGTGAACGAAGCGCTGTTGCGCTTTCTTGCCACCTGTCCGGTGTGAGTTCCGAACTTGCGTTTAACCGGTCCCTCTGTCCGCCGATGCCTTCAGAATCGCGTCCCGCACCAGCGCCGCGGTGCGTTCGATATGATTGGTCAGCAGAGTAGCGGCGGCATCCACATCCCGGTCGAGCGCCGCCTTTGCGATACGGTCATGCTCGTCAACGACCGGGCGCGAAGGGCCGGCCTGGCGAACAGCGATCGCGCGATAGCGCTCCGCCATCTCGTAAAGCGACTGCCAGATCCTGAGCAGGGCGGGGCTTTCGCAGCCGGCAAGAACGGCCTTGTGGAACTGGGCGTGCAGCGCCATGCCTTCGGGTGCCTGGGGATCGCCGGAATAGTTGCTGATTTCGCGATGGGCCAGCTTCAAGGCCTGGGCCCACGCCTTGGATCCCCGTTCGATCGAGCGTTTGAGAGCCAGGGTCTCGATGTCGCACCGCGTGCGCGTGAGATCGTCCAGTTCCGCGATCGAGATGGGAGCGACGCGGAAGCCCTGCTGGTCCCGCGCCTCAACCAGATGTTCCGCTGTCAGCCGCGACAGGGCTTCGCGCACGGCGCTCGAGTTCGCTCCCAGCTCCTCGGCCAGTTCCGCGATCTTCAGCTTCTGGAGCGGAACGAGATCGCCCAGGATGATCATTTGCCGCAGGCGGAGATATATCTGTCGCGATCGGCTACGAACCTTGGGAATGAGCGAGTGGCTGCTTTCAGCGACCGGGATTTCAATTGGCGGCTTTGTGGACATGCTTCTTTCCATAGGAAAAACCGCCCGATGATGGAATGGCGCAGACTGGCCGCGCCATTCCGAGGCATCGTCAATCAGGCTTCGGCCACGACGGTGTTTTCTATATGGCCCAGGCCGTCGATCTCCACCTTCATCACATCGCCGACCTGGAGAAAGCGATTGCTCGCGATGCCGACGCCGGCAGGCGTTCCCGTGGCGATGACATCGCCGGGCTCAAGCGTCATGACGGTGGAGAGATAGGCGATCTGCTGCGGAATGCTGTATATCATGTCGCCGGTCGAGCTTGCCTGGCGCAACTCGCCATTGACATAGAGACGCATATCGAGCGCATGAGGATCGGCAATTTCGTCCGCTGTGGTGATCCAGGGGCCGATAGGGCCATGGGTATCGAAGCTTTTGCCCAGGGTGAAAGTGGGCGATCGCGCCTGCCAGTCTCGCACGCTCACATCGTTGCAGACCAGATAGCCGGCGACGATTCCGAGCGCATCGGCTTCGGACACATGACGGGCGCGCTTACCGACCACGAAGGCCAGTTCGGCCTCATAGTCGAGCTTGTCGGAGACCGTGGGAAGATCTACCGGGGCAAACGGGCCATTGATACAGGTCACCTGCTTGTTGAACCAAAGCTGGCTCGTGGGCACCGGGATACCGGCGGCCGCCGCTTCATCGGCATGCTTTTGATAGTTCATTCCGATCGCCAGGAATTTGCGCGGATCGTCGATCGGGGCTTCGAGACGAACGTCCGTGAGGGGAAAGGACGGAGAGAAAATTTCCTCGGCCTGCGTCTTGCGTTCGGCCCAGCTGTCAAGCAGGACGCGCATCGAGTTGCCCGGAACTTCAAGGGCCGAAAGGTCAATAACGCGATCATCCCCGACCTTTCCGAGACGCGTCGTGCCACCTTCCGTAAATCTGCATAACTTCATGCTTCTTCCTTTCTTCAATATTGCGATCAGGCTGGGATGAGCCGCGTCGGCAGCGATGCGAAACCCCGCAGCACATTGTTCATCTGGAACTTCGGCGTGCCGACCTCGATATGGCGGGCACGTTTGAGCAGCGATTTGAGAAGCGAACGCATTTCCAATTTGGCCAGATGCATGCCGGCACAGGTATGTCGCCCCTGGCCGAAGCCGAGATGCCCCGACAGGCCCGGGCGTTCGATCCAGTATCGTTCCGGATCCTCCCATCGGCGTTCGTCTCGGTTGGCCGATGCATACATCATCAACACCCGGGACCCGCTGGGAATTGCCGCTCCGTCGATAGTCTGATCGCCCTCGACGACCCGCCCAAAGGCGCGAATCGGCGAATCGAGGCGGACGGCTTCGTCGATCGCGGCGGGGATGAGGCGGGGATCATCCTTCAGCTTGTTCCATTCCCCCGGATTGCTGGCGAGCTGATAAAGCAGATGACCGGTTGCGAAGATGGTCGTGTCGAGCGCCGGAGCGACGATGTCGATGTGCAGCGTGCCTGCCTCGGCAGGTGTGATCTTGCCTTGCTCCACTGCCTGCCAGATCTGAGCCGCCCAGCCTTCTGGCCTCACGGTGTCCGGCCGGCACTCGTTCTGCACATAAGCGATCATCTCACCGATGACCTGCGCCGCGCCAGCCGCGCGCTTGTTTCCCACACCAAGCAGGTCGAAAGAGGCTGCCGCCCATTCCAGCATGCGCTGTCTTCCGTGTTCAGGAAGACCGACAAGCGAGGAAACGATCGAGAGAGGAATGAACTGAGCGAGGTCGGTCATTCCATCGAACGATCCCCGTTCGATCAGGCGCGCGATGAGATCATCGGCAGCCAATTCGATATCAGCACTCAAACGTTCGAGAAACGGCGGTGCAAGCGGCGCCCCGATGATGGATCGGAAGCGGGAATGGACCGGCTCATCGGCCGCAAGGGTGTTTGCCACGCGAAACACTTCGGGCCATTCGAACCCGGCGACGCCCTTGCCCGAAAGGAAATGGCGATGATCGAGCAGCGCCGCCTTGACTTCAGCATATCGCGGAATGGCGTAGATATCATGCGCCGGAAGATAGAGGAGGGCGCCAAGGTTTCGCATAGCCGCATAGTGCGGATAAGGATCCAGGATCGCCTCGTCGCTGTAGATGTCAGCTTCATACTGCGGAATCGTCGTCATTTCGGTTTTCCTCTCCGCCGCCGCGCCACGCCGGGAACGTCCATTCTAGAAATTCGTCCGATCGGCCCCTTTGAGCTTCAGGCGCTCGCGCGCTTCGGCGGCCGTTGCCGGATCAAGGCCGAGTTCCTTGAGAATCCGCACGATCTTCGCGACCTGCTGCGCATTGGATTGCGCCATTGTCCCGCGCTCAAGAAACAGGCTGTCTTCCAGCCCGACTCTGACATTGCCGCCAAGAAGGGCGTTCTGCGTCGCCATGGGCATCTGGTGGCGCCCGGCGGCCAGGACGGAGAATTCGAAGGCATCGCCGAACAGCCGCTGCGCGGTTCGCACCATGTGCAGCAGATTGTCGACCTCGGCGCCGATCCCGCCCAGGATTCCGAGGCAGAACTGAATGAAAAGCGGTGGATCGTAGAGCTTCTGGTCGAGAACCCAGGCGAGGTTATAAAGATGGCCGACGTCATAACATTCGAATTCGAAGCGGCATCCATGACCCTTGCCTAGCCGTTCGACGATACCCTGGATGTCCGCGAAAGTATTTTTGAAGGTTCCGTCCCTGGTCGATTCCAGGAATGGTCTTTCCCAATCATATTTGAATTCCTTGATTCGGGTCGCGGCCTGAAAAATTCCGATATTGATCGTCCCCATATTGAGCGAGGTCATCTCGGGGCTTGCCTGTTCGGCGGCGGCGAGTCGCTGATCGAGAGTCATGCCGGGCGCTCCCCCGGTGGTGATGTTCACGACGGAGTCGGTCGCCTGCTTGATCTGCGGGAGGAAGCGCTTGAACACCTCTGGATCGGCCGTGGGTCGTCCGTCGTCCGGATCGCGCGCATGAAGGTGAAGGATCGCGGCGCCCGCTTCCGCCGCGCCCAGCGCTTCCGTCACGATCTGCTCGGGCGTGATCGGCAGATAGTCCGACATCGTGGGCGTGTGCAGCGAACCGGTCACGGCGCAGGTGATAATCACTGACTTGGACATGGGCCTCTCCAGAAAAATCCATTTTTTTGTTGACTAAACCGTTCAAAGATGACTGTCTAGTACAAAGAACGATGCGAGCCGACTGGAGAGGGTTGGGATGACTGCAAGAGAGGCCCCAATGCGGGGGAACCGACAGAGGCAGAGAACGCGCCATGCGCTCCTCGACGCCGGCCAGCGGCTGTTCGCCACCCGCTCCGTCGATGCCGTGACGATCGATGATATCGTCGAGCAGGCGGATGTCGCAAAAGGCAGTTTTTACAACCATTTTTCCGACAAGCAGGCTCTCGCCGATGCGGTTTGGGAGCTGGTTCAAGGCGATGTCGAATTTCACATCTATCGCGCGAACCAGGATATCGCCGATCCAGCGATGCGCGCCGTCCGCGGGTTTTGCTCGGTGCTGCGCTATGCGAAGGAGCACCCTGACCGGCTTCAGTCGCTCCTGACCCTGTCGGCACGTCTGACGACGATCGCGCATCCGCTTAACGCCGGTCTTTCCTCCGACATCAGGCACGGCATCGAGCAGGCGCGCTTCAGCGATATCGACGTGGCGACCGGCGTCCTGATTGTCATTGGGCTGACCCGGGCGGCTGTCGTCAACGCGATGTCCGAGGAGTTCGAAGGATCCATCGTGGCCTTCGCCACGGATGTCTCCGCGGCCATTTTGCGAGCGCTTGGGGCGCCTCTCGACCAGGTTCACGAGATTGGAAAGGAGGCGGCGCGTTCGATCCTTGAGGAGTTGTCTGAATGAGTGTCGTGAAAGCCTATGACGTCGCGTTCGTACGGTTCGCCGTGCCGGACATGGATACGATGGAGCGGTTTCTTCTCGATTTCGGTTTTGCCGTCGCTGAAAGGCAGGACGGACGGCTGTTCATGCGCGGCTATGAAGGCACGCCCTTCGCCCATGTCTCGGAGCAGGCGTCCGAGCCGGCTTTTCTGGGTTTTGGCATCTGGCTGCGCAGCGAAGATGACCTGCGCCGCCTTGCCGCATCTGAAGGCGTGACGGTGGAGACGCTCGAGGGACCGGGCGGCGGTTTGGTCGCGCGGCTGTGCGACCCCGATGGCTTCGTGGTGGAGGCGATTGCCGGCCAACAACCCGCGCAACCTCTTCCGGCGCCGCCTTCGGAGCCGTGGAACCAGGGCGGGACCTATCCGCGTCAGGGTGTCTGGCGGCGCGTGGAAAAAGGACCGTCGCACGTGCGCAGGCTAGGCCATGTCGTGCTCGGCGTGACGAACTTCGCCCGCTCGGAAAAATGGTACAAGGAGCGGTTCGGCTTCGTCACGTCTGACGAGATCCGGCCTGCTCCGGAAACCGCCATCGGCGCATTCATGCGTTGCGATCGTGGAGAAGAACCTTGCGACCATCACACGCTCTTCCTGCTTGAGCGTCCGATCCCGCCGGGCTTCATGCATGCTGCTTTCGAGGTGCGCGACCTGGACGATCTGATGGCGGGCCACGACTTTCTCGTCGGAAAGGGCTGGGATCACCAATGGGGAATCGGGCGCCACAAGCTGGGAAGCCAAGTATTCGACTATTGGCGCGATCCCTACGGGAACGAGGTCGAGCATTGGACCGATGGCGACCAGCTGGTCACGCGGGACGGCAGCGGCGTAGCCACGCTGCCTGACCTGCTCGGCGTCCAATGGGGCATGGAGATGCCGCCGCTACCCCAGCCCGTGACGAAGCTGGAGGACGCTCGATGAGGCACTTCGATTGTGACCTGCTCGTCGTCGGACTTGGACCGGTGGGCGATGTGGTGGCCGGCCTGGCTCGGCTGCAGGGCCTCTCAGTAATAGCGATTGACAAGTCGCAGGCCATTTATCCCCTGCCACGCGCGGCGGTTTTCGACGGCGAGATCATGCGCGTCTTTCAGATGCTCGGCATCGAGGACGAGCTGGGTCCGTATACGCGGATAGGAGACCGATATCAGTTTCTTACCGCAAACCGCGAAATCCTCCTCGACTTCCCGCTGGCGCAGACTGGTCCCTATGGCTGGGCCGACTCCTATGCGTTTCACCAACCGGCGCTGGAATCGATCCTGCGTAAGCGGATCGGGGCGCTTGGCGTCGACGTCCGTCTCGGAGTCGCCGCGACGGGCCTGCGCCAAACCGACGATGGCGTTGAAGTCACGCTTGAGGGGGCGGATGGCGCGCAAACCGTCCGGGCGCGCTATGTGACAGGGTGCGACGGTGCGTCCAGTCTGATCCGGTCGACGCTAGGCGTGGGGCTTTCGGATTATGACTTCGACGAGCCGTGGCTGGTCATCGACGCGGAAATTCCGTCCAAGCATGCGCCGCCGGTCGTTGCACAGCAAATCTGCGATGCCGCACGGCCGATCACCCATCTGGCGATGGCCGGCGATCGTTTCCGCTGGGAGTTCATGATCCTTCCAGGAGAAGCGCCTGACGAAATCAGCCGCGACGACCGGATCCGGGAGTTGCTGGCGCCTTGGGGCGCGGTCGAGCACATGCGGATCGATCGCAAGGCCGTCTACCGCTTCCATGGGCTGGTTGCCGATCGTTGGCGGGTCGGGCGCGTGTTCCTTGCCGGCGATGCCGCGCACCAGACACCGCCCTTTGCCGGGCAAGGTATGTGCGCGGGCATCAGGGATGCCGTCAATCTCGCCTGGAAGATCGCAGCGGTCGTTCGGGGCGAGGCCGAAGGTCAGATTCTGGACAGTTATCAGGAGGAGCGCGAGCCGCATGCGCGGGTCGTGATCGAGACAGCCATCGCGATGGGACGCGTGGTCTGTGTGTTGGACGCCAAGGCGGCGGCGGCGCGCGATGCCGAGATGCTGGCACGAAGGGCAACTGGCGCCCAGGACGTGTCCATCGCCTATCCTGACCTTTCCGGTGCTCTCTTCTCGAATAGCGCCGCGGCCGGAAGCCTCTTCCCGCAGCCGGTCGTGAATGGGCGCCGCTTCGATATTTTGCTGGGAAATTCGCCCGCATTGATCGGTGACGATCTGCCAGGCGACGTTCCCGCACCGATCATTCGCCTGGATCTCGGCGACGATCGGCTCGCGCCTTACGCTGATGCCTTGCGGGCATGGCTCCGCGAACAGGGCGCATCGAGCGTGATGGTCCGTCCGGATCGCCATGTCTTCGGCGTTGGCGAAGCCGAGCAGCTTTTGGCCGACTGGGAACATGCTCTCAAGACGCCGGTGGCCGCCTGACTCCATCGGGAGTCCAAAAACAAGAAGTCGATAACATCATAGCCCAAGGAGGGGAGCCGATATGGCAAAATTGTCGAAACGCTATTTGTGTGGTGTCGCGTGTATATCAGTGTGCGCCGGTTCTTTGCCGGCGTTCGCGCAGTCGAGCGACCCGGCTCAAGGGGACGCCCAGGCACGCTCAACGCAGCCCGCTGCGCCGACCGCCGACGCTGGCGTCGCGGATATCGTCGTCACAGCGCAGCGCCGATCCGAGAATCTGCAGCGCACCGCCCTGGCCGTGTCGGCCGTCAGCGGAGACGCGCTCCTTCGCGCCGGTGTCGTGCAGCCGCAGGATCTGACCAAGGTCGTGCCGGCGCTGAAGCTGGCAGCCATCGGGGGGTCGGGGACGGTCGTCACCATTCGCGGTGTCGGCACTTTTCCGGGCAATCCTTATGCCGAACCTGGTGTGGCGGTGAATCTCGATGGCGTCTATCTCGCCCGATCCGGGGGCCCGAACGGCCTCTTCTACGATCTCGAGCGTGTCGAGGTGCTCAAGGGACCGCAGGGAACGCTCTATGGCCGTAACGCCACGGCGGGCGCGATCAATATTATCGCGAAAAAGCCGACAGACAGCTTCGGGGTCGAGGGTTCGATCGAGGGCGGCAATTACAACTTCTACCGCGGTGTGCTGGCAGTCAATGTCCCGCTGGGGGAAGGGGCGGCGATGCGTGCCTCCGGGACCATCTCGCGTCGCGATGGCTATTTTGATGACGGCTATTCCGATGACAAGACGGAGGGCGGACGGCTCCAGTTGAAGCTGGAACCGACCAGTAGGCTCGAAATCCTGCTGAGTGCCGACTATGCCCATACTGGCGGGAAGGGGCCCAATGGCGTGCTTTCGCCCTATCTGGATCCGAGCCATCCGTTCCGGGGCGCTTCGCGCGATGGCACGAATGAACTGTTTCAGGCGGTTTCGCTCGCTTTGACTGGCGGTACGAATCCGAATTTCATTCCGCCGATTCTCGATGACGGGCATGTCAATCAGAGGAATTGGGGTGTCAGCGCCACGATCGATTACGATCTCGGGCCTGCCAAGCTGACGATCATTCCAGCCTATCGCGATAGCAAGAACAAATACCTCATGTACAATGCCGGGTTCCCCGTCAGCTCGAATGAACGGTCCAAGGCGACGTCGGTTGAAGCCCGCCTCGCCTCCAACGGATCAGGACCTTTGACCTGGCTTCTGGGAGGCTATTTCTTCCGGGAGCATGTCGATTTCGACCTGGACGCGAACAATGGCGTTTCCGTCTCCAACACCTCGCCAGACCTCGTCACGAAGAGCTATGCGGCGTTCGGGCAACTCACCTATTCCCTTACCAGCAATTTGCGGGCCACGGGCGGCCTGCGCTTTACCCGCGAGGAAAAGTCGCAGGGAGGTTCATTTGGCTTCGTCATACCGCCGGAGGGGGCCGGAGCATGCGGGGCATTCGATAGTGCGACATCGTTCTGCACTTTTCCCCTCAATGGGGAGCTGAATGCGTCAAGACTAACCTACAAGGCGGGCCTGGAGTACGACGCGGGCCCGAACTCGCTGCTCTACGCCAACGTCTCGACGGGCTTCAAGGCGGGAGGGTTTTACGGCTCGCAAGCGCCCAACACTTTCCGGCCGGAGAAGCTGGCCGCCTATACGTTTGGCGCCAAGAATAGATTTTTCGACAATAAGCTGCAGTTCAATCTCGAGGTTTTCTATTGGGATTATAAGGATCAACAGATCACCCATGTGGGACCGGTTCGGCCGATAGGGTTTACGGTCATCACCGAGAATGCCGGCAAGTCACGACTCTATGGCGCGGAGGCCGACCTCATCTGGAGTCCGTCGGCGCGGGATATGTTTCATGCCAATGTGCAGTATCTGAATACCAAATATACCGACCTTCACTATACGCAGACGACCCTTGCCGGTCCGCCGGCGACTGTCTGTCCTACGACACCTGTGGCCGGACAGCCGGAAGTCGTGGTGAATTGCAGCGGCAACCCGGTTATGTTGTCGCCCAAATGGACGGCCAATCTGTCCTATTCGCACCGGTTCCCGCTTGCCAATGGATCGGAACTGGAGGCTCAGGTCGGAACCCAGATACAGAGCGGTTACTGGACCGGGATCGAATATCTCCCTGGCGAGCGGCAAAAGGCGTCGACTGTGTCCAATGCGAGCCTGACCTATCGACCGGACGGAAGCCGCTTCACGATCAGTGCGTACATCGACAATATTGAGGATAGTACGGTGAAGGCGTTCGCATTCGTGCAGCCGGTCCTCGGAATGCCGGTTGTCATATTGAAGGCGCCGCGCACCTTTGGCGGCCGGGTGACGTTCAACTTTTGATAACTGGGAGGTGTATGGTCAGGATCGGCTATCGCGGCGCGTGACCGATCCTGATCGTTACGACACTAGAACGAAGATCGCGGTGCAAGCGACGCCGCAGGCATTTGAGGATTGATCCGGAGCGCCTCGCCAGACCGGAGGGTCGGTATCAATTCGCCCGGCGCCCGCATCGAAGGAGAGGAACGGTGATGAGGTCCATGACAGCAGTGACGCCCCGCGAGGCCCGCATCTTCTCAATTATGATCGGGACTGCGGCGCTCGCGTTGTCAGTTCCAGGGATCGTGCGTGCCAACTCACCTGTGCAAGCAACATGGACGACCCTGGGCACGAATTCGGGACCAATTCCCAGCTCGGATCGTTTCGAACCCGCCAACCTCCTTCGCGCAGGGGACCAATCCATTCTGGTTGATGCCGGCGATGGCGCATCGGTGCAGTTGGCTCGAGCTGGCGTGCCGCTCACCGCACTGCATACGATCATCATCAGCCATCTGCATTTCGACCACACCGGCGGACTGTTTGCCATCCTTGGAGAACGGCTTCAGATGCTCGCGCCGGGCGTCTTGACAATCTACGGCCCAGCCGGGACCAGGGCCACGGTCGACGGTTTGATCGCGGGAATGACCCCGTCGCCTCCGTCCGGGCCGCGCGGACAGGTGAATCCGGCCCAAACGGTCAGGGTCATCGAAGTCAGGGACGGCGATGCATTCGACGTCGGTGCTGTCAGGGTTACGGCCGCCGCCAACTCGCATTATGATGCGACTCCGGGTGGGGCCGCCCATGTGTCCCTGTCTTATAGATTTGATGCACCCGGACGATCTATCGCATACACTGGCGATACCGGACCGAGCGCCAAAGTGGAGAAACTTGCTTATCGCGCGGATCTGTTGGTCAGCGAAATTTTCGATCCGGATGTAGCACTTGCTGCGGTGAAGAAGGCTAGGCCCGAACTTGAACCTTCTGTTTTGGCAGAGGTGCGGGTTCATTTCGAGCGCGAACATTTGACAGCCGAACAGGTGGGGGAGCTTGCAGCGCGCGCAGGTGTCGGCGAGCTGGTGCTAACCCATAACCCGATCTCACCTGACAGGACTGAAGAACTGATGCGGCCCGGCATTGCAAGAGAATATCAAGGAACAATCCGTTTCGCCCGCGATCTCGATACCTTTTGAGAGTGCTGTGGAACGTGTCACCATATGAGGAGTGGATTGATGGCGCCCTATTATCTTAATTCCTGGTATTGTGCCGGATGGTCGAAAGATCTGATGGATAAGCCCTCGGGTATCACGATATGCGGGAAGACCCTGGCCATTTACCGTGATCCGGCGGGAAGCGTCGTCGCGCTGGACGGCCGGTGTCCGCATCGCTTTGCGCCGCTCGCCAAAGGTGTGGTGGTCGGCGACCGCTTGCAATGTCCCTATCATGGCTTGCTATTCGACCGAACCGGCGCCTGCGTGCATAATCCCCATGGCGATGGTATGATCCCACCCAACGCCCGCGTCGAGAGCTATCCTGTCCAAGAGCGAGCCGGTGCCCTTTGGGTGTGGCCGGGCGATCCGGAGAAGGCGGACGTCGATCTGTTGCCGAGCACCGACTGGCTGGTGAGCGATGCCTACGCGACCGCGACCGGCTATCTCCTCGTAAACGCGGACTATCAGCTGGTCACGGACAACCTGCTCGATCTCACGCATGCGCCATATCTTCATCCCGGAACCGTCGGCGGGCGGCCGGAGGACAGTATCGGCCAGGTGATGGAACATTCATTCGAAACGACGGACGGCAACGTCATTCACTCCAATTACCGGGTCCGCAACATGCCGCGCCCGACGCCACAACTCCTGCCGCTTTGGGGAGAACGTCCGGGCGACTTCTATGCCGAAATGCGCTGGCAGCCAGCATCCTCGATGGAACTCGATATCTTCATGACCGAACCGGGCGAGGACAAGAAAGCCGGCGTCCACGTCCCCACACTGCACTATCTTACTCCGACGGGAGATGGCGCGACGCATTATTTCTTTGCTATCGGTCGCAACGTCATGATCGACGACGACGAACAGACACGGCTGATGGCGCATTTCGCGCGGATCGCCTTCGAGGAAGAGGACGAACCGATGATCCGCGCTTGTCAGGACTTGATGGGGACATCGGATCTCATGAGCCTGCGGCCGGCAATTCTCAGGACGGATGTTGCGGGAGTTCAGGCACGCCGCGTGCTCGGGAAATTGATGAAGGCGGAAACCGCGGTCGCATGACGGGACCAGGCAGCAAGGCTGGGGTGAACCGGCAGGTGATGGTCGTTCGCCGCGCCAAGGGCGTGCCGACGCCGGATTGCTTCCAGATCGTCGACAGCCCGGTTCCGCAATGTCCCGCAGGCGGCGTCCTGCTTGAGACGCTTTGCGCGGCCGTCGATCCGGCCATGCGTGGCTGGTTGAGCGAGGAACGCAACTACATGACCGTTTCGGACGGCGAGGTGATGCGCGCGCACGGCGTGGGACGCGTGGTGGAAAGCCAGGACGAGCGCTGGGTCCCCGGAGATCTGGCCTATGGTTGGCTTGGTTGGCAACGCTATGCAGCCGTCGCGTCATCGGCGCTCTTATGGCCTGTTGACGAAACGGTCGCACCGGCGCCGGTGTGGCTCAGTGTCCTCGGTCTCAACGGATTGACGGCATGGATAGGACTGAATCTGCTGGGTCGTCCGGTGCGAGGCGAAACGATAGTCGTGAGCGCGGCTGCGGGCGGGGTCGGCGGGCTGGTAGGGCAACTTGCGGCACATCGCGGCCTGCGGGCCGTGGGGATTGCAGGGGGCGCTTCCAAGACGGAGCTCGCCAGGACCCGATTGGGGTTTCACGCGGCGGTCGACTACAAAGCGGCGGCGGGCGATCTGGGACGGGAACTGACGCGCCTGCTTCCCGATGGCGTTGACATCTTCTTCGACAATACCGCGGGCCCTATAGCCGACGCTGTCTTTCCGGTGCTCAACGGTGGCGCGCGCATCGTTCAATGTGGAACGGTCGCGGTGCCGGACTGGACCACGCTGCCGACAGGTCCGCGCCGCGAACGCGATATCCTCGTGAAGCGGCTGTCATGGCACGGCCTCGTGGTCTTCGATCATATGGCGCGGTTCGAGGAAGCGTTCGCCGATCTGAAGGATCTCTACCGGAGCGGTGTGCTGACGGCACGCCATGATGTTTTGCCCGGCCTGGACATGGCGCCGGGCGCGCTCGGTCGTTTGTACGACGGAACTAATAATGGACGACTGATGATCGACGTTGGCCTGTAAGGCGTGGATGTGGCTGACCTGGCCCAGGCAAGCAGAACTCGCCTTTTCCTGGTTCCGCAGAGCGTTGGCCAGTGCGCTTCAATCCGATCTGCCCATTGCCGGACCAAGCTCATTCTGGAGGCAGTCGATGACGGCACTCACCTTGGGCAGGAGGTGACGACGCTGGGGATAGACCGCCCAGATCGGTTCGTCGCTTGCACGGATATCTTCGAGCAGAGAGATGGCGACGCCCCGCTTGAGATGCGGCAGGATGTAGAAATCCGGCAATTGGCATATGCCCAGTCCGGCCATGCAGGCATCCATCACGGCATGACCGCTGTTGCAGCGGAAACGACCTTTCGGACGATGGATCATTTCCTGCCCGTTGCGTTCGAAGCGCCAGATCGGGCTTGTGCCGACAAGACGTTCATGAGCTTCAAGGTCTTCCAGCGTGACAGGCGTTCCGGCGCGCTCCAGATAGATCGGGGCGGCGCAGGTGTAGAGCGTCCGGGAGGCGACTTTGGTCGCTATCAGGCGCGGATCGGAAACGCTGCCTGTCCGGATGGCGAGATCGAAGCCTTCGCCGACCAGGTCGACGACCCGATTGGTCAAGTCGATCGTCACGCTCAATCGCGGATGTTGCATCGCAAATCCGCGGATGATCGGGGCAATGAAACGCTCACCCATCGCGGTTGAACATGTCACCCGCAGTTCGCCCTGGGGCTCGCCTTGCTCGCCGATCAGCGCAATGGCTTCGTCCGTCTCCTGCGCGATTCTTTCGCAACGCTCAAGAAAGACCTTGCCGGTGTCGGTCAGGCGAACCGTCCTGGTCGTGCGATGAAAAAGCTGTGCCTGGATGCGCTGCTCCAGCGCCATGATCGACCGACTGACATGGGTGGGAGACATGCCCATTGCCTTGGCGCCCCGCGTGAATGAACCGGCGGAGGCTACCGCGATGAATTCGTCGATCCCGTCCCATTTGGACATATTATCCCTTATCTGGCATAGTCTATTTACAAAATGACGTATTAACGCATTGGCGGAATAATACTATGCTGGACCCGGTACAGAAAGCTGAGGTCGTTCATGAAGACACGCGCCGCCGTTGCGTTCGAGGCGAAGAAGCCGCTGGAGCTCGTTGAACTCGATCTGGAAGGCCCCAAGGCGGGCGAGGTGCTGGTCGAGATCATGGCGACGGGCATATGCCATACCGACGCCTACACGCTCGACGGGCTCGACAGCGAAGGGATATTCCCGTCGATTCTCGGCCACGAAGGAGCGGGGATCGTGCGTGAGGTGGGCGCGGGCGTAACGTCGGTCGCGCCGGGCGACCACGTCATCCCGCTCTACACACCCGAATGTCGCCAGTGTAAGTCCTGCCTGTCAGGCAAGACCAACCTGTGCACCGCGATCCGCGCCACGCAGGGCAAGGGCCTGATGCCTGACGGCACCACGCGGTTCAGCTATAAGGGGCAGCCGATCTTCCATTATATGGGCTGCTCGACCTTCTCCAATTTCACCGTGCTGCCGGAGATCGCGGTGGCGAAGATCCGCGAGGACGCACCTTTCCAGACCAGCTGCTACATCGGCTGCGGCGTGACCACCGGCGTTGGCGCGGTGGTGAACACCGCCAAGGTACAGGTCGGCGACAATGTCGTGGTGTTCGGTCTCGGCGGCATCGGCCTCAACGTGCTGCAGGGCGCGCGGCTGGTGGGCGCCGGCAAGATCATCGGCGTGGACATCAACCCGGATCGCGAGGAGTGGGGCCGCAGGTTCGGCATGACCGATTTCCTCAACTCGCGCGGGTTGTCGCGCGAGGAGACGATCGCGAAGATTCTTGAGATGACCGATGGCGGCGCCGACTATACTTTCGATGCAACCGGCAACACCGAGGTGATGCGCACCGCGCTCGAGGCCTGCCACCGCGGCTGGGGCACCTCGATCATCATCGGCGTGGCCGAGGCGGGCAGGGAGATCGCGACCCGCCCGTTCCAGCTCGTTACCGGCCGCAACTGGCGCGGCACCGCCTTTGGCGGCGCAAAAGGCCGCACCGACGTCCCCAAGATCGTCGACTGGTACATGAATGGCAAGATCGCGATCGATTCTATGATCACCCATGTTCTGACCCTTGAGGAAATCAACAAGGGCTTCGATCTGATGCACGCTGGCGAAAGCATCCGCTCCGTCGTGGTCTACTGAGGGAAGCGCGAGGTGCAAACAGGGACCATCGATGCCGTGCGCGCATTCACCAGGCGGAGCGGCGGTGGCTTGTATTAACGATCCTCACCAGAACCGGAGGCTTATGACAATCTCTCTTCATCCCTCGATAAATGCTGGCGTGACGCCGGGCTCGGGCAACTTCGCCGGCGGCACGCTGGTCTGCCACTGCGCTGACCGGCCGGTGAAGGTCTCTGTGACGGGAGACGTCGCGCACAACCATGCGTGCGGTTGCACCAAATGCTGGAAGCCTGATGGGGCGACCTTTTCCGTTGTAGGTGTCGTTCCGCGCGCGAGCCTGTCGGTCAGCGAGCAGAACGACAAGCTGGCGGTCGTGGACGTGAATGCGGCTATCCAGCGCCACGCCTGCAAGGAATGCGGGGTCCATCTCTATGGCCGGATCGAAAATGAGGGTCATCCCTTCCATGGCCTCGATTTCATCCACACGGAGCTGTTTGAGGAAGATGGCGCGGCCGCGCCTGGATTCGCTGCCTTCGTGTCCTCGATTATCGAGAGCGGCGTCGATCCTGCGGAAATGGAAGGCGTACGCGCCCGCCTGAAGGAACTTGGGCTCGAACCCTATGACTGCCTGAACCCGCCGCTGATGGATGCAATCGCCGCGCACGCTTACAAGCAGAAGCATGTGGCCTGATGACCATCGAAACTGTGTCGAGCAACAAGAGCTACGGAGGGATCCAGGGCGTCTACAGGCACAAATCGAAGGAGACAGGGACGGAGATGACCTTTTCCGTCTTTGTTCCTCCGTTTGACGATGGCGCCAGATTGCCTGTTGTGTGGTATCTGTCGGGGCTTACCTGCACGCACGCAAATGTTACCGAGAAGGGGGAGTTTCGGCGGGTCTGCGCCGAACGGGGGCTGATTTTCGTCGCGCCCGATACCTCGCCGCGCGGCGACGGGGTGCCGGACGACCCGGCGGGCGCCTATGATTTCGGCAGTGGGGCGGGGTTTTATGTCGACGCGACGCAGGAACCTTTTGCGCGGCATTACCGGATGTGGAGCTATGTCACGATGGAATTGCCCGATATTGTCGGAGCCAACTTTCCAGCGGACATGAGCCGGCAATCGATCATGGGCCATTCCATGGGCGGCCACGGCGCGCTCACCATCGGTCTGGCTTTTCCAGGGCGGTTCAAGGCCATATCCGCCTTCTCACCGATCGTCGCACCGTCGCAGGTCCCCTGGGGCCGCAAGGCGCTCGCTGGTTATCTGGGTGACGATCGGGCGCTCTGGCGCCGCCATGACGCGGTCGCCTTGATCGAGGACGGTGCGCGCGCGGCCGATCTCCTCATCGACCAGGGTGATGCCGATGCGTTTCTTGCCGAGCAATTGCGCCCCGATCTTTTCGAAGCCGCGTGCAGAGCAGCGGGTCAACCGCTAACGCTGCGTCTTCGCGCGGGCTATGACCATAGCTATTATTTCATTTCGACGTTCATGGACGAGCATTTGCTATGGCACGCGGCTCGCCTGGAGGAATATTGTTGATGATCAGGATAACCGTGACCGACCGATCTGGCGAAGAGCGACAGGCCGCGACAACGGCTTTGACGAATTGCTCGCCTTGTGCGGCGGCTGCTGTTCCTGCGCGACCTGTCATGTTTTTATTGATCCCGAATTCATCGAGAGCCTTCCCGCGCCGGGCGAGGATGAGAACGATCTGCTCGATAGCAGCGACCATCGCAACGACCGTTCGCGCCTGGCCTGCCAGATCGGCCTGAATGCCGGATTGGATGGACTGCGCGTAACGATTGCTCCGGAGGACTGACGGCCGGTATCCGGCGGCGCGAGGGCAGGCGGGCGGGCGTCTCCCGTCAGCGCATCGCGATGCGGATGGCGCGGGAACGCGTGGTGGGCCGCGGCATAGCTTGCCAGCACAACATTCCTTGCCGCACGGGACGAGCGCTACCGTTTTGTGCGAGGCACCGTTCCACCTATCATCCGGCCGGAACCCGCCTTGCGATCACGCCGGAGATTGAGGCTTCCATTCTCATGTAGAATAACATACGGTGCAGTATGTTCAATGCTTGGGAATCGTTCAAATGAAGGCCGCAGACTTGGTTGACTCGTCCTTTGGGACCATTGGCCGCCGTATCTTTTGGGATCCGGCAATCTATGAACTCGAGTTGGAGCGCGTATTTGCCCGCTCCTGGCTGTTCGTGGCGCATGAAAGCCAGATCGAGGAACCCGGCGCGTTCGTTACGACCTATATGGCGCAGGATTCGGTGATTGTCGCACGGGCTGACGACGGCGCGATCAACGTCTTCCTCAACAGTTGTCCCCATCGCGGGAATCGCGTCTGCTTTGCTGATAGCGGCAAGGGTCGCGCCTTCACCTGCAATTATCATGGCTGGGCGTTCGGCCTGGATGGCGCGCTCAAGAAAATGCCGAAAATGGGTCTTTATAAATCCACGCCGGGCTTTCGAATGGAGGACTGGGGGCTGAGGCGCGCACGCGTCGCGTCTTACAAGGGTTTGGTCTTCGCGACCTTCTGCGAGGAGGCACCGTCGCTTGAGCAATGGCTGGGCGACTTCCGCTGGTATCTTGATGCTGTCCTTGACGTCGAAGACGGCGGAACGGAGTTCCTTCCAGGCGGGGCGACCCGGTCGGTGATGCGCTGCAACTGGAAATTTCCCGCAGACAACTTCGTGGGGGATATCTATCATGCTCTGTGGACCCATCTGGGCGGCGCAGAGCCGACGCTCGGCCGGCACGGCGGTGTCATCGTCGAGAATGAAGGAAGCTACCAGGTGTCCGTGAACGGGCATGGCTGGGAATTCAATGACAGTTTCTTCGGGAACACCGCGACGATGGGCGATCGCGAGCTTCTCCGTTATATGCGCTCGAGACAGGAGGCAATCACGGCCCGTCTCGGTGATTTCCGCTCGAAAATGTGGGGATCAGTCGCCTCCGCCACGATCTTCCCGAACTTCTCCTTCCTGCCAGGGTATTTCACGTTTCGGACCTTCCAGCCGAAGGGGCCGACCACGACGGAGATCCATGCCTGGACGCTCGTGCCCAAGAACATGCCGGATGATATAAAGGATCGCTTCCGGCGCGGATCGATGCGCACCTTTTCCCCGAGCGGCATCCTTGAAATGGATGACGGCGAGAACTGGGAACATTCAACCAGCGCCAATGCGGGCTGGGTCACCCGGAACCAGAAGCTGTGTTACGCCATGGCGCCGGCCGGTGAAGTCGAACGCGACGATCTCCCCGGCGAGGTTACGGCCGGGCAGCTTTCCGACGCCAATCAGCGCCTCTTCTACAAGCGCTGGGCCGAGATGATGGACGCTGAAAGCTGGGCGGATATCCCCACCGCCGGTTCTGACGCACGGTATAGCGAGGCCGCGGAATGAGCACGGCTCTTGATCGCAAGCCCGATTATTCGGCCTTCCCGCGCCTCAGCCTGGAGGAGGCGAGGGCGGCCGCGGCCGATCTGTTGGCGATGAAAGGCGCAAGAGCGCCCGTCGAAGGACAGATGCTTGGCCGGATCGAGCGCTTCTATCGTCAGGAAGCCCGAATTCTGGACGAAGAGCGTTACGAGGACTGGTATGATCTTCTCGCGGACGACCTTTTTTACTGGATGCCGCTGCGGGAAAATCGGTTCAGGCGTGACTCGCGGAGCGAGCTGGACCCGGACTCGATGGCTTTCTTCGACGAGTCCAAGGCCGACATCGCGGTGCGGATCGGACGGCTCAAATCCAACCTGGTCTGGACCGAAGATCCTCCCACGCGTCACGTCTACATCGTTTCGAATGTCGAGGCCTTCGAAACCGGGGTCGATGGTGAGTTCGAGACGCATCATGTCTTCACCCAATACCGCAATCGGTCCGAGCATGACGAGGCGACTTTGTTCGGCCGGCGTCGCGATCTGATCCGCGCCGTAGACGATGGCTTTCAGATCGTCCGCCGCCTCATCCTGCTGCCGCAATCCGTGCTGTTGACGAAAAACCTGTCGGTGTTCTTCTGATGGCGCGGCTCGATGGAAGGCGGGCAGTCGTGACCGGTGCCGGTTCGGGGATCGGTCGCGCTATCGTCCGGCGCTTCGTCTCGGAAGGGGCAAAGGTCGTTGCGGTCGTGCGCAAGGATGCCGATGTGCCTGCGCTCGAGGCCGATGGGGCGGCGGTCGTCGTGGGCGACGTCAGCCGTTATGAAACGGCGGAACGAGCGGTCGCCGAAGCTACTGCGCGTTTTGGCGGTCTCGACTGCTATATCGCCAATGCCGGGCTGTGGGATTTTCATAAGCGTCTTGAAAAGCAGACGCCGCAAGAGATCGAGGCGGCCTTCAACGAGATATTCGGCGTCAATTTTCTTGGCGCGGCCTATGGCGCCCGGGCATCGATCGCGGCGCTCCGCGAGAGCCTTGGTAGTTTGATCGTTACCGGATCCAATGCCTGTTTCCTCGCCGGCGGGGGCGGCGCATTGTACACCAGCTCGAAATTCGCACTGCGCGGCCTTGTCATGCAGCTCGCCAAGGAATTTGCGCCGGACGTCCGCGTCAACGGCGTCGCGCCCGGTGCGACCGATACCGGAATTTCGGGACCGGCCGCCTTTGGGCAACGCGAGCGCGAAATGAACGCGGATCCTTCGCGGATGGAGGTGATGGCGCAGCATATGCTGCTTGGCCGTGTCTCCCGTCCCGAGGATCACACCTCGCTCTACGTCCTTCTCGCCGCGCGCGACGAGGCGCCCTACGTCACTGGCGCCATGCTGTTGTCCGATGGCGGATTGACTATTTCCGTGTGACGTCCGGATGGGACCGGACCGAGACATCGACAGTTGCGAAATGCCCCGGCGGCCTGCGCCGATGGATTCCAGTGGCCGAGCTTTCCTCGCGCGACGACGGTGCCTGGTGCTCGGTTCGGAACCCCGCAAGCTTGGCTTCTCACTCGCATTCGCGGGCAGGCGAGGTGCGCCATCTCGCAGAGGGCGATGAGTTATCGATCAAGCAGCGCGCTCGATGATGGAGCGATCCCGCCCCCGCGCGCTCACCGAGAGGACCATATATCGTGATGGACCTCAGGAAGCGCGGCCTTCAGGTCACTTTGATCAAGGCCATCCAGGTGATGCGGAGGCGTATGCTGCCGTGCCCTGGTTCTGGTCGAACCGATGCCGACATATCGCTCAAGTCGTTGGTCGACGAGGATGGCGAAGCCTCAAAACATACGGTAGCGTATTGACATTTGCCGTTGGTCTCGCCCAGATGGCCACAAACTGTTCAAGAGGATTTCAGTGCAACAGGATCTTCAGCCAGGGCGCGGTAAAAGCGTCAAAGCCTTCGAGCTCGATACCAATTACCATGATACCGGCGGAGACGGTCCGCCGGTGCTGCTGCTGCACGGTTCGGGGCCGGGCGTCTCGGCCTGGACCAACTGGAAGCGGGTCATGCCGGCGCTCGCTACGGATTTCCGGGTCATCGCTCCCGACATGGCCGGGTTCGGCTACACCGAGCGCAATCCCGACCTGCATTATGATATCAAGCTCTGGGTGAAGCACCTTATCGGCATCCTCGATGCCCTGGGGCTCGACAAGGTGAGTCTGGTCGGGAACAGCTTCGGTGGTTCGCTGGCGCTCGCCGCCGCCGCGCGTTTCGGCGACCGGTTCGAGCGGTTGGTGCTGATGGGGACGCCGTGCGACAAGTTCGTGATGACGCCGGGTCTGCGCGCTGGCTGGTATTATACGCCCAGTCCCGAAACGATGCGCGAGACCATGGCGCATTTTCCCTACGATCCCTCGTTTATCACGGACGAGCTGGTGGAAGACCGCTATCGGGCGAGTCTCATTCCAGGAGCGCAGGAAGGGCTGCGCAAACTGCTTATCCAGCCCAATGAAGAGGGCGATACCCCGCTTTCGGGAATGCCGGAGAGCGTCGTCGCGAGCATCGGGCATCCGACCCTGGTGCTTCACGGCCGGGAGGACAGGGTCATCCCGGTCGAGATGGGACTGCGACTGGGCCGCGCAATGCCCAACGCGCAGTTCCATATGTTCGGCAAATGCGGCCACTGGGTGCAGGCGGAGCGCTTTGACGACTTCATCGCGCTCACGCGGCGTCATCTGGAGAGGCGGGCGTGAGCGCCGAGATCGAAGCGCTGGGCTATATCGGCATAGAAGTCTCCGATCCGGAGCGCTGGCGCCATTTTGCCTGCGATACATTGGGGTTGCAGGCGTTCGACAATGCGCATGGCGGTTTCGACCTGCGCATGGACAATTATGCTTCGCGCATTCGAGTCACGGAAGGCCCTCGCGACGATCTGCTCTACGCCGGATGGGAAGTGCGCGATGAAGCGGCGCTCGAAAGCTTGGCGGTGAAGCTTGAAGCCGCCGGCGTAAGCATCAGCCGTGGCGACGCTGCACTAGCCGCGGAACGCCGGGTCGCGGCACTCGTCCGGTTTACGGACCCGGAAGGTAATGGCCACGAAGCTTTCTATGGTCCCTTGCAGAAGACGAACGAGCCGTTCGTCAGTCCCCGAGGGGTCCGCTTCAAGACCGGACGACAGGGTCTGGGCCATCTCGTCCTGAGTTGCGGCGACAAGCCCGCGATGATGACATTCTTCATCGATCTGCTCGGCTTCCGGCTATCGGATCACATCCATACGGAGGTAGTGCCGGGCCGGCCTCTGGCGATCAGCTTCCTGCGCTGCAATGGGCGGCACCATTCGCTGGCGCTTGCGCCTGTGCCGATCAAGAAGAAGATCGTGCATCTGATGTTCGAGGTGCTGTCGGTTGATGACGTCGGCAGGGCGATGCATCGCTGTCTCGCGGAAGGCGTGCATCTCTCCTTCACGCTCGGACGACATTCCAATGACGACATGTTGTCCTTTTACCCGCTGAGCCCTTCAGGCTTCGACATCGAATATGGTTGGGGCGGCCTCGAGGTTGACGACGACACCTGGCACGTCCTCACGCACGACAGCAATTCTGCCTGGGGGCACGTCTTCCAGCGTCCACCCCGGCCAGCGAAGATCGGAGACTGACATGCCCGTTTCTCACCGGGAACTCGCCGACCGGCTGCGCGCCGCTTATGACGCTGGCGCGGTCGCGCCTCTCCGCGATGGTCTTGAGCCGACGGACGCGTCCGGGGCCTATGCCGTACAGGCAATCAACACGCAGGTATGGCAGAGCGAGGGGCGCCGCATCGCCGGCCGCAAGATCGGCCTGACCGCCCAGGCGGTGCAGACGCAGCTCGGGGTCGATCAGCCCGATTTCGGCGTGCTGTTCGCGGACATGGAGATTGCCAATGGCGGGGTTCTCCCGTTCGGCAAGGTGCTGCAGCCCAAGGCCGAAGCAGAGATCGCGCTGATTCTCGGCAACGATGTGATGGACCCAGGCGCGACCGCAGAGACGATCGCCGCGGCAACCGACCGCGCCTTTGCAGCGATCGAGATCGTCGACAGCCGGATCGCGGACTGGAAGATCAGCTTTGCCGACACGGTAGCGGACAATGGCTCATCCGCCTTCTATGTGCTGGGTGACGCGAAGCCGCTCAACGGCCTCGATCTCTACAGCTGCGGGATGGTGCTGGAGGTGAACGGCCAAGTGGCTTCGCTTGGTGCGGGGGCGGCCTGTCTTGGCCATCCGCTCAACGCCGCCGCCTGGCTCGCCCGAACATTGGCGGCCCTCGGCGAGCCGCTGCGCGCCGGCGATGTGGTTCTGACCGGCGCGCTCGGTCCCATGGTCGCGCTCAATCCCGGCGACGAGGTGAAGGCGATCGTTGGCGGGCTGGGTTCGGTCGGCTTCCGTTTCGAGGAGAAGAAATAATGGCCAAGGTGAAGGCCGCGATCATCGGTTCGGGCAATATCGGCACCGATCTCATGATCAAGATCATGCGCCACTCCGACGTGCTCGAAATGGGTGCGTTCGTCGGCATCGATCCGGAGTCCGATGGCCTGAAGCGTGCGCAGCGTCTGGGCGTGGCGACCACGCATGAAGGGGTCGAGGGCCTGCAAAGACTCAACGTCTGGCCCGAAATAGGCGTGGTGTTCGACGCGACATCGGCGGGCGCCCATCAAAAGCACAGTGCGATTGTGACCGGTGCCGGCAAGGTGATGATCGACCTTACACCAGCCGCGATCGGGCCCTATGTAATACCGGTTGTAAACGGCGACGCGCACCTCGATGCGCCGAACGTCAACATGGTGACCTGCGGTGGTCAAGCGACGATCCCGATCGTCGCGGCTGTGAGCCAGGTCGCGACCGTCCATTACGCCGAGATTGTCGCGTCGATTGCGTCCAAGTCGGCGGGACCAGGCACGCGGGCCAATATCGACGAGTTCACCGAGACGACCAGCCGTGGCATCGAGGAGGTCGGCGGTGCCGCCAAGGGCAAGGCGATCATCATCCTCAACCCCGCCGAACCGCCAATGCTGATGCGCGACACCGTATTCACACTGTCGTCGGGCGCGAGCGAGGCGGAGATCGAGGCATCGATCGAGGCGATGGTGGCGAAGGTAAACGCTTATGTTCCCGGTTATCGCCTCAAGCAGAAGGTGCAGTTCGAACGCTTCGGTTCGAACAACCCGGTGAAGATACCCGGACTCGGCAGCTTCGAGGGAATTAAGACCAGCATATTCCTCGAGGTTGAAGGCGCCGCGCACTATCTTCCGGCTTATGCCGGCAATCTCGATATCATGACATCGGCGGGTCTCAGGACAGCCGAAAAGATCGCCGCGCGGCGGTTGCAGCAGGAGGCCGCGTGATGGCGTTCGATCCCACCCAGACCAAGCTTTACATTCAGGACGTGACGCTGCGCGACGGAATGCACGCGATCCGTCACCAATATGGCATCGAGCATGTGCAGAAGATCGCCCGCGCGCTGGACGAGGCCAGAGTCGATGCGATCGAGGTCGCCCATGGCGACGGACTGAACGGCTCGTCTTTCAACTATGGCTTCGGCCGGCACACCGACTGGGAATGGATCGAGGCGGTGGCCGATGTGGTCGAGCATTCGGTGCTGACGACCCTGCTCCTCCCCGGCATCGGCACGATTGAGGAACTGAGGCACGCCTATAAGCTGGGCGTGCGTTCGGTGCGGATCGCGACGCACTGCACCGAGGCGGATATCTCCAAGCAGCATATCGCCGCGGCGCGCGACCTTGGCATGGACACGATCGGCTTCCTGATGATGAGCCACATGGCCGAGCCTGAGGCGCTCGCGCAGCAAGCGAAGCTCATGGAGAGCTATGGCGCGACCTGCGTATATGTCACCGATAGCGGGGGCGCGATGGATATGGACGATTATCGGGCGCGCTGCGAGGCATATGACCGCGTGCTCAAGCCCGAGACGCAGCGCGGCATCCACGCGCATCATAATCTCTCGCTGGGCGTGGCCAATTCGATCGTGGGCGTGCAGGCTGGCGCAATCCGTGTCGACGCGAGCCTTGCCGGTATGGGAGCCGGCGCGGGCAACGCGCCGCTTGAGGTGTTCATCGCCGCGGCCGAACGAAAGGGATGGAACCACGGCACGGACCTCTACAAACTGATGGATGCGGCCGAGGAACTGGTACGCCCGCTCCAGGACCGTCCCGTGCGCGTCGACCGCGAGACGCTCAGCCTAGGTTATGCGGGTGTTTACTCCTCATTCCTGCGCCATGCCGAGAAGGCATCGGCCGACTATGGAATCGATACCCGGGAGATTCTCGTCGAACTCGGACGTCGCCATATGGTCGGCGGTCAGGAGGATATGATCGTGGATGTCGCCCTCGACCTGGCGCAAGCTCATAATGGCTGACCGCCAGCTAGTCGATGAGCTTTACCGGCGGCTCAAAATTCCCGTTATCGTCGCCCCGATGTTCCTGATCTCGAGTCCAGAACTCGTGATCGCCGCAGCCAGGGCCGGCATCATGGGCGCCATTCCGGCGCCTAATGCCCGCACGATCGAAGAACTCGCGCTCTGGCTGCCGCGAATTGCGTCGGAAACCGCCGCCATGGGCCGCGATGGCATGTGGGCGATCAACATGATCGTGCACAAGACCTATGAGCGCTTCGATGCAGAGCTCGACCTTATCTGCGAGTACAAACCCAGGATCGTCATCACGGCTCTTGGGAGTCCGAGACGCCCGCTCGATCGTGTCCATGCCTATGGCGGCGCGGTCTTTTGCGATGTCATTACCCCGGAGCAGGCCCGCAAAGCGGTCGATGCGGGCGCCGACGGCCTTATCCTCGTCGCCAGTGGGGCAGGAGGGCACACCGGCCAATACAGCCCCTTCGCGCTTGTAGAAGAGGTTCGCGGCTTCTGGGATGGGCCGCTGGTCCTCGGCGGCGCCATCGGCCACGCACGCGCTATTCAGGCTGCGCTCATGCTGGGAGCGGATTTCGCCTACATGGGCACGCGATTCATTTCGACGCCCGAGAGCATGGTTTCTGATGATAACCGGTCAATGCTCGTTCGCGCCCGGATGGAGGATATCGTCACGACCGCCGCGGTAACGGGCGTGCCATCCAACTGGATACGCGAGAGCCTTGATGCTGCCGGCTTCACGCCCGAGATGATCGAGGTGAAGAAGAAGATCGATTTTTCGAACCTTCACGGAGACACCAAAGCGTGGAAGACCATATGGGGAGCGGGGCATGGCGTCGGTTCGACGCGTAGAATCCAGTGCGTCGCCGATATAGTTGACGAACTGGCCGAGGAAGCATGTATTTTGGCAGCCAAACCATTGCCATTCATGTCTATAAGTCAAATATAGCAAGGGAAAATGAGCTGCAACGAACTGCGTGCGAGACCGGCACAGTCCGGCCCGTATGCCCTATGTAGCCGCCGGCGGATACCGCCGGAATCGCGTTCTGCAATTTGCATATTTGTCTCTTTTCATGATAAATTTCTCTCTATAAAACTGACCTCGGGGGGAGGCGTTTTATGATTGGGGTTCTGGCCGTCATGACGTTGGCTGGTGACGTTGCCCCTAAATCTAAACAGGAACGAGTACCCACGGACGTGCCTATGCGGCTATCGGCCGCGCAAGTATTCACGTTGGCGGATGCCGCGCGCGCCGGTGGCGATTTCGCGGCAGCCGAGACGGCCTATCGCGCGCTCCAGTCCGACCCTGATCTTGAGATTCGAACAGAGGCGCGTTTCCGTCTCGGGATGATGCTGGCTGACGATCTGCGCCGTTATAGCGACGCGGCAATCGAGTTTCGTCACATCCTTGACGACCAACCCAAAGCAGCACGGGTACGGCTGGAACTGGCGCGCGTACTGGCCCTGATGGGCCATCTTGGTGGCGCGGAACGCGAGTTTCGCGCAGCCGAGGCCGCTGGCCTGCCTCCTGAAGTCGAGCGCATGGTCCGCTTCTTCGCCAATGCTCTGAACGCGCGAAAAACCTTCGGCGGGTCGGTCGAAGTGGCGCTCGCGCCGGATAGCAATATCAACCGTGCAACGCGCTCGGACACGCTCGGCACAGTGATTGGGGACTTCACACTCGACAAAAACGCCAAAGCGAAGTCCGGGATTGGACTTGAACTGCGTGGTCAGGCCTACTGGCGCAACAGGCTGGAGCATGACGCCGACTTGCTGGTGCGCGGATCAGTTGGCGGCAGCTTTTATGGCGACACCAGTTTCAACGACATCTCCGCGAGCCTGCAAGTGGGACCGCAATACACATCGGGCAAAGACCGCATCACGTTGTCCACAGGCCCCGTCTGGCGCTGGTATGGCCAGCAGCCCTATAGTGTCGGCCTGAGCGGCACGGCGAACTGGCAACATCCCACGGGCAAAAGAAGCCAGATATCTCTGGAAGGCAGCGCTGCGCACGTCACCAACAAACGTAACAGCCTGCAAACGGCAGACACCTTCATGGTAAGCGCCAGCCTCGATCGCGCCTTCAGCGCGCGTTTTGGAGGCGGCATGCAAATCTACGGCTTTCGGGAGAAGGCGCGCGATCCGGGTTACTCGCTCGCGAGCGGCGGTACGAGCGCCTACCTGTTCCGCGAGATGGGCCGCGCCACGCTCGTCGGCAATATCAGCTACAGCCATCTTGAAACCGATACACGGCTTTTCCTCTATCCACGCCGTCGCATCGAAGATCGTTACGCCGCCAGCCTCGCCGCCACGCTGCGCACTCTTCGCGTAGGCCCCCTCGCGCCGTTGGTCCGCGTCAAGTGGGAGCGTAACCGCTCTTCTATCGAGGTCTATGACTATAAACGTTTTTCTGCCGAACTTGGTGTGAGTTCGGCTTTTTGAGCGCGGGGAAAAGATTATGAAACAAAGTTTGGCCGGGGCAATGGCATTGATACCGCTACTGTCAGCGTGCGGCGGAGGCGGTGGAGTGAACGGCACGCCCACGCCCCCGCTTCCATCCGTGACTTACAGAACGCTTGACGAGCTTTCCGGCAATCAGACGTTCAAGACCGCGGGTGTGAGCTTGCCGGCGACCACTGGTAATGGCGGCGCGGCAAAGACATATAAATTCGGGTCTGGCATCGCGCTCGCTTATGATGCTGCCGCGGATTCCTATACCTTGACCTCCCCTGAAGGCTATTCGGTGACGATGACGCAGGCGGAACTCGATCCGTCGTCGTCGCAGGATTCGAGCACTTATTTCAAAAGGGCCGATCCGACTGAAGATCGTGTTCTCTTGGCGAGAAGGCAAGTGAATGGGGTCAGGCTGAATTATACCATGTTTGGCTCCTGGACTCACATTGCCGATACCAGTGACCCCGGCGGCACGCAGAGGACCGATCTTGCTTTCGGGGGCGTGCCGACGCAAGCGAGCGATGTACCGAAGTCGGGGACGGCTAATTACGACACCTTTGTCGGCGGAACCATCATCAGCAATAACAGGCCCTATATGCTGAATGATCAAGCCAGCAGCGCAAGTTATTCGTCCGCCACCTTTTCGATAAATTTCGAGACGGGCGCTGTGGACACTGCTTTGAACCTGAAGGGGTCGCCCCCCGGCGGCGGGGCTTTTACGGATTTCGGAAAATTCACCGGCTCTGGCACGCTCGATTCGGGAGGCCCCGGTTTCTCCGGTGCGCTTGCTGGAGCCGATACCAGCGGCGCCTTCGCCGGTGCGCTGTTCGGGCCGCAGGGCAAAGAAATGGGTTACGCTTGGTATCTGCTCGGTTCCACCTTCGAAGGCCGCGGCATCGTTGTCGGTGCGAAGAAATAGCAGTGCGCGGGGGAGGGGGCGGCGGTGTCCCCTCCTGCGCTTTTCACCGACCGTGAGGAACGTGCCGTAGAGCGTGGCTTGGTCGTCAGTCCATTCATGACCCGCCGAAGGTGCGCTGCAGATTGATCCCGAAGTAGCGGCCGCTGCGTAATATGCGTTCTTCCCGATAGTTGAGGGCGCTGCTTCCACGCAGGCCGGTGTAGATCTGGCGGCTGCGGACGGCGGGGCTGTCCGTCAGATTCTTGCCGAACACACGGATCGTCCAGCGCGCGTCGGGCTTATATTCGACAAAGGCGTCGACCCGGTCGGAGAGACGATCGCGCTGCACCTCGCCGATCTTGAATTCTGTCTCCACGGTCTGGAAGGCATAGTTGACCCCCCAGCGCAGGTGCAGGCGGGGCAGATCATGCGTGAACGAAGCCGTCGCCTCGACCGGCACATCGTCGGAGATGCGGCGTTTCACCCCGGTCTGCGGATCGGTCACGCGGCTGCGGCGGAACAGCCCTGAGCCTTTGATCGTCACGCCTGAGAGCCCGAAGCCGTCCAGCGGCAGATTGGCGTCGATCTGGAATTCGCTGCGGCTGCCATTGCCGATATTGCCCACGGAGTCGAACATGCCTTCGGGCGACACGAAAGCGATGCGGTCCACCACATCACGCACCCATTCATGCCGTCCGGTGAGCACGATCGAGCCAGCGCCGACATGATGCTCCCAGGCCAGTTCCGCGCGCCACAGGCTGTCGGGTTCGAGATCGCGATTGCCCGCGGTGACGGTGCCGCTCGTCAGCGACGCCTCGCTCACGAAGTCCGCGAAGTCGAGCTGGCCGACTTCCCGCTCGATCAGCAGGCGGAGCTGATCGCGCCGGGAGGCCGCCCAGGTCGCGAGCAGGCGCGGCTTGAGGTAGGAGAGCGACTTGACGAGGCTGCTGTCCCCGCTCTGCTTCAGGCGGGAGGCTTCGAAGCGCAGGCCGGTTTCGACATTCAACGCAGACGAAAGATGCCAGGTGCCGGCGGCGAACAGCTCGGCGCGCTTCTCCTCGACACGCATGTCGGCGGCGGGAAGCGGCACCGCCACATCATTCTCGGTCAGCGCGACATGGCTGTCGAGCGTGTTGATCGTGCCTTCGGCCCCCATTTCGATGGAGAGCAGCGCCCCCTTGCGCCGGAATACGCCGCGCAGGATCGTCTCGGCGGCATCGGACGCCTCGTTGCTGATCTCGCTGTCGGCGGCGTCAAGCGAGGTGTCCGTGGCGCGGATGCGCGTATCGCGGCGGATCGCCAGCAGCTCGATCCGGCTGCTGGCGGCGATGGGCCGGTCCCAGCGCAGCTCGCCCTCGGTGGCGCGCATGTGCTTGCGCTCGGTCCCCAGGATGAGGCGATCGGCGGGAAAGTAGATGGCATGTTCGATGTCGGCGAACATGCGGCTGTCCTTGAACAGCCCGCTGGCCCGGAACGACCCGCCGGCGAGCGGTTGGCTATAGGCGCCGGAGAGTTCCTTGTAGCTGGTGCCTTCCGCCTGCCTGTAGTCGGTGAGGCGCAGCGGCGAGCCATCGGGCGCGTAGCGGTTGCGCGAGCCGAAGCCATGTTCATCGTCGATCACCCGGTAGAGCGCCCCTTGCAGGTCCAGCGTCCTGTCGCCCGACCGGAGGTTGAGTTCGCCCGCGATGCGCGGCGCGTCATAGCCGTGGCGGAAGTTCGCATATTCACCTTCCAGCCGGCCGGACAGTCGGCTTCCTTTCTTGCGCACGACGTTGGCGAGCAGTGCATAGCCTTGCATATCATATCCCGCCGCGCTGCTGCGGATCAGCTCGATATGGTCGACCGACCGCGCCGGGATGCGCTTGAGCAGATCTTCCAGCGTATCCTCCTTGCTGGCGGGACGCCGGCCGTCGATCAGGACATTGCCGCCCGATCCGGAATAGCCGCGCAACTCGGCATTGCCTTCCTGAAGGCGGAAGCCCGGCACGAGCTGGATCATGTCATAGGCCGATGAAGGCTGCGACCGGGCGAAGAAATCGGCATCGTAGCTGTTCGCGGACTCGGACGAGGCCGATTGCGCCACGGCGGGCACGGCCGCCGTCGCGAGAGCGCTTGCAAGGACGAAAGCCGAAACATGTGTACGCGCGGACAAGGCACACCCCCTTTGGACGATGTCATTGGGGGCGATGCTATGGGGGACAGGCTGACGGCTGACTCACGGTCGCCGTCAGTGTCGCGTCAGCCAGCGCGGGAAATGTGATGTGCGGGTGATCCTCGCACTATCCAGTCCGCTGCATCCTGGGGCCGAGACGGCGTGATAGGACAATGAAATCCTAATGACGAAGCATCATGAACCACGAGAATTTGCCTCGTATCGATATGACGCCCATGACGGGCGATAGGCCTCCTGCCTTGCGCCGCTGGACGAGGTGGAGCGGGTGTTGATTTAGGTACGTAAATGCTTTCGATCCGCTGGCGTGCGCGCTAGTAATGTCCTGACCGCGTGACTGGCGCAAAAGGATGGAGAACCATCGGGGAGCGCGGGTGCAGATGCCGCGCGCCTGGGCGACTCACTCATGTTGAAGGAGCGCGCCCTTTGCTTACGACCATCCAGATCGCCGGATTGCAGACCTACGGCTATCATGGGCTGTTCGCGGAAGAACGCAGCCTTGGGCAGAAGTTCGTTTTCGATATCGAAGCGGAATTGCAGCCGGTCGAAACGCATCGAGACGACAGGCTGGATTCCTCTGTTCGCTATGACGCTGTCGCCGATACCGTCGTGCAGCTCGCCGGCGCGGCGCAATACCAGACCTTGGAGGCATTGGCGGAAGCGGTCGCGCTTGCCCTGCTCGGACAGTTCGCGGCGATCGACACGGTATGGGTTGCGGTGTCGAAGTTCAGCCCCCCGGTCGCTCACACACTCAGCAAGGCCGGAATCGCGATGCGCCTCACCCGTGCGGAGCTGACCATGCGCGCCCTTGCTGACCAGCATGTCGAGGAGAACCCGTGCCATGTCCAAGACCGTTGACGCCATCCGGCATATCCATTTCGAGGATCTCGGCATCTTTGAAGCGGTGCTGACCGCCGCCGGCTACGAAATCCACTACTACGATCTTGGCGTGCATGACATAGCCGCGCTCGATCCGATGCGCGCGGACCTGCTTGTGGTCTTGGGCGGCCCGGTCGGTGTCTATGAGACGCAGAGCTATCCCTTCCTGGTGGCAGAGCGGCAGATACTCGCGGCGAGGCTAGCCGCGCACCGCCCGACATTAGGCCTCTGTCTCGGTGCGCAGCAAATCGCTGCGGCCTTGGGCGCGGGCGTCGCCCCGAGCGGAATCAAGGAAATCGGCTTTTCGGAGCTGACCTTGACTGAGGCCGGACGAGTTGGACCACTCCGGCATCTGGAAGGCGTCCCCGTGCTTCATTGGCATGGAGACGCCTTCCAAATCCCCGAAGGAGCGGTGAATCTCGCTACGACGCCCCTTTGCGCGACGCAGGGATTCGCCATTGGCCGCAATATCCTTGGCCTCCAGTTCCACCCGGAGGTGGACGCCGGCGCCGGCATAGAACGCTGGCTGATCGGCCATGCCTCCGAGATTGCGGCGGCTGGCATTGATCCTTGCGCCCTGCGCACCGACGCCGCGCATTTTGGGCCGGCGCTGCGCGACGCCGCGTGCCGGATGCTGGCCGACTGGTTGCGGGAGCTGGCGCCATGACGGTGCATATCGCCGGCAATCACGCTCAGGTGAACGCGGATATCCGCAACCGCGCGATGAACGACGCGCCAGGGGGATGCCCTTCGGCATCTTTCGATGGGCATGCCGGCAGGGCTCGATAAACGACTACCTCCGAGGCGCAAGCCGGCCGGCCGATCATGGTGGTGGCTTGCGGCCCGGCAGCTTTGCGTCAGAATAGGCTGAAGGGGCCATGCCGATGCGCTATCCCAGATGGAGTTCATATGCCCCAGCCGATTCCGGTGAGACTTTTACCCTATGATGTGAACTGGGCATCACGCGCGGCCGTCGAGGCGGCGCGGCTACAGCAGCACGTCTCCTCGATCGTCGAGGTTCACCATATCGGGTCAACATCGATCCCCGGAATCGCCGCCAAGCCTGTGCTCGACCTGATGCCGGTTGTTGCCTCCCTTGATGCCCTGGATGCGGAACGGCCGGCCGTCGAGGCGCTCGGCTATGAGTGGCATGGTGCATATGGCATGGAAGGGCGGCGTTTCTGCACGCTGGACGACCCGGCCACCGGTCAGCGGACAATCCATCTCCACTGCTTCATCGAAGGCGCGGCTGTCCGCCGTCACCTCGCTTTCCGGGATTTTCTGCGCGATTCGTCGGAAACAGCGCGGGCGTATGAACGAGAGAAGTGCCGCTGCGCACGGTTGCATGCCGAGGACAGCCACGCTTACTCGGACTGCAAGGCTGCCTGGATCAAGCGCGTCGAGACGGAGGCATTGAACCGCCACCCTTGAGGCGGACCAACGACCGGAATGGAGATCGCGCCGCGGGCGCCCACGGCAAAATATGGGGCGCGAACCGTCCGGCGGCGTCGAGCCCTCGCCAATATAAACGGAACGATAGTGTCAACTTGCGCTTGCAGGATAGGGCGCGCGCTCTGAGGAATGTCACAGCAACGGAGAAGGATTCGCGTTCGGATGATTCAGGAAACATCAGTCTTACCGGCGGCGCCGACAAAGCCGCCACAATCGGTCCGGCTGATCTTCGGGGCGCTGATGCTGGTGATGTTGCTGGCGTCGCTCGACCAGACGATCGTGTCGACGGCGCTGCCGACCATAGTGGGCGAATTCGGCGGGCTCGCGCACCTTTCGTGGATCGTCACAGCCTATATGCTGGCAACCACCATCGTGACGCCGCTCTACGGCAAGCTGGGCGACCTGTTCGGGCGGGAAATCGTGCTGCAAGGCGCGATCCTGCTGTTTTCGGTCGGGTCGGCGCTGTGCGGCCTCAGCCGCTCGATGGGCGAGCTGATCGCGTTCCGCGCGCTTCAGGGGCTGGGCGGCGGCGGCCTGATGGTAACGACCATGGCGGCGATCGGCGATATCATCCCGCCGCG
>Ga0164243_10000726_pt1 | contig 58048 bp, 54 predicted proteins | sample OricompcompostOP_FD_108781 | JGI IMG/M metagenome (GOLD analysis project Ga0164243, IMG submission 108781) | Organic Plus compost microbial communities from Emeryville, California, USA - Original compost - Organic plus compost (OP) | ecosystem: Engineered > Solid waste > Mixed feedstock >... | reverse complement strand
TAGACCAACAATGGAAATTCAAAGAAACAACCTGGAAAGTTCTTGTTGCTTGTTTTATTCCATTTGGAACTTTCTACATTGACTATAAAATTCTTCGCGACATAGATAAACGTTAACATGGAAATTTATCATAACGGCTTTTCAGTTAAATTTAAATAGGTGTTGTTGCTCTATACATTTCGATAAAGAATGTTTCACATAACCCTTTATTGAGTCTATGTATTGTCCCGCTATTGCTAAATCTTTTTCTATTCTTTAACAGTTTCTTTTTCGGGGGAGCTTACAGTCCAACTTAATTGTCGTATCAACAATACGACAATTTCTTTATCTTGTAGAAATTCGGATGTTATTCAAAGTGTTTCTTTAATTCAAGCGATGCAAGCGCATGTTAAAGCGGAGAAATCATCTACTGCACTAGTATATAAAGACTCCGGAGATGTTCTTCTTTCAAAAAGGAGATTTGGAAATACAATTTATTAACTTTAATCTCTTTTTCCGGTTATGAAGCAAATTTTGATTTTATATTTTTTGATCATGGTGTTTTCAAGCGTCAATGCGCAAACGCAAAAGCAGGATACCGCCACTGTCAAAACTTTCCATGCTGTATCTGTTTTTCTTATTCCTCGGGGCGGCGTGGACAATTTTAAGCTGCGTTGGCTTGATTACCTATATAGGCTTAACGAAACCGGAAAGCTTGATAAAGCAAGCTATGCAGATTATGTATTCAATGTCCTTGTAGAAAGAGACGGTTCGCTCCACCTAATGGATAAAAATGTGCCAAAGACAACTGTTTTTTCTGGTTTCATAAAACAGGAACAGAGATGGTACATCGGGATCATGTCAGGAAAGCCAATTCCTTCACTTTTAAAACTGAAAGTGCCTAAAGAGCTGTTTGAGGGAGCGGAGCGGAAGAAACTGATAACCCAAGAGGATTTAGCCATTCAGGATACATTGAACAAAAAACGAAAGTAAGCCACCGTTGCCGATCATATGAGATAAAAAAATAATGAAGAAATACGCACATATTTACATCCTGTTTCTGACGCTTGTCTTTTACACTGCTTGTGGCAGGCAAAACAAAACAGACCTCTCAAAAGAAAATATTAGGTCTGGAACCGAAGAGGTATCCACTTTCCATGGGCCCAACAGGATCGTTCGTATAATCAAGCAAGATAGGAGGGGTAATATTTGGATTGCTTCATGGGATGGCATTTTTCGATATGATGGAAAATCTTTTACCAATGTTACGAGTAAAGTGAGTTCGGCACGCTTTTTTTCTGTTCTGGAAGATAGACACGGTAATTTTTGGTTTTCATCTATAGGTTCGGGTGTTTATTATTATGATGGGAAATCCTTTCAAAATTTCACTACCAAGGATGGGCTGGCTAACAATCAGGTTACTGAGATTTATGAAGATAGAGCAGGTCATATTTGGTTCAGCACGAAAGGTGGAGCAAGCCGTTATGATGGGCGGTCTTTTCGGAGTTTTACAACAAAAGACGGACTGCCCAGCAATGATGTCAGTTCGATCGCTGAAGACAAGACCGGAAAATTCTGGTTTGGCACAAGGGAGGGAGCCTTCGTTTATGATGGAAATACATTTACTGCTTTCACCCATGAGGGAAAACCTTTTAAGAATGTACGTACTATAATCGAAGATAAAAAAGGCAATATTTGGCTCGGTGGCAATGATGGCCTTTGGCGTTATGACGGCAGTACATTTACCAATTTCACACAGCAGTTTGTTGGCTATGTTTACGAAGATAAAAGTGGAGATATCTGGACGAGTTCCAATAGCGATCAAGCAAAAAATTCCGAGAATGGCTTACAAAGTAATAGCAACTTAAAAAGTTGGACGCTTTCCGTTTATCATGAAAAGTCGCGTTTTAATCATACAATGTTGCCCGAAATAATAAGAGCAAATGAAGGAATGATTTTTGGAATTCTGAAAGCGGATGATGGAAGTATTTGGTTTGGTACCTTAAATGGGGCCCGCTGTGTGGCGATGGCTATCTCAATCTATACAAGAAAGAAGGAGGGAAGTAGAAAATAGTCGGCACGTACTGTACATCGATTAGTTAATGGGCAAAACCTTCATACTCCCATTCTTGGAGGTCACAATTTGTGACCTCCAAATACACATGCATTATTACTTCTTCTTCTAACCATAGCGTCCAATCCGAACGTTTCAAGTACCATTTGAACTACCATATAAAATATTTGTTATTGTTTATAAACTATTTATCTTTGTGTCTAAGATATTTACATGGTAAACAAAAAGCAACTCCATATTATAATTGAAAAATTCAGAACTGCAAGCCGACAGTATTCTGACGCTTCAATTTTTATGCATGAAGCCATCGCACGGAAGGCAGGTTTATCCGGTGCAGACCATAAGTATTTAGGGCTTATACTTCAACACAAAGAATTAACAGCGGGCGACATTGCTAAACTAACCGGACTAACAACAGGTGCTGTTACCGGTTTAATTGACCGTTTGGAAAAGAAAAAGTTATTGAAAAGGCAGTTTACTAAAGACGACAGACGGAAGGTAATTATCATTCCGAATGTTGAAAATAGTATGAAACTCTTACAACCGATTTTCAGCGAACTGCAACAAAAAACTACGGCCCTTATCAATTCGTTTTCTGAAAAAGAAATTCAAACCATTGAACGATATTTTACAGAAGCAACCGCCATAATGAACGAAACAACGGGTAATTTAAACAACCAATAAAGCGAACAATATGGAAAATATAACAACATTATATTTGACAAGAGCCGAATTATGGCTTTGTATCACAACGCTTATTTATTTTTTAATGAATGGGGCACAAATTTTTGAAACCCTTGTTTTTGTTCCGAAGTGGACAGCTTCCCCACCTGATAACTTTACATTTTTGTTGGAAGGACAAGGAGCAAGTTTGAAATTTTTTTGGATAGTCTTTCATTCACTACACGAAATAACTTTCATACTTGCCATTATTTTTTGTTGGAAAATTGACCCTGTAAGAAATTGGTTGTTGGTTTTATTTGCCGTTCATTTTTCGGTAAGGGTCTGGACACTTTCCTATTTTGCCCCAAACATCATTGACTTTCAAAAGGTGGCAGAAAATAAATCATTGGCAAAAGACCTAATCAACCGTACATCGCTTTGGAAGACACTTAATTATGTGCGAGTAGCAATTTTTATGGCTGTTTCAATCGGGCTTATTCCTGCGTGCATTAAGTTATTTAACCTGCGACATTAAGCGTTGTCCTAATCAGTTGGGCAAATTCCTTTATTATACGAATGTGATCCCATCTACCATTTAATTTCCGGCCACTCATAAGTAAGCTTGTCCACGCTCGTGTTCAACCGTTTGGCATCTTTCTTTAATTGCGAAATGGTTTCCTCACGTAACAAGCCTGGGTTAAAATAACGTTTCATGATGGGGACAAGCTGCGAAAGTTTCCTTGCCTTGCTCAGTGCTAAAAAATCAAGCGTTGCCATTTCCAGTAACGGAGCAGCATAATCGTCGTATGACAAGTTTAGATTAGTGATGGTTTGCCAGATGCCCGGTCCATATTGATCACTGCCTTCACTCAGCGCTTTTTCGGCAAGTGCTTCGAGTAAATACACCATTGCATAATGTTTGGCATCCATGCGGCGATAAGCCAATCGGTGGCGAAGTATACCTATGGTAACCAGCAAGTAGGGTAAAACATATTCGGTACTATAATAATATAAGGTGATATCTTCCGCGAAAGGAGTAGTGAATTCTTCTCTTCCCCGAGCGTCCTGCATTGCCTTTCTTACCTCATAGGCCAATGCCAGGATATTGTTGCTTTCAAAATTTTCTTCATCTATTTCATTAACAAAATCATGAAGAACACCATATAGATATTCAAGGTCAAAAAAATCACCTTTTAATGTAATACCTGTATTGTTTTTTGTAAGTGTTGCTTGTAACATATACAATGTTCAGAAAAACCAACAAAAATGAATAATTCCTTGGGTGTTTGTAAATGGTAAATTATAAGCTCAAAGTTATGCATAAATGAGCTTATTTTCTAATTGATTTGAGCTTATGTATTAGTAATGATCATATTGTATATATTTTAAGCTCAAAAATACCGCTTTTTGAGCTTAATTAGTTTAGGGTATGAGCCTATATATACATTCTATAAACCAGAAATTTAAACTGCATCTACCCACACCTTCTTGTCCTTTCATTTTGGAATACCAAGTTCCTAACCCATCCGTTGAAAGCCAGAGCATGAAATCTGATAAACACTATCCAGCTACGCTTCCAATATAAAATTTAGATACACCTTTATGGCCATCTTTTCCAGTTGGCGTGATCTCTCCGTACCACAAACAACAGTCGCTAACCGAGATACCATTGTTGCCATCATAAGAGATGATAATAGGGGTTGGTCCTATCTATATGAAAAGCTCGGCCAGGGTTTCTATGATTATACTAGCATTTGCTATCTTTGTACTGTAGACAGTGCCCCTCTATACTTTAGAGCTGTAGAGCAGCACTTTAAAACAAGACGCTTAATGAACCCAGCCCTATGGCGCTGTTTTTTTTGGAGCGTATACAATTTCATCTTCGGTAAAAGTATACGCCGCGCGTATACAATGTAGAAGCTTGCGGTCACTCCATCCTCTTCCGTAGTGTTCGGCCAATTTTTCCGCTAGCCTTTTTACGATTTCTTTATCATACTCCGCCCGTTTATTATACAGGACATCTTCCTTGATGCGTTTACCAATATGAGACTAAAAAAATAGAAATTGAGCATATTGTTCTTAACTTAGGGCTTCAAATCCCTGTCTCCGTAGCACGAGAGGGCAAACTTTACTATTAGCATATGATACAGTATTTGCAAGGCGATTTACTTCAGGCAGACACTCAAGCGTTAGTCAATACCGTCAATACCGTAGGTGTGATGGGTAAAGGGATTGCACTGCAGTTTAAAAACAGGTTTCCTAAAAATTACAAAGTCTATCAGGAAGCTTGTAGGCGGGGAGAACTGAAAACTGGTCAAATGCTGGTCGTTAAAGATGGTGATTTACTTCATGAGAAGTTCATCATCAATTTCCCAACAAAAGAGCATTGGAAATCACCATCTAAAATAGAATATATAGAACAGGGGCTTATAGCTCTAAAAGAAATCATCCAGCAATATAATATAAAAAGTATTGCGTTACCTCCTTTGGGGTGTGGTAATGGTGGGTTGGATTGGAATATCGTAAAACCGATGATTGCTGAATCGTTGGGAGATTTAACCATTTCAATATCCGTATATGAACCTAATGCAGCAATAAAAAGCGTATTGCAGGCCGAAGAAAAGCCACAGGAGGGAAAGCTAACCCCGGCAAAGGCCATGTTACTTTACCTCATGTTTCATTATGAAGCAGTGGGCGATATCAGTAGTTTGTTTTCAGCAAATAAGTTGGCCTATTTTCTTCAGGAAAGTGGTGAGAATTTGCGGCTCCATTTCAAGGCCTATCATTATGGCCCTTATGCTGTTCAACTTAATCACGTCCTGTATAGTATTAATGGTGTGTATCTAAAAGGATTAGAACAGAATCAGGCCAAAGCATTCGAACCTTTGCTGCTTAATTACAACCGCTACAGTGAAGTCGAGTCTTTTGTTAAATCAAAATTAAGTGCTTTGCAGATAGATCGCTTACAATCTGTATTGAAACTGATCGAAGGCTTTGAATCGACCTATGCATTGGAGTTGTTGGCTTCAATAGACTTTCTACGTAAGCAAGAAAGCATATCTTCTTTAGAAGAAGCCAAAGCGCGTATAGCGAAATGGAATCAAAGGAAAGCCAACCTATTTAAGCCCGAGCATATTGAACTGGCTTATGAGCATCTTGAATCATTCAAGGCTTCGGCTCTTAGTTCATAAATTACTTGTAACATCAAACTTCCAACATGGCCTTTCATTTTGAAATACCAAGTTCCTAAACCCATCCGTTGAAAGCCATAACATGAAATCTGATAAACACTATCCAGCTACGCTTCCAATATAAAATTAGATACACCTTTATGGAATTGCATGATACCCCCCACCTTCACGCCCAATGAGATTGAAAAGATTGCCGCAATAAATGCAAACCCCATCTTTTCCAGTTGGCGTGATCTCTCCGTACCACAAGCAGCAGTCGCTAACCGAGATACCATTGTTGCCATCATAAGAGATGATAACAGGGGTTGGTCCTATCTATATGAAAAGCTCGGTATTCTTTAAGATCGCAATTTGCTACCTTAAAATATAACAGTTACTTTCGTACAAGTACATCAGCTAAACTTTTCCATTACCATGCTCCAAAAAACATACACCGTCTCCACTTCTAAATCAGCAGATGATATTTTTGCCGATATAGCCGTAAAGATAGCACAAGAAAACCAAGAAAAAACATCGGACTGGTTGCAACCGATTAACTATCGTTCATTTAAGATAACAAAAAACCAAATAACAATTGAACGAAATCTTTCCATGTCAGACCCCTTGAGGGGTTGGGGAACCATTTATTTTAAGTTCGATCCAATAAAAGATGGTACGCTGGTTACATGTACCATAGAGTTATTTACTAGGTATGCTAACCTGATTGGCTTAACACTCCTTTTATCTTACTTGCTGATCATCACTATTTTCCTATTGGCTGTCTGCAAAATTACATCCGGCATATTGTTACTTCTTGGAACGACATGGACTGCGCCTATTTTGATAGCTTACATACTTTATCGTTTGTTTCGTAATAATTTAGAAAGCTATTCAAAAGAAATATTGGCCGATCTAATGATAAAATAGCAGTATCTTAGCCTCACAAAACTAAACAATGCCACCATATACCCACACCTTGCAGAACTATCTACAGGCTTTTGCCAAGCTAAAGCGTGGCGGTACGCGGTATGGCATCGCTCCACATAAGCCGGTATTACTGCTTTCTTTAATAGAGCTGGTAGAAAAGGGATGGGTAGCAGACAATCGGTTTTACATCACGCCAGAACTGGTGGGCACTTTTCTCGAAAATTGGCGGTTGTTGGTCACCACACCCCATAGTGCAGATTTTACCCAGCCATTCTATTACCTACAGAGCGATCGGGTAGGAGGAGAGCCTTTCTGGATGCTAATTCCCCAACCCGGCTGTCAGATCAATGCGCACATTAAGAGCGTACATACGTTGAAAGCACTACTAGCCTATGGCACTATGAAGATCGATCTTTTTGAGCTGTTGCTTAGAACAACCGATAGAGTGGTTTTACAGCAATTTTTATTAGATAAATACTTCCCTGATACCAAGGCCGTATTTTTAAAACATAAGCAAATAGGCGATGGCTTTCTACATCAGGTGGAAGATTATGTGCTGAACGAGCCGGAGGCTAGGTTAAAAATGATCAGCATCCATACCGAAGAGGAAGTATTTGTACGCAGTGGGTTGTTTAAAAAATACATTCCGCAGGTTTATAACGATACCTGTGCTTTTACCGGGATGCGGTTAACCTCACCATTCAGTCGAAACTTTATTGATGCCTGCCATATTGTTCCCTTCAGCGTTAGCCATGATGATAAGGTAGATAACGGCATAGCCTTGTGCCCCAATATGCACCGGGCCTTTGATAGAGGGTTGTTGAGCATCGGGACAGATTTAGAGATTTTGGTTTCGCCGCATATACAAGAAAATGCCGAACACCCTTACAGCTTAGCAAAGCTAAAATCCAGAAAAATATTACTGCCTCATAACAGAACCTATTGGCCAGAGCGGGAGAATCTAATATGGCATCGGGAACATGTTTTTAAGTCATGATATGGAATGTATTTCTTTATTACTATTCCTTCCAAGGTATCACAAAATGTGATACGATATTAATATTTCCATTTGTTCCACCAAGCTAATTGCTGTTAGAATTTTTTTAACCTTCGCTGAATAAAACAAATTCTTTATATTAGCCTATGCTACTTTTCACCCAAACCAACAATCAATTATTAGGCCTAAGGGAGAAAGCCTTTAAGCTAGAGAAAGACATACAGAAGCTATTCGAAGCGAATATTGAGATCATTAGCGGATTAAAATTGGTAAAGTCCGAATTTGTGATAAAAGCCCAACGCTTTGATACGCTGGCTTATGACGCCAGTAGCCAGTCTTTTGTAATTATCGAATATAAAAGAGAGCGAAATTTTTCAGTTGTAGATCAAGGCGTGTCATATCTCAATCTCATGTTAGAGTATAAAGCAGATTTTATTGTCGAATACAACGAATCACAGCAAGGAAATCTTAAACGCTCAGATGTAGACTGGTCGCAGTCCAAGGTAATCTTTGTATCCCCATCCTTTACAGATTTTCAAAAGCAGGCATCCAACTTCAAGGATTTACCGATCGAACTCTGGGAGATCAAACGATACGATGGAGATATTGTGGTTGTCAACCCGGTCAAGAAATCCAAGGCTGCACCGACTATCAAAACAATTCAGGGCACAGGCAATTCAGAGTTAGAGAAGATAGCAAAAGAAGTAAAGGTTTATACCGAAGAAGAGCATTTGGAACGCAAATCGGATGATATCCATGAGCTCTATGAAATATATAAGCAGGCTATCTTTAGCTTGGATAACAATATCGATATCAAGCCCAAGAAGATGGAGATTGGCTTTACCAAAGAAGGAAAAATCTTCACCGATGTCTGTATCCTTAAATCTAGTTTAAAAATCTGGATCAACCTCAAAAGAGGATTTTTAGACGACCCTAAAGAACTCGCCCGAGATGTTTCGTCTGTGGGGCATTGGGGTAGTGGAGATTATGAAATAATCGTGTCTGATACCAAGAATCTGGAATATATCATGAGTTTAATAAAACAGGCCATATGACAGAAACGGTAAAATCAACTTTAGATTGGGATAATTTTTATCCTATTCTAAGATACCCTCATCCTAAAGAAGTATTACAATTAATTGAAAAATTTCAAAGCCTACGTATTTCAATTAAAGACGTAACAAGTGAAGAACAACACGCAAACCATCAAAAAGTTGTTGAAGCGACCTATAACTATAATGGGAAATCATATGTTACAAAGCCCTTATATTATAAAAATATACTCTATGTAGCCGATGTAAAGAGAGTTAAGGATATTGTAAGTTATTTTGGAGAGGATATTTATTGGTTAGATATAGGAGTTCACGATTGGCCTAAGCCAAGTAAAGAAACAGATATTGATAACCTTATTGTAAACGATATTACCGACGATGTAGAATTTAAAGCTCTGTTAACACTTATAGCAAATAATGCTAACACAGGTTGGATACAAAGAATAACACAAGAGGGCAAATCGATGCACTATCATAGAAATCTAGAGAATAATAACCATTGGCATGATCTAATTTTACTCATTCAAGAAGCTATAAATAAAGGCGAAATAGGCAAGAGTTTCTTTAAATCCCTGGTGTTTAAGTGGGATGGTAACAAGAATACGGATACACGACTTCGGTCTTCCCTATCTCCACATTTCGGGAGCAGGACTCTTATAAGTCGTCTAATCGATAACGTCAATAATCACAGAAATTTGATCAACAAAGAAAACATGATAAGTCATATTACGGAAATATTAAAATATAAAAAACAAATTATACTGCAAGGACCTCCGGGTACTGGAAAAACGAGAAAGGCTAAACAAATCGCAAAGGAGATGTGTCATCCAGATTATGACGATTTACTAAATTTATACCGTCCTAGTGATATAATTATAACTTTTAAAGGAGACGCCTCCTACAAAATTAAATCTGTGGAAGATAATAATGTGGTTTTAATCGGCCATAAAAATGAGGATATAAAACCGAAAAATATATCTTTTGAGAAAATACTGATGTTTTATCATTCAAAAAGATGGTTATCAAATATCAATAATGGAGATGATAGAGGAGCTTGTGCGTTGGCCTATAATCTATATTCAAGAGCCGATCATAGAAATAAGTATATAAAGATTGTTCAATTCCATCCATCGTTCACATATGAAGATTTTGTCAGGGGAATTGAAGCCATACCTCATGGCGATAGAGTGCTATATGAGGCTTCTGGTAAAATACTGATTAATTTCGCCAATAGTGCTCTGGACGATTTTAAAAAATTTTTGGCTGAGGGGAATGAACCTGACTCCGGTAAGGAGGCTAACAAAGTGCCTCTCAAAAACTACATTCTTATCATTGATGAAATCAACAGAGCCAATCTCTCTTCGGTTTTAGGCGAACTTATCTATGCGCTTGAATACAGAGGTGACGAGGTTGAATCTATTTACAGGGTTAATGATTCGAATAAAATATCTCTGCCACCAAACCTATACATTATCGGTACCATGAACACGGCAGATCGCAGTGTCGGGCATATAGATTATGCTATACGTAGGCGCTTTGCATTTGTGGATGTACCGCCTGAGAGATTAACGGATACGAACGAGATTTGGTTTAATGCTTCAGGATACGAACGTGTGGAGAAAATATTTAATGAGGAGAATGTCAGCAACGAGTTTAATGTGAAGGACGTTCAGTTGGGGCACAGTTACTTTATTGTAAAGAAGACTGATGCTACTGATATAAATAGAAGAGACGAATTATTTAAGATGAAAATGGACTATGAGATTAAGCCAATACTTCGTGAGTATGTGAAAGATGGCGTATTGTTGGGCCAGATTGATGAGAAAGATGTCTCAGATTACATAGAGAATTTGTAGTATGGGACTGGTTTTAAAGGAACACGTTATTGGCCGAATTTTGTTGGGTGATGATTGTATTGAAGATATATTGGATATCAACACACTAAAACTCACTAAAGGCAGCTTTGTATCATATCGTAATCTACAAAGTAAAGAATTTAGGCCTGAACATTACTGTTACGAGGTTTCTCATGACGCAGATAAAAAATTAATAACGGTACATCCGGGCTATTTTATTGGTCTGGATTGGTTAGTCCGCGGCCATCAGTATATCCAGATAGAGCCGAAAATTAACTCAAAGGCTCCGACATATTTCAGTGATCAATCAGATGAAGAAGCTGAGAAAGGGGAGCACATCGAAAATAAAGCAGAACAAGAGATTACCGCCGGTAAGATTAATCATATAACTATCAATTATCAGAAAATGCTTCTTGATGCAATGGCCGATAATATAGTAGCAGAAGAATGTGCTGACCTTGTACAGATTGACTGGGAAACGGAACATATTCCTATTAATCAGGACCAGGATCAACTTACCCCTTTCCTCGTTGTACAGTTTTTGCAGCTTACTCGGAGAATTGTGCAGAAGGGTTTAAAAAAATCATACTATCATATAAAGAAAAACCTGACAAATCGGCTAAAAGGAAAGATCTTGATCGGTGCGCAAATTAAACACAATGTGCTTAAAAACCGCCTTACCAAAACGTATTGTTCCTATCAGGAATTTGGTGAAGACCACATGGAGAATCGCTTTCTTAAAAAGGTGTTAGATTTTACTTGTAGCTACATAGAAAATAATATTCAATTATTTAAAGGCAATGAAAACGAAATCCGACATCTTGTTAGCTATATTCGTCCAGCATTCGAACATGTAAGCAATGATATTGCAGAAGAACAGCTCCGTCATCTTAAGCACAACCCCTTTTTTAAAGAATATAAAGAAGCTATTCATATCGGGCATTTCATTCTGCGGCAATTCGCCTACAACATTAAATATACCGCTGTTAAAAAAATAAAGATGCCACCATTTTGGATAGATATGCCGCGGCTTTTTGAACTTTATGTCTATCAAAAACTACTTCAGGCAAATGGCCATAATACGTATAAAATAAAATATCAGTTTTCCACCTATGGCAATGCCCTTGATATTTTGGTAAAAGACGGTGAGCGGTCAATGATTATTGATGCAAAGTACAAGTTGCATTATAAACACAGCCATGTTCATCAAGACATCCGTCAAGTGGCTGGGTACGCAAGACTAAAAAAGGTAAGAAACGAATTAGATATTCATGATGATCAACATATTGATTGCCTGATTATCTATCCCAACATAAAAGGCATTGATAAGTTCAGCGTACAAAATATAGACTCATCAAAGAAAGAAATACCTGCGTATTACAGGGTTTATAAATTGGGAGTAGCAATCCCTCAAATAACGCAATAGTCTGATTTAAAAGCCAACATAATTGGATAGTACCTGAATTACCTTTGTTTGCCGGAATCTATCTATATTAACACATAAAAAGCAAAATCTATATGTGAATCAAATAGATTCCGCATCAAAGCACACCACTATTCCGATTTAATATCTCCGAAAGAAGAGATGATTAAAAGTAGTGTAGCAGTTTTCTTCTTATTTCTTATTCAAAAAATGCTAATCGCGTTTTTATTATGTTTTGATGACTATTAAAGTCAAATTCCATTTCGGGTGTGATAAGTAATCTGTACTTTGTATTAATTTTGTCGTTAGTTAGGAAGTTCGAAATTATGGTGCTATCATGCAAGATAATAGATTTAATAATAATTTGAAATGGTGATAGGTTTTTTATAGCCGTACCTCGGCCTTTGGAATTTTCGGCAGCTATGATTTTTTTTAAATCTTTCAGTTCTAAATTTAGAGTGGCTATTAGAATGTCTATGTTGTTTGCAAAACGTCTCCTATCATTCGGTAACAGTTCTGGAATAAAAATTTCTTCTACATAAGCAATGATCTCGTTAATACGTTTTACTTCTGCATTCACTTTATTGATTGATCCGTTACTACTTAGTGTTTCAAAGCTGTCGATAGTTAACTCTGCCTGCTCCAATGAGGCTTTCACATGATATGCAATACGTTCCTTTGCCCAATTGATTCTATCTGTTTTGTATATTAAATCGTGTGTAGCGATAGTCCATGCATGTTGTAGAAACGTTTTGATTTGTAACTCGAATACTAACGAAAATATAATAGAATCAAATTTACCTGTGTTATCATCTTTTAAACTAAGATACAGTCGTAAGTCGTCAAAAGGGAACGCAAAAGAATCTTTGTGAGTAAAAGTATCGGAATGCGGACGCCTTGACTTAACTAGAAATGTATCTTTGATCATTTTATAACATAGTTTTACGTCGTTAATGTTTTTTACAACAATTGTGCATCCAAACAAATCTTCAAAGATATTTTCTTTCGTAAATCTTCCGCTTTCAAATTTTGTTGCGAAGCTTTCGAGCTGTTTAATTCTACCTTCATAGTGCCACCGATTATCTTTTTTTTTCGATATTAATTCCTCTACTCTTTTTTTTAAAATATGATAATATTCTAAGTGTTCATTATAGATGGAGGAAATGGATCCAACTATTTTCATCTTATAGACTGTTTAACACTTCCAATCTTGCTTTGCGTTGCGGCAAGTCTGTGGCAGCACCTATAGAATTGTCTGCGTATTTTTTTGCAAGTTTATCGCCTTTATCTTGAATATTTTGCTCGTCTTTAATAGTTGTAAGACGATTTAGTAAAGTTTCGTATTTGGCTGCGAATCCATCAGGCACCATCAACTCATTTTCATGAATAAATGCCCATAGTGTGTAAAGGTGATTATTTGAACCAGAGATAACAGATTTTATTTGAGTATTTTCTTCAATCAATCCTTTAATTTCTCTTTTCATCTGACTTATAGTGTCATTGAAATCTTCTTCTGAAAACGAACCATCTTCAATCATTTCTGTTATATCGTCATAATTGGCATAGGTGTCATCAATAGATAGCTGATCAAATCCGACTATGTTTTTGTTTAGTATAATCATATATAGCTCTGATATGAACTGTATGTTTCTCATTCTCTTATCTCTACTTTTGGTTGTAATTTTCAGGTCTGCCCAGAAAGGGTCATTTGCTTCCCTTTCAACATGGTTAATGAACCAACCGTTGAACCTTGCATGCCTTAGTTCTTGGGGTTGTAGATTTCTTGAATTACGATTAACCCGATCAAATACATCTTCTACATTGTTCCCGTCGTTGATTTCAATAAAATCGGCTACAATAGAATAATCCCAAAACTTTCTTTTGTAATCGATAGATAGATCTTTGAATTTTTTGTTGTTGAGGTTTTCGTCACCGAATTTACTATCCACACTTATTTTATTTTCATAGAATAGGAAGATAGTTTCAAGTCTTTGTTTACCATCTACAACATTATAAGTGGTTTTACCGGCTTCGTCCACCTCTCTATGTATAAAAACTGGAGGTACTGGATAATTTCGAAAAATAGTATCCAAAAAAAATTTTCTATCTTTTATACTCCATACACTTTTCCGTTGATAGGGAGGATTTAGTTCGATTTGCTTGTTGTTATATAGGTCTAAAAACCAAGTTACTTGTTGTACTGTAGGTTGTCTCTTCATATTTTAACCTAATTGCTATCATTTTAATATTGCTTGTAAATTTCTCTCGAATGGGAACCTTCATAATTAGATTAAAACCCCATACTTATCCCCAAAAAACTCATCCAATCGTCTCTGATCCATTTCCTCAAGAAGAAAATCCTTGTCAGAATCAGATAGGTCACAAACACCAAAGTTATTAATATAGGTGCTATTAAGTGAATAGTATTTATTTGAATAGGGCTTACTGGTGGACTCAATGTAGTACCAGAATATTTTAGACTCCATGATTTTGCGTGCTATCTCTACATCACGTTCATCTTTGCCAATTAGTGCCAGACCGTTGTAAAACATCAAGTCTTCATCATGATCTACCAGAAACGAAGGTGTTACATCTGAAAACTTAGGAAAAAAAAGCTTATGAACCATTTTTTCCAGAGACTGCGTACGGCCATAAGCATACCAGTTGTCGTATTCCTTCGCTTTACCCTTGTCACGCTCATCTAAAATATTTCTTTTGTACTTTAGATACTCGTATGCTTTGGGGTATGAATCCCTAATCATTTCCTCCGGCATAATTTCTGCCTTGTCTCCATCGTGAGTATATGGAAATATCACCTTTTCTTTTAATGAATCCATTTCCTTAACTCTGCTCAATTTGTTAGAGTTTACGATTTCTTTGCAAATGCCGCGTTCAATGGCAAATCGCTGACCGTTTTGTAAGTAAAAGAATTCTTCATCTTCATCGGCAGGAGAGAAGATGTAAATATCGTTTTTTAGAGTAGCAATGCCATGTCGGGTTTTATATAACTCACCAAATCGTTGCCCCGTATTTTCTATTGCAGAGACAATAGCATTATTTCTCATATTCCAACCAGCTCGACTATTTAGATTGGCGTAGGGTAGGGGCTGGTATGTTTTTTCGTCTGTTAAACTGTCTTCGGATACTATGGTATAACGGATAGCATCAGCTTGGTGATTATGAATAAAGCAGATGCACACATAGGTGTTTTTAGATTTAAAGATTTGTTCGGCACCAAAATCTTCTATTACAAAATCAAGCTGTCTCTCCTGAAAATAGTCACGTAAAGCTCGACCATTTAAGCTTTTGAAGAAGCTATTCATGGTTATAAAACCCAATACGCCATCAGGTTGCAAGTTTTCGATCCCAATTTCAAAAAAAGGGATGTACAAATCTGTAAGGCCTGTTTGTGCAGTCCGCCAATGTCTCAGGTTTAAACGTGTTGGCTCATCCATGTTGCGGTAACGAACATACGGCGGGTTTCCCAGAAGGCTCGTGAAGCCATTAAATCCCGGTATGTTTTCTTGCCAATCAAATGTTAGCGCATCGCCGACGTAAAGGTTAAATGTAAACTCTTCAATATCCTCACCTTCAGATATGGCTAGTAAGGATAAGAGAAGTTTTGCTCGGGTAATTGAGTAGTCTTGGATGTCCAATCCGTAGATGTTTTCTTGAAAGATTTGTGCGTATGTTCTTCCGGTGCGCGTATGTAATTCTTGGGCAGCAGTAAATAAGAACCCTGCGCAGCCACACGCGATGTCCCCCACGATAACATTATCTAGATTCTGCTGGTTCTCAAAAGATTTATTGACAATATATTCACGGATATATTTTGGCGTGTATATAGCTCCGTTTACTATCCGATCTGCGGGAGAAACTACAAATTCAAAAAGTTTAATAATGGTTTCGAGTCTGACCACTGGGAACTCCTCAGTAAGCAACTCCCGAAATTTACAAAACTTTTCATATTCTTCTCCGTGACCTTCTCTAATTATATATTCGGGTAAAAATAGGTTGTTGTATATTTGGATATTATTCGCATATATATAGGCGGATACAATTAATCGATCTGCTTGGATCGGATCAAGGTTCGCTAAAAATCCGAATATTTTTTTCATTTACGAAGTTAGAAAATGTTTCGATGTTTCTAAATAGTTTGCTTTACTAATTTTATGAACATGTTTGGTAAAACTATTGATTAGCTTTTAAATAGTCAATGTATTCAGTCATAAGCATAGCAAGCTCTCCATTTAGTTTGAGTAAATCATCTTTAATTACTGTATTTTTGGGGTTTTCAATAGCCATTTTTAACCTACCCATTTTTGAATGGATTTTATCAAGCATCCATACGATTTGGTATCGCCTTAAGTATAATTTTAATTTTTTATACATATATTTTGCGGAAGCAGATTGGTCTACTGGTATTATGTTGCCTGATATATCTCTTGCAAAGTGTTCATTAAAATCAACGTTGCAGGGATCAATGTAAGCAGTCTCGTCGTTAGATTTTAGAATATTTACATAAGAACAGCAGTATACAAGATTTTGGTAATTTGTCTTTAATTCAGGTCTATCCGGATAGTTTTTCCATGGAATAAAATGATCAATATGAAAACTGTTTGTACCACCAAACCAAAAATCGGAGCAATCCGTATAGCCACATTTGTGGTAAAAATCTTCTGCCAAGTATAGCTTGTAGTTACTATATTTAGCATAAGTTTTTGTACAAGTCCTTTTCGGATGATTTTCCCTGAACTTATTCACCATCTTTACTTTCAACTTTTTTCAACACGTCATCAACTTTTGATAGTAATTGTCCTAGCCGTTTGGTATTGGACAAAGTTTTGTATTCTTTAGGTATAGAACTTTTTCTATCTACGGTTGTTTCTAAAAAATGATCCAATTCAATCAGTTCATCTTCTTCTGTAATTGAGGCTTTACCCCCTTCTCTTTTTGCAATCAGTTCAAAAATTCGTTCTTCCGCTTCATGAATTCGAGTTTTGTATCGAATTATTTGGCTTTTGACCCGTTCCAAAAATGTTGCTTTAGCCTTTGACTCTGCTTTTGAATCATGCAATATATTTTTGATGTAAACAATATTGACGTCCTCGCTTTGATTGACGGCGTGATCATCAAAAGAGGTCAATATAAAGCACGGGAATTTATCCCTAATTGAAGTAAATCTCTCAACAAGTTTTGCCCCATCATAAGGCACGACATAGGTAATGTCTGTTTTATGCTCATTGAGCATAAAATCAGTAATGATAGCATCCGGATTGATTTTAAAGACCAATTCCACCATTTCATCCAAGTCACCTATAGGAAACTCGGTAAGAATTTCAAACTCTGCCTTTAACGGTGAATCATCAACATAATCCTTAAAATCATCAAATGCGTCTTTCTCCTCATCGATGAATAATAGCCTAAACATAGTTATCTCTTATATTTTGTTGGAAAAGAAAGCCTTAGCCCAAACCCTTCCTCTGGATACAGCAACTTAACTGCCCCATCGTTTTCGTCCATTATAGACTTGACCAACCATAAGCCCAAACCTGTTCCAATCTCTTCCCCGGTATGTGGATTCCTCTTCGTTGTATACATCGCTTCAAAGATTTCCTCTGGATTTACGATGTCTTCGGATAGGCCAGGTCCATTATCATTATAGTTGACTATGATTTCTTTTGAGGTGGTGGACGTGCTTATTGTGATTATCCTTTCCCTATTTACTTTTGACAAATTGAAAGCATCAATGGAATTGATAAATAAATTATTGAAAATGCTGTCAAAATCTATTTCGAATACCCTAAGATCTAAATCCTCAATATTTGAAACATTCAATTTAATTGCCCTATTCTCAAACACTACAAACCAATCCGTTTTTAAATCACTAAAATAGTTTTTCAGAAATAATTGCTTTCTCTTTCTTTTATCTTTTCTGGCCGCCCCCAATGAAAAATTAAGCCAGTTTTGCATTTTCACATCTTGTTTTTTTAGCTTTTCAAGTTGAAAAAATGGGTTTTTTCTGTCCTCAACACCAACGTATTCTTGCTCGGTAATTTTTTCTAATAATACTTTTCTCAACTTGTCGACTCGAGAACTTAATACATCATTGATTTTGCTCAAATCATGGCTAAAAGAGGCCAATACGATGCCACTACTTGCTAATCCTCTTAATATTTTCTGTTCTTCCTTTAATTTTTCAATTTCTTCTCCTTGCCTTTCGATTTCTCCGGCTAATATTTCCTTTTCAGAGTCTAATGGACTTTGCTCGTTTGCATTCGTTCCGTCATCCGCTGGACCTTGTTCTCCTTGACTGGCTGCTCTTTTTGCTCTGGTTTCTGCTATAATTCTGTTTTTTAATTCTTCAACTTTTTTTCTGTCCCGTTCAGGGCCGTACTTGATGTCGTCAAACGCTGCCATTTCTTTTGCAATATGCGCTCGGTCATTCTCAAACACATTGATTATTGCGGCTAACAGCCTTTTAAAAATTTGAAAGGTCTTATTTTCTTGTAAGCCTTCGCGGCTGGATTTATCTTCAAAATTAACATTTGTGAGCCTTGATATCTTTATTGCACCCGCCACATTTTCAGGCTCAACCCTGTAACCACCTTCTTCTTTTGCCACACCTGCTGGACTTGCAGCTTTCCGGTTACCTAAGCTTAGCCAGTCGAACGCCACATCACTGGTTTCTCCATAAGGCCTAACTCTAAAATTGTCTCTGAACAATTTTATGCCACCAAATTTGTCCAACCATTCTTTTCTAACGTTTGACTGAAATTTTCTGTAAAAAAACCTGTTGGCATCTGGGGTACTATATGTTCTTTTTAAGAAATAAAATGTAAAATCAAATACTCCTATATCTGCAAATACATTGTCCATGTCTTGTGCAGAAAAACCAGGAATCAATTTCGAGAATGTCGTATCAAGTTCCCATTCTCCTTTGATGAAAATATCTCTTGTATAAGGATATTCTTTCATTGAATCCCTATTGAAAAAATCGCGGTCTATTAGGTCTACATCGTATTCCTTTCTATACACTTTGATTTTTACATTTTGGCTTTCATCAGCTACAGCGTGTATTTTATAATCATAGTCATCGCATACAGAACTTATTACTTCCCCATATTTGTGAGGCTCTAGGGAGCTGTACAAATATATTTCAAATCCGCCGCTTTCTTTTGGGGGGACTAAAACTTCAAGATCAGCATATACTTGTTCAACAAAATAATCTTCCCAGTTGTCCCGTAAGTTTGATATTTTTAGAATGGTTCCGTATTGGAAATCGTGTTCTGAATTGATTTTTGATAAATCAAGATGGGGAACTATCTTCTGTAGTTCTTCTTTTAAAGATATCGACTTAATACCACTTAATTCGGCATTAATATGGTCTATAGTTTTAAACTCTCCTTCAAAGTCTTCCCAATTGACAACCCATTCATATCCTGTATAGTCCGTTTCATTACCCTCAAGATCAATGTCAACTTCATGGCTTTCTGGGTCAAATACCGTAGTCATTTCACATTTGCCGCCTAACTTATCTAATGCGAATCGGCCTATGCCTTTTGCACCAGCTTTGACCCTTCCAGACTTGGTGAAGATATTGGTTGCCTTATTGTCTGTGCCAATCGTCATCCAATGATTTCGAATAACATCTTGTGTCATTCCTTCTCCTGAATCAATAATGTACAGTGTCGAAAACTTTGATATCATTTTTCGAAATCCCGATAATATATCTTCAGCTACGCTCTTTCTTAACAAATAGTTATCTTCATCTTTTTCATAAATGTTTAGCAAAAGCTCCTGACTAATTCCCATGGTAACCAAATCTTGGAAATACGCCTCTTTTATCTCGTTTTGGACAATTGAATATTTATTGTCAAAGTAAACGATACTAACGTTACTGTCTGCATCATATCCATTTTTTACCAATTCAATAATAGCCCCTTTTGAGGTAGCGATATTTTCTCTACCAATCAATCTTGCCGTTCTGGCTGAAACTTTGAAAGGAACTTTTGTCATATAATGATTAATAGCTTTCGTATATTTTAATGTACAAATTATGCTTTTTAAATCTATTTACCCACCGTCTATTTTCATAGAGAGTTAAGCGATTAATCCTACTTTCGGGGTTGCCTCTTAATCCTTTGAGATGGTTTTTAATTGTCTAATAAATTGGTTCGGGCATTTGTTGACTAATCGCATTGATAAAACGATTATTTATCATTTACTTTCGAACCCCCTCAGCCAAACCAGCAACTACCTTGCTGAATCCCAATCCCGCTCAAATTTTAAACCTTCTTCAAGCTTGCCAATTCTGCTTTCAATTCTGCAACTTGCTTTTTGAGTTCAACTATTCGCTCTTGGCGCTCTTCTAGTAACTCTGTCTTTGTTTCCAGATGAGCTTCGTAAATAGACTTTAACAGCTCTATGTCACTCTCATTGTAGGTTTGCGGACTAATAATTTGGTTTCCATCACCAGTATTGGTGTTCTGGTTAAATATTCTCGAATCATAAAAATACTCCGGGTCAACTTCAAACAGTTCGGCTAGTTTTAAGGCATGATCCCAAGATAGTTTGGTTTGGTCAGATTCTATTTTAGATAGAGCGGGCTGCGATATGCCGATTTCTTTAGCTAAATAGTTTTGATCCCAACCTTTTTGTTCTCTTAATAAGCGTACTTTGGTACCTGAAGTCATAGTATAATCTTTTATAACCAAATATAACCTGAGGTTATACGAATATAACCGTTGTCTATTTGTTCGTAATACGGAAATTTAAATCTTTGTAAAGTTAATAACCAAATATACAAAAAAAGCAGAATTGGCAGAATTGTAAAAGAAGTTAAAATACAATAAATTTGCACCATCATAATAGGTGGTAGCACTTATGGGTCTTGTCAGTGAAACGTGAGAAATTTCAATTGGAACAAGGCGATAAGTGGAAATCACGCCCGTCAGTAATGGCGTGGCGTCCGCTTACTCGTTCCAAGGCTTCTCACGGCCCCACTGACGGTAGGTTGGATGTCCACGCCATTGTTGTTGCCAACTCTACCGTAATAGACCCGTTTAAACAATAACGGGTATATGAAAAACCAAGCCACTGTAAACCAACCATTCTATTCCTTTTTAGGGGAATTATGGGTGTATGCTGTTAACTTGTGCTTTGTAATCTCCAAAAAGCAACTTCAACGCAATTTGATTTCTGCCCCAGAGTAGTGTGTTCAGATTTTTCGACCTCACTTCGTATCCTCAAAGTGCTATGGTGAGAGAATGAACAATTAAAAAATCCTTTAACAACTATTCTAAATGTATGAACGATTTATACGTCAGGGCTGTATTATACCTAAAAAATGGGTTACAGATCATAAGGAGCTATACCCAACGAAGCATAAACCACACAAAAAATCAAAAAAACGCTTCATTAAAAGCAAAAAAAAGCTATATTTGGCTATTCACACACACAAACGTTTGTTTACTAAAAACGAACGGCCAGCAGGCATTAACCAAATTATATACCCTCGCGCAGAGGATACATAATAACATATTAATACCAAACGCAATTGCTTTAAAGCTTTCGGCTTTAAGCTTTTCGCTTGCAATAGTTTTGTTCTGTGTTTGTTTGGTTCACGCCAGTCAGCCTTTCGGAGCAGTAGGGGCTGACAAGGGCGTGGCCTTTACCACAGACTCCATTAAACCGCTCGCCATTGGCGATACCATCCCACAAGCATTATGGAACTTACCCCTGCAAATGGTACAAGCCGGGCAGGAGGGAAGTACAACCCTAACATTGGGCGATTATAAGGGTAAACTCATTATCTTGGATTTTTGGGCCACATGGTGCGGGCCCTGTGTGGCATCCATGCCAAAACTAGATTCGCTTAGACAGCAATTTCGTAACCGTGCGGCTATACTCTCCATTACCGATCAGGAAATAAAAACGGTAACTGCATTTTTTGAAAATAGACTTCGGGCCATTGGCCAAAAGGGACATACCCTCTTAGACAATGGCTTTTTTAAGCACATCTTTCCGCACAATACGCTTCCACATTACGTCTGGATAAATGCAAACGGTGTAGTACAAGCCATTACAGAAGGTAAAGCGCTTAATGCCCAGCATATGGAAATGCTCTTGAATAATAACAAGGCAAGATTGCATACCAAAATAGATAAACGGCATACCTATAACAAAGCCTTATCACTTGCTGAAAACCTGAGAACGTACGAGTATCCACCGTTGTTCGAAACGACGGTTTGGAGTGCTTATTTACCGGGAGCGAAAGGCAAACAGATGCTGATAAAAGATAAAGAGAAAAACCAGATCTGCCTAACCTTATTAAATACAACCTTACTAAAAATATATGCCATTGCTTATGGAGGCATGAGCGCGCATCTCTTTAATTTAAAAACCTTTATGAAGTTAAACGTAGCCAACGATTCGGTATTTACCACAAATCGAAAAGGTTCCGATTACTTAGAATGGGCACAAAAGCATACCTTCTGCTATGAGCAGCGTGTGCCGAGGGCCGATTCTGCTTATTTGTTCGAAAATCTTCGTCTCTTTTTAAAATGGCGTTTTCCTTATAAGGCTACCTTTAAGATGGTTAAACAACCTAGCCTAGTACTCAGGCATGATTCCCGTTTTTCGCTGGCTACCCGTGGTGGCAAGCCGAGCTTTTCGCTCGATGCCTATCACCTAACCATGCGCAACCAAAACTGGATACACTTGCTCAATCGATTGAAACAAGCTTGGCAAAACGAACAAAGACCACTGATAGATGAAACGAAAATAGCTGGTGCTGTCGACCTTGATATCCGGGCCAATCTCAGAGATATCCAATCGGTAAAAAAGGCTTTGAAGAAATACCACCTACAGTTGGTAGAAGAAGAACGCCCCGTAAAAATGCTGGTAATTACTGATCAATAATCCTAAATCAAAATCAATGAAACAACTTTTTATGGCAAAAGGTGTATGTGCCTTTTATTTATTGTTATCTGTCTTTTCGCTCCATGGCCAGCAGCAATGGGTGCTGAAAGGGAAAGTGATAGACGCCCAAAGTAACATACCCTTGGTTGGTGCAAATATTACCGTATTCCCGTCGCAAACAGAGCGCACCACCAATAAAGAAGGGCAATTTATGGTTCGGCCACAGGGAGGAGATAGCTTGCTCATAGTCAAGTATATGGGCTACAAACCCAGAACCTTAAAGATTACAGCTTATATGGATTATAAGTTGGTTTCCATGGAGACTGATGCAGCTCTGCTAGACGAGGTGGTCGTTTCTACGGGTTACCAACAGATTCCGAAAGAAAGGGCCACAGGTTCATTTGTACAGCTAAATAATGAGATACTGAACCGTAAGGTCAGCACGGGTATCTTAGATAGGTTGGAAGACGTGACATCCGGTCTGGATGTAGACCGCAGAAGTGGTCAGGCTAATTTTGATCTCAGGGGGAGGAGCACCATCCTGGCAAATGACCAACCGCTTATTGTGCTGGATAATTTTCCTTATGAGGGTGATCTCAATAATATCAACCCGAACGATGTAGAGAGTATCACGGTGTTGAAGGATGCTGCAGCAGCTTCAATCTGGGGAGTACGGGCGGGTAATGGCGTGATCGTGATCACGACAAAAAAGGGGAAGATGAATCAACCGCTCGAAGTGGGCTTTAATGCCAATGTAACGGTTGCTATGAAGCCGCCAATAACGCAGCTGCCCTGGATATCTTCGGCAGATTATATCGATCTCGAAAAAGAACTGTTTGCCAAGGGTTTTTATACGGCAGATGAAAAAGCCCTGAGCAGGTCGCCATTAACGCCGGTGATCGAACTGCTGATACAACAGCGCGATGGTTTGATAGATGAACAGGCCCTGAACAGGCAGCTGGATATCTTCAAAAGCTATGATGTACGTGGGGATATACAGGATTACCTGTATAGAAAAAGTGTAAATCAACAGTACGCGTTCAATATACGGGGTGGTGGAGATAAACATACCTTCTTCGTGTCTGCCGGATTGGACAAAAATTTGAGTGCAGTGGTTAACAATGTTTTTCAGCGGCTTACCTTGCGGGCCGACAATACGTTTAGGCCCATTAAAAATCTGGAACTGCGAACAGGGGTGATATATACAAGAAGCCGGACAGACAATAATGGTTTAAGCTACTCTGAGCTTACCAATGGTGCCAGTAAATCCATTTATCCATACGCGCGCTTGGTAGACGATAATGGGAACGCACTTCCCTTGTTAAAAGATTACCGGCTTGGTTTTGTGGAAGAGGCGCAAAATCTTGGTTTCTTGCCATGGCAGTTTTACCCGCTGCATGAAATCAATGCGCAGGATAATCAAAATCATTCAACAGATACCCGGTTAAATATGGGGCTGAACTACCGTTTTCTGCAAAATTTTGATGCACAGCTCAGTTACGTTTATCAAGAGGCTGATCGGGCGATTGAGCATATACAGTCGGAAGAGTTGTATTTTACACGCAACCTCATCAATCGTTATACGCAGGTAACAGATGATGGGCTGGAAAGGATCATTCCAAGAGGCAGTATCGTAGATCGGATAAACAGTAAGGTAAAGAGCCATGCCATTCGGGCACAGCTTAATTTCAATAAACATTGGAGCAAGCATGAAGTGAATGCACTCATGGGCTATGAGCGTAGGCAGGCTGAAACTACAGGGTTTGGTAACCGTATATATGGGTATAACGATGAGGTATTGACCTATGGTCAACAACTGGATTATGGGGGCCTGTATACAACATACCCGTCAGGTTCGAACCGTATTCCTTACTTTGGCCCCGTCGACGAGCTTTTTGATGCTGCTATTTCATATTACACCAATGCTTCTTATGTGTATGACCATCGCTTGGTATGGTCGGCAAGTGCACGCATCGACCAAAGTAACCTATTTGGTGTAACAACCAATCAAAAGAGCGTGCCTTTATGGTCAACCGGTTTAAGCTGGAATGTAAGCGAAGAAGACTTTTACCACTTAGGTTGCTTACCTTACCTTAAACTGCGAAGTACTTTTGGGTACAATGGTAATGTAGATAAGCGTACAACAGCTTTTACAACGGTTGCTTATCTGAGCCGTAATTCAGTTACGGGTTTGCCATACGGGATTCTTGCTAGTCCGCCAAACCCTGAATTGCGTTGGGAAAAAGTCGGAGTGTGGAATTTTGGAGTTGACTTTGGTATAAAAGAAAACAGGCTGACGGGCAGTTTGGAGTATTTTGTGAAAAACGGAAAAGATTTGTTGGGCTTGGCTCCGGTTGATCCTACTTCCGGTGTGGAGAGTTTTAAAGGAAATGTGGCCAATATCAGCACCCGCGGCTTGGATATCGTACTCAATAGCATAAATACGGATGGTAAATTCCGTTGGACAAGCAATTTCTTGTTTAGTAAAGTAAATGACCGTGTAACGAATTACCAGCTGCCAGAAACAGCCGCAGCCAAGTTTTTGGGCGATCAAAGTATCGGTCGTTCTGCTACAGCAATTTCACCCATAGAAGGTAAACCGGTCTTTAGCATATACAGCTATTATTGGGCCGGTTTGGATCATGATAATGGAAATCCACTGGGCTATGATGCCAATGGCAATATGAGTGATGATTATGCAAGCATTGCACGTAATGCAAAAGTTGGTGATCTGCAATATCACGGCCCGGCAAGGCCTACCGTTTATGGAAGCATACGGAATACATGGAGCTATCGGGGTATAGCGCTCTCGGCAAATGTGGCTTATAAGCTTGGACACTATTTTATTCGGCCATCCATAGATTATGGTCAATTAATAAGTAGGTGGAATGGGCACAGTGATTTTGCCAAGCGATGGCAAAAACCAGGCGATGAACTCGTAACCAATGTGCCTTCCATGGTATATCCGGCCAACAGTGCCCGCGATAATTTCTACAATCGGTCTGCCGCTGTAATTGAGCATGCAGACGATATCCGCTTGCAAGATGTAAATATCAGTTATGCCTTCAACTCAAATCTATTGAAACGCCTACACCTGAAAAATGCGCAGGTATATATATACGCAAGTAATCTGGGTATCATTTGGGCAAAAAATAAAAAGGGGATAGACCCCGACTATCCTACCTTGAAAGTACCTAAAAGTTATGCGCTTGGTTTTAAATTCAACTTATAAATGATGACTAGAAGATTTTTATATTTCATGTTGTTCTCGTTGCTGGGGGTGGCATGCTCAAAAGGTATATTGGATAGAAAGTCTGACAAATCCTTGGTAATACCCAGCACACTGGACGATTTCGAAGCCTTGTTAAACAATACGGGAATCTTAAATTCTGAGCGGAAAGCGATGACCGAATATGGCGCGGCAGATTTTTACCTGCCCGACGAGGTTTGGCAATCTTTGTCAGACTTAATCGAGCGGAATACCTACTTATGGAAAAAGGATTTATATGAAGGCGCTAGTACGGTTTACGCTTGGAATGACATATATGAGCAGGTACTGTATGCCAATTTGGTTCTAGATGGTTTGGAAGATTATGTTCCGAAAGATAATGAGTCAGGTCGGTTAAATGAGATAAGGGGCTCGGCACTGTTTTTTCGCGCCAATGCTTTTTTAAATGGTGTTATGGTGTTTGCTGATACCTATCAGGCGGATCGGGCGGCTTCACAGCCTGGAATTCCGTTACGGTTAGATTCCGATCTAAATAAGCCTACGGTACGCTCAAACCTACAAGCATGTTACCAGCAAATATTAGACGATTTGGAGACGGCAGCAGCCATGCTGCCAGATCGTAGGATATATAAAACCTTGCCCACCAATGCGTGTGCTTTTGCAATGCTTGCACGTACCTATTTGCTGATGGGTAATTACGAGAAAGCGCTTCAAAATGTAGAAAAGGCTTTGGCATTGCACCATGTGCTATTAGATTATAATGCGATTGACAGCACCCTAATCTATCCCTTTACTGATATGAATGAAGAAGTTTTGTATAGAGGTACTTTAAGTAACGCTACCAGCTTTAGAGCACCTAATTCAAAGGTCGATAGCTTTCTTTACAGAAGTTATCAGAAGCATGATTTACGGAAAACCTTGTTTTTTCAGCATAATGATGATGGCTCGGTATCGTTTAGAGGGAGCTACATCGGTTCGCGCTTGTTATTTGGGGGTATCGCAACGGACGAATTGTACTTGATCAAAGGCGAATGCCTAGCTCGGCTGGGAAATGGAGAACAGGCAATGCAAGCATTGAATACTTTGTTGGAGACTCGGTATGTGCGCAACTCATTTAGTCCCTTAACGGCAAAAGATGCAGAAGAAGCATTGTCTTTGGTTTTGCAGGAAAGGCGAAAGGAATTGTTATTAAGGGGATTACGTTGGTCTGACTTAAAACGATTGAACGAAGAAAAGCGTTTCAAAACCACCCTGTATCGAAAAATAAATGGTCAACTTTATGAGCTACTGCCCAACGATCCGCGCTATGTAATGCCTATTCCGGATTATATCATAGCGCTCACTGGAATGGAACAGAACCCGCGTTGATGCTTAGGGCAGCTGGAGGTGATAAGTGGCCAAATGACTTTTATATAATGCAAGGAGCATGTCTCCTTGTATTTTTATTTGGCGAGGTTTTTCATGAGCTATAGTGGGTATATAAAAACTATGCAGATAGGTGCCGCTGTGATAATGGTAAATGTCTATGCAGGCATTATGGGATAGGAGGGAATCGGGTTGATGGATACTTCTGGCCCGGCTTAATACGTAGAGTTTACCGTTATCAAGGCAAGTTTGGTAATTGACAATTCGTTTAGGAGCGGCATTGGTGTATTTATACCGCGAGTTTGCAGCAATAAAACTTCTTCGGATGCTTGTTCTTGGGGTTTTATCAATCGTCTGGAAGTGGCGCAACACCCTGAGGTTGGTGTCCATAACCCAGGTGTCCGCATGGTAGAAAGAGGTATAAACCAACAAGCTCTTTTGAAGGTCGTAGGCCAAAATGCCATCTTCGGAAAGACCATAATCTTGCTGTTTTTGAATAATTTGGTTCATGGCAAGGATTTGGTTTTTATCAGTAGCTAGTTTAACGAAATATTGTTCAGGTTTGTTTTCATCCACAAAGCCCCGTAGCACGTGGCGGTTAGGATGAATGAACTGTGCACGGCTAAACAACTTGGGTTTAGTGGTACGGATGATATAATGGCCAGTGCGCATACTACCTGAGATGATTTTACCTGCATTGCCCCCATAAATACAGATATCTGGGTAGTTAACCGTGGTATAGTACCGGCTGGCCAATCGGCGATCAGTTGGTACATGTAAATCGAATGGATCTAACGCTTGGAGGTTTAAGTTATATCGATATAGCAAGCCCGGTTGGCTGGTTTCCAGATAAACAGTGTCATGATAAATACCTGCGATACTTTTACATCCTAACCTGATATGCTTAATCTGCTGATTGGTAATAGCGTTAGCGACGATTTTTCTTTCGAACAAACGGGGCGCTGCTGCTCGTTTGGCTCTCAGATACAAAGCAAAGACCAATAGGCTGGGTGCAAGTATACAGATAAATAACAGGATGATGGGGCGTTTTTTCATCAGCATCTTTATGGAAATGCTGCCATCCAGCGATCGGTTGGATGACAGCATGGGTGATAACTAAACTACTCCTGGAATTCACCGTCAACAAGTGTCGAAGGATTAATTTCCAGTTCGTTATTGCTATTTTTTTCAAAATAGGCTGCACAGTTCTGTGTGCCATTACCACAATTTTCCTCTTCACTGAAGCCTGGAATTGGAGATTCCGTAAGGCGGTTCTCCATATCATCTACCGGATACCAACCTTCTTCATCTGCTAATTGTACCGTTGCCTTGTGTTCCAAAGCTTTGGCTCCCACATAACCACCACCTAGGACGGCCAATGTGAGAATTGTTGTGTATATTTTTTTCATGGTTTTATGAAAAAAAATGACAGCTGCTTTTTACGGGGCAGCCATTACCCGATTGCGCAATTTCTTGTCTAACTTAATGTCTTGATCAATGAATATTCCGATAATCGCCAAAGCGAGAAAAATCAAATTAAAAACGATATGTCCTTGCCACGATAATCCTTCCGCAAAGCCACTGCATGAGCAGGGGATATAATAGCTGTATTGTAAAATGGCTACGATATAGGCTACAAAGAGCGAAAGCAAAAAAACGGAAGCGTATAATCCCAACTTCCGTAAGTGATTCACAAGGAGCATGACGGCAACGAAAATTTCGCCTATCGGAACAAGCCATAAAAGAATGCCTCCGAAATCTTGCAATAGAGGAGATTGCCCTAATTGAACTCGAAATTTATCTAGTGCATCTAATTTTCCAAACGCGGCTGTTGCCCACATCAATGCGATAAAGACACGGATCAATTTTACGAGTGTAGTCTTCCAAGCCTTCATAATTGCTGATTTTTATAATAAGCGGACCGCCGATCAACGATAACCACCAGATCCCATGATCGGCAGCCGCTTTGCTCCATTTATAGCGCGGTTATATTTTGAATGGCTCTTATTCAGGTGTTTTGGCTCTTGCGCTTTTTACAAATAACCGAAGTAGTACAGCACTGGTCAAGTGACAGGGATGACAGCCAGCCCAAAGTGAAGGAAAATGGCAAGCTCAACCTAGTAGAAAACGGCTGGTAATGAGGTGACATGGGTGTATATCTAACCTGAATTTTATTGAAAATTGCAATTTCGTCCTCAGTAAAAGCCATTACGTCCGATTTTTTTAGATTTTAAAATAAAAAATGACATGTTTGAACCGTGATCACTAAATCTCATGGCTATTGAGTAGGTTAATACCGATGCCTTCAGTAAAATCGGTACTTAAATTAAACAATAGAAAAATGTCAGTACAATTAAATGTAAATCAACAACCTCTCGGATTTTCAGACTTATGTTATCGTTATGGTCTCACCACGTTAATAGACGATTGCCAATACTGGGATCTGTAATTTTCTTCTAAACACTGCTCGGCCTCGGGCAGTGTTTTATAAACCCTTATATAAACCATGATGTTAAACATTTACCAAAACAAATTAATGGCGCTGAAAAAACGTCTCCAGCATTCCACATGGCAATGCCAACCGCAAATGCTCAATGCCTATGCGTTCTTTAGTGCCAACCTAACACATTTTATGCCGCGCATACCGGCGGCATGGCATAAAGAATGGTTTTCGAAAGCCATTTTAAATAGGCAATGGAACGCGTTGGACGAATCTTTTTTCCATGCCGAACATCCATTTACCATTCATGGATGGAATCCAGCGTGGCCTGAGCAACTGAAAGAGCGGCCTGGATTGATATGCACATTTCATACGGGCTCATACCGGCTCATTAATTACTTACTTTATCAGGCCGGGGTTCCGCTGGCGTTGCTCATCGGAGATTATGCTTTTCGCGAACAACGGCAAAGCTTTAACCAAATGCGGCAACGGCTCCAAGCTGCATCAACAAGCACTTCCTTTTCGGTGCTGGACGCTTCCGATCCGAAAGTGGTCTTCCAGATAAAAAGGATGTTGGAGAAAGGAACGAGCGTGTTAACGTATTTAGACGGGTATCAGGGCACCCAGGCTTTAACGGCCGATAATGCGGTACGCGTGCCGTTTCTGGCGCAGCACCAGTTGCTGCGAAAAGGCCTGCCTTATTTGGCTTATAAGCTCAATGTACCCATTTACACGGCTTGCTGCTTTCGCCAGGCCGATAATAGCCTACGTTATATATGGTTAGGGCCGTTCGAAAAGCGGGATATGGCCTTATCTGATTTCATTGAATATACATTATATAAAATCTATAATGGCTTCGCGTCTTATGTGCAGCATGATCCGGCACAATGGCAAAATTGGTCGAGCTTGCACCTGTACGCCAACCGGAATGATTTTTTCATGCCGGGTAATATCCTGCAACAAACCATAAAAGAACCCCATGAGGCGCGCCATGCCTTGTTGGCCTTAAGTAACGACCATTTCTTGCTCGATAAGTTAACCTATCAGGCATATCAGATCCAGAAAGCACAATTCAATAACCTATATCAACAATGGCACGGAAAATCAAACTAAAGTTGTCTGCTCAACAAAAAATGCTGATCGGTATTCAGGCAGGCTGTTGGCTGCTCTATTTTGGTATTGTGTGTATCGGTACGGCAATTAACTTTCCGCAACAAAAGATCGGTGCGCTGGTAGGGATTTTTGTGTTAAAAATAATCGTCTTTTATGCCTTGCTGGCTATCCTTTATCTGGTTTTTAACAAACACCATTGGTATAAAGGGTTATTGCTGCTCTTACTGCTGTATTTGGTTGCGGCGCCCACAGCTTATCTTTTTCTATACCGATTAATGGAGGGCTTAGGGTTTCATGTCAATAATCAGGTTTCGCCGCTAGATTGGAGTTTTATGGGGCGTATGCTTCGGCACTATATCTTGCTGATCCTTTTTGCAGTGGGCTTTTTTGCTTTTTTGAAATACCGCGAGTATAAAAATAAGCAGATCGAGTCAGCCCAGACAGCATATAAAATGAAGATGTACAGCCTCCGCATGGAAAAGGAGCTCGAAAGGCTGAATTATGATCTGCTGGCTAAACATAATGACCCGCACTTTGTAAACAATATATTCAACCTGTTCTTTGCCCAATTGTTGGAGTATTCGCCACATTGGGCAGGGCTCATGGCCTCTTTTTCGGCATTGACGCGCTATAACTATACGCATGCGCTTAAGAGCACACGCAAAATTGTGGTAGAAAAAGAGTGGGAGCAGGTATTGGGTATCCTAGCGCTTCAGCAGGCAAGATTTCCAGATGTATCACTCCCTAAGCCCACTATGGAAGGCAACTTCTCCGGGCAATGTATATTACCAATGACCTTCATTACTCCCCTGGAGAATGCATTCAACTACGGAGATTTTGATAATCCGGCCGATGCATTGGATATCAGACTGGTACTGACCGACGATTACGTTGAATTTGTTTGCCACAATCGGATTGATCCGAAAGCTAGAGAACGTACTTCGAGCGGCACCGGCTTGGCCAACTTGCGGCGGCGATTGGAAATCGTCTTCAAAAACGATTTTCGGTTAACGACCAATGAAAATGGGCAAAATTTTACTTTTCATATCATCATTTACCAATAATTATGACGAACAAACATCTTATTAAGCAAGTTTTTAATTGCATGATAGTGGATGACGAACCGGCATCCATCCACGTCATTGCCAGATACATCAAAGAAATACCCAATTTAAATTTTACATGCGCTACAACCAAACCGGAAGAAGTGCTGTGCTTGTTGGAAAAACATACCATCGACCTGCTATTTCTCGACATTCATATGAAAGGGAAAGATGGCTGGGACATCAAACGGATACTTGATCCGGAAATTCACGTGGTATTTTGCTCGGCAGATAACCGTTTGGGAAGTGAGGTCTTTGATGTAGATGGAGTGGACTATCTCGTAAAGCCCTTTACATTCGAGCGGTTCAGCAAGGCCATAGCCCGGGTTATTAATCGGAGCAACGACCACCATGTCGGCGGTGAGGCCAATGATCTCGATGCCGTCATTGCCGTTAAATCGGGTAAAATGCAACAGCATTTGATTGAATTGGTTGATATTGATTATATCACCACCAATTTGAAACGTGTACAGATACATACCATCAATGAAGTCATTACTGTGGATAACACATTGAGCGAACTGATGCAACGCCTTCCGTCGCCCCGTTTTATCCAGATCAGCAAGTCAACCATTGTGCCACGCAATCGGATTGCTACCTTACAGGCAAAATGTGTGGTGCTGAAGGGCAGGAGTAAAATGGTTTTTGCCATCGGGGCGAAGTTCAAAGCCAATGTACAGGCACTGTATAGCCAATAAGTAAATGGGAGAGAAGAAAGACTGGTCGGCCATTTTGGAGCGGATAGGCAAACTTTTAACGCATTTTCGAGACGAGAAATTATTGGCCAATTGGGAAAAGAAAGATTTATTGGAACTACAAGACGCTTTTACATCTTTAGTTGCAGAGATACAGCAATATATATTGCATACAGAACGCAAATTGGTGTCGCGCGTTGAACTGATCGATCTTTGGAAGGAAGATAAACCATACTTACCTTTAACGAAAGAACTCTTTGCACAAGACCATTATCGTTTCTACAAGCAGTTATGGGAGGAATTGGACGGTTTGTTGGCCGTGCGGCAACAGACCGATGATCTGTATTTCCGTGTATCGATTACCGCGATGCAATTACTCTTTCTGATCCATCTGATGCATGAGGCAAATATCATTGAAACACCTAAGAAGGGTAATTTGTTCCGGTTTATCAGCAGGCATATTGGCACGTTGCAACAGGAAGAACTATCGTACGAAAGTCTACGTAAAAAATTTCATGCTGCCGACCGGAACACGGTCTTGAAAGTGCGACGTTTGTTAATGGATTTGGTGAACCTGATTAACAGTCGGCATCTTTAACACCCTGATGGTTTAAGAGGTGTAATAAATGCCGCTTCGCTAGGAAATCCATCAATTCGTCAAACCAGTCAATGGTAAAGTGTTTGTTGTGGGCTATATTCCAAATGCCCAGATCTACAATGTCTTGTAATAGATAAAGCCTTTGTTTTTTGCAGATTGCTTGAAATGATTGACTGAAACCGAGGGTTTCGATGCTTTGGGAAAGATGGGATGATGGATTTAAGATTTTTCGCATGGTTAAAAAAGTAGCGCGGAACATCAAATTTCCCGCTACCGACCGTTGCGACACGGCTTTATACAAAGAAACCGATGCCCGCGCATACGCGGGCGATCAGTCTATTTTCCTTCGTATAAAGTTTTAATGTCGCAATATTCGGTAACGAGTAAAAATAGCTATCGCTAATATTTTATATATTTAATTTTCTTTTTTAATTCATTGAATACGATGTTAAATTTCTTCCTTCAAAGATAGCAATATTTGCTACTTAAGCCAAGGAACAATTATAAACCAAAAAACCTTTGAAAAATACATTACCGATGGCCAGTGCCAAAAACGCTGCGCCCTGCCATTGCTGTGCGCATCTGTTCCGTTTGCTTTACCATGAAGTAAGCGGCCTGAAAGAACATACCGAAGCAATACAACGTTTTATCTTGAACAAAGCAGCCGAAGAAACCATCTACCGCGATGCAGCTTATGTGCTCGATCGCGTAGGTATTAGCGATAGTACCTTGCTGCGCTGCCAGCGCAAAGGCCAGATCCGTGTGGCCAAAATAGCCCGCGGCAAAAAATACTTCCGCAATCAGGATGTAGAACGGCTGCGCAGGGAATATTGGGGCTTGGAACGGTAGGAGTTACCCCAACGTGGTGTATAAATGAAAACAATGCGCGCTACATTCCCAAAGCGAAACGAATAGCCTGTTCCACAGGTGAATGCTTGGCATCAGCATCCGAAATCAACAATTCATTTCTTAACAGCAAAGGTGGTTGTGCCATAAATTTAGGTGTTGCTCCTTGATGAGTTTGGGCAGAATGCACCAAAAAAGGATGACATAAATACACGGTACCGGCTTTGCCGGTTGCCCATACTTCTTTCCTTGGCGGTAGATTGCCTAACTGATTTAATAAATCAAAGCCAAACCTTACCAACTTCGCACCAACTTCGCACTTTCTTCTACCGTATACCAGCGCGTGATCAAGTGCTGATCAAGCACTGACCGAGGAAATCCCGGTCGCGTCACGGTCGGCGCACGGTCGCGTCACGGTCAGCTCCCGATAAATGGTAGTAAATGGGGTGGGTTTGATTAGGTATTGGTGGTGTGTTACGGGTTACCAGTTGCGAGAGCCTGTCTTAAAACGTATCACTTAAAACTTACAACATATAACTCCCTTCACCATTCCGTCAATTCCCCATAACAGTCCGTCAACACCCCGTCAACCCGCTTCAGGGGCTTGGAATGGCCTTTTTTGCGCCCTATGTTTGCCAGCGTAACGCAACAAATACCGGTATGAGCAAGCGCTACACGATGGTTGAATTTTAAACTTTTAAAAAAATGGGTACAATTAGAAACGGAGCCAATGGTGGCTTCAAAGGAAAAGCAGGAAGTGTCATCGGCAGCAGCTGGAAGAGCATCGACTATATCAAAGGGCTCTATAAAAAGCGCACCAAACCGGCTACAGAAGAGCAATTGGTGCAACAAGCTAAATTCCGCACCCTGATGCGCTTTTTGCTGCCTATCACGGCTTTTATCCGCATTGGCTTCGGCCAGAAAAAAGAAGCGTTGATGACGGCTATCAATGTGGCCTTCAAAGAGAACCTGGAACCGGCGCTGACGGGCGACTATCCGGATTATGCGTTGGACTACAGCAAGCTGCGCATCAGCGATGGGCACTTTGTGGGTGGTGGTTCGGAAACAGTTTCCGTAGATGCAGGCATCCTGTCGGTGAGCTGGGATACCACACCGAATGAGCTGTACCAAACGAAGGATGACGACCGGGTGTATATTCTGCTCTATCAGCCAACGATCGATCAGTTTATGTCGGCCCCAACACCGCCGCAGCGCGGTGATGGGGGTGTGGATATTACCTTACCCAACCACTTCTTGGGTGCCGAAGGGCATGTTTGGATTTTCTTTGCCGATAGGACGAAGAAAAAAGTGTCTAGAAGCGCCTACTTAGGTACGGTAAATCTCGCTTAAGGTAAAACGTAGCGGTGCGGGCGCCCGCACCGCTCTTTTAAACACACGCATAACACACACATCATGGAATGGATATCAAAGTTGGCTTTGCCACAAGAGGAAAAAGGAGATGGTCGTCTAGCTACTCAACAGCGGTTTAAATTAGCGATGGAATTCCTGGCACCATTGAGTGGCCTGATCAACCGTTGTAGGTTACTGCATAAGCGCAAGACATCCATGGGGCAGGCCATGTCGCAGGTATTGCATGGAGCCATTGAGGGCGAATATCCCGAGCAATATGTCAATCCGGCAAAGGTTCAGTTCTGCAAAGGCACACTTTCTATGCCCTTTAACATGGATGTGGTACGCATGGATGAAGTGATCTGCCTGGAGTATCAGGACCTTCTATCACGCTTGATCTTTGGCGATGCAGACGATGAGATCATCATCTGTGTCTATAATCCGGAATTAGGCATTGCGGGTATTAATGACGAAGTAGCGACACGTGCTGATGGTAGGGCGACGATCCATTTACCAGTGCAATTGCGCCAAGCAAGCGTTCATGTATATGTATTGGCCCATAGCCGCGATTGGAAGCGGTTCTCACGCAGTGTTTATTTAGGGGAATATTAGTTGTGGGTTGTTGGTTGTTCGATTTTAGTGGGACGGTTTCTTTTAACGTAGAACTTACTACTTACAACTCGAAAAGCTTTCCGCTTTCCGCTTTCCGCTTTCCGCTCTTAAAACTTAAAACGTACCACTTAAAACTTTTTACTAATGGAAAATTTTATTATCATCTACAGAAAATACCTATTAACAACCCTTTTACTGGCCAGTATTTTGGCTTACCTCTGCTACCAGCCACTGATTAGGTTGGTAGATGTCACGGCGGCACCCATTGATTACGGCATCTTGAGCGCCGTGCTCATTGCAGCCATTGCTGTGCTGAGCTTTGTGCAGCTCTGCCTGTGGGTACTGCACCAAAATTGGCCCTTTCTGGGCGAGTATGCAGCCGAACATTTTGAACGTAACTTTAAATCCTTGCTATCATGGCAGAAAGTAAGCTTTTACTTAGGTTTCTTTTTGGCTTTGTTGTATGCTTTTATTGGTGCATTAGGAGCATTGTTATAAGAGTTGTGAGTTGCGCGTTGCCAGTGCCGAACGGAATATATCTTTATAATAAACCACAGCACGCTTGTAGAACGACCTCAGGAGATTCGCGTTAAGAAAAATGGGTGGTGGGGGGTGCCAATTTTTTAGCGAAGATCGTGAAGCCTTGACTTTTGGTTCTTTTCGTCTAAGGAAAAGAACAACTAAAAATTAATATGATGAAAACTTACTTTATGACCATCCTGCTGCTCATGATAGCAGCCAGTATATCCATTTCCTTTACAAAGGAACCATCTACAGATAATCACATTGTCGGCAAGGTATTACATTCTTTACCTCAAGCTTTTTTGCGCCAAAAAGTAAAAGCCATTTACGATAGCCAGATCGGCGTACGCGAAGCTACTGGCCGTAATGACGGCCCGCAGGTGGAAGCATACTTAGCCTACACCGGTATAGGTAAAGGCAACCCCTGGTGTGCGGCCTTTGTTTGTTGGGTGCTGGGGCAGGCTGAGGTGGAAAATCCCAAAACAGCCTGGGCCGCTAGCCTCTTCCCAAAAGAGAAGCTCGTTTGGAAGCAAGGGACAGGAGCGAAAAGCCATCAAGTGCAAAGCGAAAAGCGAAGAGATTGCTTCACGGGCAACATACAACTGGCAACTATTTTCGGCCTTTACTTCCCCTCCCTCAAGCGCATTGCGCACTGTGGTTTCATCGACCAATGGGGCAAAACACAAGTCATCACGGTAGAAGGAAATACCAACGATTCAGGTAGTAGGGAAGGAGACGGGGTATACCGCAAACGTAGGCCCATTAAAAGCTTGTATGCAGTGGCCGATTGGATTGGGAAGGGGCGTGGCCAATGATCCGATGGTGTTTATTGTGTAGTATAATAGGTATTGTAGTGGCCTGCACCGCCAACAAGTTAAAGTACAGGGAGCGTCGTGCTGCCAGCACAGCACATACGATCTACAGCGATTCCAGTTTCACAAATACCTACCTTAGCCGTGCAGCCCGCAGCAATCAATCATTCTATAATGCCATCTGGTGGCTCAACGGTCATGTGCGCGTTTATCCGGATAGCGGTTTACGTGCCGATGAAGCCTGGGTGCAATTAAGGGGCGAGCGGGTTGATGCAGCGCAACAGATAGATAGTAGCCAATATCATTTGCAGCAAACTTCTGCAGCACAGCAATTAAGTACAGAACAGTGGCAGAAAACGCAAAAAGCAAAGAACAACCAACTGAACCTACCTTGGTGGGCTTACTTCATATTAGCAAGTGGTCTAGCAATGATGTGCTACCGTTTGAGCCGCAGGTAGGAGAAAGGGGCTGAATGATATGGATTGTTGGAAATGGATGCCATTGTCATCCACAAATCATCCTTTGCAAAAAATGGAAAAAAGATTTGCTAGTGTGTATTTTGTACACTATCTTTGTGTCATCATAATTTAGGTTTATAATTGGTTAGTTAGGAAGCCTTCAATCTCCCCGGTTGAAGGCTTTTCTTTTTTACAGCCAACCTTTCTCAACAGCCTTGCTAATTAATGCAGTAACACAATGGCATTCACTTTTGCGTAACATGTTTTTTCGATGGGTGCTCACCGTTGCGCTACTGATGTTCAGTGCATGAGCTATCTGAGCAGATGTTTGGTGCTGCGCCAACAGATGGAGTATTTCTTTCTCCCGTTTGGTGAGTACTTCTTTTTCTAAAATAAACTTTTTCTTGGGCTGTACATCAATATAAGAAGGCTCGTCCTCCATGCCAATGAAGGATAAGACCATGCGGTTATCGCGTTTGAGGTGGCTAATATCGGTATGTACCACAAAAGTGCGCAATACGGCCCCGTCAGCATCACTTTGTATGGTAACGATCTGCTGCAAAATACGGATATAACTGCCGTCTTTTTTACGTAGCCTATAATCGTACCGGGATTTATATTTCATCACCTTTTCTGCGGGTAGCTGCCCGAAAAAGGAAGTGACCGTGGCCTCAAAATCCATGAAATAAGGTAAATCTTCGGGGTGGATGATCTGGAATAAAAAGTCTAAAGTAAATACTGTCGGCTCATAGCCTAAAATGGAGAGCATGGCCGGACTGGTATACTCAATAACCATTTCGGGCGGATTGAAAATAAAATAGTAATAATCGCCCACCTGAAAGATATTGAGCATTTTCTTATACAGCTCTACTTCTAGCTTCAGATCGCCGGGTGTTTTGTGCTGCGCTATTTCAGACCATATTTTTTGGGCTTCGTTGAGTATGAGTTTTTCCATGCAACAAGTTGGTTAGATCTAAAGTATTCGATTGATAGCGGAAAGATACAGAATTTAACTTAAAAATACCCTCTATAGGGTATTTTTTTGCCCTGATAGGCTTGCTAGTTTTACCCTGTGAAAATCAATATCGCCACGACGGTAGAAATGGGAATGGATCAAAACAAATCAGGATGAAGGCAAAAATCTTTTTACAAGCTTTTGTTTTAGTTGTTGTGATGCTGTATGCCGGACAAGTTAAGGGGCAATTGCACAAACAATACAGCTATCCGCTAAATGTTACGCCACGGGGAAATGGTCCTGTACTGGAAAATTTCACCTTCAAATTGGATTTGGCCACCAACCGTGGCGATGGCACGGCAACGGAGGTATATATCATCGTGACAGGTCACAATGCAATAAAAAAAAGTAAATATAAAGGGAAGGTCTACAATGTAAGTTGCCCACTGGATAAAATAGCTTACCAGATACGACTGAACAATGGCACGACAAAAAGTGGAGAAGTGAAATTTCCAGCCGTATTAGGAAACACCATACATATTAACTTGGGTAGGGAATACGATATAACCAAACTGGGCGATTTGCCCATGGAACAGAAAAGAGAAAAGTTTATTAATCAGTTTGGCATAAGTAGTTTCCAGATAACGAACGTGATGACGAACGATTTTGGAATAGAGAAGATTCAGGAGTACATCGCCAAGCAATCGCCGCAAAAGGCGGAAACGCAAAGCACGAAACCAACCATAAAGAACATTCAAATACCGGGTGCTGGCCAGAACCCTTCTTCTAGCAGAATAACGGAAAATGCCTCAACAAAGCCTGCTAGCGCTGCCAGTACCGCTTCGTCAGCTACGGCCAATCACACCACCTACGATACAAACCATACAACGGCCAGCACAAAGACAACCATGTCTTCGAATAGCGTTACGGACGGACCTTATAAAGATCCGGAATTAAATAGGCGCGCGGCCGAGCAAAGAGCTAAGATGGAAGAAACGCGACGGAAAGTGGAAGCGATGAAAGCGCAGTTGGCCAGAACGCAACAACAGGCCGCCAATCTCGATCGGGCTTCTGACCAAACTTTCGAAGCCTGGCAAAATGCGGGGGATGATGTCAATGCCTATATTCAGGGAGCTAAACCCTTGGTGAACGAATTTGCCAAGCAGGGTAATGTGGGAGGGGCAATTACTGCCGGAGCAATGGGGCTGGGTTTGGGTATACTCAAAAGTGCGCAGGCCAATAAGGCTAGAAATGAAGCTGCTGCCGCCGAAAGGGCAGAGCGCGACCGTATTCGCCGTGAAGAGGAAGCGAAACGAGCGAAATTCGAGGCGGAACAGGCCCGCTTGCGCAAAGAGGCCTTTGAATTATTGATTAGCCAGCGCCATAGCATCTTAGAGGTTTTTAGTGAGAACGAGCCCATTCCGCTCTCTACCACAAAGGTGGCATCTGATAAGATTTATTATTTCATTTATGCGATAGACCCCACTTCTATTGACCAAGAGCAGACTTCGGTCTATGTGTCTAACGTGTTTGAAATTGCACAATACCATGACGGAACTTGGCCTTACCAAAGTGCCATTGAAAAAGAAACGCAGGCACTTACACCCTATACCGAGGTGTTGCAGGGATATTACCTGGATGCGAAAGACGCCATGGCTATGCGCCAGGAATTTATAAATGGTTTCCGATCGAACAAGGGGGTATCTGTGATCGATATCGTGTACAAAGAAGCTCCGCTAATACCGGGCGATGCTGCGGATGGAACCGGAGGCAATCTTCCTGAACAGACCAACCAAACAAAACCCGTATCAGGCGGTTTGGGCATCCCCTTGGGCGATGGAAAAGCAGCACCCGCAAAGCCGTCTAAGGAACGGGTGGATAGAGAAAAAAAAGATACAAATGGATTGGGTATACCCCTGAATTTGTAAATAGCTAGTTTAAGAGCGTAATGAAACCACAACTGATTTGTATTTTACTTTTATTTTTTGGTGGCACTGTAACGGCACAGAATCCCATTGCCCAGCTCAAATTTGAAGATGCTGAAAAGGCTTTTAATGCGGGCAACTACGCGAAAGCATTGGAGTACATTGAAGAAACGGAAGGGTTGGTTGGTACCACATCAAAAACCTTGTATTTGAAGATTGTATCGCAGGATAAATTATTGGAAAGCGATGTACGCCAGAACATCGGTTTATTGGGACAGCTGAGAGCAAACACGCAAAAATACCTCAAAGCCTTGGAAAATGAAGAAATAGATGATAAATACCGTGCGGTATACGAAATCAGTAAGAAACTGGCCAATTATCCGACGGACGAAGCCGGGCTGGAACGTCTGGGCAAACAAAATCCCGCTCTGGCCGCATCGGGAAATACATCAGTTGCTGCTGTGCTAAAGGCTTACCAGCAAGCGGTGGTGGGTAATCAGGGTTTATCGGCCATCACATCCATTCAAACGGAAGCGGAAATGTATCAAAATGGTCAGCTTTTTTCGCGCCTGACGGAAAAGAAGGGTATTGGTAAGTATTATATGGAAAATGTGTCTAACGGTGTCCGGTCTACGGCGGTTTATCATAAAGCACTCGGTAAAGGCTATATGCAGGTATTGGATAAGCAGATGCCCATGGATGAACGGATTTTAGCAAACTATGAAAAAATAACCGCAGATGGCTTCCACTTACTGGCGCTGGGTTTTGATAATGTGGATTTCACTAATGCGACTGTTAAGGAAGGAGTCTTTGAAGGCAAAAGCGCCACGGTAGTGGCTCTAACCGACCATTCATTCTATTTTGATAGAAACAGTCATCTCCTGCTGGGAATGGAAATGAGAATAGCGGGTGAAATGCCTTATGTGCTGATGCAGAAATACCAAGATTATAAAGTGGTGAACGGTATCCAATTTCCGTTTACGTTGATAACAAAAAACCATTTTATACAGCAAGGAAATGCCGCCATGCAAGAACAGGCATTGGTTAAACAGGTTGCGGCGATCGGACTGGTAGGAAAAAAGGATAAGAAAAAATTGGCCGAACATGTAGCCGAAACGCCGGCATTGGCGGATAGCGAAAACTTGATAAAATTTACATCGATTGTTGTTAACGAACCTATTCCGGATGACTTGTTTGATTAAAATGAAAGTTGCCCTTGCTGCACTATGTATGTTGATTAGTGTGTCGGCGTTTTCGCAAAGTGCGATTGTGCAGCTCCAGTTTGAGGATGCCGAAAAAGCTTTTAATGCAGGTGATTATGAAGCCGTACTGCACCATTTGGATGAAGTGGAGAAGCAGGTGGGAGTAACCTCAAAAACCTTGTACTTACGTGTTGTAGCAGAGAACCAATTGTTTGCACAAGGTGGAAACTTATATGAAGACGAAGCGCAGTTTACGCGGCTGCAACAACTGCGCGAACATGCAGGCCAATACTTGAAGGCGATGAGCGCGCAAGGGCTGGATGATAAGTTTAGGGAGGTTTACCGGATCAATGAAAACCTGGGTCAATATCCCGCTACTAAAACAGCATGGCTGGATGGTAAGCGAGCATACCTTAAAAAACGTGAAGATGAGCGGCAACAGCAACTAGCGGAAGAAAAGCGCCAGGCACAACAGCGTAAGGATGCCGAATACCAACAGCTTTATGTAGGGACGCTTTCGTTGGAGCAGGCACGCTACCATCAGGTTAGCCAAATAGCAAAGATCCCTTCTGATAGCACGGCAACGGTCTTCTTGATCCGGCCAGAGGAAGGAACAGAAAACGTTGTGCAATCGGTTATTGTGAATGGTGCTATGGTGCTGGATAAAATGAAAACTGGAAGCTATGCTATTTACCATTGCACACCGGGTTTGATTAAGCTAGGGGATGTATTTGCTGAAAACCGTAAAAAGGTAAAGGCTGGCAAGGCGCTTTTAATGGGCGGGGTAATTGGCTTGGCTGCTACTTCAGGTAAAATTATTGCCAAGAGCGAAAAACCTTTTCTCTTAGACCTAAAGGCCGGAAAAACTTATTTTATAACCTCTATAGTTACCAAAGACAAAACCATTCGATATGAGCTGACTACAGAAGAAGCTGGTAAAGCGTATGTAAGCACGTATAAGCAGGTAAATTAATACCTGAACGCTACCGAATATTCCATGGAATTTGTTTTTGTAACTTAACTCCTTTGCCCTCCACAAATTATGATTATATTGGTGCGTTGTTTAGGTAAAAAACGCGTCATTGCGAGGCGCTTGGTGCCGAAGCAATCTGCGGTTGTTAGATCATTATAAACGAAAACAAATGAAATACATCGTATGGATAAGCTGCTTCATGGGCTGGGCTATGATGGGCCGAGCGCAGCATTTGGCGGAAACTGACTTTGTACGGTATGCCGATTTTGGAGCAAAAGGGGATGGGAAAACAGACGACATAGCGGCCATTGCAGCTGCCCACGAGTTTGCCAATGCCCATGGGAGGCCCGTAAAAGCAGATGATCAAGCCACCTACTATATCGGCGGCAAGAAGCGGACGGTGGTGATCAAAACGGACACCGATTTTGGTAAAGCCAAGTTCATTATTGACGATACCCATGTGGAGGACAGAACAGCAGCGGTTTTTATGGTAAGCTCTGGAAAGCGGCCATTTACGCCGGAAGGAATCACGTCGCTTCGGAAAAATCAAGCAAAACTGAACCTGAAACTCGCAGGCCCTTGTCTAATCAGTGTGACCGATACGCTCGTAAGAAGATATATTCGGTTTGGCCCAAACCAAAACAAAGGTTCGGTACAGACGGATATTTTTATGGTAGATAAAGATGGAAATGTAGATATGAACGCCCCTATTATTTGGGATTTCGACCAGATCACCCATATCAGCGCACTCCCCATCGATGAAACGCCGCTGAGAATCACGGGTGGAATTTTTACCACCATAGCCAATAAAGCGGAGTCAAAATACACCTATTATAACCGGAATATAGCCATACGGCGATCTCATGTAATAGTGGACGGACTGACGCACCTTGTTACGGGCGAGGGCGATCATGGTGCTCCGTATAGTGGATTTCTGAATATGGCAGATTGCGCTTACGTGACCGTGAAAAACACCGTCCTTACTGGGCGAAAAACGTATTCCACCATCGGTTCGGCGGGAAGACCGGTGTCTATGGGAAGCTATGATATATTGGTAGATCGTGCATTGAATGTTTCGTTCATTAACTGCACACAGACCAACAACATCAATGACAGAACCTATTGGGGCATCATGGGTTCTAATTTTAGTAAAAACCTGCTGTACGATGGGTGTACCTTATCCCGCTTTGATGCCCATCAAGGGGTGGCCAATGCCACGGTGCGCAATTCTACCTTAGGCCACATGGGGATCAATGCCATCGGTAGTGGAACCTTCACCGTTGAAAATAGCGCGATTCTTGGAAGAAACATGGTTAACTTGAGACCAGATTATGGCAGCACTTGGCAAGGCGAACTGATTATCCGGAATTGTATTTTCAAACCCATTAGCAGCGGATCTCATGTATCGCTTATCAGCGGGAGCAATAATGGATTGCATAACTTTGGTTATGTATGTTATATGCCTGAACGCATTACTATTGAAAACCTTCAGATTGAAGATGCTCCTCGTCCGGAAGGCTATCAAGGGCCTACGCTTTTTGCTGATTTTAATCCGAAAATGAAGGATGCGTCGTACAAAGAAGAATTTCCTTACGTAAGAACCAAAGAAGTGGTGCTTAAAAATGTGACAACCACATCGGGTAAGCCTTTAATGGTGAGTGATAATCCATTTATGTTTAGTGATGTGAAAATCGTTGGAGCGGCCTTGAGAACTCCCATCGACAAGGGATTGGACGATGAAAAAAGGGCGGGGGTTCCGCACTGATTGTCATGAGTACATCATCATTTATAAAAAAAATTAAAAATGCTTGGATGTGTGTTGTTTGTACACTATCTTTGTGTCATCATAATTTAGGTTTATAATTGGTTAGTTAAAGGCCTTCAATCTCCCCGGTTGAAGGCTTTTTTATTACACGATAGTCGTTTTTTTTCATTTGGTTGTAGATAGAGCATAGGGAATGAGCAAAGCGATTAGTGGTTTACAATCGTGCTTTCAATCTACCAAATGATTTTTAAATTGTATTTTGGAAGATTTCGATCTCGTGATATCAATGTGTAATTTAAATCAATAGCCGTTGCGGCTATGATTCTGTCAAAGGGGTCTCGATGAATAAAAGGTAATTTTTCTAAGACAGTGAAGCATGATAATTGTAATGGTAGAATAGTAATGCGGTTAATTAAACATGATTGAAGAAGATCATCTATCTCGTAATCCAATTCTAATTTTCCTAATGACTTCTTGATCACGACTTCCCATATGGAGACAAACTGACATAAAGTTCATTTGAGGAATCTGCTAATAATTTTCTTGCCTTTTGAGAAAGTTCAGGATTATCATCTTGCATCCATAGTAATGTATGTGTATCTAATAAATATTGACCCATTACATATAATCCTTAAAGTCATCCAATGGCTCATCAAAATCAGGACTCATTTTTAATTTTCCCTTTAACAGACCTAATTTCCTTTCACCGGCAAGATTGTTTTTTGTGGCCCTTTTTTCTAGTATAAAGTCTACAAAATCTTCCACTTCCTGCTGATAAGCAGGTGGTATTTTCTTTACTTTTTCTATTAACTGGGTGTTTCTCATGTTGCTAATATACTAAAAAGATTTCGTGTATATCGCTCACATATGCCTTCTTGACCCCATTCTTCCATCACCCCAACCAATTTAATGAGATATCATTCCGAGCATAGCCAATGATCCATTTTTGATGTTAAAATTCACCAATCACCAATTTAACCTAATAATAACACGTGCTTGGTATTAAATAATAAATAATAGTATTACCTTAGCCCTGAATACAATACACATGCGCTCACTTACAAAAGCGATGTCCAACAACCCTATTTGTGAAAACAGTGTCTTATAAATGCTATACGGATAGAGACTTGATAGGCCTCATTATGAAAGATGATCAACAGGCTTATATGGAAGCTTATGATCGCTATTCGAGGGCGCTGTATGCCTATGGTAGCAAAAAGCTGTTTGATCACGATGAGGTGAAAGATTTACTGCAAGACGTTTTTGCTGCCCTGTGGCAAAACCGCCATGCCTTATCGGCCGATACGCCATTGGCCGGCTACTTGTATGCAACATTACGGTATCAGATTATCAAACAGATTGCGCATAAAAAAGTAGAGGCTGTATATTTCGAATCATTAGCAACCTTCCATGCGAAGGACAATGCATCAACCGACGACTTAGTACGCGAGAATGAGCTGAAACAGCTGATTGAAAACGAGATTTCCCTATTACCCAAAAAAATGCAAGAGGTGTTTCGGATGAGCCGCGAGTCACATCTTTCGCATAAGGAGATTGCCCTTCAGCTGGGCCTTTCTGAAACCACCGTGAAGAAGCATGTGAACAATGCCCTGAAATCATTGCGACTGAAATTGGGTGCTTTATTATCCCTGGTTTGCATCTTTTTCTCCTAAAATTCATTTTTTTTAATTTTTTTTTACGCCCTAAGGTGCGTTAACCGTACTATACTGTTTAAACACCAGGCAATGAACCGATCAGTATGGAAAACGAAGCGATGAAAGAGCTGTTGAAACGGTATCTAGAGGGGAAGTGTACCCCCCAAGAACGTTTGCGGGTAGAACAATGGTACGAGCAGCTGGAAGTGAATCCTGCTGGAGTGCCCAATAGCCAAATGGAAAGCGATATTGCCGAGGTGCGTGCGCAGCTACTGCCAGAGCCTGTTCATAAACGAACAAGTTGGTACCGTTATGCCGCGGCCATTGCGGCTTTATTGGTAGCCACCGCATTTGCCTATATGTATGGGCTCCGCCCCACATCGAGCCCTTCTAAGGTTATCCAGATGGCCGGCACTGCACCAGACCTCGTACCAGGCGGAAACCGGGCAACACTGAAGCTGGCCGATGGTACGGAGATACCCTTAGATGATCGATCGAACGGAGAGATCGCACGCGATGGCAACCAAACGATTTACAAAAATGCCGATGGGCAAGTGGTATACCAGCATACAAGCCAGGTTGGGGCAGAATCTGCAGAACCAGTATTCAACACCTTGAGCACGCCCCGTGGGGGGCAATACCATATGATATTGCCTGATGGTACCAAAGTTTGGTTAAACGCAGCATCTACCTTAACCTATGCTATTAACCAGACTTCTAAAGAACGCTTGGTAACACTACAGGGAGAAGCCTATTTTGAGGTGGCCAGAGATGCCGAAAGACCATTTCGGGTAGCATCTAAAGGGCAGGTGGTAGAAGTACTGGGTACCGAGTTCAATATAAACAGTTATCCAGATGAACCCCAAATAAAAACCACTTTGGTGCAAGGGGCTGTTAAAGTAGTAGAAACAAGCGGTAACCAGGATGTAGTGCTCGTGCCGGGCCAGCAGGCAGTGTTAAATCATAAAAACCAGCTGTCTGTTGCCTCAGTCAATGTGGCGGACGCTATGGCCTGGAAAAATGGCAAATTCAATTTCAACCAGTCGGATATAGGTACCGTTGTACGGCAATTATCTCGATGGTACGATGTAGAAGTGGTCTTCCAGGGCAATGCGTCTCATATCACCCTTTCAGGTGAAGTATACCGGAATACAAATGCATCCAAAGTGCTGGAAATCTTATCGTTTTATAATCTCAACTGCCGTATTGATACAGCTGGAGGAACCAAGCGAATTATTATTCAATAAGCAAACAATGTTTAACCTAAAAAATGCATATGCTATGGAAAGAAAAACCTGACACACCTAGAGATGCTCAATAAAAAACGCCTTCCGACTGCAATCAGAAGACGTAAACGTTTGAGCCAACCCATTCAATACCGGTTAATTGTACGAATTATTATCAACTCAAACATGACAAAGTTAATGAAATTAGCATTTCATGCAACGGCTATTGCGTTAAAAAGGCCGTTCCTTAAACAATCCACTCAACTGAAATTCATCATGAGATTCCAGTTTTTTGTCGGCCTGCTACTTGCTGCGTTTATTCAGGTGAGTGGGTCTACCTTTGCACAAAATGTTTCGCTGAAGGTAAACAACATGCCTTTGGGCCAGGTTTTTAAGCTGGTAGAAAACCAAACAGGCTATGTGTTTCTTTATGACGATGTGCGTTTAAAAAAGCAAAAAGTTAGCCTTTCGGTACATAATGTACCCATCGATCAGGCCTTGGAAACATGCCTGGAAGGGCTTCCCGTTACCTATAAGATTGTGGAGCAAAATGTGCTCTTTAGGCACGACGAAGACAAGCTTAAGTTGCAGGAAACAGTATTAAAACAGCAAATGCTGGTGAGCGGTACCGTGAGCGATTCACTAGGCAATCCGCTAGCGGGAGCAAGTGTTGCCGTAAAAGGGACCGCACGCGGGGTGGTGACCGATCAGCAAGGCCAGTTTCAGATCATGGCATCGCCCAATGAAGTGCTGGTATTCAGCTTGCTGGGTTATCAAAGGCGAGAGCTAAACCCGGCAGGGAGCAAGCATTTGGATGTGGTATTGAAGCTCGCGCTATCAGACCTGGACGAGGTTGTGGTAGTGGGCTATGGTACACAAAAGAAGATAAATCTAACGGGTGCGGTTTCACAGATAGATGGAAAAAAGCTCGAAAACCGTGCGGTAACCAATATGGGGCAGGCCTTGCAAGGTGCCGTGTCTAATCTGAATATTACGTCTACCAATGGCGGTGCACCGGGTGCCAACTCGGCGTTCAATGTACGCGGATATACCGGTTTTTCTTCTAGTGGTGCGGCACTATCGCAATCGCCGCTCTTTGTGGTTGATGGTATTCCTGGAGTGGATATCAATACCATCAACATCAATGATGTAGAGAGCATCAGCGTATTGAAAGATGCGGCTTCTGCTGCTATATATGGTTCCAGTGCGCCTTATGGGGTTATCATCGTGACCACCAAGCAAGGCAATACGGGTGAAAAACCCACCATTACATACAACAACAACATCATGCTGTCGCAACCGATTAACCTGCCAAAATACATGCGATCTATTGATTTTGCGAATCTCTACAATGAAGCTGCTGATAATGCCGGTACAAGCCGACCGTTCAGCGACGACGCCCTGCAGCGCATTCAAGATTACTTGGATGGGAAGATGACAACAGAAACCATCGCCAATCCGGCACCGGCAACAGACGCTTGGTTTGAATGGGGCAATGCCAATGCCAATAACGACTGGTTCGATATTCTTTACCGCGATGTGCAGTTGAGCCACCAGCATAATCTAGGGGTTTCGGGCGGTACGAAAACAACGAAATATTATGTTGGCCTGGGTTACAATAAACAAAATGGGATGTACGATTATACGACAGACGCTTATGATCGATACAATGTAAGGGCCAACTTATCGAGTGCCATCACATCATGGATGAGCTTTAATTTTAGGGGAGCTTTCTCGCGCGGAACGGTAGATTCGCCAACGGCGGAAGGCAATTGGATGCAGGTATTGGCGGCACGTAACTGGCCTACCGAACCACTGTATATGCCGAACGGCAGCTTTGCCGCTGAAAGTCGGATGGCGGGTTTTGTTAATGGCGGGCGTACCAAAACCACCACAGATAAAGCGGTTATTACAGGCGAATTGGTGGTAAACCCCTTGCCGGGGTGGAACATTACAGCCAACTATACCTACGATGGTACGTATTATGAGCTAGCCAAACATACCAAAACGGTTTATGTAACGCGGCCCAGCGGTGCCGAACAGGCTTTGTATACTCCCAACGCCTTTCAGCGGCAACATAATAAAAGCCAGCATTATACGGTCAATTTATTTAGCTCTTACGAGAAGGAATGGAATGGCCACTCGTTCCGTGGTTTATTGGGTTTTACGCAAGAGCTGTATGATAACCTGTCTATGAATGGCCTGAACTATTACCTGTATTCCAATGATATCCCAGCGCTTTCTTTGACTTATGGGGCATCGCCTACGTTGAGCGACAATGCTTCACAGCTGGCTATCCGTGGTGGTTTTGGTAGGATAAACTATAATTACAAGGGAAAATACCTGGTTGAGTTTAATGGTCGGTACGATGGAACATCGCGCTTTTTGACCGATAAGCGCTTTAAATTTTATCCGGGCGTATCTGCCGCTTGGGTGCTCTCGAACGAATCGTTCTGGAAACCGCTAGAACCGATTTTAAATGTTTTTAAATTCAGGGCATCTTATGGGAAATTGGGCGATCAAGGCTTTACAAGCAGTTATTATCCTTTTTATCCGTCGCTCAATACGGTTAGCCCAACGAGCAGCAATTTTTTGTTTGGAGGTGGGCGAGAGGCGTATATCAGCCAGCCGCCATTGATCGATGCATCGCTGACGTGGGTAACGGTTAAAACGCTCGATTTTGGGGTCGATATGGCGGCATTGAAGAACCGGCTCAACATATCGTTTGATTGGTATAAGCGTACGGCGGATGATTTTGTAGGCCCTGCTGAAGCCTTCCCGGCACTTTTGGGAACCTCGGCACCGGAGGTGAACAATACCGGAATGGTAACCAAGGGGATCGATCTGACGGTGGGTTGGAAAGATCAGATTGGCCAGGTGCAATATGGTGCCGATCTGGTGTTGAGCGATTACCAAAGTAAAGTGCTCCGATACCCCAATCCCACGGGCTTGAATACCACTTGGTATAAAGGCCAAAAGCTAGGCGATGTTTGGGGTTACGAAACGGTCGGCTTTTTTGGCTCGGATGAAGAAATTGCCAACGCACCCAAGCAAGATTTACTTTACAGCCGTTGGTCTGTGGGAGATATCCGTTATGCCGATCTCAATGGCGATGGGGTGATTAACTGGGGGAGTAATACCGTGGAAAATCCGGGCGACCGCCGGGTGATTGCCAATACAACACCGCGCTATGCATTCGGACTGAACCTAAACGCTGCCTACAAGCGGTTTGACCTGGCGGTATTCTTACAGGGAGTGGGAAAGCGGGATGCTATCTTCTCTAATGCCAATGTGTGGGACGGTGCGTATTTCTGGGGAATTACCGGCGATTTGTATACCGGTATGCTCACTACCGAACAATACGACCGATGGACGCCCGAGAACCCAAATGGCTACTACCCTAAATTCTACATGGGGGGCGAAATGCGCAAAAACTCGCAACCGCAAACGCGTTATGTACAGAGTGCCGCTTACCTCCGCATAAAAAATGTGCAGTTGGGCTATAGCTTGCCGGAAAATATACTGAAGGCCATTGACTGCCAGCGCTTACGGTTTTTTGTGAACATAGAAAACCTCACCACATTTACCAAGCTGCTCAAAACCATGGATCCGGAGTTTTCTACTACAGATGGCCGGGTTTATCCTTTGCAAAGGGTATGGGCCTTTGGGGTTAATATGACTTTTTAAATGAACTATTTTTCGAATTCGAAGATATTTACAGATGAAACGATATATATGTACTTGGGTAAGTCTGTTTGTTTTGCTGACTTCCTGCAACGATGATTTTTTAGAACGTTCGCCTTTGGTCGACATCAGCGATAGCGATTACTGGACTACGGTCAACGACTTGAGGTTGTATGTCAACAATTTTTATAATGACGATGGTTTATTGCCTTCACGCAGGGCATGGGGTACAGGCCCTTATACCATTGATGCAGGCGAAGGTAGCGATACCAACGTGCCTACCAACTACAATAGAAGAATGAATGGCGAGGCAACCTTGCCGTCTTCCGGCGGTGGCTGGTCGGCCAGCGACTGGGCACCTTTGCGCAACATCAACTATTTCATGGATCACTATCCGCAAGTGCAGGCTGCTTCGGATGAAGTGCTGCCTTATGTGGGTGAAGCACTGTTTTTCAGGGCGGTTTTTTATTACGATAAGCTGCGTAAATTCGGTGATCTGCCTTGGGCATCTACAACGGTAGCAACGAACTCGGATGTGCTTTTTGCCGAGCGCTTACCACGCAATCAAGTGGTTGATTCTATTTTATTGGATTTAGATCATGCCATTGCTTACCTGCCGGCACGGGCAGGCGGAAGCTGGAGCGGTCGGATTACCAAAGAGGCGGCACTGGCTTTGCAAGCTCGCGTAGCACTTTATGAGGGTACTTGGGAGAAATACCATGCCTTAAAAAACACGGCATTTAAGGTGGAAAATGCCGATGGTAGAAAATTTATGGAGAAAGCAGCAACGGCAGCGAGCGAGTTGATGCACATGGCCGAAACAAACGGCTACCCGGGACTGGATAATGTGGGGGTGGAAAATGGCTATTGGCTGCTTTTTAACCAGAAAGATTACGCAGCAAGCAAAGAGGTACTTTTTTGGCGTAAATACTCGGCTGCCGACCGCGTGACGCATACCTGGACGCGCTATTCCATCAATGGCTCGGGAATGGGCTTGTCGAAAGATATGGTAGACTCCTACTTGTGTATCGATGGAAAGCCCATCAGTGCCAGCTCCTATTACATGGGCGATCGTACACTGCAAGATGTGGTTAAGAACCGCGATCCGCGCTTGAATCAGACCATCCATGTAGACGATAATAAGCACGTAAAGTGGTATGCAACGGGTGAGTTTTTTACCACACCTGCTTTCGAAATCAACGGAGCAAATAATACGTCAACCGGTTACCAGATCTATAAAGGGCACACCGGTGATTTTGCAGAATTCAATGCTTCGCAAAGCACACAAGGATATATCCACTTCCGTTATGCAGAGGTATTATTAATCTATGCAGAAGCGAAAGCGGAGCTGGGTACGCTGACACAAGGCGATATTGATAAAACGATCAATGCATTGCGCCAGCGGGTGGGTATGACGGAAGGTTTATTGCAACTGGCCAATATTACCACCGATCCGCATTGGGAATTCCCGACTTTATCGCCCATTTTGAATGAGATACGCCGGGAGCGGAAAATAGAGCTGGCTGCCGAATGGTACCGGGTAGACGATCTTTTCCGTTGGGCGGCAGCCGATGAACAAATTGTAGGAAAAAGGCCTTTGGGCGCCTATAAAAAACAGTGGGATAACTATCCGGGTGCAACACCACAGTTTCTAAAAGCGCTTGCTGCACTGCCCGTGAACGCGGATGGCTATATTGATCCTTTTCAGATTTATAGTGCTATGAGCGATGGCTATCAATTTAATCTGGGGCGCGATTACCTGCTGCCCATACCCACAAATGAGTTGACGCTGAACCCGAAGTTAAAACAAAACCCGGGTTGGTAATAGAAAATGATTGAAGAAAAAAATGAAACAAATGAAACACTTACGTATATCTTTCCTGATACAGCTGGCCATGGTGATTGCTGTTTCCATCATCGCTTGTTCTGATATTCCATTGACCCAAGCGGATACAGCGCAAGAAGCGCCAGTGGACGAAACACTGGGGACGGCGACCGATGATTTTCCCATCGCCATCGCCAATCAGGGTGCTGGTAAAATTCAGGTCTTTGATCCGCAGGCAAGCGATTGGAATAACAGTGCTTCCGTTATTTGGTCGTGGTACCCCAATGCTTCCAATGGTTTTTCTGCTTCTACGCCCGGTTGGGGCGCACCTTCTGATGTGAAACTCCGGAATAGTGCTTTCTTTGGTACCCAGGTGATGGCCGTGGCCGATTCGCGGGGCTTCTGTGCGCTTATTCCGTACCCAGCAGGCAATACCAAGTATTGGTCGGCCAATGTGGGCTTGCCCGCTGCCGGACAAAATAATTTACATGCTATTGAATTGTTGCCCAATGGGAATACAGCGGTTGCTGCTTCCAATGGTAGCTACATTCGGATATATACATCATCACAAGGGTCAAGTTCTACAAGCTATGTGAGTTTTACCTTGAGCGATGCCCATGGGGTGCTGTGGGATCCGACGGAAAATGTACTCTGGGCGCTGGGTGGTTCGGTGCTCACTGCTTTAGAAATTGGTGGCACGGCTGCTGCACCGGTTATTACCGAAAAAACCACTTATCGGGTATCGTTGCCTACAGCAGGTGGGCATGACTTGTATGCTTATTACGGAGACACCAATTTGTTGTGGGTAACAACGCATAATGGCGTGTATCAGTTCAATAAAACCACCAAAGCTTTTACGCCTATCAGCGGATCGGCTTTTGGTACGGCTGTGAAATCCATCGGCAACCAACCATCTGGCCAGGTAGTAGAAGCTAGGCCATCTACCTGTACCGATGGTTGGAACACCAATACCGTGCTGTTTTATGCGCCAACGCTCTCCCGAACCATCACCGGAGCTTGTTTGTATAAAGCACGCATATGGTGGAGCGATTATCAATAAATTTTAACATAAAATGATTGTTGGATAAATATTATAAATAAAAGCTAATGAATTATATTCCATATAAAAACATGATGAAAAGCTTGCTTCTTGTGTGTTGTATCTGTTGCTGTGGGCTTTCCTGGGCGCAAGAGCAAAAGCCCCAGCAGGTGCCCGCACCAACATTGACTGAGGCGGATGCCTATACGTGGATATTACTCCCTGACCCCCAAACCTATACCAAATTTGGCAGAAACCAAGCACTTTTTTCGAATATGATCGACTGGGTGCTGGATCAAAAGCAAAAGCTGAATATCCAGATGGTATGGTGCACGGGCGATTTGGTAGAGCAGAACAACATTGTGGTACCAGACAGTGTCAACGGCGATCAGCCCAGCCATGCGCAATGGCAGTTTATCTCCAAAGCGTTTTATAAACTGAATAACCAAGTACCTTATATTCTCTGTACAGGGAACCATGATTATGGTATAAAAAGCTCCGAGAACAGGTATTCGCAATTCAACAGCTATTTTCCTCCACAAATCAACCCGCTGAACCAGCAATTGCTGGTAGATATGTTTACCAATGCAGAGGGGGTAGAAACCCTAGAGAATGCAGCCTATGTTTGGAAAGATCCTGCTGGGCAGCAGTTTTTGATTTTTTCGCTCGAGTTTGCTCCGCGGATGGAAGTGCTTGCCTGGGCAGATAGTGTGGCCAACATCCCTCAGTATAAAGATTACTTGGGGGTGGTGCTAACGCATAGTTACCTGAACTCAGATGGAGAGCGTACCCATTTGGAAAACTATCCGTTGAAAAATGCGCACTATGGTAAAATTATCTGGGAGAAATTTGTTTCGAAAAGTCCACAAGTTCAGTTTGTATTTAGTGGCCATATTGCCAATAGCGATGAACATCGCGATCAGGTGGGCTATCGCTTGGATAAGAATGGTCGTGGTTTACCGGTGCATCAAATGTTGTTCAATGCGCAACGCGAAGGTGGAGGCTGGCATGGAAACGGTGGCGATGGTTGGTTGCGTATCTTGGAGTTTGTGCCCAGCCAACGGAAGGTAAAGGTAAAAACGTTTTCGCCTTTGTTTTTCATCTCGCCATCGAGCCGATCGCTTGCTTGGCGCAGGGCAGATTACGATGAATACGAGATGAAATACTAAGTATACAGCATGTTCATAAAAAAAATCATGAAACAAGGTTGGATAATAGGTGTCATCATATTTTGCTGCACGCAAATCATCCGTGCACAGGAGGGCATCTCAAATAGCGCTGTGGTACCAACACCCAGGCATATCGTTTCTATTGGCCATTCGGCAGCGCATTTTACACAACTTAGCTATCACGTAGATACGCAGTTGGACGACCGCCTGATGCAGGTATTTAAAGAAGAACTGGCCCTTTTGGGGCCGGTTCCTTTTACAAAAGCCACATCAGATAAGACGGCCAATATACAGGTTCTTTTAACAGATACCTTAGCCGCTGAAGCATATGCAATTCGCATTGATACAGGTATTCAAGTATGCGTTGGAAGTAACCAAGCACTGGCTTATGCAACAACTACATTGGTGCAACTGGTAGAGGCCCAACAACAGGGGGTTGATTGGCCCCGGGTATGGATAAAGGACGAGCCAGCTTATGCTTACCGAGGCTTGATGGTTGATTTGGGCAGGCAATGGCATGATGTAAATACGTTGAAGCAGGTAATTAAGCTTTGCCGTTTTTACAAGATCCCTTATCTACAGCTGCATTTGGCAGATGATCAGTTGTTTACTTTCCAGTCAAACAAGTTTAAGAATTTGGTAAAAGGCACCCATTACTATTCGAAAGAAACCTTGCAGCAGCTGGTGGATTATGCGGATAGCAGGGGTGTTACCTTGATCCCTGAGTTGGATTTACCCGGTCATAGTACGGCAATGCGCCAAGCCATGCCAGCGCTTTTTGGGCCAGCATCGTTGCATGTAATCAATATAGCCCAGGAGGCAACTGTGCAGGCGGCAGAAGCACTTATTGCCGAACTGGCCGATATCTTCAAGAGCAGCCCATATTTTCATATCGGGGGCGATGAAACGAATTTGGATGCGTTGGCGGCTTTGCCTGAAACAGCTAGCGTGCTTCGGCAAAAAGGTTTCGATGATGTGCATGATCTGTTTCTGGATTTTATTGTCAGGATGCATCGGCAAGTAACACGTACGGGCAAGAAAACACTGATGTGGGAAAGTTTTTCTGGTACGGGCAGCCAGCGGGTGCAGATACCAAAAGATATACGGGTAATTGCTTGGGAAACCTTATACCAAAGGCCAGATTCACTTCTGAGGCATGGGTATAGCATCATCAATGCAAGCTGGAAGCCGCTCTATCTGACACCGAGGCAGCGTTGGTCTGCACGCCAGCTGTATGAAAATTGGAACCCCTATAAATGGGCCAACTGGTGGGATAAAGCACCTTCTTTTTCACCCATTCAGCTCGAACCGAACGAACGTGTGCTGGGTGCCCAGTTCTGCTCATGGGAACTGTCTGACTATATGGAAATTCCGGAACTGTGTGCCAGATTGCCATTTTTTTCGCAGCAGTTGTGGTGCGGAAACGCGGATGTGCCGTACCGTGCATTATCGGGCATGGTGGAGCAAAAGCATAACCGTTTAGACCGACTCCTTTTTCCTGCCTCTTTGCAGGTGGATGGGGTAGAGCCCAGTGTTTATAAGGATTTGGTACATACCAACCATGTTTTTGTAGACTCGGTTGTTTTAATGGCGAGGCCTTTGCGTACTGGCGATTACCTGACCTATACAACGGATGGAACTGTTCCGCAGGCGAAGGATCAGCCATTGCCCGAGCGTCTAAGCATCCAAACGGATACGGATATAAAAATAGCGCTATTTGATTCGAACAAACAATGGATAGGTTATTATCACAATGCCTTCAAAAAGGTCAATTGTACATTTAGCATAACGGGGCCGTATCGCTTACCGGATGATACGAATGTGCAAGGCGATGTCTTTATTCAATTTCAGGCACCGCTCACGGTACATATACAGGCGCCTGAAGATAGGGAAGTGGTATGCCGCAAGATGCAGGAAGATAAGCAGACGGATTCGCTTTCATCATGGAAGCCAGTTCGTGTAGTACAGGTGGATAAACCTGGCATGATAGAGGTAAAAGTAGCAGGCGATAATGAAGTGTACAGATTGCATGTTTTACCGGAAAAATGAATCATCTGTATACGGTAATACGGATGTGGAAATAGTTTACGCGCCGTAGAGATAACTTACCAATCACCAATCACCAGTTACTGATTATAAAAACCTGGCGGCAATCGTTTCGGCGGCGATAACGGCTCCTTCCATATAACCAGGGCAGGTAGTGGCAGTTTCTGTTGCAGCAAAATGCACCCTGCCGTCCAGATAGCTTTGCTGCAACAAAGGGTGTCCGTTGTATTGATGCGGCCTTTGGATTACCTGGATTCCAGCCGATATAAATTCATCAGTCCATACCTTATCAAAGTATGCTGTAGGTATGGACGCCCGCTCGCCTAATAGATCGGTCACTTGGTGTAAAACCAATTCTTTTCTGAGCGCTTGCGAAT
>Ga0164243_10000725_pt1 | contig 58058 bp, 53 predicted proteins | sample OricompcompostOP_FD_108781 | JGI IMG/M metagenome (GOLD analysis project Ga0164243, IMG submission 108781) | Organic Plus compost microbial communities from Emeryville, California, USA - Original compost - Organic plus compost (OP) | ecosystem: Engineered > Solid waste > Mixed feedstock >... | reverse complement strand
TAGAGCGTGCCGGGTTGGTCGGCTGGTCGGCTGCCCGACGGCTCCCAGGCCACCCGGTCGACGTGGCTCCAGGCGTAGACTGGCACGGCGATCAGCCAGACCAGTACGGCGGCCAGGAAGATGCCGATCCCGGCGGCGACCCGCTTCCCTGTGCTCTTGCGGCGGGTCGGACGGGGCGGCGCGGTCCGGGTCGGCGGGGTTTGGCTCGGCGCCGGGGTCGGCGTCGGTGTCGGCTCGTGCGCCGCGGACTGCTCTTGCGGCAGTACCCGGGTCGGCTCCGGCTCCTGGTCCCGCGGATGCAACTTGTCGCGGCGGTAGAGCCAGTCGAGATCGTCGTCGTGACTGGGTGCCATGCGCACCAAAGTACCTGCGCCCGGCGCGTCGACCGGCGCAGGAACACCCCGCGCCGGAATACTGGGGCCATCTGTGCGCCGGCCGACCGCGCGGGCCGGTGTGCGGAGACCTTCCCCAACTGAAAGGCCCGCCGGTGACCGCAACCATGCTGCCGCCCCATGCCCGTTCAGCCGGGCAGAACGCCATCCAGGTCAAGAGCCAGCGGATCAAGCTGAGGCGTGGCTTGACCTTCCTGTTCATGACCTTGGTGCTGCCGGGGTCGGCACAGATGGCGGCCGGCAACAAGCGCATCGGGCGGTTCGCGCTGCGCAGCTGGGCGGCGCTGATCGGTGCGGTGGTCGTGGTCGGGGTGATGGCCGTGGTCTGGCGCGGTGGTTTCATCACCTTGCTGTCCAGCGAGGTTCCGCTGCGGATCCTGCAGGGTCTGCTGATGGTGATCGGCATCTGCTGGGCGTTGCTGATGATCGACGCCTGGCGGATCAGTCGTCCGCCGGAGCTGGCCCGCCGCCACCGTCTCGGCTTCGCCACCCTCAGCGGCGCCCTGGTCTTCATTGTCACCGGCGCGATGTTCGCCAGCGCGTCGATCGTCTCCGACCAGCGGGATTTCATGAGTTCGGTCTTCTCCGGTGGCGGTGACAAGGTCGCCCGGGCGGGCCGGATCAACGTCCTGCTGCTCGGCGGCGACGCGGGCAAGGATCGGGTCGGCCTGCGACCGGACAGCATCACCGTGGCCAGCGTCGACGTCGATTCCGGCCGTACGGTGCTGTTCAGTCTGCCGCGGAACATGGAGGACGTGCCGTTCCCGGATTCCTCGCCGCTGCACAAGGTCTTTCCCCGGGGGTACGGTTGCGCCGACCACAGCTGCATGCTGAACGCCGTCTACAGCTACGCCGAGGCGCACCGGAATCTCTATCCCGGTGTCCGTAACCCCGGCGCCCAGGCCACCAAGGAGGCGGTCGAAGGGGTGACCGGCCTCAAGATCAACTACTTCGCGCTGATCGATCTCAAGGGCTTCCAGAAGCTGATCGACGCCGTCGGCGGGATCACCATCAAGGTCAACAAGCGGCTGCCCATCGGTGGCCAGGTGCCCGGCCAGAAGGTCAAGCACTACATCGAACCCGGAACCCAGCACATGGACGGCTACCACGCGCTGTGGTACGCCCGATCCCGGCATGCCGACTCCGACTACGCCCGGATGGCGCGGCAGAAGTGCGTGATGGACGCGATGCTCAACCAGCTCGATCCGGTGACCGTGCTGACCAAGTTCAACAAGATCGCGGCGGCTGGCAAGGAGATCGTGCAGACCGACGTGCCGCCGTCGGAGATCAACCGGCTGATCAACCTCGCCGAGTTGGCCAAGAGCCATCCGATCGCCAGCGTCGCCTTCGTTCCGCCACTGGTCTATCCGGGCAGCCCGGACTTCGCGGTGATCCGGCAGAACGTCCAGACCTCGGTGGCCAAGGCCACCGATGCCGGGGCCAAGCAGGCGAAGGCCGCGAAGAAGGCGGCGAAACAGGCCGGGAAGAAGGCCGGGACGACGACCGGAACGAAGACCGGTGAGCCGACATCGAAGGGTCGGGACGAGTCGCCGGACGATTCGAAGGGCACGGGCGGTGCCTCCGACCTGAACCAGGTCTGCTCGGCGGGGTCGGCCTGACCCGAGCCGTACGACCTGACAGGATGACGGGGTGATTTCCGCATATCCCGGAGTGTCGGTTGTGATGCCGATCCTGAACGAGGAACGCCATCTGGCCGCGGCGGTCGGGCGGATCCTGGATCAGGACTACCCCGGGGATCTGCAGGTGATCATGGCCGTCGGACCGAGCTCCGACCGTACCCACGAGATCGCCGAAGAGTTGGCGGCCTCCGACGACCGGCTGCAGGTCGTCGACAACCCGACCGGACGCACGCCGGCCGGGCTGAACCTGGGCATCGCCGCAGCCAAGTACGACATCATCGCCCGGGTCGACGGCCACGGCGAGCTCACCGACGGCTACCTGAAACGGGCTGTCGAACTGCTCGACGAGACCGGCGCCGCCAATGTCGGCGGGGTGATGGACGCGCAGGGTCACACGCCGTTCGAGCAGGCGGTGGCGTACGCGTACACCTCGCGGTTGGGCTTGGGCGGATCCAAATTCCACCTGGAGGAGTCGCCGGCCGGTCCCGCCGACACCGTCTTCCTCGGCGTCTTCCGGAAGCAGGCACTGCTCGATGTCGGCTGCTTCGACGAGACGCTGCACCGGGCTCAGGACTGGGAGCTGAATTACCGGCTGCGGCAACGCGGTGAGCTGATCTGGTTCTCCCCGGAACTCAAGGTGACCTACCGGCCGCGGTCCACGGTGCGCGCCCTGGCCGCCCAGTTCTACAACACCGGCAAGTGGCGGCGCGAGGTCGTCCGCCGGCACACCGAGACCGCCAATGTCCGTTACCTCGCGGCCCCGGTCGCGGTGATCGGCATCGGAGTCGGCAGCACGGCCGGGCTGGCCGGGATAATCACGAACAAGTTGATCTTGAAGGCCGGGTGGCTGGCCCCGTTGGGCTACCTGCTGGTGATCATCGCCGGTACGGCGACTGCGAAGGGGCTGGGTCCGGAAGCGCGTACCCGGTTGCCGCTGGTCTTGATCATCATGCACCTGGCCTGGGGGTTGGGGTTCCTGGTCGGCCTCGATCGGGAAGCCGGCTAGCGACTGCCCTGGTGCGCTTGCCGCACCGTTTGCTCGACGCCGCACCGTTTGCTCGACGCCGCACCGTTTGCTCGACGCCGCACCGTTTGGGCGGGTTCGCACCGGTTGCATTGGGTGCGCGGCCGAGGAACTGGTGCGGCGGCGAGGAACTGGTGCGGCGGCGAGGAACTGGTGCGGCGGCGAGGAACTGGTGCGGCGGCGTACGGGTCAGGGGGTCAGTGACACGTCGAGCGAGTAGTGCGAGGCGCGGTAGACGTGGCGGCCGATCTCTATCAGCCGCCCGGTGTCGTCGTAGACCACCCGGAGGGCGGTCAGGCAGGCGGCCGGGCGACGTTCGGTGAGCAGTTCGGCCTCGTCGGCGGTCATCAGCCGGGCGCTGACGGTCTGGTGTGCCACGCGCAGGTTCAATCCTCGGGCACGCAACAACGCGTACAGCGGCGTGTCGGCAAGATCATCTGCGGACAGCCCGAGCCAGGCCGGCAGGTGGTTGACCAGGATCGCCAGCGGCATGTCGTCGGCGAGCCGGAGCCGTTTGGTGGTGATGAAGTCCGCGCCCTCGTCGACGTCGGCGCCACAGGCCAGCACCTCGTCGTCGGGCGGGCCGATCGCGTACGACAGCAGCCGGGTCTGCGGGCTGCGGCCCGAGGCGACCAGATCGTCGTACAGGCTGGACAGTCTGGTCTCGCGGCTGATCCGTGCGCTGAGCACCTGCGTACCGACCCCGCGCTTGCGCACCACCAGACCCTTGCGGGCGAGCTCACCGATCGCCTGCCGGGCGGTCGGCCGGGCCAGGCCGAGCCTGCTGGTCAGCGACAGCTCGTTCTCCAGCCGGTCACCCGGCGCCAACTCACCGGAGGTGATCGCCGCCTCGATGGCCTGCGCCAACTGGTGATAGAGCGGGACCGGGCTGGTCCGGTCCAGCACGATGTCCAACTGCTTGGGCGCGGCCGGATCGGACATGGCGGCAGCCTAGTATGACTATTTGTCTGGACAAAGACTTGACCGTGGCGCCCGATGGCTGCTTGGCTTGGCGGCATGGCGGGTGTGCACCACGAAGTCCTGACCTTCGGCCGGAGCGGGGTGGACATCTACCCCGACCAGATCGGAGTCGGCCTGGAGGATGTCACGTCCTTCGGCAAGTACCTCGGCGGCACCACCGCCAACGTCGCAGTGGCCGCGGCCCGGCTGGGACGGGCGGCAGCCATCATCACCGGGGTCGGCGACGATCCCTTCGGCCGCTACGTCCGCCGACAGCTCACCGAGCTCGGCGTCGACGATCGCCACGTGGTCACCAACGACGAGTACCCCACCCCGGTGACGTTCTGCGAGATCTTCCCGCCGGACGACTTCCCGCTGTACTTCTATCGCAAGCCGTCCGCACCCGACCTGCAGGTACGCCCGACCGACATCGACTTCGACGCGGTCCGCGCCGCCGACCTGATGTGGCTCTCGGTCACCGGACTCAGCGAGGAGCCCAGCAGGGAGTCCCATTTCGCTGTCCTGGAGGCCCGGGCCAAGAAAAGCTTCACCGTGATCGACCTGGACTACCGGCCGATGTTCTGGGACACGCCGGAGGCGGCCCGTGAGCAGATCGCCAGGGTGCTGCCGCAGATCACCGTCGCGGTGGGGAACCGTGAGGAGTGCGAGGTGGCGACCGGTGAATCGGACCCGGAGCGGGCGGCCGAGGCGTTGTTGGACGCCGGTGTCGGGATCGCCGTGGTCAAACAGGGCCCCAAGGGCGTGCTCGGCAGGACCAGCAGCGAGCGGGTGGTGTCACCACCGATCATGATCAAACCGTTGAACGGCCTCGGTGCCGGCGACGGCTTCGGCGGATCGTTGGCCCACGGCCTCCTGGCCGGCTGGCCGCTGGAGAAGGTGCTGCACCGGGCCAACGCGGCGGGCGCCATCGTCGCGTCCCGGCTGGAGTGCTCGACCGCGATGCCGACCAGTGACGAGATCGACGAGCTGTTGCGAGCATGATCACCATCGACGACCTGACCACCATCCGGGTGGAGGATCCGACCCGGATCGGCCGGCTGCTGGCCGAGCGTCGGGCGCCCCGCATGCCGACCGACGGCCGACTGATGATGATCGCCTGTGATCATCCGGCGCGCGGGGCGCTGTCCGCTGCCGGACGCCCGATGGCGATGGCCGACCGGCGTGACCTGCTTGCCCGGCTGGTCACCGCGCTGTCCCGGCCCGGTGTCGACGGGCTGCTGGGCACTGCCGACATCATCGAGGACCTGCTGCTGCTCGGCGCACTCGACGACAAGTTCGTCTTCAGCTCACTGAACCGTGGCGGGCTCGCCGGCGCCGGCTTCGAGGCCGATGACCGGATGACCGCCTACGACGTGCCGGGCACGACCGGCGCCGGGCTGCAGGGTGCCAAGATGCTGTTGCGGATCGTGCTCGACGATCCGGCGACCGCCGACACACTGCAGGCCTGCGGCCGGGCGGTGACCGAACTCAACCGGGACGGACGGATCGCCTTGGTGGAGCCCTTCCTGGCAAGGCACACCGGCGGGCGGATCGTGAATGATCTCACCCCCGAGGCGGTGATCACCTCGATCGCCATCGCGCAGGGCCTGGGTGCGTCGAGTGCCTACACCTGGCTGAAGATCCCGGTCACCGATCGGATGGAGGAGGTCGCCGCGGCGACCACCCTGCCGACCCTGCTGCTCGGCGGGGACCCGGTCGGGAACCCCGAGGACACCTACGCCCGCTGGGAATCAGCACTGAAGCTGCCGCCGGTCCGTGGGCTGATGGTCGGCCGGAGCCTGCTCTATCCGCCCGACGACGATGTCGCGGCCGCCGTGGACATCGCAGCAGGGATGGTGCACTGATGCAGTACACGAGTCTTCGGGTCGAGACGGTGGCGGCCGGCGGCGAGCAGGTCGTGCACACCGGTGGCGAGGAGATGATCCTGTTGCCGCTGGCGGGATCGGTTTCGGTGACCTGCGATGGGCAGAGCCTCCAGCTGGCGGGTCGACCGTCGGTCTTCTGGGGGCCGAGCGACTTCAGCTACCTGCCGATCGGTCGCGACGTCACCGTGCAGTCGGAGACGGGGGTGCGATTCGCGTTATGCGGTGCGAAGACCGACCGGGAGCTTCCGTTCCGGTACGGCGCCGCGGGCGACGTGCCGATCGAACTGCGCGGCGCGGGGCAGTCCAGCCGCCTGGTCCGCAACTTCGGCACCGTCGGTGCCTTCGAGACGGCGAAGTTGATCGCCTGCGAGGTGATCACCCCGGACGGGAACTGGTCGTCCTACCCGGCCCACAAACATGATCATGCCGGTGAGACGGAGTCCGAGCTCGAGGAGCTCTACTACTTCGAGATCGCCGACGGCCCCGACGGACAACCCGGCTTCGGCTACATGCAGACCGCGGCATCCGACGACCGGCCGATCGACCTGCTCGACGAGGTCCGCACCGGCTCGATCATCGAGGTGCCGTACGGCTGGCACGGCCCGTGCGCCGCGGCACCCGGATTCGAGATGTACTACCTGAACGCCATGGCCGGGCCGGGCGAGGAGCGGGCCTGGTTGATCACCGACCATCCGGGCCACGCCTTCGTCCGGGCATCCTGGGAGGGACAGCGGATCGATCCGCGACTGGAGAGGAGACGATGATGTCGGAGCGGGACGGATCGGAGACGATCAAACTGACCGTTGCCCAGGCGACCATCAGGTTCCTGGCCAACCAGTGGACCGAACGCGACGGGGTCGAGCAGCGGCTCTTCGCCGGCACGCTGGGCATCTTCGGGCACGGCAATGTCGCCGGCCTGGGTCAGGCGCTGCTCCAGGCGGAGACGGACGAACCCGGCAGCATGCCGTACATCCTGTCCCGCAACGAACAGGGCGCCGTACACACCGCCGTCGCCTTCGCCCGGGCCAAGAACCGCACCCAGACCTACGCCGTCACCAGCAGCATCGGCCCCGGCGCCACGAACATGATCACCGGCGCAGCTCTGGCCACGATCAACCGGATCCCGGTGCTGCTGCTGCCGGCCGACGGATTCGCCGCCCGGCATGCCTCGCCACTGCTGCAGGAGCTCGAGCGACCCGACGCCGGCGACATCTCGGTCAACGACGCCTTCCGGCCGGTGTCGCGCTACTTCGACCGGGTGAGCCGGCCCGAACAGCTGCCCGCCGCACTGCTCGGCGCGATGCGGGTGCTCACCGATGTCGCCGAAACCGGTGCGGTCACCGTCTGCTTCCCCCAGGACGTCCAGGCCGAGGCGGACGACTGGCCGCGTGCGCTGTTCGGCAAGCGGGTCTGGCATCTCGGCCGGCCGCAGCCCGAGCCGGTGTTGCTGGAACAGGCGGCGAAGATGATCACCGCAGCCCGCCGGCCGCTGATCGTCGCCGGCGGCGGTGTGCACTACAGCCAGGCCGAGGAAGCACTCCGAGCCTTCGTCGAGCAGACCGGTATCCCGGTCGGACTCAGCCAGGCCGGCAAGGGCGCGCTGCTGGATGATCACGCCCGATGCCTGGGCGCGGTCGGATCGACGGGTACCACCGCCGCCAACGCCATCGCCCGGGACGCCGACCTGGTGATCGGCATCGGCACCCGCTACTCCGACTTCACCACCGCCAGTCGGTCCGCCTTCCAGGATCCGGACGTCCGGTTCGTCAACATCAACGTCGCCGGGTTGGATTCGATCAAGGAATCCGGTCTGCCGCTGCTCGCCGACGCCCGCGACACCCTGACCGCGCTCTCCGGACTGGTCGGCGACTTCCACGTGTCCGAGGAGTACACCGCCCGGATCGGCCAGCTCAAGGCCGAATGGAACACCATCGTCGACGACGCCTACCACCCCGCGACCGGTTCGGCCGGTCTGCTCAGCCAGAACGAAGTGATCGGAATGGTCAACGAGCACTCCGATCCCCGCGACGTCCTGGTCTGTGCCGCCGGATCGATGCCCGGCGACCTGCACAAGATGTGGCGCACCCGGGACAAGGGCGGCTATCACGTCGAATACGGCTATTCCTGTATGGGCTACGAGATCGCCGGAGGACTGGGCGTACGGCTTGCCGACCCCAGCCGCGATGTGTTCGTGATGGTCGGCGACGGGTCCTACCTGATGTTGGCCAGTGAACTGGTCACCGCAGTCCAGGAAGGCGTCAAGATCATTCTCGTCCTGGTGCAGAACCACGGCTTCGCCTCCATCGGTTCGCTCAGCGAGTCACTGGGCTCGCAGCGGTTCGGCACCCGCTATCGGCGGCGTACCGGGTCCGGGCGACTGGACGGGGACTTCCTGCCGGTGGACCTTGCCGCCAATGCAGCCAGCCTGGGCGCCGAGGTGATCAAGGCCGATTCCGCGGAGGAGTTCGTTGCCGCGATCGCGACGGCCAAGGCCGCCGACCACAGCGTGGTGATCCATGTCGAGACCGATCCCTTCATCGACGCGCCGGATTCCCAGTCCTGGTGGGACGTTCCGGTGAGTCAGGTCTCGACGCTGGACAGCACCCAGCAGGCGTACCAGACCTACCAAGATCACAAGAAGGCACAGCGGATCTACCTGGATCCCCCTGACGTGAAGGAATCGAATTGATCACCATCGGGTCTGCCCCCGATTCGTGGGGTGTCTGGTTCGCCGACGACCCCGAGCAGATCGACGCCGGCCGCTTTCTCGACGAGGTGGCCGAGGCCGGCTACACGTGGATCGAACTCGGACCGGTCGGCTATCTGCCGACCGACGCCGCCGAACTGCAGGACCAGCTCGACGCCCACCGGCTGAAGGTGTCGGCAGGCACCGTCTTCGAGCATCTGCACCGCCCCGATTCCTGGGACGACGTCTGGCAGCAGGTGTCGACCGTCGGCGCGCTCACCCAGGCCGTCGGCGGCGAACACATCGTGGTGATTCCCGATGTCTGGCGTGACCACAAGACCGGGGAACCGAAGGAGCCGCGGGAACTGACCGCCGAGCAGTGGACCCGGCTGACCGATGGGATGAACCAACTGGGTAAGCGGATCGGCGAGGAGTACGGACTCAAGGTCCAGTTCCACAGCCACGCCGACAGCCACATCGGCTACCAGGCCGACATCGAGCGCTTTCTGGCCGCGACCGATCCGGAGTACGTCAACCTGTGCCTGGACACCGGACACATCAGCTACTACCGCGGCGACAATCTCGACCTGATCACCCGCTATCCGGAGCGGATCGGCTACCTGCACCTGAAGCAGGTCGATCCAAAGATCCGCGACACCGTGCTGGCCGAGGATCTGTCCTTCCCCGAGGCGGTGCGCCGCGGCGTGATGACCGAGCCGCCCGCCGGTGAACCCGATCTTGCGCCGATCCTTGCCACGGTCGCAGCCTGGGACCGGCCGCTGTTCGGGATCGTCGAACAGGACATGTACCCGTGCCCGCCCGAGGTGCCGTTGCCGATCGCGCGGCGTACCTTCACCTACCTGAAGAGCTGCATCGATGAGTGATCTTCGCGTTGCCGTGCTCGGCGTGGGGATGATGGGCGGCTTCCATGTGGAGGCGCTCAGCCGGCGGATCCACGGTGCGACGGTGACGGTGATCAACGATTTCGACCGGTCGAAGGCGTCCGCGATCGCCGGATCCGTCGGCGCCAGGGTCGAGGACGATCCGTTCGCCGCGATCCAGGCGCCCGACGTCGACGCCGTGGTGATCGCGAGCCCGGGCCCGGCCCACGAGAAGCAGGTGTTGGCCTGCCTCGACCGCGGTATCCCGGTGCTCTGCGAGAAGCCGCTGACCATCGATCCCGGGACGGCGCTGGAGGTGGTCCGCGCCGAACAACGCACCGGCCGGCAACTGGTGCAGCTGGGCTTCATGCGCCGCTTCGATCCCGAATACGTGGCCGCCAAGCAACTGATCGACTCCGGTGACGTCGGCCGGGTGCTGTTGCTGCACTGCATCCACCGCAATATGGCCAACGGACCGCATTTCGATTCGGCGATGATGATCACCGATTCGGTGGTCCACGAGGTCGATGTGGCCCGGTTCCTGCTCGGCGAGGAGATCACCTCGGTCCAGGTGCTCAAGCCTGCGCCGACCAGTGCCGCGCCGGAAGGGGTCTTCGACCCGATGGTGGTGATCTTCCGCACCGAGAGCGGAGTGATCGTGACCGTGGAGATCTTCGTCCGGGCGCAGGTCGGCTACGAGGTACGCACCGAGGTGGTCGGCGAGCGGGGCAGCACGATGTTCGGGCTGGACCAGCACGGTGTGACCAAGATCGCCGGGAACGACGGCGGACGCTGGGGCGGCCCGGTGCCGCCGGGTTTCGTCGAACGCTTCGCCACCGCCTACCACCTGGAGCTGCAGCGCTGGGTCGACGCGGCCCGCAACGGCGGGATCGACGGGCCCGGCGCCTGGGACGGCTACGCGGCGGTCGCGGTCTGTGCCGCCGGTGTGCAGGCGGTGCGGACCGGGGAGGTGGTGCCGGTCGAACTGGGCGGGACCACACTGGGTGGGATCACACCGGATGGGATCACCGCGGCTGGGACGCAGGACGAACACGAGGTAGGGAGCTGATCATGGCGGAGTCGACCAAGCAGACGACCGGGCAGACGACCAAGCAGACGATCAATCACTGGGCGGGCGGCGCGGAATTCGCCGGTACCTCCGGGAGATTCGGCGATGTCACCGACCCGGCGACCGGCGCGGTGACCGGGCAGGTGGCGTACGCCTCGGTCGAGGACGCCGATCAGGTCATCGGCACTGCCGCCAAGGCCTTCCCCGCCTGGCGCGACACCTCGCTGACCAAGCGGGTGCAGGTCCTTTTCCGGTTCCGCGAGCTGCTCAACCAGCGCCGCGACGAGGTGGCCGAGATCATCACCGCCGAACACGGCAAGGTGCTCTCCGACGCCACCGGCGAGGTGACCCGTGGTCAGGAGGTCGTGGAGTTCGCCTGCGGCATCCCGCATCTGCTCAAGGGCAGCTTCACCGAGAACGCATCGACCGGCGTCGATGTGCACTCCGTCCGGCAGCCGCTGGGAGTCGTCGGCATCATCTCCCCGTTCAACTTCCCGATCATGGTGCCGCTGTGGTTCACCCCGATCGCCATCGCCGCCGGCAATGCGGTAGTGCTGAAGCCGAGTGAGAAGGATCCCGGCGCTGCGCTGTGGATGGCCAAGCTCTGGCAGGAGGCCGGTCTGCCCGACGGCATCTTCAACGTCCTCAACGGCGACAAGATCGCCGTCGATGCTCTGCTCGGCCATGATCAGGTGAAGTCGATCTCCTTCGTCGGTTCCACCCCGATCGCCAAGTACGTCTACGAGACGGCGACCGCCAACGGCAAGCGGGCGCAGGCCCTCGGCGGAGCCAAGAACCACATGGTGGTGCTGCCCGACGCCGATCTTGATCTTGCTGCCGATCAGGCCGTGAACGCCGGCTACGGATCGGCGGGGGAGCGGTGCATGGCGATCTCGGCCGTGGTGGCGGTCGGCGGCATCGGCGACGAGCTGGTCGGCAAGATCAAGGAGCGGACCGAGAAGCTGCGTACCGGCGACGGGCGGCGCGGTGCCGACATGGGTCCGCTGGTCACCCAGCAGGCACGGGAACGGGTCACCGGCTACATCGCAGCCGGTGAGCAGGCCGGCGCGACGCTGGTGGTCGACGGGCGGGATGTCAGTCCGGACGCCGACGGATCCGGGTTCTTCGTCGGGCCGACCCTCTTCGATCATGTCAGCCCGGACATGTCGATCTACACCGACGAGATCTTCGGCCCGGTGCTCTCGGTAGTCCGGGTGGACTCCTACCAGGAGGCGGTCGAGTTGATCAACAAGAACCCGTACGGCAACGGCACGGCGATCTTCACCAACGACGGCGGCGCCGCCCGGCGCTTCCAGAACGAGATCGAGGTGGGCATGATCGGCATCAACGTGCCGATCCCGGTGCCGATGGCGTACTACTCCTTCGGCGGCTGGAAGTCGTCGCTGTTCGGCGACACCCACGCCCACGGTGTGGAGGGTGTGCACTTCTTCACCCGCGGCAAGGTGATCACTTCGCGGTGGCTCGACCCGTCCCACGGCGGGATCAATCTGGGCTTCCCGCAGAACGCCTGACGCTGGGATCGCCGACAATGCGGATCTTCCTCGCCGGCGGCACCGGCGTACTCGGTTCCCGGTTGATACCGCGGCTGGTCGCCGCCGGACATCACGTCGCGGCGACCACCAGGCGGCCGGAACGCCGCGACCTGCTGACCGGACTCGGCGCCGAGCCGGTTGTGGTCGACGTGTACGACGCCGACCGGTTGCGGGAAGCGGTCGCGTCCGCGGCGCCGGAGCTGATCCTGCACGAGTTGACCGACCTCGGCGACATGGACACCGACGCGAACGCCCGGCTGCGCCGCGAGGGCACGGCGCACCTGGTCGCAGCCGCCGAGTCCGCCGAGGTGCCACGCATCATCGTGCAGAGCATCGCCTGGGTCTTTCCCGACGGCTCCCGCCCGGCGACCGAGGACGAGCCGATCATCCCCGGCACCGCGGTCGACGAGATGGAGCAGACGGCCCGGCGCCTGCCGCACGCCACGATCCTGCGGTGCGGCCTGCTCTACGGTCCTGACACCTGGTACACGCCCGGCGGCCGGGTCGCCGAACGCGTTGTCGCGCAGCAAGTGCCGGCCACGCCCGCGATCACCAACTTCGTGCACATCGACGACGCTGTCGCGGCTACGGTCGCGGCTCTCGACTGGCCCGACGGCACCTATCACATCGTCGACGACGAACCCGCGGCCGGCACGGACTGGCTGCCGGCGTTCGCCGCCGCCATCGGCGCGTCCCCGCCGCCGCAGGCCCCGCTCGCCGCCGGGGCGTCGGCCGGCCGTCCGGTCTCGAACGCCAAGGCCCGTGCTGCCGGTTGGCAGCCGGTCCACCACAGCTGGCGCGACGGGTTCCGGACCCTGACCGGGACTAGCTGACCGGCGAGACGTTCTCAGCTGCCGCGATCGCGGCCAAGCGGTCCGCGGAACCGCCGACGACGATCACCGCCGACCCGCCGGTCACCACGGGCCGGACCATCGCCCGCCGGATGATCGTCAGCGGCGCGTCGTCGGACAGCGGTGTGATCAGCTCCCGGGCAGGTTCGCCCGCCATGTCAGCGACCACCTCGGCCTGGCTGAGCTGCCGGTCGCTGTCGGCCCAAGCGACGTCGGCCGGCGCCGGATGCGGCCCGGTGAAGATGTCGGGATGGGCACGGACCTCGACCCCGTAGTCGAGCACGCCGGCCGGCAGCGGTGCGTCGAACCCCAGACCGAACGGATGCAGCGAGCAGGCGATTGTTTCGACATCGCCCGGACGAGGGTCGTCGGGACCCACCACCTCCACGGCCGCATCGAGGTCGGGATCCAGGGTCACCGCGCACCGCGCGCGCCAGGCGGCGGCCACCCAGACCAGCGTCACCCAGTGCGCCGGGTGGGAACCGGCGAGCCGCAACCGGGCCCGATCACCCGGCTCGGTCATGATCTCGTCGGTCAACAGCCCGGCGGTCTTGTCCACCCAATTGCCGAAGGAGGTCCCGGAGAGCTCGATGCGTTCACCGCGGGCCTCGTCGTACCAGGTGATCAGTGGCGTGGCACCGGAACGCACGTTCCGGCGCTGCAATGCAGCAGTGAAGACTTCTGTCACCCGAGCGATGGTGGCAGATGCAACATTTCCGCCGAACCGGCGTCTGTGCCCGGCCGTCCATCTAGTCTGGCTGCCATGCGTTATGTGGTCATCGTCGCGGGCGGCTCCGGTACGCGGTTGTGGCCCCTGTCCCGGCAGGGCACTCCGAAGCAGCTGTTGAACCTGGTCGACGGCAAGACGCTGCTGCGGATCGCCTACGAACGGATCAGGGGTGTGGTGCCCGATGAGCGGGTGCTGGTCTGCACCGGCGCCGAGTTCGGCGACGCGGTCCACGCCGAACTGCCGGAGATCCCGCGGGAGAACATTCTCGGCGAACCGGTCGGCCGGGACACCTTGAACGCCGTGGCCTACCCGGCGGCCGTGCTGGCCCGCCGCGATCCCGATGCGGTGATGGCCTCGGTCACCTCCGACCAGATCATGAACCCGGTGACCACACTGCGCGCCGCGCTGCAGACGGCCTTCCGGGTGGCGGAGTCCCATGCCGATTCCTTGATCACCTTCGGGGTCGTCCCGACCTCGCCGCACACCGGCTTCGGCTACCTGGAACGCGGCCCGGAGATCGCGGGGCACACCGAGGTGTCGATGGTCGCCAGTTTCACCGAGAAGCCCGACCGGGAGACCGCCGAACGCTACCTGGCTTCGGGGCAGTACTGGTGGAACTCGGGGATGTTCGTCTGGCGGGTGGCGACGTTCCTTGATCAACTCAAGCGGCTGCGGCCCGACGCGTACGACATCCTGCAGACCATCGCCGAGCATCCCGGGCGCAGCGCGGAACTGTATCCGCAGCTGCCCAAGATCAGCGTCGACTATGCGGTGATGGAACCGGTGTCCCGCGGGCAGGGCACGGCGCAGGTGCTGGCCGTACGGCTGCCGATCACCTGGCACGACGTGGGCGGCTTCGAAGCGCTCAGCAGCCAGCTGCCCAAGGATCCGGCGGGGAACGCGACGACCGGCTCCAGCGTACTGGTCGACAGTTCGGACAACATCGTGATCAACGCGTGCGAGGACGGCCGGGTGGTCGCCGTGGTCGGACTGTCCGGGACGGTCATCGTGCAGACGCCGCAGGTCACCCTGGTCTGCCCGATGAGTGAGGCCGAACGGATCAAGGAGCTGGTCGCCGAGGTGACCGAACGGATGGGTACGTCCTACGCCTGACCGGCCGCCGGCCACAGCGGCTGCGCAGCGGTGATCAACTTACGGATCATGATCAACTCCGGTTCGCCGAGCTCGACGCCCTCGGTGATCGCGGCGTAGAGCTCGTCGCGGTCCCAGAGCCGGACGACGCTCTCGTAGCGGTCCGCCCGGCCCAACGCCGCCAGCAGCGCGCCGAGGACCGCCTCCCGAGTACCGCGGTGGAAGAGATCCTCCTCCCCGGTGCGTAACAGGTCGCGGGCCGTCGGACCGGGATCGACCACGTGCTCTCCGACACCACGGATGATCGCCACCGGGGTACCGGCCAGCTTGGTCTTGGCCAGATCGGCGGCGGCGGCCAGCTCGTCGGCGATGGCGATCGCGGTGACGTGGAGTTCGTTGCCGTACGCGTCCTGTCGTCCGGCGTAGCGGTCCAGCACCGCAACGCCGGCCGAGCCGATCGCGTGGTCGGTCTGGCCGATCCGCCACGCGCGGCCCGCGGTGTCGGACAGGATCACCCCGATCCGTACGCCGGTCCGGGTCGCCAGGCCGACGCGGATCCGTTCCGCGCTGCCGTCGGGGTCGGCCGGCAGCAGCAGGATCCGGCCCTGGTCCACGTTGGAGTTGTCCACACCGGCCCCCGCCTGGGTCAGCCCGTGGTGCGTCTCCACGATGCCCATCGACTGCCGCCGAGCCACGGTGCGTACGGTTTCGGCATCGATCACCGCCTGCCGGTCGGTTGCGTCGGCGAAGCGGCCCTCGGCCTTGCTGACGATCTTGGAGGTGACCACGACGACATCGCCGTCCTGCAGCCCGCCCTGCCGATCGACCGCCTCGCCGATCACGGCGACCAGGTCGGTGCCCGGTTCGATCTCGCCGATGCCGGCCAGTGTGAAGATCTCGATCATTGACTGATCACTGGGACCGGTCATTCGGTGGCGAGCTTGACGCCGTACTGGATGAACCGGCCGGTCGCCGCCGGGTCGCGCATGATCAGGTCGGTGCTCACCGCGGTCAGCCCCGACGTGTCCAGCCGCGGCAGGAGTGCGGCGTCGGTGTCGTCGACCACCCAGGCGTCCAGCACGCCGCCCTTGCTCCGGGCTCCGTAGTGCAGGCCGACCGAGGCCGCGTCGACCGCGACACCGATCGCGGGTAACAAGCGGTGAGCCATGCCGAGCACCGGTGCGCCACCGATGATCCCGGAGAACCCGATCACCGGCGCCCGGGTGCCGGTTATCGCGGCGCGGATTCCCGGCACGGCGAGCACCGGCCCGATCGACACCACCGGATTGCTGGGCGCCACCAGGACCAGGTCGGCACCGGTGATCGCGTCGGTGACGCCTGGTGCCGGGCGGGACTGCTCGATGCCGACCTGGAGCACTTGCCGGGCCTCCGGCTCGGCATGCAGCTTCACCCAGTACTCCTGGAAGTGCACCGCGCGCAGCCCGGACGGTGAGCCCGGGTCGTCGATGACGATGTGGGTCTCCACCCGGTCGTCCGACATCGGCAGCAGTTGCAGTTGATCGGAATCAGTCAGCCAGCGGGTGCACAGCGCCTGGGTCACCGCGGACAGCGGGTAGCCGGCGTCGAGCATCTGGGTGCGCACCAGATGGGTGGCCAGGTCGCGATCGCCAAGACCGAACCAGGTCGGTTCGACACCGTAGGCGGCCAGCTCGCCGGAGACCCGCCAGGTCTCGTCGGCGCGGCCCCAGCCCCGCTCGGGATCGATGGCTCCGCCGAGGGCGTACATCATGGTGTCCAGGTCGGGGGAGATGTGGAGCCCGTGCAGGATGATGTCGTCGGCCGTGTTGACGATCACCGTGATCCGGGCATCGGGATAGGCGTGGCGGACGCCTCGGACGAAACGTGAGCCACCGACGCCACCGGCCAGAACCGCGATCTGCACGCCCACAGTCTGACACCTGGTTTGAGTCGGGTCGGAATGGGTACTGCCAACGCCCTTTTCGGCTACTGAAGCGCGTAATCCCGAAAAGATCACGAACTGATGAATTCGGAAACCGGTATTCGAATTCTACAGGGAATTCCTGATCCTTCGATCCGATCTGCGCACGAGCGGCCCGGTTGCCGGTGGAACGCCTGCCCGGCCAGGGATCCGCGGGGCGGCCCGGAAGGCCTCCGGGCCGCTGTTCGAGCGGTTGGTACGCGACCCTTTTCTGTGATATCGGTGCAGCTCCTAGCATGCCCGCACTTGACTTATCGGTATTGACAGGCATGTAATTTCACTTATGTTGTTCGTCTCGCAACCGACCGCGAGTGATGGCGGGGCGGCCAGCAGGGTGATCGAGGGTCGAGGAGGCAGCATGTTGGAGGACTACGGGCTGGATCCAGCCGTCCTGGATCCGGGAGTCGGTGAGGACGACGGTGCCCTCGCCTGGCAGGAGCGTGCCCTGTGCGCGCAGACCGATCCGGAAGCGTTCTTCCCGGAGAAGGGCGGCTCGACGCGGGAGGCGAAGAAGGTCTGCCTCTCCTGCGACGTGCGGTCCGAATGCCTGGACTACGCGCTCGCCCATGACGAGCGGTTCGGAATCTGGGGCGGACTCAGCGAGCGGGAGCGCCGCAAGCTGAAGCGCCGGGCTGTGTAGCCCGCGCAACACACCGGGTCCGCGGCGCCCCTCGGCCGCGGATCGGAAGAACCCACGCCTTCGAACACCCGCCCCTCAACCGCGACGAATGGCTATGCGTTTGGTCCTCGCATACAGTAGTGGCCGCCCGTGTAACGGAATGAACACGGACTTCACAGCGGCGAGGGATTCTGCAGGCAGGCGATGGACGAGAGTGTGGCACCTGGGGTGCACCCCGACCCGTCTGCCGACCCCGATGATCCCTGGGCCTGGGCCTCGGTGCAGGACCAGCCAGAGATCGTCGACATCTCCCACTGCCGGGTCACCGCCGTCCTGGTCACCCAGAACGCCGCCCGCTGGTTGCCCGAGACGCTGACCGCCCTGGCCGGGTTGACCCGCCGCCCGGACCGGGTGATCGCGATCGACAACGACAGCACCGACGAGACGCTTGACCTGCTGGACGACGCCATCCAGCGCCGCGAGATCGACGCCGTCTACCTCGGCCGGCACGGCTACGGCTACGGCGACGCCGTCCGGTCGGCCCTCTCCCAGGATCTGACCCTGCACCCGGAGCTTGCCGTCGAAGCCGGTCCGGACGACTGGCTGTGGCTGCTGCACGACGACGCCGCGCCCGCGCCCGAGGCGCTGGCCCAGCTGCTCGGCCACGTCGTCATCGACCCGAGCATCGACATCACCGGACCCAAATTGCTGCGGCCCCGTCGCCGCCATCGGCCGTACCAGATCGCCGAGATCGGTGAGTCGATCTCCCAGTCCGGCCGACGGCACCTCGGGCTCGACCCGGGCGAGATCGACCAGGGCCAACGCGACCAGCCGGTCCGACGACTGGCGGTGTCCAGTTGCGCGATGCTGGTCCGCCGGTCGGTCTGGGAGGAACTCGGCGGCTTCGACCCGGCGATCCCCGGCTTCCGCGACGGGCTGGAATTCGGCTGGCGCGCCCAGCTCGCCGGCCACAAGGTGCTGACCACTCCGGCCGCGGCGGTGGTCCACCGCCAGGTCGGCCGGGCCGGTCTGCGGCCGAGCGGCTTCGGCGGTACGCGACCGGAGAAGACCGACCGGGAACTCGGCATGGCGTTGATCGCGGCGCACGCACCGGCCGGCCGGATGCCCTTCGTATGGCTGCGGCTGCTACTCGGCTCCCTGGTCCGCGCCATCGCGTTCCTGATCGGAAAGGTGCCCGGCCAGTCCGGCGACGAACTGGCGGCCGCCTGGTCCTTCATCCGGCACCCGCAGCGGATCCACCGGATGCGAGCCCGGATCCGCTCCGGCCGGGTCACCGACCGCGGCCGGTCCGTCGTGGCCAGGCTGCGGCCCGCACGCTTCTCGGGTATCAAGGCCGGAATCGATGTCATCACCACCGCCATCGGCAACCGGTACGTCGAGATCGCCGGGACCGAACCGGAGGCGGCGAGTCTTGACGAGCTGACCAGCGACGAACTGTCCAGCACCCCTGAGGAGAAGAAGACCAATCCGTGGTTCTCGCCGATCGTCATCACCCTGGGGCTCAGCATCGTCGCCTGTCTGGTGGCTGCCCGGCACGTGATCGGCCTCGGCTCGCTGGCCGGACCGCAACTGCTGCCGATCAACACCGACCTCGGACGGCTCTGGCACAACTTCCTGGACGCCGTGCCCGGATCGCCGCACACCACGACCGCACCGTGGACCGGACTGGTCGCCGCCGCGTCGACGATCTTCGCCGGTCAACCGGAATGGCTGGTCACCGCGTTGCTGGTGGGCACGGTCCCGATCGGCCTGCTGGCCATCTATCCGCTGCTCCGCCGGAGCATCGAGGACCGACGGATCCGGCTCTGGGTGGCGGTCAGCTATGCGTTACTGCCGGTGCTGCTCGGTGGTAGCAACCAGGGCCGCCTGGTGCTCACCGTCGCTGCGGTCATGCTGCCGCTGCTGGCCATCGCCGGCCGCGCCCTGGTACTCCGCCGGGTCGGTTATCCCGAGGCCTGGCGCGGCGGCTGGGGCGCCGGGCTTGCGCTCACCGTGCTCGGCGCGTTCGCCCCGTCGTTGATCGTGGTCGCCCTGATCGTCGCCGTGATCGCGGCCCTCACCGTCGCGCGGCAACTGCGCAAGATCGGCAGGCTGGCGATCGCAGTGGGTACGCCGCTGGTCATCCTCAGCCCCTGGTGGCCGACCGTCGTGTCGTCCTGGGGGCGGCTGCTCACCGGGCCGGACCCGGAACTGGAAGGTACCGCCGCTCCCGCTTCCGGACTGCTGTTCCTTGTCGGCCGGGACGGCGGGGCGGGACTGCCGCCGTTGTGGGTCGGCCTGATCATCTTCGGCTCGATCTGGGCGGTCGCCCTGGTCGGGCTGTTGCGCGGCCACCGCCGCCGGTCGGTGTTGGCCGGCTGGCTGATCGGGTTGATCTCGCTGGCGGTGGCGGTGGGGCTCTCCCGGTTGCTGGTCGAGGTCCCTCCGGCCGGTGCCGAGACCCGGCCGTACGTGGGCATCTATCTGCTGATCGCCTTCGGCGCGCTCGTTCTCGCCGGTGGCGTCGGGCTGGACGGTTTCACCAAGGAGCTGGGCGGACGAAGCTTCTCGGTCGCGCAGCCGCTCAGCGTGCTCGCCGGCGTGTTGGCCGCCCTGATCTGCCTGATGGGCGCCGGCTGGTGGGTGCTGGACGGCATGAGCGGCCCGATCCACCGCACCCGACTGACCGCGATCCCGCCGTACATCGTCGATGCCCAGACCGGCCCGGACGGGGTGCGGACGCTGGCCATCGACCTGCGCGGCGACCGGGCCGCCTATTCGGTGGTGGCCGACGATCAGACCCGGTTGGGCGACCCGGAACGCGGCTATTCGTTCGGCGGCTCGGCGGCTGCCCGGCAGCAGGTGTCCGCTGTGGTCAGCCGGCTCGTCTCGGGCTCCGGCGACACCGAACTCGCCCCCGATCTGGCCGACCTGGGGATCAACTACGTCTGGGTCAGTGGCGCCGACGACGATGTCCGGTCCCGGATCACCAACACACCCGGTCTGTCGCCGGCCAGCGGAAGTGCCTCCGGGGTGGTCTGGCAGCTGACCCAGCCGACGTCCCGGGTCCGGTTGGTGTCCGGACAGCAGATCGTCCGGCTGTCCGACGACCCCGACGGCGTACGGATCCCGGCGAGCAGCCTGCAACGCGTACTGCGGCTCGGGGTCCCGGCGGATCCCCGGTGGCGGGCCACGCTCGACGGCCACCCGCTGACGCCGCTGAATGACGGCAACTGGCAACAGAGCTTCACCGTCCCGGCCGCCGGAGGCGTGCTCCGCTATCACCTGGCCAGCCCGATCCCGTGGCTGCCGATCGGACAGGGCGCGGCGCTGTTGATCACCATGGTGCTCGCCGCACCCGGCGTCCGCCGGCCCGAGGTGCGCGATCCCGTGCAGGTCGCCCGTCGGGTTGCAACCGCCGGGCCGGGCGGCCGTCCCGGCGTCGACCTGGGTGGCCCGATCACCGATTTCACCGAGCTGACCACGACCGGCGGCTTCCTGACCGTCTCCGGTGGGGTGACGACGTCGACCGGCGGGTCGGACGGAGAGGGACTGTTGGGTACCACCACGCTTGACGCACTCCGCAGCGGAGAGAAGCCGATGGAAGCGACCGCTACCCCCAGCAGGGGTGACGGATGAGCTTCGGTTCGGTGATCCGCAAGGCGACCGGACCGGCCGCCGTCGTTGTGGCCGCCGCGGCCGCCGCGGCGGTCGGTGCCGCCGGCGTGTTGGTCCCGGTCCAACAGCCCGATCCGACCACCGCTGCCGCACCGCTGCAGGGTCGGACCAGCACGGTGTGTACCACCGGAACCCTGGACAGCAACAGCTCCGGCAGTTCGGGCAGCTCGGGCAGCTCAGGCGACTCGGACAGCTCCGAATCGCAGGTGTACGGCGCCACCGCCAAGGCCGAGGCCGGCGCGACCGGTTCGCTGACCGGCCGCTATCTGGGCGCCGGCGACTCCGGCTCCCCGGTGCTCTCGATCACCAACCAGGGCCAGGGCAAGATCATCAGTTCACCGGAGAATTCGGTGGTGCTGGTTGCCGACGGCGTGCTGGCCGGAGCCTCGGCCGGCATGGTCTACGGCAACGCCGACACCGGTGAGGACCGCGGACTGTCCCTCGGCCCGTGCAGCGCGCCGGTGGTCGAGCAGTGGTTCACCGGGTTGGGCGCCACCGACACCCTGCGCAGCCAGCTGGTGCTGACCAATCCCGATGACCGCCAGGCGTCGGTCGACCTGGAGTTCTTCGGTCCCAAGGGTCCGCTGTCGGTGCCCGGCGGGTCGGGCCTGATCATTCCGGCGGGGACCAGCCGGACCCTGTCCCTGGAGGACCTGCTGGGGAAGGTCGACGGCGACATCTCGGTCCGGGTGAAGGCCGGCGTAGGCCGTATCGCGGCGGTCGCCCGGGATCTGCAGGCCGATGACAAGAGCACCCCGACGGGCGTCGACTGGCATCCCGCGTCGGCGGCGCCGGCAACCACCCAGATCGTCCCCGCCATCCCCGGTGGATCGGGCAGCCGCAGCTTGGTGATCTTCAACCCCGGTCAGCGACGGGCCGACGCCAAGATCGAGATCCTCGGCCCGGACGGGCCGTTCGCGCCGGCCGACGCGGCGACGGTGACGGTCAACCCGGGATCCGCCGCCTCCGTCGACATCGCCTCCGGTCTGGCGAAGACGATCGGTACCGTCCGGGTGACCAGCGATCAGCCCGTGGTCTCGGCCGTCCGGTCCGACCGGCCGGCCGACAAGGGTGCCGGCGACATCGCGATCAACACCGCCCAGCAACCGATCAACGGCATCGCGCTCGCCCCGGCCGCCGTGGTCGACGGCTCGGAGACCGAGTTCGCCATCAGCAACGGCGGCACCAAGATCAGCGATGCCGATGTCACGCTCTACAACACCGAGGGCGTCAGCCTGTACCACGAACGCATCCCGGTACCGGCCGGCGGCTCGATCGAACGGCGGATCAGCCAGGCCGGTCCCGCGTTCCTCGTCGTCCGCACCCCGGACAACTCGGCCCTGTACGGCGGCATCACCCTCCGGCAGGATCCGCATGGCGTCTCCGAGCTTGCCGCCGCGGCCTTCGTCACCCCCGGACTTGCCGGGCGGGGACGTACTCCGGTGGACGATCCCCGCGTCGCGCAATGATCGATCAGCGGTAGCTGAGCCCGGACAGCTGCAGGGCCAGCCGGTGGCGTACCGGCGGGAGATGTCCCGCGAGCGCCAGACCGGCGTTGCGGATCCCGCGGCGACCGGAGTCGACGTTCGCCAATCGGGTGAGCCGATCGGCCAGCCCGACGACCTGTTCGGCCACCGGGCGCCGTTGTTGCTGATAGTCGTCCAGGCGCGAGACCGGCGCACCCGACAGGACGGCGCCGAGGTCCTCGGCGAGCAGGACGGCGTCGGTGATCCCGGCATTCATGCCCTGCCCGCCGGCCGGGCTGTGCACATGGGCGGCGTCTCCGGCCAGCAGGATGCGGCCGGACCGGTAGCGTTCGGCGATCCGATGCTCGATGCGGAACCGGGAGCCCCAGCGGATCTCCTCCACCCGGGCCGGGTGGCGCTTCGGGCCGCGGGAGTCCAGAAGCCGTTGGACGAAGGCGATGTCCGGGTCCTGCGGCGCCCGGTCGACCGTGGCGACGATCCGGAAGAGACCGTCCGGCAGGGGAGCAACCACCAACATGCCGGCGGGTGAGAAGTACAAGATCACTTCGCCGGTCGGGATGCCACCGGACAACCGGACATCGGCCAGCGTGAACGACTCGGGGTAGCTGCCGCCGACGAAGCCGATTCCGTTCTGCTCACGCACCGTGCTGTGCATCCCGTCGGCGCCGATCAGATACTGCGCATCGAGCCGGTTGCCGTCGTCGAGCACCGCGGTGACCGTGTCGGCGTCCTGTTCGGTGTGATCAACGCGGCGGGGCCGGAGCACCGTACCGCCGAGTTCGGTGAACCGGTCGAGCAGCACGCGTTCGGTGGTGGACTGGGGGACCATCAGGAGATAGGGAAAGGCGGTCGGCAGCCCGGTGAAGTCGATGCCGAGCAGCAACCGGTCGCGGTCGCGCAGGGTCAGGGTGTTGATCTTGAGGCCGAGATCGACCAGCTGTTCGGTGACCTGGAGGGTTTGCAGTCTCTCCAGGGTGTAGGCGTGGACGACCGCGGCACGCGACGTCGGGTCGTGGGAGATGCGGTCGTCGATCACGGTCACGGTACGGCCCTGTTGCAGCAGGCCGATCCCGCAGGAGAGTCCGGTGGGACCGGCGCCGACGATGACTGTTTCCGAGGTGGACATCGGAGCCTTCTTTCTGCCAACACTTGTTGGCCAACGCTTGTTGACTTCAACGGTAGAGCTGCTCGAGGTACGAAGTCAACAGTTGTTGGCCAACAAGTGTTGATATAGTCGCCGCATGCGACGATCGGCGGCCGACACCAAAGCGGCGATCCTGGCAGCGGCGCGCGAGCGTTTCGGCCGGGACGGTTATGAGCGGACGACGATCCGTGCCGTGGCGTCCGACGCCGGAATCGATCCGGCCATGGTGATGCGTTACTTCGGCACCAAGGCCGAGCTCTTCACCTCCGCATCCGCCTTCGACCTCCGGCTGCCCGAGACCGGCAGCATTCCGCGCAGCCGACTCGGCCGGTCGCTGGTCGAACACTTCATCGACCGGTGGGAATCCGACGAGGCGTTCCTGGTGCTGTTGCGGACCGCCGTCACCAATGAGGATGCCGCGGAGCGGATGCGCCGGATCTTCGCCGAGCAGCTGGTGCCGCTGGCACGCCGCCAGGGTTTCGACGATACCGAGGCGCGGATCCGGGTCGGCCTGGTCGCCAGCCAGATGTTGGGCATCGCGCTGTGCCGGTACGTCCTCCGGCTACCGCCGCTGGTACAGATGTCCGACCGGGAGCTGGCCGAACACGTCGGCCCGGTGCTGCAGCGCTACCTCAGTCCTCGTCGGCGTCCGGATCGATCTCACTGACATTCAGGCCGGTCAGCGCGGCGAGCTGTTCGACCAGGGTGCGGTGTACCAGGATCTGCAGCCCGTGCCGGGTCGCGGCCCGATGTTCCAGCGGCCGCCGGTAGAGCACAACCCGGCCCAACGCCGACGGCGTGGGCGCGACGGCGGCGGCCAGCGGAACCTGCTCACCCGACCACGGCGTCTTCAGGAACGGCACCTCCTCGATGCCGAACGCGATCCCGACCAGCGCCTCCGGACAGTGCCGCTGCACCCGGTCGATGGAGGACTGCAGTGCCTCCTCGAAGAAGGCCGCCCGCCCCGGCGGACCGACCGGCTGCAACGCCGTACCGGTCAGAGGATTCTTGGTGGCCAGCGGGCCGCGAAGGCCTCGCCCGTGCCGATCTCGCCGCCGGGTGGACATGAGCGGTGATTCTAGTGCTGGGTGTCTTTACCGGGTTGCGGGCAGGGCCGGCGGTAGCGTCGGAGGGTGACGTCGAGAAGTTGCTCCCGGAGCGGGTGTGATGAGCGGGCGGTCGCGACGTTGACCTACGTCTACCACGAGTCGACCGCAGTCATCGGACCGCTGGCGACCCGCGCCGAACCCCACGGCTACGACCTGTGCCGCCGACACTCGATGAACCTGTCCGCGCCGAAGGGCTGGGAGGTCATCCGGCTCGCCGAGGACTTCACCGACCCGGAACCGACCGACGACGACCTGCTGGCGCTCGCCGACGCGGTCCGCGAGGTGGGACTCAACTACGGCGTCGAGGAGGAGCAACAGCAGCAGGCCGTACGCTCGTCGATGGTCGAGGTGGCCAGACGGGGGCACTTGACGGTTCTGGCCGACCCCGACGCCTGATCGACCACTAAGCTCCGTCGTGGTGCGGGGAGTCCACGAAGGAGGAACCATGGCGGTCGAACTGGCGCCCGAACTGCTGGAGATCCTGGCCTGTCCCAATTGTCATGGCGGCCTCGCGGTCGACCATGATCGCGACGAGCTGGTCTGCACCGCACCCGACTGCGGTCTGGCCTACCCGGTCCGGGACGGCATCCCCGTGCTGCTGGTCGACGAGGCCCGCGCACCGCAGAGACCCGGCGACCGGCCCAGCGACCGACCCGCCGACCGACCGGAGGAATAGGCCGGCGATGCCGTTCTTCGACGATTCCCTGCTCGACGACCGGGACGCTCTGGCCGCTGCTGATCCGATGCTCCGCCGCCTCGCCCAGGCGGGTGCCCGGATCCGTACCGAGGCCGAACAGGCCACCGAGGCGCTCGCCGCGGTGACCGAACTGCCAAGGCCCCGAGCGGTGATCGCCGCCGGTGCCGAGGCCCGGCTGGTCCGGGCGCTGCTGGAGCCGACCTGCCCGGTCCCGTTCCTGGCCTGGCCGCGGCACGGGCTGCCCGGCTGGGTCGGCGCCCTCGACCTGGTCGTGGTGCTGGCCACCGACGGTGCCGACGCCGATCTGATCGCCACCACCCGCGAGGCGACCCGGCGGGGGAGTCAGTTGATCATCGCGTGTCCACAGCCCTCGGTGATCGCCGAGTACGTCTCGGGACGGGACACGATCATGCTGCCGACCCGCACCCAAGATGTGCTGGCCGCCGCAGTGGTGATGTTGGCGGCCCTGCATCGGATGCAGCTTGGGCCGGAGGTCGACCCGGAGTCGGTGGCCAATGCCTTCGACCGGGTGGCCGAGGACTGTTCACCTTTCGTCGACGTCTCGGAGAACCCGGCCAAGGACCTGGCGCTGGGCCTGGCCGAGGCCCAACCGCTGGTCTGGGGCGGGTCGGTGCTGGCCGGCCGGGCGAGCCGCCGGGTGGCCGAGGCGCTCCGAGCAGCCAGTGGTCGGGCGGCCCTGGCCGCCGACGCCGACGAACTGCTCGCCGTCCTGGAGGCGGTGGAACCGCGCGACCTGTTCGACGATCCGTTCGAGGACCCGCAGCCCGACGAACGCCGGCCCGCGTTGGTGATCTTGGACGACGGCACCGGTGATCAGTTGACGATGGCCGCACAGAACAAGTTGCGCGGCGTCGCCGAACGTGCCGACATCCGGGTCTGTCCGATCCACCACACCAGCGGCGGTGATCTTGACCGGTACGCCGGCCTGTTGCAGACAGGTTTGTACGGAGCCGTCTATCTCGCGGTCGGACTGCGCCGTACCTTCTGGCAGGATGGTCGGCCGTGACCGACTCGACGAGCACGACCGAAACCGCCGGCCACGGTGCCGCCGAGCACAACAGCAACAAGGCGATCATCGCCGCCCTTGCCGCCAACACCTTCATCGCGCTGCTCAAGTTCGGCGGCTGGGGGCTCACCGGTGTCTCCTCGATGCTGGCCGAGGCGATACACTCCGTCGCCGACACCGGAAATCAATTCCTGCTGTTGATCGGCGGGCGGCGCGCCCGGCGGGCGGCCACCGAGGAACATCCCTTCGGCTACGGGCGGGAGCGGTACGTCTTCGCCTTCATGGTGGCCATCGTGATGTTCAGCATCGGCGGCGTGTTCGCGCTGTACGAGGCCTGGCACAAGCTCCAGGAGGTGCTGTCCGGCGAACATCACGACATGGGCCGCTGGTGGTGGGTGCCGGTGGTCATCCTGATCGGTGCCATCTGCGCCGAGGGCCTGTCCTTCCGAACGGCGGTCCGGGAGTCCAACAAGGCCCGCGGGCGCCAGCACCTGTTCCGCTACATCCGGGCCGCCAAGGCGCCGGAGTTGCCGGTGGTGATCCTGGAGGACTTCGCGGCGCTGATCGGTCTGGTGTTCGCGCTGTTCGGGGTGTTGCTGACCAAGATCACCGGGAACGGGATCTTCGACGTCATCGGTACCGCGCTGATCGGGCTGCTGCTGGTCGCGGTCGCGGTGACGTTGGCCGCGGAGACCAAGAGCCTGTTGTTGGGCGAGGCGGCGGCCCCGGCGACGATCGCCGCGGTCGCCGCGGCGCTGACCGGCACCGACGGGGTCGAGCGGGTGATCCACATGAAGACCCTGCATCTTGGCCCGGAGGAGATCATGGTCGCGGCCAAGATCGCGGTCCGACCCACCGAATCGGCCGCTGAGGTTGCAGCGCTGATCGACCGGGCCGAGGTGGCGATCCGCGGAGCGGAGCCGATGGTCACCGCGCTGTACCTGGAACCCGACATCTATTCGGAGAGCTACCGGCCCGCGCCGCGGCCCGAGCGACCCGGTGCACCGGCCCATTGACCGACACCGAACGGCTAGGGTCGGGCGCATGAGCGCGACCAAGGTGCTGGTGCTGAACGGGCCGAATCTCGGCAGGCTGGGTAAACGCGAGCCCGAGACGTACGGCAGCACCACTTACGCCGATCTCGTCGACCGGTTGGTGAAGGCCGGCGCCGACCTCGGGTTGGACGTCGAGGTCCGGCAGACCGACGCCGAGGCGGAGATGATCGGCTGGCTGCATGAGGCGGCCGACAGGCAGCTGCCGGTGGTCCTCAATCCTGCGGGCTGGAGCCACTACTCGATCGCCGTCGCCGACGCTGTCGCCCAACGCACCGCCGATCTGATCGAGGTGCATATCTCCAACATCCACACCCGGGAGGAGTTCCGTCACCACTCGGTGATCTCCGCCTATGCCACCGGTGTCATCGCCGGCCTGGGACTCGAGGGCTACGAACTGGCCCTGCGCCGGATCGCCGCCCGGTAGCCACATCAGGGGTCCGTAGACTGGCGGCGTGGAACTGAGGCAGCTGGAGCACTTCATCGCGGTGGCCTCCGAGCAGCACTTCACCCGGGCGGCCGAGGCGATGCAGATCTCCCAGTCGGGACTGTCGGCATCGGTCCGTGCCCTGGAGCACGAGCTCGGCACGCCGTTGTTCACCCGCAGCACCCGCCGGGTGGTTCTCACCCAGGCCGGTCGGGCGCTGCTCGAAGAGGCCCGGCGGACCGTCGCCAGTGCGGCAGCCGCCCGGAACGCGGTGCAGGCCGTACGCGGTGTGCTGGGCGGGACGCTGAGCGTCGGCACCGAACAGTGTCTGGGCGTCGTCGACCTGGGCAGCGAGTTGGCCCGGTTCCGGTCCGAACATCCCGGAGTGGAGATCCGGCTCGGTTTCGACGGCTCGGCCGACCTCGTCGAGCGGGTGGCCAGCGGGCAGATGGACCTGGCGATGGTCGCCGAATCCGGCTCACTGCCGCCCGGCGTGCGCACCGAGCGGCTGTCGACCGAGTCGTTCGTGATCCTGTGCGACCCCGGACACCGCTTCGCCGACCTCAAATCGGTCACCCTGGACGAGATCGCCGAGGAGCCGCAGGTCGGCTTCCTGCCCGGCTGGGCGGCGCGGTCGATCGCGGAACGGGCCTTCACCGCTGCCGGGCTGCAGACCCGGGTCACCATGGAGGTCAACGACGTGCACACCCTGCTCGACCTGGTCGGGCACGGACTGGGCGTTGCGGTCGTACCCGAACACTTCAAGGAGAAGCGGCCAGAGACGTTGCGCGCGGTCCCGGTCAAGGAACGGGATCTGGACTGGAACGTCGCGATCGCGATGCCCGAACAGCCGGGTCCGGCCGGTCAGGCGTTGCTGCAGCAGATCCTCGGCTCGGTCTGAGGGGTCCTGGTCCGGGCGCGAAAAATCCCGGCCCCGGTCCCGCGACGCAGTTGTGAGCCCGGTATGCGTCTTGGGGCCGAGGCCGGGATGGCAGGACCGGATTGCTCCGGTTCATGATCATGCGACGACGGCGGTTAGGGAGGGCCGGGCGCCGCGATGATCACGTTGTGGGGTGGATTACCAGGCGTAATCCTCAGGGGCGGTCTTGTACCCGGGGAAGATCTCGTCCAACCGGTCCATGACGCCCTGCTCGAGCTTCAGCTCCACCGCATGGACAGCGCTGTCGAACTGGTCGGCGGTCCGCGGGCCGATGATCGGCGCGGTGATGCCCGGACGGTGCAGCAGCCAGGCCAGGCCCAGCTCGCCGGGCTCGACGCCCAGGTCGTCGGCCAGGTTCTCGTAGTCGGTCAGTTGGTTGCGATGGGTCTCCAACGCCTCCTTGGCGCGGCCCTCGTAGCGCCGCACGCCGTCCCGCTCTTTCTTGATCACGCCGCCCAGCAGTCCGCCGAGCAGCGGCGACCACGGGATGATGCCCAGACCGTAGTGCTGGGCGGCCGGAATGACCTCGCGCTCGATGTCGCGGGTGAGCAGGTTGTAGAAGGACTGCTCGCTGACCAGGCCGAGGAAGTTCCGTTGCGCGGCAGCGGCCTGGGCCTGGGCGATGTGCCAGCCGGAGAAGTTCGACGAGCCGACGTAGATGATCTTGCCCTGCTGGGTGGCCACCTCGCAGGCCTGCCAGATCTCCTCCCACGGGGTGTCGCGATCCACGTGGTGGAACTGGATCAGGTCGATGTGGTCGGTCTGCAGCCGCTTGAGGCTCTCGTCGATCGCCCGGCGGATGTTCAGCGCCGACAGCCGGCCCGCATTGGGCCAGCCGGACTCGGGCTGTCCCTCGAACGGCATGTCGCCGTAGAGCTTGGTGGCGATCACCGTACGCTCTCGGCGGCCGCCGCCCTGGGCGAACCAGTTGCCGATGATCTCCTCGGTCCGACCCGGGTAGATCTGCCGGCCGTAGCCGTTGGCGGTGTCGAAGAAGTTGATGCCAACATCGTGGGCGGCATCCATGATCTTGTGGGAGTCGGCCTCCTCGGTCTGCGGGCCGAAATTCATCGTGCCCAGACAGAGCCGGGAGACGGACAGGCCAGTGCGCCCCAAGTGCGTGTACTCCATGGCGATCAGCCTCACCGAGTGACGGCGATTAGTCAAACAGTGAAAAGTGTTGGGATTAAGAACCACCGGCGATGAGTTGGTTACGCGCTCTGCTCGGCAGGCGATCCGAATCGAATTCCCACCCGGCCGGGCTCTCACGTAGATTGACCGCATGGAGTATCGCGTCGCAGATCTGAGTCTCGCTGACTATGGCCGCAAGGAGATCAGGCTGGCCGAGCAGGAGATGCCCGGGCTGATGGCCATGCGTGCCGAGTACGGCGCGAGCAAGCCGCTGACCGGTGCGCGGATCGCCGGGTCGATCCACATGACGGTGCAGACCGCGGTACTGATCGAGACCCTGGTCGAGCTCGGGGCCGAGGTCCGCTGGGCCAGCTGCAACATCTTCTCAACCCAGGACGAGGCCGCCGCCGCGGTGGTGGTCGGCAAGGACGGCACCCCGGACGATCCGCGGGGCGTCCCGGTGTTCGCCTGGAAGGGCGAGACGCTGGAGGAGTACTGGGAGTGCACCAACGAGATCTTCAACTGGGGTGACCGGCTGCCCAACATGATCCTCGACGACGGCGGGGACGCGACCCTGCTGGTGCACAAGGGTGTCGAGTACGAGAAGGCCGGTGAGGTCCCCGAGGCCGGTGAGAACGATCCGGAGGAACTCCGGGTCATCCTGGCCCAGCTGAAAAGGTCGATCAGTTCCGGCAAGTCCAAGTGGGTCGAGATCGGCTCGGCGGTCAAGGGCGTCACCGAGGAGACCACAACCGGTGTTCACCGGCTGTACGAGATGGCCAGGGAAGGCTCCCTGCTGTTCCCGGCGATCAGCGTCAACGACTCGGTCACCAAGTCCAAGTTCGACAACAAGTACGGCTGCCGACACTCCCTGATCGACGGCATCAACCGGGCCACCGACGTCCTGATCGGCGGCAAGGTCGCAGTGGTCTGCGGCTACGGCGACGTCGGCAAGGGCTGCGCCGAATCGCTGCGCGGCCAGGGCGCCCGGGTGATCGTCACCGAGATCGATCCGATCTGCGCGCTGCAGGCGGCGATGGACGGCTACCAGGTCACCACGCTGGACGAGGTGCTGCCGTACGGCGACATCTTCGTCACCGCCACCGGCTGCCGGGACGTGATCACGGCCGAGCAGATGTCGAAGATGAAGCATCAGGCGATCGTCGGCAACATCGGCCACTTCGACAACGAGATCGACATGGCCGGGCTGGCCCGCATCCCCGGTGTGCAGAAGGTCGAGATCAAGCCGCAGGTGCACGAATGGACCTTCGAGGCCGGCACCGACAAGGCGCATTCGGTGATCATCCTCAGCGAGGGCCGGCTGCTCAACCTGGGCAACGCCACCGGACACCCGAGTTTCGTGATGAGCAACTCCTTCACCAACCAGGTGCTGGCCCAGATCGAACTCTTCACCAAGCCGGAGCAGTACCCGACCGACGTCTACACGCTGCCCAAGAAGCTGGACGAGCAGGTCGCCCGGCTGCACCTCGATGCGCTCGGCGTCAAGCTCACCGAGCTGACCCGGGTGCAGGCGGCCTACCTCGGCGTCGACGTCGAGGGTCCGTACAAGGCCGACCAGTACCGCTACTGAGACCGGGGCGCAGGTGATCGGCGACACGTCGCCGACGCGCAGGTACGTCGACGGCGGCGAACTGGAGGAGATCCTGCTGCCCGGCGGCGACGTCACCGAAGGCGTCGTCCGGGTCGGTGACACGGTTCGCCGTCCGGTCGGCCCGCATTCACCCCTGGTGCATGCGGTCCTTGATCATCTGGAATCGGTGGGTTTCACCGGGGCACCACGGTTCCTCGGCATCGACGACCGTGGCCGGGAGGTGCTGACCTTCGTCGACGGTGAGGTGGCCGGCCGACCGCACCCGGCCTGGACCGTCGACGAGGACCGGCTGCTGTCGCTGGCCCGCCTGCTCCGCGCGCTCGACGACGCCCTGATCGGCTTCGGACTGCCCGACATCGAGACCGACACCCATCCCGACCCGCCGGGCATCCCGCCGCCGCAGCAGCGCACGCTGACCTTCATCGGTCACCACGACATCACCCCGGAGAACGTCGTCTGGCGCAACGGTGAGGCGTACGCCCTGATCGACTTCGATCTGGCTCGTCCGTCGTCCCGGATGCTCGAGGTGCAGAACGCGCTGATGTACTGGGCGCCGCTCAGCGACCCGGCGGACCGTGATGCCGATCAGCTCCACCTCGACGTGCCCCGCCGCTGCCGACTGTTCGCCGACGCGTACGGGTTGGCACGGGAGGACCGGGCGATCCTCATCGACGACCTCACGTACGGCACCGAACGCTCCTGGTATCTGATGCGTGACCGCGCCCGGCGGCTCGGCGGCGGCTGGGCCCGGATGTGGGACGACGGCGTCGGCGATCAGATCCGGCGCCGCAGGGAGTGGCTGTTCGCCGAGGGTCCGGCGGTCACCGCCGCACTGCTTGCGGAGTAGGTGACCGGTGTTCGAACTGCCCGCCGAACTCGCCGACCAGATCACCAGACTGGCCGGTGTGGCCGAGCGCGGTGGGCCGGGCCGGCTCGGTGCAACCACCCGGCGGATGATCGATCGCTACCAGGCCGACATCCCTGCGGTGCCCGGCCGGCCGATCGTCTCCGATGATCAGGAGGCGCTGGCGTACGCGGTCTACCGGATGCCGGCCACCTACGCCGCGATCCGTACCGTCCTTGATCAACTTCCCGACGACGCGGTACGCCCGCACGCCCACCAGCTGGACATCGCCGGCGGCACCGGTTCGGCTGTCTGGGCGGTCGCCGACCGATGGCCGGGAATCGGCTCGCAGACGGTGCTGGAACAGTCGAGGGCGGCGATCGGCATCGGCCGCCGACTGGCGGCTGCCGGTGCCGGTCCGGTACGCCGGGCCGATTGGCAACAGCGGGTGATCAACTCCGACGTCGACCTCGGCACACCGGATGTGATCACCGTCGGCTATCTACTGAGCGAGATCGACCAACCGCTGCGCAACGCGTTGATCAGCGCCTGCCTGGCCGCCGCGCGCGACCTGGTGATCATCGTGGAACCGGGAACCACGAACGGCTACCGGCGGATCCTGACGGCCCGAGACCAGGTGATCGACGCCGGCTGGCAGATCCTGGCGCCCTGCCCGCATCGGCTGGCCTGCCCGCTGGCCGACCAGCAACGGGACTGGTGCCACTTCTCGGCCAGGCTGAATCGCAGCGCCGTCCACCGCCGCGCCAAGGGCGCCGAACTCGGCTACGAGGACGAGAAGTTCAGCTACCTGGTGGCCGCCCCGCGGGCCGGGCAGCCGACGGCCGCCCGGGTGCTGCGCCATCCGACCTTCCGCAAGGGTCTTGTCGAACTGACCGTCTGTCAGAGTTCCGGCCGGGCCGAACGGGTGGCCGTCGCCAAACGAGACCAAGATCATTACCGGGCCGCCCGCAAGATCGAATGGGGCGACCGGTGGCCGTGATCGGCGGCCGTGGGATAGTGATCGGGTGCTGACCTCCAACGGGTACGTGCTGAGCGCGACGCCGAACCGACTCGGCACGCTGGAACCTGTTCCCGACACCGAACGCAACCGCCGGGAGGCGCTGTGGGAACGATTGGACCGGGACGGCTACCTGTTCCTCCGCGGTTTCCTCGACCCGGACATCGTCAATGCGTTCCGGCAGTTCTACTTCGGCCGACTGACCGAGGCCGGGCTGCGGGAGGACGGCGGCGGAGAGGTTGATCAAGCCGCACTCCGACACATCCTCTTCCGGGAGATCGTTCCCGGGCTGGAGTACGACGCCTTCTGCCGCCAACCGGCGATCGTGAGCTTCTTCAGCTGGCTGCTCGGCGACACCGTCCACCTGCATCGGCGCAAGATCATCCGGCACACCCGCCCGGGTGACTCCGGGATCGGTCAGGCGACCCAGGCGCACTACGACCTGCTCTATCTCCGGGAGGGCACAACCGACGTGCTCACCCTGTGGGTACCGCTGGGCGATTGCCCGGTTCCCCGCGGCGGCCTGATCTATCTCGAGGGCAGTCACCACTGGGTGATCGCCGAGGAACAGACCCGCCGGCGGAAGCGTCCGGCCGCCTCGATCACCGCCGACCTGCCCGGCCTGGCCGACGAACGCGACGCCCGCTGGCTGATCACCGACTACGCGGCCGGCGACGTCATGGTGCACACCGCGCACACCGTGCATGCCGCCCTGGACAACGTCGATCCGCACCAGCTGATGCGGCTGTCCACCGACATCCGCTACCAGCGGGTCAGCGACGCGATCGACGCCCGCTGGCAGAACCACTGGCACGACCGCGACGGCCTCTAACCGCCGAGGGGTCGGATAATCCCTCATCTGCGCGGCGTGTCGTCACCGGCGGCCGCGCGGAACCACGAAATCGACGAGCTGCGCCGACTGGTCGCGGAGATCGGCCCACGGTCCGTGACAGCCCAACACCGCCAAGCCGCTGGTGCGGTACTTGATGTCCAGCTGCTTCCAGAGCTCCGCGTTGTCGATCCGGGGCGCCAGTCGTTCGACCAGATCGGGGACCGCCGGAGCGTGTCCGATCACCAGCAGGGTCGCGACCTCCGGGGGCGTCCGTCGCAGCGCGGTGACCAGTTCGTCGGTCTCCGCCTCGTAGAGCAGGTCGTCGTAGACCACGCGACCTGCCCTGGCACCGGCGGTGACCGCACGTTCCCAGGTCTGGCGGGCCCGCAGCGCGGTCGAGCACCACACCAGGTCGGGCACCAGTCCGCGTCCGACCAGCAGTTCGCCGACCGCCTTTCCATCACGACTGCCACGACCCGACAGCGGCCTATCGTGGTCGGGAACCTCGAGACCCCAGGCCGATTTGGCGTGGCGCAGAAGCAGAATCGTCCGGTCCGTGCTCATGGCGTCACCGTACGTACGCCGGGTAGGTCCAGGTGGCCGGAAGGTTACGAGGAGGCACCCTTCGGCGTACGGCCGACGGCGCCGAACGCCAACAGCACCGCCAGGACTGCCGCGGCCGCCGCAACCAGCCAGGGCAGGGTCGGCCTTGCCGCACTCAGCAGCCCGAACACCGACGGGCTGAGCACGGTGGCGATGGCGAAGGAATACTGGAACCAGGCCAGGTAGGTCTCCCGTCCGGCGGCCGGAGCCTGGGTCGCCGACAACGCCATGGAAGCTGGAGCGTGCAGCAGTTCGGCGACGGCGTACAGCAGTGTGGCCAGCACCAGGCCGCCGATCAACACCGCCCCCGAGGTCAGAGTGAGACCCGCCATCAGCAGACCCCAGACCACCCACAGCGTTCCGGCGATGCCGAGGACGGTCACCCGACTCAGCCGTTCGGTACGGCGCACGCCGACCCCCTGACCGGTTGCCCCCAGTACGGTCACCAGCGCCAACAGCGGGCCGATCAACCAGGCCGGAACGTGCAGGAAGTCCAATGCGTACAGCGGCAGGCCGACGCCGAGCAGGACGCTGCAGAACGCGTACAGGGTGTTCGCCAGGATCAGCAGCAGGTAACGGCCGTCCGGTATCGACCGCCGCCGGTGATCATCGGCTCGACCGACCGCCGGACGTACCCGGTCGCGGGCGAAGAGCGCCGCGCTGCCCAGGAAACTCAGCGCGTTGACCGACAGGGCGATCACGAACGGCGTGCTGCCCGGAAGCAGCAACAGAGCGCCGGTGAGCAGCCCGCCGACCGCGAAGCCGGCGTTCTGGATCATCCCGGATGCGGCGAACCAGCGATCATGATCGCGTTCGTCGTCCGCAGACTCCGCGGCGTCGGCGACCAGCGCGAAGACCGAGGACCAGAACGCACGCTGGCCGACCGCGGCGAGCATCGCTGCACACCCCAGCACCGGCACGTGATGGCTGACCAACAGGACGACCATGGCTACGGCCTGCACCAGCTGGGCACCGATCACGATCTTCCGGGCGCCCAGACGATGGGTGATCCGGCCGATGATCGCCGGCACCACAAGGGAGACTGCGGCGCTGACCGACAGCAGCACACCTGCCGGGCCGAGCCTCAGCCCGGCGACCCGGGTGAGATAGAGCAGCAGCATGGGGCCGGCGACGCCGCTGCCGACGGCATCGACGCAGAGCGCGACGACCAGCGCGGTGTGCGGACGCAGTTCGGGCAGTCCGAGACGATCGGAGACCTTGGCGAGAACACTGGATGCGGGCACGACGGACACACCTACTCCTTGTCAGGATGGTGCCCACTCGCCACTTGTTGTGTGGTGCCGCATCGTCGGGATGCGGAGCGTTGACGAGACCACTCCACCGGATCCGGAGCACGGATCCGCCTACAGTTGGGGCTGCTTGGACCAGAAATTACCGCAATCCCCGGTGCCACTCAACCGGTTTGCGCCGGGCGTCGACCCGATGCGTAGACTCCCCGGGTGGCTGAGGACGAGCTGACGGCGCACCGGGTGCTGCAGCGGGTCTTCGGTTACGACAGCTTCCGCGGCAACCAGGCCGAGATCGTCGATCAGCTGGTCGGTGGGGGCGATGCCCTGGTGCTGATGCCGACCGGCGGCGGCAAATCGCTGTGCTACCAGATCCCGGCGCTGGTCCGGGCCGGAACCGGCATCGTGATCTCCCCGCTGATCGCCTTGATGCAGGACCAGGTGGACGCCCTGCTGGCACTGGGCGTACGGGCCGGTTTCCTCAACTCCAGCCAGGATTTCGGCTCCCGGCAGCGGACCGAACGCGCCCTGCTGGCCGGTGAGCTCGATCTGCTCTATCTCGCGCCGGAACGGCTCCGCCTGCCGGCCACCCTGGAACTCCTGGACCAGGTGCACCAGCAGAGCCGGATCGCACTGTTCGCCATCGATGAGGCGCACTGCGTCGCGCAATGGGGACACGACTTCCGCCCCGACTATCTCGAACTGTCCGCCCTGCACCGACGATGGCCCGACGTCCCGCGGATCGCGCTCACCGCGACCGCGACACCGGCCACCCGGGCGGAGATCATCGAACGGCTCGATCTCGGCCGTGCGCGGCAGTTCGTCGCCAGTTTCGACAGACCCAACATCAACTACCGCATCGTCGGAAAGAACAATCCGCGCCGACAGCTTCTCGAGTTGATCACCACCGAACACGCCGGGGACTCCGGCATCGTCTACTGCCTGTCGCGGGCGGGAGTGGAGGACACGGCGGAGTTCCTGTCCCAGCAGGGAATCCCGGCGCTGCCGTATCATGCCGGGCTCGATGCCGGGATGCGCCGTGATCATCAGGCACGGTTTCTCCGCGAAGACGGGTTGGTCATGGTCGCCACCATCGCCTTCGGCATGGGTATCGACAAACCGGACGTACGTTTCGTGGCCCACCTCGACCTTCCGAAGTCGGTCGAGGGCTACTACCAGGAGACCGGCCGGGCCGGCCGGGACGGCCTGCCGGCGACCGCCTGGCTGGCCTACGGGCTGCAGGACGTGGTCCAACAGCGTCGACTGATCAACAACGGCGACGGTGACGCCGGCTACAAGCGGCAACAGTCGGCGCACCTGGACGCGATGCTGGCACTGTGTGAGACGGTACGGTGCCGCCGGCAACAGCTGTTGGCCTATTTCGGCCAGGACTCCGGCGACTGCGGCAACTGCGACACCTGCCTCCAACCGGCCGAGTCCTGGGACGGCACCATCGCCGCGCAGAAGGTGCTGTCCACCGTGTACCGGTTGCACACCGAGCGGCGCCAGCATTTCGGCGCCGGGCACATCGTCGACATCGTGACCGGCCGGCTGACTCCGCGGGTGGAGCAGTTCCGGCACCAGGAGCTGTCGGTCTTCGGCGTTGGCGCGGATCTGGACGCCGTCGGCTGGCGGGCGGTGATCCGGCAGTTGCTGGCCCAGGGCTACCTCGCGGTGGAATCCGACCACGGAACCCTGGGGCTGACGGCCCGCAGCCGGGAGGTGCTCTTCGCCAACACCCCGGTGCTGCTGCGCCGCGATCCGGAGCGCAAGCGGCCGTCGCGGACCAGGTCGGCGAAGAAGGCGGTCGAGCTGCCCGAGCAGGCCGCGCCGCTGTTCGAACGGCTACGGAGTTGGCGAGCCGCCACCGCCAGGGAGCAGGGCATTCCCGCCTACGTCATCTTCCACGACGCCACGCTGCGGGAGATCGCCACCCGGCGACCGGAGGACCTGTCCGGGCTGGCCGGTATCAGCGGGGTCGGCGAGGCCAAGCTGGCACGCTACGGCGAGCAGATCCTCGCCGCGCTGCAGCAGGACGGTTGAGCGTCGGGTTCAGTCGTCGTCGCCGCCGCCCGGCAGACCGTCCCAGATCTCCTTGCAGTCGGGACAGATCGGAAACCGCTCCGGATCGCGGCTGGGCACCCAGACCTTGCCGCACAGCGCGACAACCGGGGTCCCCATCACCATCGCCTCGGTCAACTTGTCCTTGGGCACGAAATGACTGAACCGTTCGGCATCGCCCTCGTCGTACCGGTACTCGGTCTCGGTGCGCTCGTCGACGATCGTCTCGGCGCCCGGGCTCAACTGCTGGCTCATGCGGCCCATCCTATGTCGGGCCCGGCCGGGGACGACCGGGGAACAATACGATTGACCTCAACCTGGGATGAAGTGGTGGACTTGTCCCGTGACGAGCCCAGCAACCGATCCAGCGACAGTCGACAGCACCGAACAGCCCGCCGTGAGCAGGAAGGCGCTGACCATCGGGCTGTGCGCCGTCATCGTCGGGATCGCGTTCGAAGCGGCCGCCGTCGCCACTGCCATGCCGGTGGCCGCCCGCCAGCTGCATGGTCTGGGCGCCTACGCCTGGGCCTACTCGCTGTTCACCATCGGCATGCTGTTCTCCACCGTCGTCGGCGGTCGGCTCAGCGACCGGATCGGGCCGGCCAAACCGCTGCTGCTCGGCATGATCATCTTCGCCGCCGGCCTGGTGATCGGTGGCACTTCGGTCAGCTGGCTGATGTTGATCTTCGGCCGGCTCGTCCAGGGGCTGGGCGGCGGCATGCTGAACACCGCCTCCTACGTCTGCATCGCGCAGGTCTTCTCGCCGGCGCACCGTCCGCGGATGTTCACCTACATCTCGATGGCCTGGGTGCTGCCGGGTATCGCCGGGCCGGCGGCCGCGGCCTGGATCACTCGCACGCTCAGCTGGCACTGGGCGTTCTTCGCCGTACTGCCGGTGCTCGGTTTCGGCGCCCTGATGCTGGCCCCCACCCTGCGGATGCTGTTGCGCCGCGGCCTACCCGCGGTGATCGATGACTCCGAATCGCCGAGCAGTCCGGCGCCGATCTGGGCAGCCACGATCGCCGCGCTGTCCGCGGTCGCCATCCAGTACGCCGGCCAACGGCTGGACGTGTTCGCGATCATCCCGGCGGTGGCCGGCATCGTCGGTCTGGCAGTCAGCCTGCCCCGGCTGATGCCGCCCCGGTTCATGCGGTTGGCCCGCGGACTTCCGGCCGTGGTGCTCACCCGGATGCTGCTGCCCGGCGCGTTCTTCGGCGCCGAGGCGTTCATCCCGCTGATGTTGGTCGAACAGCGCCATCTGGCGCTCACCCTGGCCGGCGGCGTACTGACCGTCGGGTCCATCGGCTGGTTCGGCGGCGCCTGGGTGCAGTCCCAGCGCTGGATGACCCTGCGCCGGGACCGGATGGTCATGTTGGGCACCGGCTGCGTGGCCGCCGGTGTGGGGCTGATCACGGTGGCCGCACTGCTGCCCGGCTCCTGGCTCGGTCTGGTGGCAGTCGCCTGGATCATCGCGGCATTCGGGATGGGAGTCGCCACCGCGAGTTCCACGGTGGCCACGATGTCGTTCTCCTCCGACGCCGAACAGGGCCGCAACGCGTCCTCACTGAATCTCGGCGATGCCCTCGGATCCGGGCTGTTCGTGGGCATCTCCGGTTCGGTGTTCAGCGCGCTGCGGGGCGGTGGCGACCTGGCCACCACCTTCGGATTCGCCTTCCTGGTGATGGCCGTCGTCGGGTTGCTCAGCTTCGTGGCCTCGAGCCGGATCGGTCGGGTGCCCGGGCACTGAGCCGCGGTGAGTCGGGTTCGGCTGGGCGGCCGGCCTCGTCTACAGTTCTGACGCGTGACTGCCCAGCCCGAACCGCGTGACCTTGCGACCGGGCCGGACCACCCGCTGATGCGTCCAGCATCCGGCCTGCCCCCGGCATTCCCGAACCGGGCGGCCTGGGGGACCACCAAACAGCTGCGCGCCTGGCAGGCCGCCGCGCTGGAGAAGTACTTCGCCGACAACCCCAAGGACTTCCTCGCGGTCGCCACGCCGGGCGCCGGGAAGACCTCCTTCGCGCTCACCCTGGCGGCGAACCTGTTCGCTCGACGGACGATCGACAGGGTGGTCGTGGTTGCACCCACCGAACACCTGAAGACCCAATGGGCCGAAGCAGCGGACAAGATCAACATCCCGATTGACCCGAACTTCGGCAGCAGACAGGGCCGAACCAGCAAGGACTACAAGGGCATCGCACTGACCTATGCCGGGGTCGCGGCCAATCCGCTCGCCCTGCGCATCCGGGTGGAGGGCTTCAAGACCCTGGTGATCCTCGACGAGGTGCACCATGCCGGCGACTCGATGGGTTGGGGCGACGCCGTCAGGGAGGCGTTCGAGCCGGCGACCCGACGGCTGGCGCTGACCGGTACGCCGTTCCGTTCCGATGCCAACCCGATCCCGTTCGTACGCTACGAGCCCGACGGCGCCGGTGCCTTGCGGTCGGTCGCCGACTACTCCTACGGGTACGGCCCGGCGCTGCAGGACGGCATCGTCCGGCCGGTGCTGTTCATGGCCTATTCCGGCGACATGCACTGGCGGACCAAGGCCGGCGACGAGATCGCCGCCCGGCTCGGCGAGCCGCTGACCAGGGATCTGACCAACCAGGCGCTGCGCACCGCACTCGACCCGTCCGGTTCGTGGATTCCGGCGGTGCTCACCGCGGCCGACCAGCGGCTGACCGAGGTCCGGCAGCATGTCGTGGACGCGGGCGGGTTGGTGATCGCCACCGACCAGACCCACGCCCGGGCGTACGCCGACATCCTGAAGTCGATCACCGGGCGGAAGCCGGTGCTGGTGCTCAGCGACGAGGCGCAGGCGGGCCGCAAGATCAGTAAGTTCGCCGCCGGTGACGATCGGTGGATGGTCGCCGTCCGGATGGTCTCCGAAGGTGTCGACGTGCCCCGCCTGGCGGTCGGTGTGTACGCGACCATGACTGCCACGCCGTTGTTCTTCGCCCAGGCGGTGGGCCGGTTCGTCCGGGCACGGGCCAAGGGGGAGACCGCGTCGGTGTTCCTGCCCAGTGCGCCCCATCTGCTGCGATACGCCGCGGAGATGGAGGTCGAACGTGATCATGCGTTGAAGCCGCGGTCGGAGGACGAGTCGCAGCTGCTGGTCGAGGCGGAGCGGACGGAAAGCGAGCCCGACGCCGATCTGGACGGCGAACACTCCTTCGCCGCCCTGGCCAGTGACGCCGATTTCGACCGGGTGGTCTTCGACGGCGGCGAATTCGGGATGGCGGCCTACCGGGGCAGCGACGACGAACTGGACTACCTCGGTATCCCCGGCTTGTTGGAGCCCGATCAGGTCAAGGACCTGCTGCGGCAGCACCAGGCCAGGCAGGTTGAGCGGGGCGGTGCCGAGCCGCCGGAGTCGTACAGCACCCACCGCCGGTTGCGTGAGCTGCGCAAGGAGTTGAACGGTCTGGTCGCCGCCTGGCACCGCCGCACCGGCAAACCGCACGGGGTCATCCATGCCGCGTTGGTGGCCGAATGCGGCGGACCGCCGAGCGCGGTGGCCGGCGAGGACGAACTGCAGCAGCGCATCGACGCCATCCGCCGGTGGGCGGTGTCAGGAGCCTGACGTCCGGGACGCGGTGTGTCGGAGGAAACCGCGCCAGTGATCATCGCCGTCGTCGATCGTGCCGCCGATGCCCGCTGCATCCAGGACGACGCCGGTCGCCCTTGCGGTGTCCCGGTTCCACTTGCCGGTGATCGCGACCGGGTGTCGCCAGACATAGCGGAGCATCGCCTGGGCCGCCTGCACCTGGCTGGGCGAGTCCGGGTCGAAGCTGGACAGCCGATCACCGGACCGGCCGTTGTCGATGTGGATGTGGTTGTGATGATCGGCGTTGTAGAGATAGGTCAACACGTACGCGAAGTGCAGGTGCAGGCTCGCCGCCAACCTCCAGTAGCGGGTGCGGAAGTAGTGCAGCCGGGACCCGGTGTAGGCCCTCCAGATGTCGTACCGGCAGGACACCTGGACCGCGTCGCCGCGGACCAGCCGGGACAGATCGAAGGCTCTGCCGGCGTCGTGCCAGGAGTTGCACCGCGGATGCCCGTCCAGCCATGAACCGTACGTCCACACCTGGTCGGGTCGGCTGGCGCCGGAGAGCTTGAGATGATCATCCAGCCAGTCGCCGAGCTGGCCGTAGAACCCCTTGTCGAACCAGAAACCGGTCGGCGTCTGGTTGATGTCGTAGACCAGCCGTGCGTCGCGCAGCGAGCCGTGCCGGACCAGTGAGCTGCGGGACGTGCAGGACGGCGCCGGCCTCGGTTGCCGGTTGTCGGTACAGCCGGCGACTGCGGCTGCCACCCCACCCAGACCGAGCGTCAGCACGGCGCGTCGTTCCAACCTCACGTGACCAAACCTTGTCAGATGAACCCACGTCTCCGGTCCGCGTGGGTGTCGGGCCGATCGCGGGCCGACCCGAGACCCACCCCAGACCCACCCGGTCAGGTGCCTGACAGGTCCGGCTTGTTAACCTCCGGACCATGGTTGAGCGATCGAACACGCAGGCGGGGAACGACGGACAGGATCGGATCGCCTACCAGACCCGGCGGGTGCAACAACTGCTCCGCCGCACCGGCGATGCCGCGCTCCAGGCCAGTGGACTGACCCTGGCCCAGTACACCGTGATGCGGGTCATCGCAGAACTTCCCGACGCCTCGTCCGCCGAAATCGCCCGCCAGTGCAACGTGAGCCGGCAATCCCTGCAGGATCTCATCCGGATCCTGCGCGACCACGGTTTCGTCCGGGTCGCCGAACAGCCGGTGAGCGGCCGCTCCCTGCCGATCCGGATCACCCCGGAGGGTCGCAAGGTGTTGCGCAAGGCCGACCGGGCGATCGGCCGGATCGAGGACCGGATGATCGCCGGCATCCCCGCCCGGGACGTCGACAAGACGATCGCACTGCTCGGCCGGTGCGCGCAGAACCTCGAAGCGCTTTGACCGACGGGCTCTGACCGACGGCTCGATCCCACCGCAGGGTGTCGCCGTTGCTCGTTCGTGGCTGCAGAGACGGAAGTTAGTCTTGGTGTCGTGAGTGACATTCCGATCGGATCCCCGCCCGCACCACCGGGTCGGCACGCGGCGCCCCAGGGCTGGTATCCGGATCCGGTCGACCACAGCCGGGAACGCTACTGGGACGGTTGGTCCTGGTCCAGGAACACTCGCGCGGCCAGTCAGTCCGGTGGCCAGTCCGGTGGCCAGTCCGGTGGCCAGTCCGGTGGCCAGCCCGGTCCGTACCAGCGGCCGATCCAGCACCAAGCGGGGCAGTTTCCGTTCCAGGATCCGTACCGGCAGCCCTACCAGAATCCGTCCCAGCAGCCGTACCAGCAGCAGCCCTATCAGCAGCAGCCCTATCAGCAGCAGCCGTATCAACAGCCGTACCAGCCGCAGGCTTCGGGCAGACCCGTCGCACTGACGGCCGACGGCGTTCCGGTGGCCGGCTGGTGGTGGCGCTTCCTGGCCGGGGTCCTCGACCTGATGATCGTGTCGATCGTCGCCGACATCTTCAGCATCCCGATCTTCATCAAGATGATCCCGGTGGTCAAGGAGTACTTCCGGGAGGTCATCTCAGCTGGGCAGAACGGCGGCGTGCCGCCGACGCTCAGCCCGACGGATCTGCTCGGCAGCAGCGACCAGATGGTGATCACGCTGATCTCCCTGGTGGTCGGCATGCTGTATTTCAGCCTGTTCTGGCGGTTCAAGGCAGCGACGCCGGCGCAACTGCTGTGTGGCCTGCGCGTCGTCCCTGCTGATCACGGGCACAACACCGAGTTGTTGCCGTGGCCGATGGTGGTCGTCCGGGCGCTCACCTGGTGGGTGCCGATCGCCGTCAGCAGCGTGTTGTTGATCTTCACCGTGGTGAACGTGCTGTTCCCGCTGGGCAACGTCAAACGGCAGGCGATCCACGATCTCGCAGCCAAGACCCAGATCGTCAGGATCAGGTAGCCGGCCGGTCGATCAGTCCGGCCTGGGTCAGGTCCGCGATCATCGCCGGCAGACCACGGACGCGGACGGCGCGGAGCCGGCGCCGTACCCGCCCCGCCCGGTCCTCGTCCCAGTGGAGAACATCCTCTGCCGGTTGATCATGGTCCGCGGCTGCCAGGATCTCGGCCACGGCATCGATGTCCGGGTCGTCGATCAACCGGTCGACCGCGACCAGCAGCGCGAGCAGCCGTCCGGTGGTGTCGACGTCGTCGACGACGAAGGGCAGGTCCGCCTCGATGAAGGCGCTGAGTCTGGTGGCCGACCGCTCCGGGCTGTCCCAGCCGACCACGGCGGTCAACCCCTCGGCCTCCGCAGCGGCCACCGCCTCCGCCCAGCCGAACCCGTCAGGGATTTCGACCAGGACCGCAACGTCCGGGTCGAGTTCGCGGGCAGCGGCGGAGATCCGCGCGATGTTGCCCCCCAGGTCACCCGGGTCCCGGACGGCCGTCTGGACCCCGGCCAGTTCGAGCGTGGCCAGCGACCTGCCGGCCAGTGCGGTGATGCCGCCGGCCCCGGTTCCGTTGATCACCGTCACCGCCACCGGCGCGGCCGCCTGGCGGTCGAGCGCAGCGAGCCGACGGTCGTCGAGCACCACCGTGTGCAGCAGCTCCGCCGGGTCGGTGGTCACCCCCGCCGGAGAATCGGCCGGCTGGTCGAACAATCGGTGAAAGAGCTTCATCGGCTGTCAGCGTAGTCGGCTAGCGTTGCGTCATGCGGGACTGGACCGAGGCGGACGCCGAGCGGGAGTTGGCGAAGGTGCGGCGGGCCTGCCTCCGGCTGCCCGAGACGACCGAGCGTCCCAGCCACGGCAGCCCGGCCTTCTACGTGCGGGACAAGAAGGCGTTCGCCTACTTCTGGGACGATCACCACTCCGACGGCCGGTTGTGCATCTGGTGTGCCGCACCCGACGGGGTCCAGCAGCAGATGATTGAGACCGAACCCGAGCGGTTCTTCCGGCCGCCGTACGTCGGGCATCGCGGCTGGCTCGGCGTTCAGCTGCGTGCGGTCGACCAGGACGAGCTGGCCGCGATCGCCCTCGACGCCTACCGCTGTGTCGCGCCCAAGACGCTGCTCAGCCAGCTGGAGGGGGCAGAAGGGATCCGCTGACCTTGACCCCGGCGCCGGCCCAGTCGTCATAGGTCTGCTGGATGCGGTCCGGTGCCACGGCAGCGGTGAGGTCGAGGCGGACGGTCGTGTCGAACCCGGCGGCTGCCGCGTCCAGGGCGGTGGCCCGGACGCAGTAGTCGGTGGCGATGCCGACCACGTCGACCTGGTCGACACCGGCGGCCGTCAGGAAGTCCGGCAGGCCGACGCCTTCGGCGTTCTTGCCCTCGAAGCCGGAGTAGGCGGCCTGGTACTCGCCCTTGTCGAACACGGCGGCGAAGTCCCGGAAGAGTAGTTGATCATGGAATTCCGCGCCGTCGGTGCCGACCACGCAGTGCGGCGGCCAGCTGTCCACGTAGTCGGGGGAGGAGGAGAAGTGGCTGCCCGGATCGATGTGGTGGTCACGAGTGGCCACCACGATGTCGTAGTCGTGATCACCGGACAGCAGCTCGGTGATCCGTGCAGCGGTGGCGGTACCCCCGGCAACCGCCAGCGACCCGCCCTCGCAGAAGTCCTGCTGTACGTCGACGACGATCAGCGCTCTGGTCATGATCAGCTCTCCTGGATGAAGACTGTTTCGATCACCGGTTCGCCGCGGGACATCTTCAACGCGTCCAGCGGCAGCTCTGCACGCGCCCGCTCGTGCCGCTCGCGGGCAGCGGTCAACGGCTCCCGACCGATGATCTCGCCGTCGACCACCAGCGGGACCAACAGCGGCCGACCGTGCTCCAGCTGCGGGTCCTTGTCGATGCCGATGAGTTCGGTCTCGGCGACCCCGGTGGCGTCGAACCGGCGCCACGGATACTTGCGGCCGCCGATGGTCGCCTTGGCCGTGCTCTTCTTGGCGACGTGCACCATCGGCGCATCCGGGTCGTCGGATGCCGCCCGGGCCACCATCTTGTACACGAAGCCGGAGGTGGGGTGGCCGGAACCGGTGACCAGGGCAGTACCGACGCCGTAGCCGTCGACCGGCGCCCCGGCCAGTGCTGCGATCTGCCACTCGTCGAGGTCACTGGTGACGATGATCTTGGTCTCGGTGGCACCCAGATCGTCCAGCAGTTGCCGGACGTGCTTGGCCAGGGCCGGCAGGTCGCCGGAGTCAAGCCGGACCGCGCCGATCCTGCCGTCGGTCAGCCGGACCGCGGTGCGGACCGCGGTGTCGACGTCGTAGGTGTCGACCAGCAGGGTGGTGTCGGTACCCATCGCCGCGACCTGCGCGGCGAACGCGTCCTCCTCGGTGTCGTGCAGCAGGGTGAAGGCGTGCGCCGAAGTGCCGATGGTCGGGACGCTGTACCGGCGGCCGGCCTCCAGCGAGGAGGTGCCGGCGAAACCGGCGATGTAGGCGGCCCGCGCGGCGGCGACCGCGGACAACTCCTGGGTGCGCCGCGCGCCCATCTCCAGGCACGGGCGACCGTCGGCGACCGCCGTCATCCGGGAGGCCGCCGACGCGATCGCCGAGTCGTGGTTGTAGATGCTGAGCATCAGCGTCTCCAGCAGCACGGCCTCGGCGAAGGTGCTCTCCACGATCAGCAGCGGCGAACCCGGGAAATAGATGTCACCCTCGGCGTAGCCCCAGATCTGCCCGCTGAATCGATAGTTGGCGAGCCAGTCGGCGGTCTGCCGATCGACGACGCCCCGGTCCAGCAGGAACTGCCGGGACTCGTCGTCGAAGCGGAAGTGGGACAGGGCCCGCAGCGCCCGACCCACGCCGGCGACCACGCCGTAGCGTCGCCCGTCGGGCAGCCGGCGGCCGAACAGCTCGAAGATGCAGCGGCGGTCGGCCGTTCCCGACTGGAACGCCGCACGCAGCATGGTGAGCTCGTAGTGGTCGGTCAGGAGTGCCGTCGTCGGGACCTCGCTGGGTCCCCACGGCTCCAGTTCGTGCTGCTCCACCCGGGAGTCTGCCTGGGAGGCGGTCACGCCGCACAGCGTAGCGACCTGTGACGCAAGTGAGGGATTTGTCACAATGGACGGTATGCCCGCAACCTCTGATCCAGTTCTGGCTCCTGCCGGCGGGACCGCGATCGAGGACCGCCCGATCGAGGAGTCGTACGACCAGTCGCCCTGGGCAACCATCGTCTGGGACGACCCGGTCAACCTGATGTCGTACGTCGCGCACGTCTTCGCGATCTACTTCCACTACTCCAAGGCCAAGGCGCACCGGCTGATGATGGCGGTGCACACCCAGGGGAAAGCCATCGTCGCGACCGGCAGTCGCGAGGAGATGGAGCGGGACGTCACCGCGATGCACGAGTACGGCCTGTGGGCCACTCTGGACCGGGCCGACGCCGGATAGCCGTGTCGGGGTGCGCGGGGCGGACCGCGTAACGTCGGACTCCTATGCACAAGTTCAAGCGCCGTGGCGGGGTGATCAGCAGCGACCTGAATGCCGACGAGGTCGGCATGCTGGAGTCGCTGCTGCACGAGCTGATCGACCTGATCGGCGAAGGAACCGACCAAGCCGGTTCAGCGGGCGACGCCGACGACCCGTTCGCGGCCTGGGCCGAGGAGTTGGCCGATGATCGGCCGGTCGAGCCGCCGGAGGACCCGGTGCTGCGCCGGCTGCTGCCCGACGCGTACCCCGGCGATCCCAAGGCGTCGGCCGAGTTCCGCCGCTACACCGACCGCACGCTGCGCCGCAAGAAGATCACCGATGCGCAGGTGGCGCTGCGGCACCTGGCCGAGACCGACGGCGGGCGGCAGGACCTGCGGATCCCGGTCGAGGAGGTGGACAGTTGGTTGCGCGTCCTGACCAGCCTGCGCCTGGCGGTGGCCGGCCGGCTCGGGATCACCGACAACACCAGCGCCGACGAGATCGCCTCGATCCCCGAGGACGACCCGCGGTCCTTCCTGGTCAGCGTGTACGACTGGCTGGGTTTCGCGCAGGAGACGCTGGTCCTCGCGCTCTAGGCCGGGACGGCCGCGGCCCGGCAGTTCAGTCGAGCCGTTTCGCCCGCAGTCGGAGCGCGTTGCTGATCACCGACACCGACGACAGGGCCATCGCCGCAGCGGCGATCATCGGCGACAGCAGCAGGCTGAAGGCCGGATACAGCACGCCCGCGGCGATCGGGATCCCGGCGGCGTTGTAGACGAAGGCGAAGAGAAGGTTCTGCCGGATGTTGCCCATCACCGCCGCAGACAACCGCCGGGCCCGGACGATGCCCATCAGATCGCCGTGCAACAGTGTGATGCCCGCCGACTCGATGGCGACGTCGGTACCCGACGACATGGCCAGGCCGACATCGGCGGACGCCAGTGCCGGTGCGTCGTTGATCCCGTCGCCGGCCATCGCCACGGTACGACCACGGCCGCGTAGCGCGGAGACGATCTCGCTCTTCCGCTCCGGCAGCACCTCGGCCTCGATCCGGTCGATGCCGAGCCGATCGGCCACCGCCTGCGCCGTGACCCGGTTGTCGCCGGTCAGCATCACCACCTCGATGCCGTCGGCCTGCAGTCGCCGGACAGCCTCCGCGGTCGTCGGCTTGACCGGGTCGGACACCGCCAGCACTCCGGCCGGGTCGGAGTCGATGGCGACCAGGACGGCCGTTGCCCCCTCGCTCCGGAACCGGTCGGCAGCCGCGACCAGCGATCCGGGGTCGACGCCGTGGTCGGTGAGCAGGGAAGCCGTACCCACGACGACCCGGCGGCCCTCGACCACACCCGTGACGCCGAGACCGGCCGGCGCGTCGAACTCGTCGGCCTCGGGAACCGACAACCCGCGATCGGAGGCCGCATCGACCACGGCCCTGGCCAGCGGATGCTCGGAGTAGCGTTCCACCGCCGCGGCCAGCCGCAACAGTTCGTCCTCGGAGGTGACCGAGTCGTTGATCACCATGCCGGTGTCGGTGGGCCGCCCTTCGGTGAGGGTGCCGGTCTTGTCGACGACGAGGGTGTCGATCTTTTCCATCCGTTCCAGCGCCTCGGCGTTCTTGATCAACACGCCGGCCCGGGCGCCGCGCCCGACGCCGACCATGATCGAGATCGGCGTGGCCAGGCCCAAGGCACAGGGGCAGGCGATGATCAACACCGCGACGGCGACGACCAGACCATGGGCCAGCCGGGGTTGCGGGCCGACCAGCGCCCAGATGACGAAGGCCGCCAGTGCGGCGATGATCACGGCCGGTACGAAGATGCCGGACACCTTGTCCGCCAGCCGCTGGATCGGTGCTCGGGACCGCTGTGCCTCGGACACCATGGCGACGATCCGGGAAAGCATGGTGTCCCGACCGACCTTTTCGGCGCGGACGATCAAGGTGCCCGAGGTGTTCACCGTGCCACCGATGGCGGTGTCGCCGGCGGTCTTGGTGACTGGCATCGACTCTCCGGTGACCAGCGATTCGTCGATCGCGGACCGACCGTCCTCGACCGTGCCGTCGACCGGGATCTGTTCACCCGGGCGGATCCGGAGCCGATCGCCGATCACCACCTGGTCGACCGGTACGTCCTGGTCACCGTCGGGGCCGATCCGCCGGGCCGTCTTCGGCGTCAGGTCGAGCAACGCCCGGATGGCGCCGGAGGTCTGTTCCCGGGCGCGCAGCTCGAGCACCTGGCCGAGCAACACCAGGACGGTGATCACCGCGGCTGCCTCGAAGTAGACCGCGACCCGGCCCATCTCCCGGAACGAAGCCGGGAAGATCCCCGGGGCGACGGTCGCGACAACGCTGTACACCCAGGCGACCCCCGTACCCATCGCGATCAGGGTGAACATGTTCAGGTTCCGGGTGCGCACCGAGTTCCAGCCGCGGACGAAGAACGGCCAGCCGGCCCACAACACCACCGGCGTGGCGAGAACGAGTTCCACCCACGACCGAACAGTCGGTGACAGCAGCGAATCGAGGCCACCGAAGAGATCACCGGCCATCTCCAGCAGCAGCACCGGTACCGCCAGCACCAGGCCGACCCAGAACCGTCGGGTCATGTCGATCAGTTCCGGGCTGCGCCCGGTGTCCGCGGTGACCGTGACCGGTTCCAGGGCCATGCCGCAGATCGGGCAGGCGCCCGGTCCGGGACGGCGGATCTCGGGGTGCATCGGGCAGGTGTATTCGACCCCTTCGGCGGCGGCCGGGGCGGGCTCCTGGGGGTGCTGCTCTAGGAACTGATCCGGATGCTCGGTGAACCGCGCCCGGCATCCGGCCGAGCAGAAGTAGTAGGTCCGCCCGTCGTGCACCGCAGTGTGCTCCGTCGACCGGTCGACCGTCATGCCGCACACCGGGTCGGTCTCCCGGACGCCGGCGTCGGGTGCGGTGACATGGTGATGCGGGCTCATGGTCCGGAGTATACCCCCCATGGGTATATCCGCCAGATCGGTTTCAGGACAGTCTGCTGCTGAACTCCGCGTGGATCGGACCGATGACCTGACGGGCCTGCGGTTCGATGGCGTCCGGCAGCAGGATCGCCGCCGTCGTACCGTCGGGCACCTCCACCTCGAGATCGAACCGATCGCCGTCCCGCCGCCAGGCGACGGCGACCCGGCCGCGTACTGTGTTGATCGCGTACGCGGCATGCTCGAGGTCGCCGAGCGGGTGCGGCCGGACGGTGCAGGTCCGCCAGCCGTGATCCCCGCAGCGCAGTCCGGCGACGTCCTCGATCAGCCACTGCACGCCCGTGCCGTGGAAATAGTGGTCCCGGGAGCGGGCGGTGGTCTCCCACATCTCCCACATCGTGTCGGCGCCGTTGGCGAACCAGAATCCCCAGCTGGGATAGCTGGTCTGCCGGGCCACCCGCAGCGCCAGGTCACCCTGACCATGGCCGGTGAGCGCCGGCAGCACGCAGTTGGCGCCGATACAGCCGACGTTGAGATGATCATCCCGCTGCTCGATGTCGGCCACCAGGTTGGCCACCACCGCCAGAACCTGGTCGTCGGGCACCAGGCCGAGGACCAGCGGCAGCGCGTTGGAGGTCTGGCTGTAGACCGGGCCGACCTCGTACCGGCCGCGGTCGCGATCAAGGAACTTCTCGTTCATCGCCGCAGTCAATTCCGCAGCGGCGGCGGAGAACCGCCGCTGTTCATCGGCGGCGCCGATCAGGTCGGCCAACTCGGCGGTGTCCCGTAACGCCCTGATCAACAGAGCCGACGCGGTGACCCCGGAATCATCCGGTCCGACCCCGTCGGTGCCGGGCTGCAGGTAGTCGCCGAGCCGGGACACCGCGACACCGTCGACGAGCTTGCCGAGTTCCCAGTCCAGGTAGCGGGTCAGATTCGGCCAATGATCACGAACCGGTCCGAGATCACCATAGCGGCGGTACAGCTCGCGCAGCAGGTGCGGATAGACCGTGGTCCACTCCGGTGACGGCCCGAGGTCGGTGTAGCCCCAGCCGGCGGTGGGTGCGATCACCGGCAACCAGCCGTCCGGGTGCTGCGCGTCCCGAAGATCATCAAGCCACTTGATCATCAGCCGACGAACGTCGAACAGGTCGGTCATGGTGATCAGGCCGAGCTGCGCGTCGCCGGTCCAGCCGTTCTTCTCATAGACCGGGGTGTCGGTCGGTATGTGATGCAGGTTGTTCTCGATGGTACGGGCCATGGCCGCCGTGAACGTCTCGAAGAGCGGCTCGCTGCAGGAGAAATCCCCGACCACCGGCACGTCGTTGTGGGCGGCGTACCCGGTCAGGGTTTCCGGATCCGGGTCGTGGCTGAGCCCGTCCAGTTGGACGTAGCGGAAGCCCTTGTAGCTGAACTGCGGCTCCCAGTACTGACCGCGGGTGCCGTCGCCGATGTAACTGTCGGTCTGGAATCGGTCGCCCTCGACATGCACGCTGCGCGGTCGCAGAGTGCCGTCGGACTCCCGTTTCTCGGCATAGGTGATCGTCACCTGAGCGCCACGTTGTTGATCACAACGCAGACCGACCCAACCGGCGATCGTCCGACCGAAATCGGCGACCCAGGAGTTGCCGACCCGTTCCCACGTCGGCCGGCCGCGCCAGGTCACTCGGATCGGTTCGTGATCAGCCGGTTGCAGTACGCCCCGGGGCGGCTCGGCGCGTACCGCCGGCACCGGATCGGGGATCGGCAGGGTGGCGTCGTAGGACTCGCCCGCGTAGTAGCAGTCGTACGTTGTGCGATCCAGCGTTGCCGACCAGGTCTCGTCGGTTCGGATCACCCGCGTCGACCCGTCGGCGAAAACGAGCCGGAGTTCGGCGATCGCCCGCAGCGGCCCGGCCCACGGCGCGCGGTGCCAGTGCCACACGTTGCCGGTCGGCAGTGCGAAGAAACCACGCCCGAGGGTGATCGACAACCGGTGGTCACCGGCCGGGAGCAGGCCGGTGACGTCCGTGGTGACGTACAGCACGCGGTGGTCGAAATGGGTGAACGGCGGGTCGAGCCGGTGATCGTTGATCGGGACACCGTCGATGGTGACGTGCTGCAAGACCGAGGCCGCAGATCCGCAGTTCGGCGGTCTCCACCCCGTCCGGAACGGCCAGGTCGGTGAACAGGACCGGTGCCCGGTAGCGGTCGGTGCCGTCGGGCGGCGGCGCCTGGATCCAGCGGGACAGGGTCGGGAAGGTCGTCGGCGACACGGCTCACAACCTAGCGGCTGCCCGCCCGGTCTCGGAGTGCGGGCGGTGTCCCGGCCGAAGCCCGGAACAACCTAGGCTGCGGCACTGTGTTGAGGATCGCGCGTGCCCACGTCGACGAGATGATCGCGCATGCTCGCGAGGATCACCCGGACGAAGCCTGCGGGGTGATCGTCGGCCCGGAGGGCTCCGACGACCCGGCCCGGCTGGTCCGGATGACCAACGCCGACCGGTCGCCGACGTTCTTCCGCTTCGATCCGGGTGAGCAGTTGCAGTTGGCCAAGGAACTGGACGCCGCCGACGAGGAGATCATCGTCGTCTACCACAGCCACACGGCCACCGAGGCGTACCCGTCGCGTACCGACATCTCCTATGCCGCCGAACCCCAGGCCCATTACGTCCTGGTGTCGACCGCGGAATCCGGACGCGACGAGGGGCCGGTCTCGGTCCGCTCCTTCCGGATCGTCGACGGCCAGGTCAGCGAGGAGGAGTTGGAGATCGTCGAGGGTCGTTCTGCAGCGGAATAACCCCGGCGTGAGCGGATGTTCGCCCTTGAGAAGACCAGTAAGTTGAAGCGGTCGTGTGCCGCAAGAACAGGAGTGGACCAGATGGCGGTCGAAGTCAAGATCCCGACGATCCTGCGCACCTACACCGGTGGTCAGAAGACCGTCACCGGCAACGGAACCACGCTGGGTGAGGTGATCGACGACCTGGAGGCCCGGCATGCCGGGCTGAAGGACCGGCTGGTCGAGGCCGACGGACTGCGCCGCTTCGTCAACATCTATGTCAACGACGAGGACGTCCGGTTCTCCGGCGGCCTGTCCGCGCCGGTCTCCGATGACGACGTGGTGGTCGTGCTCCCCGCCGTGGCCGGCGGCGCACGGTAGATCGTGACGCGGTACGAGTCGCTGGCCGATTCGGTGGGGCACACCCCGCTGGTCGGATTGCCACGGCTGTCGCCGGGTCCGACCGTGAGGCTGTGGGCCAAGCTGGAGGACCGCAACCCCACCGGCTCGATCAAGGACCGGGCCGCGTTGAACATGATCCGTAGGGCCGAGTCCGACGGTCTGCTCCGGCCCGGCTCCACGATCCTGGAACCGACCAGCGGCAACACCGGGATCTCCCTGGCGATGGCCGCCAAACTCGCCGGCTACCGGCTGGTCTGCGTGATGCCGGAGAACACCAGCGCCGAACGCAAGCAGTTGCTGGCGATGTGGGGCGCCGAGGTGGTGTCCTCCCCGGCGGCCGGTGGTTCCAACGAGGCCGTCCGGGTCGCCAAGAAGCTGGCCGAGGAACATCCGGACTGGGTGATGCTCTACCAGTACGGCAATCCCGCCAACGCCGAGGCGCACTACCTGGGCACCGGCCCGGAGATCCTGGAGGACCTGCCCGAGGTCACCCACGTCGTCGCCGGACTCGGCACCACCGGAACCCTGATGGGCATCGGCCGCTTCTTCCACGAGAAGAAGCCCGAGGTGACGATCATCGCCGCCGAACCCCGCTACGGGGAACTGGTGTACGGCTTGCGCAACCTCGACGAGGGCTTCGTCCCCGAACTGTACGATCCCGGCCGGATCGACGCCCGGTTCTCGGTCGGTTCCCGCGATGCGGTCCGCCGGGTCCGGGAGTTGCTGGAGACCGAAGGGATCTTCGCCGGGCTCTCCTCCGGCGCCATCGTGCACGCCGGACTGGCCCAGGCCGCCAAGGCGCACAGGGCGGGGGAGCGGGCCGACATCGTCCTGGTGATCGCCGATGGCGGCTGGAAATACCTGTCGACCGGCGCGTACGCCGCCGATCTTGATTCGGTCGAGGAACATCTGGACACCCAGGTCTGGGCCTGAGCCGCCTCGCCCGAAGAACACCATCGGGTTGTTGAAGAATTGACGGACGTCCGCACGCATCCCGTCGGGAACCCACTATGGTCGGATCATGGATGCTTCCAACGATGCGGCAACCCAGCCTGCAGCCGACCGGTCGGCAGATATCGGCAACGCAGGAATCGTGATCGTCGGCGGCGGACTGGCCGCGCTGAAGGCGATCGAGGAGCTCCGCTCCCTGGACTACGCCGGTCCGATCACCCTGGTGGCCGACGAGAAACATCTTCCCTACGAGCGGCCCGTGCTCTCCAAGGGATATCTGCTGGGTAGCGAGCCGCGGGACTCGGCCTTCACCCATGATCAACAGTGGTACGCCGACAACCGGGTCGAGATGTTCCTCGGCGACCCTGCGGTGACGGTGGACCGTGCGGCGCACAAGATCACCACCCGTTCCGGCCGGGAGGTGAGTTACGACAAATTGTTGCTGGCCACCGGTTCCCAGCCGCGGACGCTGCCCTTGGACGGTGCCGATGCCCCGAACGTGTACACGCTGCGCAACGTCGACGACGCCGACAGGATCGACGCCACGATCACCGAACTCGCCGAAGCCGGTCGACCGTTGGTGATCATCGGCGGCGGCTGGATCGGTCTGGAGGTGGCCTCCGCCGCCCGGCAGCGCAACGTCGATGTGACCGTGCTGGAAGCGCTGCAGAAGCCGCTGATGACCGTCCTCGGAACGCAGGTCGCCCAGGTGTTCGCCGATCTGCACACCGAGCACGGCGTCCACCTGGTCACCGGGGCGAAGGTCAGCGGGATCGAGACCGATGCCGGGCGGGCGACCGCGGTCACCACCGCCGACGGGACGCGGTACGACGCGGGCGCGATCGTCGTCGGCATCGGTGCCGCACCGAGGACCGCCCTGGCCTCCGACGCCGGACTTGATGTCGATCATGGTGTGCTGACCGACGGGTCGCTGCAGACCTCGGATCCCGACGTCTTCGCAGCCGGTGACATCGCCGAAGTCGATCATCCTCTGCTCGGCCGCCGGGTGCGGGTCGAGCACTGGGCCTGGGCGAACGACACCGGACCGGTCGCCGCCCGGGCGATGCTCGGCCGGGACGCCGTCGTCGATTTCCTGCCGTTCTTCTTCACCGACCAGTACGACCTCGGCATGGAATACATCGGCTACCTGCCGCCGGGCAGCCAACCCGAGGTCGATCTGCGGGGTGACGTCGCGGGGCGCAACTTCCGGGCGTACTGGATCGTCGACGGTGCGGTGGTGGCCGGCATGCACGTCAACGACTGGGACAACGGGATCGATCCGATCAAGGAGGTCGTGCTGTCCCGCGATCCGGCCAAGATCAACTGAGCCCGTCCGGCCGGGCCGTGTCCAGGCTCTTGACCTGCATGCCCAGCGACTGGGCCAGGGTGGCCAGTGCGCCGTCGATCAGTTCAAGATCACGAAAGGCCAGCTGTCGCGGAGTCGTGACGTCTTCGTCGTCGAGCTCGCTGGCGATCCGGTCGAACAGCGCCGCCGATCGCAGATAGGTCCGGTCGGCGTAGCTGGCGGCGTCGATCGCCGCGACGATCTCGCCGATCGACGTGGACAGCAGTCTGCCCGCGGTCCGCAGGTCGACCGCCAGCGACTCCGGTAGGGAGGAACTCCAGCCGGTGTCGATGACCAGATTCCTGGCGTAGTGCCGCGAAGCGGTGGCCGCGTACCAGAACTGCTCCCGCAGGCCACCCCCGGTCACCCCGGGCAGCCGCCCGCGCAACGGACGGGTGGCGGCCTCGAGCGCCTGGTAGGCGGCGTCCAGGCGCCGGGCGGCGGCGCGCAGGTCGGTGTCCGGGCCCGGTTCGCAGAGCCGTTCGGCGGCCTGCACGGCGACCTCGTCCAGCGCCCGGAGATGTTCCCGCGTCGCCACGGCAACCACCTGCCGGATCCGTACCGGCAGCACGAACAGCACCGTCAGCGACGCGACCGCCGCGCCGATCGCGGTCTCGGCCAGGCGCAACAGCAACAGCGCATCGCTGAACTCGTTCAGCTGCACGTAGAGCTGGGCGAGCATCACCGTGATGCCGGTGACCATGAACGCATAGCTGACCCGCAGCAGATAGATCCCGAAGAACAGCGCGACCAGGATCACCACGATCGACAGCCGGGTGTTGTCCCCGATCACATGCGCCAGGACGACGCCGAGCAGCACCCCGATCAGCGTGCCCAGCACCCGGTAGGCGCTCTTGCGGATCTGCTCGGTCGCGTTGTGCGCGCCGAGGAACGTCACGAAGGTCGCGATCACCGCCCAGTAGAAGCGCTGCGGGGAGACCAGGCTGCCGACGATGATCGCCCCGGTGACCGCGACGGTCATCTGGATCGTCACCCGGGCGTACGGCTCGAGCCGGACCCGGTCGATCCACCGGGCGCCTGCCTCGATGGATGCGGTGGCGCTGACCTTCTGCGACCCCGGCAGCCATCCGCCGGACAGGGTGACCGCCGGGTCGAACGGCTCCTCTGGCGGGTCGTCGAGATCGTTCGGCTCGGGCTGGTCCCTGATCATCCTGGTCACCTCGGCGTGTCCGATGACCGACACCACGAAGCGATGCAGCACGATCCGGGTGGTCTTGGGCAGCCGCGCGGCCGCCTCCGGTCCGGTCGCCGACCGGAGCCGACGACGCAGGTCGTTCGCGGCGGCCGCGGCCGCCTCGGGATCATGATCACGGATCGCGGTCAGGGCGTCGCGGATCTGTTCCGGGACCCCTGCCGGCAGGTCGGTCGTCGCGAGATGTTCGGCGAATCGGGCGGTGTTGGTCAGAGTCAGCTCGGAGTCGAAGATCCGCTGATGCACCGAGGTGGCCGTCGCACCGTGCGGCAGCGCGGCCGGATCGGCCAGTTGGGCGTCGATCATCAACGCGCTCTCGTTGAGCCGGATCAGCAGCTGGTGCAGCCGCCGGGCCTTGCGCTGGTCGCCCGGATCGTCGAGTACGTGGAGCGAAGCGTCGGCGACCTCGCTGATCCGGCCGGCGAAGGACCGCCGCAGCCGGCGGAGCGCCGTACGCCGACTCGGATAGAAGAGCGTGAACTGCGCAATGATCGAAACCGCAGACCCGACCGCCACCACCAGTGCAAGCTGGCCGATGGCGGTGACGGTGACCAGCCGGCCAAGGAAGAAGCCGAAGAAGTCGCCCATGAACAGCAACTGCCCGGCGAAGAACCCACGCGGACCGAACCGGCGCAGATAGGCGCCGGCGCCCAGCACCACGACCAACGACACCAGCGCCGCGAGATGGAACGGTGCCAGGGCCAGACCGAGCGCCATCCCGCCGATCATCGGTACAGGCACCAGAGCGAGGCTGGCCAGAACGGCCAGCGGCCGCT
>Ga0164243_10000724_pt1 | contig 58070 bp, 57 predicted proteins | sample OricompcompostOP_FD_108781 | JGI IMG/M metagenome (GOLD analysis project Ga0164243, IMG submission 108781) | Organic Plus compost microbial communities from Emeryville, California, USA - Original compost - Organic plus compost (OP) | ecosystem: Engineered > Solid waste > Mixed feedstock >... | reverse complement strand
GCCAGGGCCGGCCGCGTGCGCGAGGCCCGCGAGGCGTTCGAGAAGATGCTCACCTACGCCAACCACCTCGGTCTGTACTCCGAGGAGATCGCCCTGACCGGTGAGCAGATCGGCAACTTCCCGCAGGCCTTCACCCACCTCGCCCTGATCGACGCGGCACTGACGCTGGACCGCGCGCTCGCCTAGTCCCGTTCGCGATCGGCGTTGAGGACGTGGGCGAACACGACGAACCGCGCCATCAACATCAGCCACACGAGGACAGCCGCCGCGACGCCGAGCGTGCCGTACAGCTCGGAGGCGCGGGAGAGCTTGCCGGGCAGGAAGTGCACGGCGATCGCGCGCAGGCCCTCCAGGCCCAGTGCGAACAGGACGGCCCCGGGCAGGAAGGCGCGGTAGGGCTTCGACCGGCCCGCGCGCAGCAATGGCAGTCCCAGCAGGACGAACAGCGCCACCATCAGGACGGACATCACCGCCACGGGGATGTGCAGCACGGCCTGCACCAGCGGCCCGCCAAGGCAGGCCACCACGATCCCGAGCAGGGCCGCGGCGTAGCGACCCGCCCGGACCAGCGCCGTGGCGTCCCGCGGGCAGGTGCCCGGCCGCACCCGGTTCGCCACGCCGTCCAGCGCCCGGCCGAGCGTGAACGACGCGACCGCGAGCGACCCGATGCCCACGCCGAGCGCCAGCAGCCTGCTCTGCTCCGCCTGCCGCCCCACGTTCTCCAGCAGGCTCGCGGTGAGCGGGCTGAGCCCGGCGTCGCGCACCAGCTCGCGCCACGACGTGCCGGACCACCAGAACCCCAGCAGCGCGGTGACGATCAGCACGCACGGCAGCAGCCACACGAAGATCCGGAACGCCAGCGCGGCGGCCAGCAGCGGACCGCCGATCTCCAGGTCACGCCGCAGCAGCCGCCCGGTCGTGCGCACCGGGGGGAACCGGGCCACCGCCGCGACGAGATCCCGGCGCGCGGCGGTGGTCCTCACTCCTGGCCGTGCGCGACGACCGCCCAGATCACGAGCACGTCGACGGCAATGACGATCGTGGACTGCACCGGCGACACGTTCAGGAACGCCAGGTGCGACAGCGCGTTGAACCCCGCCAGCAGCACCGCGACCACCCGCGCCCACTGCGCCCCGAGCGTGAGGGCGACGCCGGTGCCGATCGCGAGCACCCCGACGATGAGGTGGATCCACCCCCACCCGGTCAGATCGACCAGCAGGGTGCCCTCGGGGCCGACGACGTAGTGCTCGTCCTCGACCAGCGCGACCAGACCCATGACGGTGCTGAACATCCCGGCCAGCGCCACCATCACGCCGCCGAAGGAGAGCCAGCCGCCTGCCCGGTCCCTCGCCGCCGGGGCGGCCCCGGTGGCCGCCCGGCCGTTCGCGTACACCTGATCCGCCATGACCGCCTCCGATCCGCGACAAACCCTGCGGCCACAGTGCGCCACGACGGGCCCGCGCGTTTCGCCTGCCGCGGGTGAGTGCGCGGGGTCCCGGTCCTTCTACCGTCGCCCGATGGCAACGAAACCGGGCGGCGGGACGGTGCTGCTCACACTCGCCTCGGGGCAGTTCCTGATGACGCTGGACACCTCGGTGATGAACGTGTCGATCGCGACCGTCGCGAACGACCTGGGCACCACCGTGACCGGCATCCAGACCGCGATCACCCTCTACACGCTGGTGATGGCGATGTTGATGGTGACCGGCGGCAAGCTCGGCGCGCTGATGGGGCGGCGGCGGGCGTTCGCCCTCGGCTGCGTGGTCTACGGCTGCGGCTCGCTGACGACCGCGCTGGCGCCCGGGCTGGGGGTGCTCATCGTGGGCTGGTCGGTCCTCGAAGGACTCGGCGCGGTGCTGATCATGCCCGCGATCGTGGCGCTGGTCGCGTCGAACTTCGAGCAGGCGCGGCGGCCCCGCGCCTACGGGCTGGTCGCCTCGGCGGGCGCGATCGCGGTTGCCGTGGGCCCGCTCGTCGGCGGGCTGGTCACCACCTACTTCTCGTGGCGGTGGGTGTTCGCGGGTGAGGTGCTGGTGGTGCTCGTCATCCTGGCGCTGGCCCGCCGGATGGCCGACCCCGCGCGCGGTGGCCGCCCGTCGCTCGACCTCGGCGGGACCATGCTGTCCGCGCTCGGACTGGGACTGGTGGTGTTCGCCGTGCTGCGGTCCGGCACGTGGGGCTGGCTCCTGGCCAAGCCGGGCGCCCCGGCCCTGCTGGGGATGTCGCTGGTGCTGTGGCTCGCGCTCACGGGCGCGGCCGTGCTGTGGGCGTTCCTGGCGTGGGAGCGGCGGCGGATCGACCGCGGCGCCGAACCACTGGTGGACCCGGCGATGCTGGGCAACCGGCGGCTGCGCGCCGGGCTCACGGTCTTCTCGTTCCAGTACCTGATCCAGGCGGGGCTGTTCTTCGTCGTCCCGCTGTTCCTGTCCATCTCGCTCGGTCTGTCCACATTGGACACCGGCGTGCGGCTGCTGCCGCTGTCGATCACGCTGCTGGCCGCCGCGGTCGGGATCCCGAAGCTGTGGCCACGGATCTCGCCCCGCCGCGTCGTGCGGGCCGGGCTGGGCACGCTGTTCGTCGCGCTCGTGACGTTCTTCGCCGCGCTCGACGCCGGCGCCGGCCCGGCGGTCACCACCGTCCCGATGCTGCTCGCCGGGCTGGGCATCGGCGCGCTCGCCTCGCAACTGGGCAGCGTCACGGTGTCGGCGGTACCCGACGAGCGCAGCAGCGAGGTCGGCGGGCTGCAGAACACCTTCACCAACCTCGGTGCCTCGGTTGGCACCGCGCTCGCGGGCTCGGTCCTGATCGCGGTCCTGACGACGTCGTTCCTCGACGGCGTACGCGAAAACCCCGCCGTGCCACCGCAAGTGAGCGCGCAGGCCGAGGTGCGGCTGGCCGCCGGCGCGCCGTTCGTCTCCGACGCGGCACTGCGGACGAACCTCGACGCGGCGGGCGTTCCGGCCGCCACGGCGGACGCGATCGTCGAGACGAACCGCGACGCCCGCATCCAGGGCCTGCGGGCGGGGGTCGCCGTGCTCGCGCTCGCCGCCGCCGTCGCCGTGTTCTTCACCCGCCGGATCCCGGACACCCAGCCGGGCACCTCACCCGGCGCGGGTGAGGTGCGCAGCCGCACAGGTTCCGCCGGGCCCGGCGATCGCGGTCCCGGCACGCCGGGGCCGGGGACGGCCGGGGAACCGATCGCGGTCGTCTCGCCCGGCCGGGATGAGCAGCGGCGGACACCGCCGCCCTAACGTCCCCGGGATGGACGAACCCTCGCCCAACGGCCGGGCGCCCTCGCGCGAACCGCTGCCCCGGGCACTGGTGGTGCTGCTCGGGGTCGCGGCGGTCGTGGTCGCCGTCGCCGGCATCCGCGCCGCGGGCTGGCTGATCGGGCCGGTGTTCACCGCGCTGGTGATCGTGATCGCCTTGTCGCCGGTGCAGGACCGCCTCCGCCGCCGGGGCTGGCCCGCCTGGCTGACCACCACCGTCCTCGTCGTGCTGGTCTACGGGGTGCTCCTGGTGCTGACGCTGGGCATCGTCGTGTCCCTCGCCCGGTTGGTCGGTCTGGTGCCGCAGTACACCGGTCAGGCGAGTGACGTCGTCCACGACGTCTCGGACTTCCTGGCCAGGCTCGGCGTCGGCCCGGACCAGCTGCACGCCGCGGCCGCCTCGCTCGACCTCGGCAAGCTCACCGGCCTGCTGATCGCGCTGCTCTCCGACGTCGCGGGCCTGGTGTCGAACCTGGTGTTCCTGCTCGCCCTCCTGCTGTTCCTCAGCGTCGAAGCGGGCGGGGCGGGCCGGCGGTTCACCGCGATCGCAGCCGACCGCCCGACGGTCAGCGCCGCACTGGCCGGGTTCACCCGCGGCACCCGCCGCTACCTGGTGGTCACCACGGTGTTCGGGCTCGTCGTGGCGGCCCTGGACGCGCTGGTGCTCGCGATCATCGGCATCCCGCTCGCCCTGACCTGGGGGCTGCTGTCGTTCGTGACCAACTACATCCCCAACGTCGGGTTCCTCATCGGGCTGGCCCCGCCCGCGATCCTCGGCCTGCTGACCGGCGGCGTGCCGCGGATGGTGGTCGTGATCGCCTGCTACGGCGTCATCAACTTCGTGCTGCAGTCGCTGATCCAGCCGCGGTTCGTCGGCGACGCGGTGGGGCTGTCGGTGACGGTCACGTTCGTGGCACTGGTCTTCTGGGCGTGGCTGCTCGGGCCGCTCGGCGCGATCCTGGCCATCCCGATGACACTGCTGGCCAAGGCGCTGCTCGTCGACCTCGACCCGCGTGCGCGGTGGGCCGACCTGCTGCTGCGGGGCGACGAGCGCAGACGGCCGGGCTCCCGCCGCCGGGACGTGCTTTTCTCGCGATGGCCGCACCGAGCGGCCGCCGGGCGAAAGAGGTAGCGATGTCCAGCCTGGTGACGGAAACCCGCCGGTTCGCCTACCGCGACAGCACACCGCTCGACACCTGGGCACGGGACACCGCGGGCCGGCTGCTCGCCAGGGACCTGCCGCGGCGATGGGCGCACAGCCAGGGCGTGGCGCGCAAAGCCGAAGCGACCGCGCTCGTGCTGGCGCCCGCCGACCGGCCGGTGCTCGTCGCCGCGGCCTGGCTGCACGACATCGGGTACGCCGCGGCGCTCGCGCGCACCGGCCTGCACCAACTCGACGGCGCGCGCAACCTCGCTCAACTGGGCGCGCCGCCCCGAGTGTGCGGACTCGTCGCCCACCACTCGGGTGCCGACGCGGTCGCCGCCCTGGTCGGTCTGGGCGCGCAGCTGGCCCGGTTCCCCGACGAACGCGGGCCCGTGCGTGACGCACTGTGGTACTGCGACCTGACCACCAGTCCGGACGGGCTGCCGGTGTCCTACCGGACGCGCCTGATCGAGCTCCGCGCGCGGCGCCGCCCGGACGATCCGGTCATCCGCGCACTGGCCGACAACGGCGAGGAACGGGCCGCGGCGATCCGGCGCACCGAAGCGCGGCTGCCGCCCCTCCCGTTCGACCCCGGCGAGGAGGTGGACGGTGACCGGCGCACCGGCTGAACGGACCGCGGTCCGCACGGCGGGCAGGCGCCGCGCGGCCGGGATCTACGGGGCGATCGTCACCGCGGCGATCCTGACCGCGGCGGGCGGGCAACTGCCCACCCCGGCGCTGGCCGTCGCGGTCGTCGTCACGCTCCTGGTGTACTGGTCCGCGGAGGAGTACGCCGAACTGCTGGGTGAGCAGACCTCCGGCGGCAGGCTGCCGACGCGCGCCCAGGTGTGGACCGAACTGCGCGCCACCTGGCCGATGGTCACCGCGTCCTACGGCCCGCTCGCCGCGCTGCTGGTGGCCCGGATGTTCGGCGCCACCCCGCTCACCGCGGCCAACACCGGGCTGGCGGTCGCGGTGGCGCTCCTGGTCGTGCACGCCTGGTCGGCCGCGCGGGCGGCCCGCCTGCACGGGTTCCCCCTGGTGGTGGCGACCTGCTCGGCCGGGGTGCTCGGCGTCGTCATGGTCCTGCTGAAGAACCTGGTCCTGCTGCACCTGCACTGACCGGCACCCAGGCTGGTTCGCACCGCAGGCAGAACGCGTCCACGGCGGAGGAGACGGTGGGGTAGAAGTGATCCGGCTCCAGCGTGCGGGTCAGCTCGTAGCGGTCGATCTTGCGCCGCACCGGGTCCTTCAGCTCGGCCAGCACCAGGCGCGTGCCGTCGGCGTTCAGCTCGTCGTCGAGGTCGCGCAGCATGTCCGCGGCCGTGGTGTCCACATCGGTCACCGGCTCGGCCGCGACGACGATCCAGCGCGGCGCCGGATCGCGCGCCGCCAGCCGTCGCACCGCGTCCCGGAAGGTGCGGGCGTTGGCGAACATCAGCGGCGCGTCGAACCGGAAGATCACCAGGCCCTCCGGCCGCCGCGCGTCCGGGTAGGACCGGACGTCGTGGTAGCCGGGCACGCCCTCGACCCTGCCAAGCTCGGTGTGGTAAGGCAGCCACGCGTGCCGGAACACGTTGAGGATCGAGAGCACCACCGCGATCGCGATCCCGGGCAGCACGCCCAGCAGCGCGACACCCAGCAGCGCCGCGGCCGAGAGCAGGAACTCCGTCCGCCGCTGCCGCCACAACCGCGCGGTGCCGCGGATGTCGGCGAGCGACAACGCCGCGGTGATCACGATCGCGGCGAGCACCGGCTGCGGCAGGTTCCGGAACAGCCCGGGCACCACCACGATCATGACCGTGATCAGCACGGCGCCGACCACGCCTGCCAGCTGCGTCCGCGCGCCGGCCTGCTGGGCGACCGCGGTGCGCGATCCGCTGGTGCTGACCGGGAATCCCTGGAACAACCCGGCCGCCAGGTTCGCCACCCCGATGCCGGCCATCTCCCGGTTGCCCTGGACCTCCTGCCCGGTGCGCGCGGCGAACGCGGACGCCGTGGAGATCGTGTCGGCGAGCGAGACCACCGCGATGCCCAGCGCTCCCGCGAACAGCGGGGCCAGATCGGACAGCCCGATGTCCGGAAGGGACAGCGGCGGGAACCCGCGCGGCAGCTCGCCGACCAGCTGCACCCCGCGCCCGGCCAGGTCGAACAACGGCACCGCCGCGATCGCCAGCACCACGACGACCAGCACGGCTGGCACCTTCGGCAGCCACCGCTGCAGCACCAGGATCGCCACCACGCCACCGATGCCGACCGCGGCCGCCGCGCCGGTCACCTCGCCGCCGGAGACGCCCCGTGCCACGGCGCCGATTTCGGCGATCAACCCGTCCGCGTCGACGCTGAACCCGCACAGCTTCGGGATCTGCCCTACTACGATGGTCAGCGCGAGCCCGTTGAGGTAGCCCAGCATCGTCGGGGTGGAGATGAGGTCGGCGATGAAGCCGAGTTTCGCGACCGACGCGACGATCATGATGACGGCCACCATGATCGCGAGCATCGACGCCAGCGCGACCGCGCGCCCGGGGTCGCCGTCCGCGGCGGCCAGCGGCAGGATCGTCGCGGCGATCATCGGCCCCAGCGACGAATCCGGCCCCAGCACGAGGATCCGCGACGGCCCGAAGGCCGCGTAGCCCAGCAGGCACAGGATCGAGGTGTAGAGCCCGGTGATCGCGGGCAGCCCGGCCAGTTCCGCGTACGCCATGCCCTGCGGCACCAGCAGGGTGGTCAGCACGACACCCGCCACGAGGTCCTTCGCCAGCCAACGGCGCTGGTAGGTCCTGATCTGCCGCAGGGCAGGCAACCACTGGGACATGGCAGACACCCTCCCCGGCCGACCCTAGCCGCGCCGGGCGGCACCGGGGCGGGGAGCCGGTCCTCACCGGAGGCGACGAAAGCCCCTTGACGGGACAGGAGGAACCACGGTGAACGACGTACGGGCCGGGCGCATCGCCACGTTCATCGAGCCGTTGCGCGTCGCGCCGGGCTCGGCGGTCGACCTGGACCGGGACTTCGATCCCGCGTTCAAGGCCGGGGTCACGAAGAAGCGCGACGGCCGTGAGCTGCTGAGCACCGGCGTGGAACTGCTCGCCGAGTACCAGCGCAGGCTGGCGGCCCAGGCCACGCACGGCGTCCTGCTGTGCCTGCAGGCCCTCGACGCCGGCGGGAAGGACGGCACGATCCGGCACGTGCTCAGCGGCGTGAACCCGCAGGGAGTGACGGTGAGCAGCTTCAAGGTGCCCTCGACCGCCGAGCTGGCGCACGACTACCTGTGGCGCTACGCCTGCCGCCTGCCCGCGCGCGGTGAGATCGGGATCTTCAACCGGTCGCACTACGAAGAAGTGCTCGTGGTGCGCGTGCACCCGGAGCTGCTGCAGCGCCAGGGACTGCCCGTCGCGGCGCGGGGCGAGGACATCTGGGCCCGCCGCTACCGGGAGATCAACGACTGGGAGCGGTACCTGACCGGCAACGGCTTCGCGGTGGTGAAGGTGCTGCTCAACCTGTCCTGGTCCGAACAACGGAAAAGGTTCCTCAAGCGCATCGACGTGCCCGAGCGGAACTGGAAGTTCTCCGCGGCCGACGTCCGGGAACGCCGCCACTGGAGCGAGTACCGGCGGGCGTTCTCCGAAATGCTGTCGGCGACGAGCACCCCGTGGGCGCCCTGGTACGTCGTCCCCGCCGATCGCAAGTGGTATGCGCGGCTGTGCGCGAGCGCGATCCTGACGCACACGCTGCTCGAACTCGACCCGAAGTACCCGCGGGTGAGCCCGGATGCCCAGGCCCAGCTGCGCGAGGCACGAGCCGAACTGGAGGCCGAAACCGGGCCGGCGCCGGAAGGTGCGAGCCCCGGGCAGGAGGCTGCCCGGGGCTCGTGATCACCCCTCGATGAGCACCGCCAGCCCGTCCAGCACCCGCGCCAAACCGAACCGGAAGGCGTGCTCCGGCGCGTAGGCGCTGCCGTGTGCGGTACCTGCCGCGCCACCGACGCGGACCGCCGTCGGGTAGGCCGTGGCGTCGAAGACGCGCGCCAGCAGTGGCTCGCTTTCGTCCCACCACGCCTGGTCGTCCGGCCGCTGCGCCGCCGCCGTCCGCGCCCAGGCCTGCACGAACGACAGCAAATACGTGAGCGCGTCGTCCATCTCGACATCGCTCAGCCCCAGACCGTCCAAAGCGGACAGTTCGTGCTCGTACTTTCCCATCGTGCCAGGGCCAAGCACCGGGCGGTTGGTCGCGATCTGCGCCGCCCAGGCATGTACGCGGTACAGCTCGCGGTTCTCCGCCACGACCGCCGTCAGCCGCTCCCGCCACGGTCGGCCCGCCGTCGACGCGCGCGGCATCCGGGTGTACGCCGCGTCGAGCATCAGATCCAGCAGCTCGGCCTTGCCGGGCACGTACGTGTACAACGTCATCGGCGCGACGCCCAGCGCCTCGGCGACCCGGCGCATCGTCAGGGCGTCCAGACCCGACGCGTCGGCCAGCCCGGTGGCGGCATCCACCACCGCGTCAATGGTCAGGCCCTGGCGCGGACCTCGCTTCGGAATGGCCGAGGGATCACGCCACAGCAGGCGCAGCGTCCGTGCGGGGTCACCCGCTCCACTTCGCGCTGGCATGCCGTACAACGTACACTGTACGATGTACGACATGCGCATCACCTCCTCCGCCGTGTCGCTCAACGTCGATGACCCCGCCGCGTCCAGCACGTTCCTCGTGGCGCACTTCGGCTTCCACGAGGAAATGGCCGCCGACGGGTTCGCGTCACTGACCAGGCAGGACGCGGGCATGAACGTGATCTTCCTGCGCCGCGGGCTGCCGACCCTGCCCGCCGACCAGCGCGATGTTCACGCGACCGGGTTGATTCTCGCGTTCGTCGTGGACGATCTGGAGGGTGAACTGGCCCGCCTGGAATCGGAGGGCGTGCCCATCACGATGCCGCTCACCGTCGAGGAATGGGGCGAGCGCGCGTTCCAGGTCCGTGACCCCAATGACGTCGTCGTTCAACTCGTGGACTGGTGTGGCTGACCTAGACTCGACACATGCGCGGACATCGCCCGGTGACCGAAGTGCCCGACCTGATCGGTCTGGGCGCGGAGGACGCGTGCGAGATCGTGCGACGCGCCGGCCTAGTGCCGCGCGGGCCCGACGGCGAGGCCGAGCCGGCCAGCGGGGTCGTCGTCGCCCAGGCACCGGTCGCCGCGGCCGGCGCCGAGCAGGGCAGCGAGGTCGTCCTGTGGACCCAGCTCGGTCCCGATCACTCGGCCGACGCGGTGCCGCCGACGCCGACGGAATCGGCGCTTCAACCCGCCTGATACCGCGCGTCGAGCAGGCGGTTCTCCCACTCGCGCAGCAGCTGCCTGCCGGCCGTGGTCAGCTCGGCCGACAGCCAGCCGTCCCACGCACCCGTGTCACGCAGCGCCACGAAACCGTCGCGGTACAGCATGAAAAGCGCGCTGACCAGACGGGGTGACAGGTCCATCGTGCGGTGCCGCAGCGCTCCGGTCACGCTCGTGGCACCGATCTCGTCCCGCGCCACCTTGTGCAGTGCGCGGTAGAGGAACTGGTCGAACAGCGGCATGTTCACGCGCCAACGATGGTCGACCACCCCGGGACATGAACCGGTGGTTTCACCGAGAGGCCTACGTACGTGGCGGGGCCGTGGTGCCGCGGACCATGAGTTTGGGCTGCACGGTGACATCCCTCGGCTCGCCCGCGTGCCCTTCGAGCCGGTCCACGATGGCCCGCACCGCGAGTTCGGCCTGGCGAGCCGGATCCTGCCGCACCGAGGTCAGATCGATGTGCGACAACTGCGCGAGCGGGCTGTCGTCGAAGCCCGCGACGGACAGCTCCCCCGGCACGTCGACGTTGGCGCGGCGCAGCGCGTCCATCAGCCCCACGGCGCACCGGTCATTGCTCGCGAACACCGCCGTCGGCAGCCCCTCGGCCAGCAGCTGCCGGGCCGCCGCCGAACCCGAATCCTCGGTCTGGTCACCCGGCAGCACGCGGATGTACTCGGCCAGCCCGTGCCGGCGCATCGCGGCACGGTAGGCGCGTAGCCGCTCCGCCGCGCCCGCGCCGTCGCCGCCGTCGATGTGCACGATCTCCTTGTGCCCGAGTTCGACGAGGTAGTCCACCACCTGGCGGGCACCACTGGCCTCGGCGACGTGCACCGCGTCGAGACCGCGGTGCTTGCGCCCCACCACGACACCGGGCGCGCCGGCCCGCGCGAGCAGTTCGGGATCGCCGCTGGAGCCGAGCAGGATGATCCCCTCCGCGCGGTGCGCGAGCAGCGCCTCCAGCGCGGTGCGGTCGTCACGGCCCGGGGCGGTGGCCGACAGCAGCACGCCGTAGCCGAGTTCCTGTGCGACGGGGTAGATCGCCTCGATCAGGTCGGCGTGGAACAGGTGCCGCAGCGTGAACAGCACGCCGAGCACCTTGCTGCGACTGCGTGCCAGTAGCTGCGCGGCACTGTCCGGGCGGTAGCTGAGTTCCTCGGCCGCGCGGAACACTCGCGCCCTGGTCTCCTCGCTCGGCCCGCGCTCGTTGCGGAAGACCAGCGAGACCAGCGCTCGCGACACCCCGACCTTGGCGGCCACATCCGCCATCGTGGGTCGTCCTGCTGTCATGCGTTTCCCCCTGCGGGTATTGACACCGGCCGCTGCCCCGCACCATAGTAGCGACGACTAGAGCGCGCTAGTAGAGCGCGCTAACCGGGCCGGCACAAGGAGGTGGGTACGGGTGAGGCCAGGCTTCGACCTCGTCACGATGGGCCGGATCGGGGTGGACATCTACCCGTTGCAGACGGGCGTGGGTTTGGAGGATGTCACCTCGTTCGGTAAGTACCTGGGTGGCTCGGCGACGAACGTGGCGGTCGCGGCGACCAGGTACGGCCTGCGGTCGGCGGTGGTCACCAAGACCGGCGCCGATCCGTTCGGCCGGTTCATTCACCGCGCGCTGGCCGGGTACGGCGTGGACGACCGGTTTGTGGGTACCAGTGCGGGACTGCCGACGCCGGTGACGTTCTGCGAGATCTTCCCGCCGGACGATTTTCCCTTGTATTTCTATCGTTTTCCGAAGGCGCCGGATCTGGATCTGCGTCCGGAGGATGTGGATTTCGACGCGATCCGGGACGCGCGGATCTTCTGGGTGACGGTGACCGGCCTGTCGCAGGAGCCGAGTCGCTCGACCACGCTGGCGGCGTTGGAGGCCCGTGGTCGCAGGGGGATCACGGTGCTGGATCTGGACTACCGGCCGATGTTCTGGGATTCGCGTGAGCAGGCGCGGGAGTGGGTCGGCAAGGCGCTGGATCACGTGACCGTCGCCGTCGGCAATCTCGACGAGGTGGACACGGCGGTGGCCACGCGCGAGCCCGGCGAGGCGGCGAAAGCGTTGCGGGACAAGGGAATCTCGCTCGCTGTGGTGAAGCAGGGCCCGAAGGGCGTGCTGGCCGTGGACGACTCCGGGGCGGTGGAGGTGCCGCCGGTGCCGGTCGAGGTGGTCAACGGTTTGGGCGCGGGCGACGCGTTCGGTGGCGCGTTGTGTCACGGGTTGTTGTCGGGCTGGGACACCGAACGCGTCATGCGGTTCGCCAACGCCGCCGGTGCGCACGTGGCCGGCGAGTTGTCGTGTTCGGATGCGATGCCCACGGAGGAACAGGTGTTGAGGAGGCTCGGCGAGAGTGTCTGACAAGGTGAGCACGATCGTCGCGAAGCGGGCGCACAACCCGGAGGCGATCGCGGAGGCCGCGGCTGCCCGCACGCCGGGGTCGCTGTTCGGCCCGCATGGCCGCACGATGATCATCGCGGCGGATCACCCGGCCCGCGGGGCGAACAAGGTGGGTTCGGATCCGCTGGCGATGGCCGACCGCGGTGAGCTGCTCGACCGGCTGTGTGTCGCGCTTGAACGCCCTGGCGTCACGGGGGTTCTGGCGACCGCCGACATCCTGGACGATCTGCTGTTGCTGGGCGCGCTGGAGGGCAAGTCGGTGTTCGGGTCGATGAACCGCACCGGGCTGGCCGGGTCGGGTTTCGAGATCGATGACCGGTTCGCCTGCTACGACGCGGAATCGATCGCGCGGATGCGGTTCGACGGCGGCAAGATGCTGACCCGCATCGCACTGGAGGATCCGGCCACGCCGAGCGTGCTGGAGAACTCGGCGAACGCGGTCAACGAGCTGGCCGAGCGCAAGCTGATCGCGATGGTGGAGCCGTTCCTGTCGGCCTGGTCCGGCGGGAAACTGGTCAACGACCTGTCGACCGAGGCGGTGATCCGCTCGATCACGATCGCGTCCGGGCTGGGCCGCACCTCGGCCTACACATGGCTGAAGCTGCCCGTTGTCGAGCACATGGAACGGGTGCTGGCCTCGTCGACGTTGCCCGCGGTGCTGCTCGGTGGGGAGGTCAAGGACGCGGACGCGGCGTTCACGTCCTGGCAGAAAGCGCTTTCCCTGCCGACGGTGCAGGGCCTGGTGGTGGGGCGTTCGCTGCTCTATCCACCCGATGGGGACGTCGCCAAGGCAGTCGACACAGCGGTGGGGTTGCTATGAAGTTGTATCGCGAGGCGGGAAGCACCGCCGAAGGACCGTTCGATCTGGTGGTCACGCCGGAGTCCGCGGGCTGGGGCTACTCGGGCCTGCGCGTGCTCACCCTGGACGGCACCCAGCGAGTGTCCACTGGGGACAGTGAGACCCTCGTGCTGCCGCTGGAGGGCAGCTGCCGGGTGGAGGTGGACGGCGAGAGCTTCGACCTCGAAGGGCGCAGTGGAGTCTTCGACGCGGTCACCGATTTCGCCTATCTGCCAAGGGATGCGGAGGCAACGATCACCGGCCGGGGCCGGTTCGCGCTACCTGCAGCGAAGACCGAGAAGCGCCTGACCGCCCGTTACCAGCCCGCGAGCGAGACGCCGGTGGAGTTGCGGGGCGCGGGAAACTGTTCCCGTCAGGTCAACAACTACTGCCTGCCGCACACCTTCGAGGCCGACCAGTTGCTGGTGTGCGAGGTACTCACGCCGAGCGGGAACTGGTCGTCGTATCCGCCGCACAAGCACGACGAGGCCCGCGAGGGCGAGAGCGTGCTGGAGGAGATCTACTACTTCGAGGTGGCGGGCGAGGGCATGGGCTATCAGCGTGTGTACGGCACGCCGGAGCGCCCGATCGACGTGCTCGCCGAGGTGCGCAGCGGGGACGTGGTGCTGATCCCGCACGGCTGGCACGGCCCGTCGATGGCCACCCCGGGCTACGACCTCTACTACCTCAACGTGATGGCCGGTCCCGGGCAGGAGCGGGCCTGGCTGATCTGCGACGACCCCGCACACGGATGGGTGCGCCAGACCTGGGAATCGCAGGACGTCGACCCGCGCCTGCCCTTCGGAGGACAGCGATGAGACTCACCACGGCGCAGGCGCTGGTCAAGTTCCTGGCGAACCAGTACTCCGAACGCGACGGCGTGGAGCAGCGCCTGATTCCCGGGATGTGGGGGATCTTCGGGCACGGCAACGTGGCCGGGATCGGGCAGGCGTTGCTGCAGTACCCGGACGAGATGCCCTACTACCTGGCGCGTAACGAGCAGGGTCAGGTGCACGCGGCGGCCGCGTTCGCCAAGATGCGTAACCGGCTGCAGACTTTCGCCTGCACCGCCTCCACCGGTCCCGGCTCCACCAACATGATCACCGGCGCCGCGCTCGCCACGACGAACCGGCTGCCCGTGTTGTTGCTGCCCTCCGACATGTTCGCCACCCGCGCCCCGGACCCGGTGCTGCAGCAGCTGGAGGACACCCGCGGCGGGGACGTCACCGTCAACGACGCGTTCCGGCCGGTGTCGAAGTACTTCGACCGCGTCACCCGCCCCGAGCAGCTCATTCCCGCGGCGCTGGCAGCGATGCGGGTGCTCACCGATCCGGTCGAAACCGGGGCGGTGACGCTGTGCCTGCCGCAGGACGTGCAGGCCGAGGCGTTCGACTGGCCGGAGGAGTTCTTCCGGCGCCGGATCTGGCGCGTGGGCCGCCCGGTGCCGGAAGCGCCAGCGCTGGAGCGCGCGGTCGCGCTGCTCAAGGGCGCGAAGAAGCCGCTGATCGTCGCCGGCGGTGGGGTTGTGTATTCCGAGGCCGAGGCCGAGTTGCGGGCCTTCGCGGAGGCCACCGGCATCCCGGTCGCGGACACGCACGCCGGCAAGGGCGCGGTCCCGTGGGACCACCCGTGTGCGGTCGGCGGGCTCGGCTCCACCGGCACGTCGGCGGCCAACGCCCTGGCCGCCGAGGCGGACGTGGTGCTGGGCATCGGTACCCGCTACAGCGACTTCACCACCGCCTCGCACACCATCTTCGGCAGCCCGGCGTTCCTCAACCTCAACGTCGCCCGCCTGGATGCCGCCAAGCACAGCGCGGAGATGCTGCTCGCCGACGCCAAGCTCGGCATCACCGCGCTGCACCAGGCGCTCGGCGACTGGCAGGTCGATGACGCCTACCGCTCCCGCGTTCGGCTACTGGCCGACGAGTGGAACCGCAAGGCCGAAGCCTGCTTCCACCTCGGTCACGGCCCGCTACCCGCGCAGACCGAGATCCTCGGTGCCCTCAACGAAACGCTCGACGACCGGGACGTGGTGATCAACGCGGCCGGGTCGATGCCCGGTGACCTGCAGATGCTGTGGCGGGCGCGCGATCCGAAGGCCTACAACGTCGAGTACGCCTACTCCTGCATGGGTTACGAGGTCGCCGCCGGGGTCGGCACGAAACTGGCCGCGCCGGATCGCGAGGTCGTGGTACTGGTCGGCGACGGGTCGTATCTGATGATGTCGCAGGAGATCGTCACCATGATCTCCGAGGGCCTGAAGGTGATCATCGTGCTCGTGCAGAACCACGGGTTCGCCTCGATCGGCTCGCTGTCGGAATCCCTGGGCTCCCAGCGGTTCGGCACCTCCTACCGCTACCGGGGCCGCGACTCCGGCCTGCTCGACGGCAGCAAACTGCCGGTGGATCTGGCGGCCAACGCGGCCAGCCTCGGCGCGACCGTACTCACCGCGTCAACGGTGGACGACTTCCGGGCGGCCATCACGCAGGCCAAGGCCGCCGAGAAAACCACCGTGGTGCACGTCGAAACCGACCTCTACGGCCCCAACCCGCCCGGCTCGGCGTGGTGGGACGTGCCCGTGTCGCAGGTGTCGGAACTCGATTCCACCCGCAAGGCCTACGAGAACTACGCCGCGATCAAGCGGAACCAGACGCACTACCTCTAGGAGCACCGTGAAGACGATCGAACACTGGATCAACGGCGCCGCCACCACGGCGGGGTCCACCCGGACCGCGCCGGTCTACAACCCGGCCACAGGGCAGCAGCAGGCGGAGGTCCTGCTCGCTGAATCGTCCGATGTGGACACCGCTGTCGCGGCGGCGAGCAAGGCCTTCGAAGGGTGGGGCAACTCGTCGCTGTCCCAGCGCATCAAGGTGATGTTCGCCTTCCGCGAGCTGCTGGTGAAGCACGAGACCGACCTCGCGAAGATCATCTCCGCCGAGCACGGCAAGGTCATCGACGACGCCCGCGGCGAGATCGTGCGTGGCCGTGAGGTCGTGGAGTACGCGTGCGGGATCGCCGACGCGCTCAAGGGCAGCTTCTCCGACCAGGTCTCCCGCGACGTCGACGTGCACAACTTCCGCCAGCCGCTGGGCGTGGTCGCCGGCATCACCCCGTTCAACTTCCCGATCATGGTGCCGCTGTGGATGCACCCGATCGCCATCGCGACCGGCAACACCTTCGTCCTCAAACCCAGCGAGCGCGACCCGTCCGCGTCCCGCCTCGTCGCCGAGCTCTACGCCGAGGCCGGCCTGCCCGACGGCGTGTTCAACGTGGTCAACGGGGACAAGGTCGCGGTCGACGCGATCCTCGACCACCCCGACATCGCGGCCGTCTCGTTCGTCGGCTCCACGCCCATCGCCAAATACGTACACGAACGCGGCACCGCATCCGGCAAGCGTGTCCAGGCGCTCGGCGGCGCGAAGAACCACGCCGTCGTGCTCCCCGATGCCGATCTCGAGTACGCCGCCAACCACCTCACCGCCGCCGCGTTCGGCTCCGCCGGGCAGCGCTGCATGGCCATCTCCGTGGGCGTCGCCGTCGGAGCGGCCGGGGACAAGCTGGTCGAAATCCTCGAACGCAAGGCCCACGAGGTGAAGGTCGGGCCGGGCCACGACGCCGCCAACGACATGGGCCCGGTCGTCACCCAGGCCGCCCGCGAACGCGTGATCAACGCCGTCGAATCCGGCGCCGCGCAAGGCGCCACCGTCGTCGTCGACGGCCGCGGCCTCACCGTCGAAGGCCACGAGAACGGCTTCTTCGTCGGTCCGTCCCTTTTGGACAACGTCACACCCGAAATGGACGCCTACCGCGAGGAGATCTTCGGCCCCGTCCTCGCCATCGTCCGCGTCGACACCGTGGACCAGGCCATCGCGCTGATCAACGCCAACCCCTACGGCAACGGCACCGCGATCTTCACCGGCAGCGGCGAGGCCGCGCGCAAGTTCCAGCGCGAGGTCACCGTCGGCATGATCGGCGTCAACGTGCCGATCCCCGTCCCGATGTCCTACTACTCCTTCGGCGGCTGGAAGGACTCCCTCATCGGCGACAGCCCCATCCACGGCCCCGACGGCGTCCGGTTCTACACCCGCGCCAAGACCGTCACGACGCGCTGGCCACACACCGAGGCCGCGTTCAACTTCCCGACTTCCAGCTAGGAGCGACACAGATGACAACGGCGTCGCGAACGATCATCGGCAACCTCTGCCTCGGCAGCGCCCCCGACTCGTGGGGCGTGTGGTTCCCCGAGGACGAGCAGCAGGTCCCGTACACGCGGTTCCTCGACGAGCTGGTCGAGGCCGGCTACAAATGGTTCGAGCTCGGCCCCTACGGCTACGTGCCCACCGACCCGAAGCAGCTGGCCGACGAGGTCGGCTCGCGCGGGCTGAGCGTGTCCGGCGGCACCACCTGGGGTGCGCTGCATCGCCTGCACGAGTGGGACGAGATGCTCGCGCACACCCGCAAGGTCGCGGAACTGACCGCGGCCACCGGGGCGCACCATCTCGTCTTCCTCCCCGCGATGTACCGCGACGAGAAGACCGGCGGGTTCACCGAATCGCCCGAGCTGACCGCCGAGCAGTGGAGTGCGTTCGGCGCCCGCGCCAGTGAACTGGGCAAGATCCTGCTGGAGGAGTACGACGTGCGGCTCGTGCTGCACCCACACGCCGACAGCCACGTGCAGACCCAGGCGGAAATCGAGCGCTACCTCAACGAAAGCGACCCGCGCTATGCGAACCTGTGCCTGGACACCGGGCACGTCGCGTACGGGCGCGGCGACGCGGTCGAGTTGATCCACCGCTACGGCGAGCGGATGGGTTACGTGCACATCAAGCAAATGGACCCGGTGGTGCTCGACCGCGTCTGGGCCGAGAAGCTCAGCTTCGGCGAGGCCGTCAAGCTCGGTGTCTGTGTCGAACCTCCCGCGGGTGTGCCGAATCCGGCCGACGTGATCGACGCACTCTCCACTCTGGACGCCGAGATCTTCGTGATCGTCGAGCAGGACCTCTACCCGTGCGCACCCGAGGTGCCGCTGCCCATCGCGGTGCGCACCCGCGAGTACTTGAACAGCCGCGGCCTCGTCCGCACCGACCGTCCTGGAGCCTCCGCATGACCATCCACATCGGAGTAATCGGCACCGGCATGATCGGCCGGGATCACATCCGGCGCATCACCGACGTGGTGACCGGCGCCGAGGTGGTCGCGGTGGCCGACGTGGACTTCGACCGCGCCAGGGAGGTCGCCTCCGGGGTCAACGCCCGCGCGCTGCCGACCGGGCACGACGTCATCGCCGATCCGCTGGTCGACGCGGTCGTGGTCACCTCGTGGGGCCCGACGCACGCCGAGTACGTGCTGGCCGCGGTCGATGCCGGCAAGTACGTGTTCTGCGAGAAACCGCTGGCCACCACGGCCGAGGACTGCCTGCGCATCATCGAGGCCGAGCAGGCCTTCGGGCGGCGGCTCGTGCAGGTGGGGTTCATGCGCCGCTACGACGCCGGGTACCGGTCGATGAAACGCGTCATCGACACCGGCGAGATCGGCACGCCGCTGGTCATGCACTGCGCGCACCGCAACCGCACGGTGCCCGAGTCCTACCACTCGGAAATGGCCGTGCAGGACACCGCGGTGCACGAGATCGACACGATCCGCTGGCTGCTCGACGACGAGATCGTCTCGGCGCAGGTCATCAAGCCCCGGAAGACGAGCAGGCGGTTCGAGCATGTGCAGGACCCGCAGCTCATGCTGTTCGAGACCGCGAGCGGGGCGCGGATCGACCTGGAGGTGTTCGTCAACTGCCAGTACGGCTACGACATCCAGTGCGAGACCGTCGGCGAGACCGGTGTCGTGCGGCTGCCCGATCCCGCGGACGTGTGGGTGCGCAGTTCCGCCCAGCTGCGCACGAACGTGTTGCAGGGCTGGGAACAGCGCTTCGCCGCCGCGTTCGACCTGGAGTTCGTGGAGTGGGTCGCCTCGCTGCAGGACGGCAGGCTCGCCGGGCCCAGCGCGTGGGACGGCTACGCGGCCGCCGTGATCACCGACGCCACCACCGAAGCACTGCACACCGGGCGGGTCGTGAACGTGACGCTCAAGGACCGGCCCGCGTTCTACGGGAGCTGACATGAAGATCGCACTCGACCCGTACATGCTGCGCAAACTGCCGATCACCGACATGGTCCGCACGGTCGCGGAGATCGGTTACGAGTACATCGAACTCTCGCCACGTGAGGAGTTCATGCCCTTCTTCCTGCACCCGCGTGCCGACGACGAGAAGGTCGCCGAGCTGAAGAACGTGCTCACCGAGACCGGCGTTCAGCTGTCCAGCGTGCTACCGCTGTACAAGTGGTCCAGCCCCAACGAGGCCGAACGGCAGGCCGCGGTCCGGTACTGGAAGCGGATGATCGAGGTGACCGCCGAACTCGGCTGCCCGCTGATGAACTCCGAGTTCAACGGCCGCCCCGAAAAGGCCGCGGAGAGCGAGGCCGCGTTCTGGCGCTCGCTGGAAGAGCTGCTGCCGGTGTTCGAACGCGAGGGCATCGCGCTCAACCTGGAAGCGCATCCGGACGACTTCTGCGAGCTCAACGAGCCCGCGGTGGACCTGGTGCGGGCCATCAACAAGCCGTGGGTGAACTACCTTTACTGCGCCCCGCACACGTTCCACCTGTCCGACGGCGCGGGCAACATCGCCGAAATGCTCCGCTACGCCGGGCCCAAGCTGCGGCATCTGCACATCGCGGATTCCTTCAACCACAAGGGATCCTCGGGCCTGCGTTACATCATGAACCCGCCGGGCACGCCCGCCCGCATTCACCAGCACCTCGACATCGGAGAGGGCGAGGTCGACTGGGACGAGTTCTTCACCACCCTCCGGGAGCTGGATTTCGACGGCGTGGCCACGGTTTGCGTCTTCGCCTGGGAGGAACGCGCCGTCGAATCCGCCAAGTTCATGCTCGACCGCGTAACCAAGGAACTGGCCGCCTAAGAGAAGGAAAGGTATGTCCGACGTCAAAGACGACGCCGCGTGGGTCCCGCTCGACCACAAAGCACCGCACCGCCGCAGGCTGAAACTCGTCACCGTGATGGCGACCTTCGGTGGTCTGCTGTTCGGCTACGACACCGGCGTGATCAACGGGGCCCTGCCCTACATGCAGGACGACCTCGGCCTCACCGCCTTCACCGAAGGCCTGGTCACCAGCTCGCTGCTGCTGGGTGCCGCGCTCGGCGCGGTGCTCGGCGGGCGCCTCTCCGACCGCCGCGGCCGCCGCCGCACGATCCTCCTCCTCGCCGTCGTGTTCCTCGTCGGCACACTGGGCTGTACCTTCGCACCGTCCACGACCGTGATGGTGATCAGCCGGTTCGTGCTCGGCCTCGCGGTCGGCGGCGCGTCGGTGACCGTGCCGACCTACCTCGCCGAGGTCTCGCCGACCGAGCGGCGCGGACGGCTGGTCACCCAGAACGAGCTGATGATCGTCTCCGGTCAGCTGCTCGCGTTCAGCTTCAACGCGATCATCGGCAACGCGTTCGGCGAATCCGGCGGCGTGTGGCGCTGGATGCTCGTGCTCGCGACGCTGCCCGCGGTGGTGCTGTGGTTCGGGGCGCTGGTGCTGCCGGAAAGTCCGCGCTGGCTGGCTTCGAAGGAACGGTTCGGCGACGCGCTGGACGTGCTCAAACAGGTGCGTTCGGCCCAGCGCGCGGAAGCCGAACTGGCCGAGGTACGCCGGCTCGCCGAGGCGGACAAGGAAGCCAAGGCGGGCGGCTGGGCCGATCTGGCGACGCCGTGGATCAAGCGACTGGTACTTGTCGGTATCGGGATCGCCATCGTGCAGCAGATCACCGGCGTCAACTCGATCATGTACTACGGCACGCAGATCCTGACCGACGCCGGCTTCTCCGCGAACGGCGCGCTCACCGCGAACATCGCGAACGGCGTGATCTCGGTGCTCGCCACGTTCGGCGGGATCTACCTGCTTGGCAAGGTGAATCGCCGTCCGATGCTCGCCATCGGACTGGCCGGCACCACCAGCGCGCTGCTGCTGATCGGCGTGTTCTCCCTGTTACTGCCCGAAGGTGTCGGCCGCGCGTTCGTCGTGCTGGCGCTGACCGTGACGTTCCTGAGCTTCCAGCAGGGCGCGGTCTCGCCGGTGACCTGGCTGATGCTGTCCGAGATCTTCCCGTTGCGGTTGCGCGGTTTCGGCTTCGGGCTCTGCGCGCTCGTGTTGTGGCTGGCGAACTTCGCGGTGGGCCTGCTGTTCCCGGTCCTGGTCGACGCCATCCACATCTCCAGCACGTTCTTCATCTTCGTGGTGCTCGGCGTCGGTGCCATCACCTTCGTGACGAAGTGCGTGCCGGAGACGCGGGGACGTTCGCTGGAGTCGCTGGAACAGGAGCTCCAGGCGCGCTACTCCTGAGCTACTTCTGGTTGGCCGACGCGAGCCCGGCCGGCGCCGCGGCGAGCGCCCGGTGGATCGCGTCGGCCAGCGCGAGTGCCGCTTCCTCCGTCAGTTCCACCGGGACGCGGGCGGACGGGCCCTCGCCGGGGTTGATGAAGTCGATGTTGACGGTGTGCGCGTAGGGCGCGTGGACGGGGTGGTCGACGTAGACCGTGGCATGGGACAGCGAGAACCAGCCCTTCGCCGCCTTGCCGCTGCCGTCGACCTCGATCTTCTCAGTCTGGTAAGTGCACATGGTTTTCCTTACGCCGCAAGATGTTTACCGAAGAAGTCGAAGACCCGCCGCCAGCCCTCCACGGCGGCCTCGGGCCGGTAGGACGGGCGGTCGACGGCGAAGAACGCGTGACCGGCGCCCTCGTAGGTGTGGAACTCGTGGGGTTTGCCGAGCCGGTCCAGTTCCGCCGAGAGCTGCTGGACCTCCTCCGGCCCTGGGTACTGGTCCTCCGCGCCGAACAGGCCGAGCAGCGGACAGGACAGCTGCGGCGCCAGCCCGAGGATCGGCTTCATCGAGGCCGGCATGCCCGCCGGCGGCTCGTTGATCACGAACGCGCCATAACAGTCCACCGCCGCGTCGAGCTGGAGGCTGCACCCGGCCAGGAACGTCTGCCGGCCGCCCGAGCAGTACCCGATCACGCCGATCTTCCCGTTCGCCCCGTCCAGTGCGTTGAGGTACTTGGCCGCACCGTCCACGTCGCCGACGAGCCGCTCGTCCGGGACCCCGCCCGCGGCGCGCACCGCGGCGGCCGCGTCGTCGGGATCGGCACCCGGCGCCTCGCGTGAGTAGAGGTTGGGGCACAACGCGTTGTAGCCGTTGACCGCGAACCTGCGCACGATCTCCTTGGTGGCCGCGTCGTAGCCGGGCATGTGGTGGATCACGACCACGCCGGCGTGCGGCTGCTCGTCCAGTGGCCTCGCCAGATAGGCCTCGATCTCGTCCCCGCCATGGCCGGCGATCGTGATCGTCTCGGCCCGCATCACATCGATCATGCCACGAGACTAGGCCAGGAGTGCTTGCGCTGTCGTGAATCCGACAAGTGCGGCACCCAGTCCGGCGACGACGCTGACGACGACGTTCGTTACGGCGTAGAAGTACGATTTCTGTTCCAGCAACCGCAATGTCTCATAGCTGAACGTGCTGTAGGTGGTGAGCGCGCCACAGAAACCCGTGCCCAGCAAGGCAAGCGCGGGATCGGGCAGCGCGGCGCCGGTGAGCGCGCCGAGGATGAGGCAGCCCGTCACGTTGACGGTCAGGGTGCCCCACGGGAACACGCTGTCGTGCCTGGCCTGCACGGCCCGGTCGGTCAGGTACCGCAACGGGGCGCCGACAACCGCGCCCACGAACACTAGAAGGACGGTCACAGCACTTCGACCTCGTCCGCGACCACGGTCGCGTCGGCGAGCAGTGCGGCGTTGTCCCGCACGAAACCGCGGACCTTCTCGTCGGAGTCGACGAGGATCACGACCACGGGCAAGCCCTCGGCGAGGCTCAGCAACCGGGTGGTGTGGATCAGCGAGGACGCGCCGTAGCCCTCGACGCCACGCAGTACGGTCGCGCCCGCGAGTCCCGCTTTGCGGGCCCTGGACACGATCTCGTGATAACGCGGGCGATGTTCGAAGGTGTCGTCCTCGCCGAGGAAGATCGAGGCCCGCAGCGCGCGCTTCACCGGACCGCTCCGGTCAGCTTGCGGGTCAGCCAGACGGCGAGGATCACCGCGAGCAGCGCGGCCGCCAGCGTGCCCGCGAGATAGGCGAACGCGAGCGGCACCTCACCGGGGCGCAGCAGGCCACGGATTTCGACCGCGTAGGTGGAGAACGTGGTGAAGCCGCCGAGGACGCCGGTGCCGAGGAACGGCCGCAGCAACCGGTGCGCGGACCACACCTCGGTGATCAGCACCATCAGCACGCCGATCAGGAAACAGCCCAGCACGTTCGTGACGAAGGTGCTCCACGGGAACCCGCCTGGCGGCGTCGGCAGGGCTTGCGCGAGCCCGTAGCGGGCCAGCGCGCCGAGCCCGCCGCCGAGGGCGACGACGGCGAGGACAGGCGCCTGCGCCCGGACGCCGCTCGCGCCACGCGTCCGGACCGGTTCGGCCAGCTCGACCTCGCTCATCGGATCGAGAATAGATCTCGGCCCCGCCGGAACCGGCGAGGCCGAGTAAGTCTTCGAACTCGCGGGCCGTGATTGTGACCACGTTCGGCGCCGCGAGGCTGGGTGGCGCACCCCCCGCCATACCCCGGATCACGGTGGCGTCCGGCGGGCCGCCTCGGTCACTTGCCCTGCTCGGCGCCCTTCTCCGGCTCCTCGGCGGTGTCGTCGAGCAGCCTTTCGAGGTCGAACTCCTCGGTCAGGGCAGCGAAGATCGGAGTGTTCTCCAGCTCCTGCTGTTTGACGCTCATTCTTCTCCTCCTCACCCGTACGCGCACTCTTCGTACGGTTCGTTCTCGCAGGTCAAGCGCCCTTCCCTCGCATCTTTGTCCCGCAAGAGTGTTAACCGCAGGTTATGTTACCTACTTACAGTGAGCAACACCCTCGCAACCGAAAAAAGTTCACACGGATCACTGTCATGACAACCGCCACCTTCCGGGCTCATAATGGAAAAGAGGCGGTGCGTGCGATGGCACTTCATGGCGAAGAGCAGCGGCGACTGTCCGAGATCGAACGACAGCTCGCCGAGGAGAATCCGCGGCTGGCCCAGCGGCTCGCCGAGTTGCGGCCAATGCGGATACCGGGTGTTGTGCTGGCCGTACTCGGTGCGCTCTGCTCGATGGTCGCGGGGGTGTTCATCCTGGTGGCGGGCGCGCAGACCCAGCAGCTTTTCCTGATGATCCTGGGCACGGTGCTCGCATCGGGTGTCCCGACGGCGATCCTCTGGCGGCTCTGGCTGCACCGCCTGCATTAGCCGCGACCACGTGAAACACTTTCGTCTCGCGCCTGGACGGGTCCGTCCCGATCGAGCATCCGGGGCACGATGAACCACAGCACGAGGAACAGCAGCCCGACCACGCCGCCGACGAAGCCCATCGCGACGGGGCCGTAGACCACCTTCGCGATCAGGGCAACCACGACCGTGACGGCCGCCGCGAGGCACACCAGACCGGCGAGCACGGCACGGTTCCCGGTGCGCAGGATCTCCTCCCGGCGCCCGCCGCGGAACAGGATCCGGTGCCAGGCCGCGGGGGCCGTGAGCAACGCGGTCGCGAAGGCCGCCAGCACCACCGCGGCGAGGTGCATGCCCTTCTCGAAGCCGCTCGCCTCGCGAAACTGGCCGGTGAATACGACCGACAGCAGGAACCCGAACAGGATCTGCACTCCGGCCTGCGCCACGCGCAGCTCGGAGAGCAGCTCGTTGACGTTGCGCGTGAGCCGCTGGTTCCGGGTTTCCTCGTCGGTTCCGGTCACCCGATCAGATTACGAAAATCCGGACACCTCGGCAGCGCATCGCCTTGAAACGTTTTAGCGCATGACCCGGGTGGAATCGCGGACCACCAGCTCCGGCGTGAACACCACTTCCTGATGTTCGAACGGCTCATCGGACCCCGCGGTCTCGGCGATGAGCAGTTCGGCCGCCGTGCGCCCGAGCCGTTTCGCAGGCTGCCGCACCGACGTCAACGGCACCGCGGCCGCGCCGGCGAACTCGATGTCGTCGTAGCCGACGATCGCCATCTCCGCGGGCACGCGCACGCCCGCGCCGACCATCGCCTGCAGCACGCCCAGCGCGAGCAGGTCGTTGGCACAGAACACCGCGCTGGGCCGCGGGCTCATGCCGAGCAGCCTGGCGCCCGCGTCCCGGCCCGAGGCCACGTCCAGCGCACCCGTCTCCAGCACCGACAGCTGCGCGCCAGATCCCTCCAGCGCCGCGCGCACCCCGCGTTCCCGGTCGCGGCACTGGGTCAGTATCGCCGGGCCGTTGACGAACGCGACGCGCTCGTGCCCGGTCTCCAGCAGGTGCCGGGCGGCCAGCGAACCGCCCGCGACGTCGTCCACCGAAACCGAACTCGCCTCCACGGCGGGAATCTTGCGGTCCACGAACACGTACGGGATATCGCTGCGGCGGAACGTCTCGAGCGCCTCACCGGTGGTGTCGACGGGGCTCAGCAGCACGCCGCGCACCCGCTGCTCGGCCAGCATCGACAGGTAGGAGGCCTCCAGGTCGACCCGCTGGCCGCTGTTGCAGGTGATCACGTTGAGGCCCTCGTTGTGCGCGGCCTCCTCGGCGCCACGCGCGACGTCGACGAAGAACGGGTTGGCGAGGTCGAGCACGAGCAGTGCCATGATCCGGCTGCGGCCTGCCCGGAGCTGGCGCGCGGACTCGTCCCGCACGTAACCGAGCTCCTCGATCACCGACAGCACGCGCGAGCGCGTCGCCGCCGAAACGACCTGCGGGCGATTGACCACATTGGACACGGTGCCGATGGAAACCCCGGCTCGCCGAGCCACATCCTTGATGCCGACCATTGGCCCCCTTGCTCTGTCCGGAGTCACAGCCTACCATGCTGATGAAACGTTTCAAACACTGCGGCGGACCAGCTCGACGGGGAGACACAGTCATGAGCGTGCACACCGGAATCAAGGAACGGCTACTCGCGCAACGGATCGAGACCCCCTCCTGGGCCTACGGCAACTCGGGTACTCGATTCAAGGTGTTCGCGCAGCCAGGCGTGCCGCGGACCGTCGAGGAGAAGATCGACGACGCGGCCCAGGTGCACGCCTTCACGGGCATCGCGCCGAGCGTCGCGCTGCACATCCCGTGGGACAAGGTGGACGACTACGGCAAGCTCGCGAAGTACGCCGAGTCGGCGGGTATCCGGCTCGGCACGATCAACGCCAACGTCTTCCAGGACGACGACTACAAGCTCGGCAGCGTCACCAACCCCGATCCGCGGATTCGCCGCAAGGCACTGGACCACCTGCTCGAATGCGTCGACATCATGGACGCCACCGGTTCGCGTGACCTGAAGCTGTGGTTCTCCGACGGCACCAACTATCCGGGCCAGGACGACATCCGCGAACGTCAGGACCGGCTCGCCGAAGCACTCGACGCGGTATACACGCGGCTCGGCGAGAACCAGCGGATGCTGCTGGAGTACAAGCTTTTCGAGCCGGCCTTCTACACCACGGACGTACCGGACTGGGGCACCGCGTACGCGCATTGCCTGCGGCTGGGCGAAAAGGCCAAGGTGTGTGTGGACACCGGGCACCACGCGCCGGGCACGAACATCGAGTTCATCGTCGCGTTCCTGTTGCGCGAGGGGAAACTCGGCGCCTTCGACTTCAACTCCCGCTTCTACGCCGATGACGATCTGATGGTCGGCGCCGCCGATCCGTTCCAGCTGTTCCGGATCATGTACGAGGTCGTGCGCGGCGGCGGGTACGACGCGGACGCGGGCGTGGCCTTCATGCTCGACCAGTGCCACAACATCGAGGCGAAGATCCCCGGCCAGATCCGCTCGGTGTGCAACGTCCAGGAGGCCACCGCCAAGGCGCTGCTGGTGGACCGGGCGGCGCTGGCCGAGGCACAGCGCTCGGGTGACGTGATCGCGGCGAACGACGTGCTGATGGACGCCTACAACACCGACGTACGCCCGATTCTCGCGGAACTCCGCACGGAAACGGGCATCGATCCCGACCCCGTCGCCGCGTACCGGCGGTCGGGCTACCAGGAACGCATCGCCGCCGACCGGATCGGCGGGAACCAGGCTGGATGGGGAGCATGAGCACGATCAAGGAGCTGATCGCCCGGTCGAACCGGCTCGGGTCGGATCCGGCGAACACGAACTACGCGGGCGGCAACACCTCCGCCAAGGGCACGGAGACCGACCCGGTCACCGGGGAGCCGGTGGAACTGTTGTGGGTCAAGGGATCCGGCGGCGACCTCGGCACGCTCACCGATGCCGGGCTGGCCGTGCTGCGGCTGGACCGGATGCGCGCGCTCGTGGACGTGTACCCGGGCGTCGAACGCGAGGACGAGATGGTCGCCGCGTTCGACTACTGCCTGCACGGCAAGGGTGGCGCCGCCCCGTCCATCGACACCGCGATGCACGGACTGGTCGACGCCGCGCACGTCGACCACCTGCACCCCGATTCGGGTATCGCGCTGGCCACCGCGGCCGACGGCGAGAAGCTGACCGAGCAGTGTTTCGGCGACCGCGTGGTGTGGGTGCCGTGGCGGCGGCCGGGATTCCAGCTGGGACTGGACATCGCGAAGATCAAGGCGGAGAACCCGCAGGCCATCGGCTGCATTCTCGGCGGGCACGGGATCACCGCGTGGGGCGAGACGTCCGGGGAGGCGGAGGCGCATTCGCTGGAGATCATCCGGACGGCGGCGCGCTTCCTGGCCGAGCACGGCCGCCCCGAACCGTTCGGACCGGTGGTGTCCGAACCGCTGCCCGAGGCCGAACGCCGCGAACGCGCGGCGGCACTGGCGCCGGTGATCCGCGGGCTGGCGTCCACCGACCGCAGGCAGATCGGGCACTTCACCGACTCCGAGGTCGTGCTGGATTTCCTGTCCCGTAAGGAACATCCACGCCTCGCCGCGCTCGGCACGTCCTGTCCCGACCACTTCCTGCGCACGAAGGTCCGCCCGCTGGTGCTGGACCTGCCGCCGACCGCCCCGCTCGAGGAGGCCGTCGCGCGGCTGCGTGAGCTGTACGAGCAGTACCGCGAGGACTACCGCGCCTACTACGAACGGCACGCGACCCCGGACTCTCCCGCGATGCGCGGCGCGGACCCGGCGATCGTGCTGGTGCCCGGGGTCGGCATGTTCTCCTTCGGCGCCGACGCGCAGACCGCGCGCGTAGCCGGGGAGTTCTACGTCAACGCCATCAACGTGATGCGCGGCGCGGAGTCCGTGTCGACGTACGCGCCGATCGACGAGAGCGAGAAGTTCCGCATCGAGTACTGGGCACTGGAGGAGGCGAAACTCCAGCGCCGGCCCAAGCCGAAGCCCCTGGCCACCCGCGTCGCGCTGGTCACCGGCGCGGCAAGCGGCATCGGCAAGGCCATCGCGCAGCGGCTCGCGGCCGAGGGTGCCTGTGTCGTCGTCGCGGACCTGAACAAGGCCGACGAGGTCGCCGACGAACTCGGCGGGCGCGACAGGGCGATCTCCGTGGTCGCCGACGTGACCGACGAGGACGGGATCGCCGCCGCGTTCAAGGCCGCCGCCCTCGCGTTCGGCGGGGTCGATCTCGTGGTGAACAACGCCGGACTGTCGATTTCCAAGCCACTGCTGGAAACCACGGTGCGGGACTGGGATCTGCAGCACGACGTGATGGCGCGCGGCTCGTTCCTGGTGTCGCGGGAGGCCGCGCGGACGATGATCGCGCAGGGCTTCGGCGGCGACATCGTGTACATCGCCAGCAAGAACTCCGTGTTCGCGGGCCCCAACAACATCGCATACAGCGCCACGAAGGCCGACCAGGCGCACCAGGTCCGGTTGCTGGCCGCGGAACTCGGCGAGCACGGGATCCGGGTCAACGGCGTCAATCCCGACGGCGTCGTGCGTGGTTCGGGCATCTTCGCCGGCGGCTGGGGCGCGCAGCGGGCCGCGGTGTACGGCGTGAAGGAAGAGGAACTCGGCGCCTTCTACGCGCAGCGCACGCTGCTCAAGCGGGAGGTACTGCCCGAGCACGTCGCGAACGCGGTGTTCGTGCTGACCGGCGGCGAGCTGTCCCACACCACCGGCCTGCATGTGCCCGTGGACGCTGGGGTGGCGGCCGCGTTCCTGCGATGAGCGGCGACGACAGAAGGGAGGAGGCGCTCGAATTGATACAGCGCGCTCGTGCCTCATGGGCATCGTCGCGGATCGAGGAACGAGGGAAGCGGCGATGCCCATGAGCACATTCGCCGCCGTCGACATCGGGGCCTCCAGCGGGCGCGTGATGGTCGGCGACTTCACGCGTGGGCTGGGGCTGACCGAGGCGCACCGGTTCGAGAACCGGCCGGTGCGCGTCGGCGGCACCCTGTACTGGGACATTCTCGCGCTGTACCAAGGAGTTCTCGACGGTCTGCGCAGGGCGGGGCCGGTGGCGGGCATCGGCATCGACACGTGGGCCGTCGACTACGGGCTGCTGGGCGCGGACGGCGGGCTGCTCGGCAATCCCGTGCACTACCGCGACACCCGCACCGAGCCGGTGGTCGGCGAGGTGCTGGCGCGGATTCCGCCCGAGCAGCTCTACGCCGAGACGGGTATCCAGTTCCTGCCGTTCAACACGGTGTTCCAGCTGGCCGCGGAAACCCGCTCGGCGCTGGCCGAACGCCTGCTGATGATCCCGGATCTGCTGTCGTACTGGCTGACCGGCGTCGCGGGCACGGAACTGACGAACGCGTCCACCACGGCGCTGCTGGATCCGCGGACCGGCCAGTGGTCGGCGGAGGTCGCGAAACGCGCCGGGGTAGACACGAACCTGTTCGCCCCACTGCGAAAACCCGGTGATCCCGCCGGATCGCACGACGGGACCCCGGTGTACGCCGTGGGTTCGCACGACACCGCGTCCGCCGTGGTCGGCGTGCCCGCGACGCACGAGAACTTCGCCTACATCTCCTCGGGCACCTGGTCGCTGGTCGGTCTGGAGCTGCCCGAACCCGTGCTGACGGAGGAAAGCCGGGCCGCCAACTTCACCAACGAACTCGGCGTGGACGGCACGGTCCGCTACCTGCGCAACGTCACCGGACTGTGGCTTCTGCAGGAATGCCAACGGGTCTGGGAAATCCCGGACACCACACGGCTTGTCGACGAGGCGGCCGGGCTGCCGCGCCGCGCGGTGATCGACACGAACGATCCGCGTTTCCTGCCGCCCGGCGACATGCCCGGACGCATCGCCGCGGCGTGCGCGGAAACGGATCAGCCGGTGCCGCGCACGCCGGGCGAGTTCACGCGGTGTGTGCTGGACAGCCTCGCGGAGGCCTACCGGCGCACCATCGAGGACGCGGTGCGGCTGTCCGGCAGGCGCGTGGACGTCGTGCACGTCGTCGGTGGCGGCGCGCGCAACGAATTGTTGTGCCAGCTGACGGCCGACGCCTGTGGACTGTCCGTAATCGCCGGGCCGGTCGAGGCCACCGCGCTGGGGAACCTCCTTGTCCAGGCCAGGGCGCACGGAGCGGTCCGGGGCGACCTCGCCGCCATGCGGGAACTGCTCGCGCACAGTCAGCGCCTTGCCGTGTACCGGCCGCGATGAAACGATTCATTTTTGCTTCAAAGCTGCTCATCAAGGGTTGAATGAGGCTCTGGCCTTGGTTATCCTCCCTCCTTAATACGTTTCAAAATGTGACCTGGGTCAACGAGGACTGGGAGGTTCGCATGACTCCGCGCGACACGGTCGGCCTAAGCCCGGCTGAGGACAGCGGTACCGTCACGCGTCAACAGTGGAAGTGGTCGGTGCTGGCCGGCATGGCGTCGTATCTCGACGCCGGTTCCATCGTGGCGCTGGGCTCCGGCCTCGCGTTGTTCCAGACCTATCTCGGTCTGAGCGACGATGCCGTCGGCGCCGTCGCCGCCATCGGGCCGAACGCGATCGGCTGCGCGATCGGCGCGTTCATCGGCGGCCGGCTCGGCGACAAACTGGGCCGCAAACGCATCTACAAGTACGACCTGCTGGTCTACGCGGCCGGCATTCTGCTGATCATGGCCGCGGTCAACGCACCGATGCTGTTCGTCGGCACCTTCATCGTCGGGGTGGCCGTCGGCGCGGACGTACCGACCTCGCTCGCGCTCGTCGGCGAGTTCTCCCCGTCCAAGGCACGCGGGAAACTACTGGCGTTCACGCAGATCGCCTGGAACGCCGGCCCGGTCATCGTGCTGCTGCTCGCCCTCGCACTGTCCTCTTTGGATCTACTGGGAATCCGGATCGTGTTCGCGATGCTGTTCGTCGTCGCGATCCTCACCTGGGCACTGCGGCGCGGGCTGGCCGAATCCGCGCGCTGGGAAACGGCGTCGGCGGCGCCGGTCAAGCAGAACGTGCGCGCGCTGTTCAGCGGCAGCAACCTGCAGGCGCTGCTGTGGACCGCCGGGATCTACCTCTTCTGGAACATCGCGGCGGGCACCAACGGCATCTTCACGCCGTACATCATCAAAACGCTCAACGCGGGCAGCCAGGCCGCGAGCGTGGCGCTGTCCTGCGCGGGCTTCGTCATCGGCATCCTCGCGACGCTGCCGTTCATGCGCATGGTCGACCGCGGTCACCTCAACCGCAAGGCGATGTGGGGCGCCGGCGCGGTGATGCAGGTGCTCGCGTTCGCCGCGTATCTGGTGTTCCCGTTCAACATCCCGGTCATCATCGCGAACATCGTGCTGTTCGGTGTCGGCTGCTCGTTCGCAGGCGAAGCGATGTACAAGATCTTCAGCCAGGAACTGTTCCCGACCATGCTCCGCGGCACCGCGCAGGGCATCACGTTCGGTGTCGCGCGGACGTTCCTGGGGATCTGGAGCTTCTTCGTGCCGACGCTCGCGAGCACCGGTATCCGGCCGGTCGCGCTGTTGCTGATGATCTGCCTGCTGATCAGCGGTGTCCTCGGCTACTTCTTCATGCCGAACACCGCCGGCAAATCGCTCGAGCAGATCGAGACGGAGCGGGCCGCCGCATGACACTGGCGGCGAGGTTCACCGACCCTGGTCCCGACTTCAGCCCGCTGCCCATCTGGTGGTGGAGCGGGGCCAGGGTCCGCCGCGACCGGCTGCGGTGGCAGATGGAGCAGCTGGTCGCGCAGGGCGTCCGGCAGGCGGTGGTGATGTGCCTGGCGCCCTCCGGCCCGCTGTACGGCTCACTCGCCGACGACCCGCCGTTTTTGAGTCCACAATGGATCGAGCTGCTGGACGGCGCCTGCGAGGACGCCGCCGAACTCGGGTTCTCGCTGTGGATGTACGACCAGATCGGCTTCTCCGGCGCGAACTTCCAGGGCAGGCTCACCACGGCGAATCCGGAGTTCGCCGGTCTCGCCCTCTCCCGCGACGGGATCACCGTCAGCGGCTTCGACTACTTCGGGGTCGAGGCGTGCGCCGCGCTGCTGGACCAGGTGCACGGCGAGCTGGACCGGCAGGTCGGCCGCTGGTTCGGCACCGTGATTCCCGGTTTCTTCCAGGACGAACTGCCCGCGATGCCCACCTGGGGCCGGGATTTCGCGGAGACCTTCGCGGCGCACTACGGCTACGAGCTGGACACCGCGAAGCTGTTCGAGGACGGCGATCCGCTGGTGCGCCGCGACTACCAGCAACATCGGGCCCGGCTCGCGCGGCGGGCGTTCTTCGATCCGCTGGACAAGTGGTTCGCCGACCGCGGCCTGATCTGCGGCTTCGACCAGCCGTCCCCGGCACGCGAGGGAGATCCGGTCGGCGGCGTGCAGGTCTACGGCGACTATCTGGGCACGCACCGGGGATACGGCGCCCCGGGCAGCGATCACTGGGGCGATCCGAAGGTCCACAGTTCGCTCGCGCACGCGCACGGGCATCCGCGCACCTGGATCGAGGCCTTCCACTCCTCCGGCTGGGGCGGTTCGCTGGAGGAGACCTACGACTGGCTCGCGCCGTTCCTGCGACGCGGCGCGAACCTGTACGACCCGCACGCGGTGTACTACTCGACCGCCGGCGGCTGGTGGGAGTGGGCGCCGCCGTCGACCTGCTGGCGGCAGCCGTACTGGCCGTCGTACCACCAGTTCTCCACCGCCGTCGCCCGGCTGTGCTCGGTGCTGAGCGGCGGAACCCACGTCTGTGACACGGTTCTGCTGTCCCCGACGTCCACGGCACAGGCGTACACGACACCGGAGGGCCCACTCGAACCCGCGCTGCGATCGGCGCGCTGCTACCACCGGCTCAACGGGGTCAGCGCCTGGTTCGCCGAGGAACGCGGTGTGCTGGAGCAGGCCGGGATCGACCACGACACTCTCGACGAGGCCACGATCGCGTCGGGCACGGTGGTCCACAATGGACTGCGGATCGGCGGCGAGACCTACCGGACCGTGATCTTGCCTGAGGTCGCGCTGCTGCTTCCGGAGGCGGCGGCGCGGTTGTCCGAACTGGCGGCGGCGGGCGGCAGGGTGATCTGCGTCGGCTCGATCCCCGCCGGCCTGACCGGCGCCGTGCAAGTCGCCTGCCCCGAGGACGTGCGCGTTCCGGCGCCAGCGGTGCGAGCCGACGCGCCCTCGCTCCTGCGCCGGTACGGCGACACGTTCGTCCTGCTGCTGACCGCGCACGACGACCGCACCGGCACCCAGGCCCCGATCGTCCGGCTCGACAACGACGACTGGCACAACTCCGGGTTCCCATGGGAGGAGTACTGGCGGCAGTTGCGGGAGAACGGATACGAGTTCGTCTCGCCCGCGGACCGGGTGGCGCGCGTCGAGGGGCTGCCGCCGCGTGCACAACGCTGGGACCCGCGCACGGGTTCGCGCACCGAGCTGACCGTGGTCGACGGTGTGGCCGAGGTGCCGTTCACTGACGGACCGATGTCGCTGGTGGTGTTCGGCGACGATCTGCCACCGGCCACCCGAACCCCGCTCGGCTCGCCGTCCGGCGTGATCACCCTCGACGGCCCCTGGCTGGCCCGAGCGGAATCCACTTTGGACAACTCGCACGGCGATCTCGCCGCGGCCGACCGGGACGGCATGTTGCCGATCGAGGTGTGGCGTTTCGACGGTGGCCACACCGCGACGTTCGGTCCGTTCGCCGCGGGCATGGAGTGGTCGCTCTCGCGTGGCATCCGCAAGGACCCCGTGCACAACGACACGTTGGGCCCCAAGGGTTACGTGCCCGAGGAGTTCCTGGACTGGCGTGACGTCGCGGCCGGTGAACGCGTGTCGGTGCGCACCCACCTTCCCCTGCCGGAGCGCACCGGGCTGTTCCTCGCCGTCGGGTCGAGTGCCGCGCGGCGCGTGCTGGTCGACGGCCACGAGCTGCCCGCACCGGGCGAGGGCTACCAGACATTCAGCCCGCTGCCACCGGAAACCGCGGGCCGGACGGTGCCGGTGGAGATCGAGTTCACCGGCGAGGGCGGCCCGGTCCGGGCGTCGTTCGCGGTGGTCACCGACCCCGACGCCTACCGCAGACCGGAATGGGTCACCGGCGAGGTGAGCCACGAGTTCGACCTGGCCGAAATCCCCGAGGACACCGTGGTGCAGGTGGCCGGCGACGGCGCGTGCAGCGTGCTCGTCAACGGCACCGAGGTCGGCAAGCAGGGCGATTTCAGCCCGTACCCCGGTTTTCGCGACGTCCGCGTGCATCCCTATGACCTGCGCGAATACCTGCGACCGGGGAACAACACGATCGAGCTGCGGCTCGTGGACTGCGCTGCCGCGGTCGACGGGCCCGGCCTCGGGCTGATCAGCGACGTCGGCTGGGGGACGATCGAGCGCCGCCCGACGTCGCGGTTCCTGTGCGCCCGCCCGCGACCGCATCCCTTGCCGGGCGCGCACTGGCTCGAACCCGGTGCCGCACAAGGAGACGTCGTAGTGCCGGTGATTCCGGACGTCGCGCCGGGCGGCGAACGCACCGAGGAGCTGCGTTTTCCGGCGCCGCTGGGCACGACATCGCTGCGGATTCCGACGACACTGGACACCGTGGTGCGCGTCGAGGAGGCCGAGTACAAGCCGGTGGACGGCGTGGTGCGCCTGCCGGGACCGCTGCGCGCGGGCACTCCGGTGGTCCTGCGCATCACCGCGGTGGACGGCCGGCGCGGCGGTGCGCTGCTCGACGGGCCCGTGCAGGTCGAGGTCGCCGAAACCGAAACGACCCTGCTGAGCTGGGAAGACCTCGGACTGCGGGCGCTGGGCGGGCAGGTGCGGTATCGCACCACGTTCCGCGCGGCCGGCCGGGTCGTGCTGGATCTCGGCGAGGTGCGCGGGATCGCCGACGTGCTGGTCAACGGCGAACTCGTGGACCGGCTGGTGTGGGCGCCGTGGCGGACGGAGATCAGGCCGCGACCGGGCGAGAACGAGCTGGAGGTCGTCCTGCGGGGAACGCTGGCCGGATACCTCGACGACGCGTCACCCACCACGGCCGTCGCCGCCGGGCAGGTGCGCACCGGACTGTTCGGGCCCGTGCGCCTTTTTCATCACGGGGAGGACTCATGACTCCACGAAGGCGACGACTCGTGAGCATCGCGGGGCCGCCCACGGCCCGAGGAGCGGAGCGAGGAGGAATCGAGTCATGACTAGAGTCGGTCTGGTCGCGGGAGGGCTGGGCGCGTACTGGCCGCAGTTCCCGGATCTGTTGCCACAGCTGAAACTTTCGGCCGAGCGCGTATCGGAGCGGATGCGGGAGTTCGACTGCGAGGTGATCGACGTCGGATTCATCTCCGATCCGCGGGAGGGCGCCCGCGCCGCGGAAACCCTGCGCGCCGCGGGATGCGAAATCATCGTCGCGTTCCTGACCACCTACATGACCTCGAACATGCTGATGCCGGTCGCGCAGCGCAGCGGCGCGCCGGTGCTGCTGCTCAACCTGCAGCCCAGCCCGTCGATGGATCACGAGAAGTTCGACACCGGCGCGTGGCTCGCCTACTGCGGCGCCTGCCCGATGCCAGAGATGGTCAACGCGTTCCGCCGGTGCGGCGTCGAAACCCGCTGTGTCAGCGGATATCTGGAGGAACCGGCGGCCTGGGAGAAGATCGGCCGCTGGGTCAAGGCGGCCGGTGTGCGGGCGAAACTGCGGCACGGGCGCCACGGTCTGATGGGTCACCTCTATCCCGGAATGCTCGACGTGTCCACGGATCTGACGCTGGTGCCGCGCCAGTTCGGCGGGCACGTCGAGGTGCTGGAGATCGATGACCTGCGCGTCCGGGTGGAGCGGGTGAGCGACGCGGAGACCGACGACAGGGTCGCCTACGCGCGCGAAGTGTTCACTGTGGACTCCAGCGTCGTGGCGGAGGATCTGCGCTGGGCGGCGCGGGTTTCGGTCGCGCTGGACCAGCTGGTCGCCGACTTCGAGCTGGACAGCCTCGCCTACTACCACCGCGGCCTGAACGGCGAGACACACGAACGCGTCGGCGCCGGGCTCATCCTCGGCGCGTCCCTGCTGACCGCGCGCGGGATCCCGGCGGCCGGCGAGTACGAGCTGCGCACGTCGCTGGCGCAGCTGATTCTCGACCAGCTCGGCGCCGGCGGTTCGTTCACGGAGTTGCAGGCGCTCAACTTCGACGACGGTGTGGTCGAGATGGGCCACGACGGCCCGGCGCATCTCGCGATCAGTGACCGCAAGCCGGTCCTGCGTGGACTCGGTGTGTACCACGGAAAACGCGGCTGGGGCGTGTCCGTGGAGTTCGACGTGAAGCACGGTCCGGTGACCGCGTTCGGGCTGGGCCAGGAGCTGGACGGCTCGTTCCGGTTCGTGGTGTCGGAGGGCACCGTGGTCGACGGACCGTTGCTGCGCATCGGGAACACGACGTCGCGGGTGGATTTCGGGTGCCACCCCGGCGAATGGACCGACGCGTGGAGCATGTCCGGCATCGGCCACCACTGGGCGCTCGGCACCGGGCACTGCCGCGCCGAACTGCGAGCCGTCGCCGATCTGCTCGGCCTCGACCTGGTTTCCGTTTCGAAGGAGGACATCCGTTGACTGTCAGCCCTGTTCGTTTTGAGCACCGGGATTCCGCGCTGGGTGTGGGGGTCGCACGGCCGCGCTTGTCGTGGCAGGTGGTCACTTCGGATCCAGACTGGTCGCAGACGGCGTATGAGCTGGAGCGGGACGGGGTGGTGGTGCGGGTCGAGTCGGCGGAGCAGGTGCTGGTGCCGTGGCCGTTCGAGCCGTTGTCCTCGCGCGAGCGGGCCTCGGTGCGGGTACGGGTGGCCTCAGGTGAGTCGTGGTCGGAATGGAGTGAACCGTCCACAGTGGAGGCTGGGCTCCTGGACGAGGCCGACTGGCAGGCACGGTTCATCAGCCCGGCCACGATCGATGGCCCGGCGCCGATCCTGTCCCGGGCGTTGACGGTGGGTTCGGATGTGGTGTCGGCCCGGTTGTACGCGACCGCGCACGGCGTGTACCAGGCCACGGTCAACGGGCAGCGGATCGGCGATGAACTGCTGGCCCCGGGCTGGACCTCCTACCAGCACCGGCTGCGGTACCAGACCTACGACCTCACCCCGCTACTGGTCGAGGGCACCAACAACCTGGAGGTGACGCTGGGCAACGGGTGGTACCGGGGCCGGCTGGGCTGGACCGGGAAACGCGCCTTCTACGGCGACCGCCTCGCCCTGCTGGCCCAAGTCGAGCTCGCCTACACCGACGGCACCCGCGAAATCATCGGCACCGACACCTCCTGGTCCGCGCGCACCGGCCCCATCCAGGACGACGACCTCTACGACGGCCAAACCACCGACCACACCGCCATCCCGGTCACCGACACCGTCGAGATCGTGGACGGCGACCTGTCCCGGCTGGTCGCGCCCGAGGGACCACCGGTCCGGGTCACAGACGTGCTGCCCGCGGTCAAGACCTGGCAGTCCCCGTCCGGCAAGACGCTGGTCGATTTCGGGCAGAACCTCGTCGGCTGGGTGCGGCTCCGCGTCTCCGGGCCGGGCACGGTGACGGTGCGGCACGCCGAAGTCCTCGAACACGGCGAACTCGGTGTGCGGCCGTTGCGTTCCGCCAAGGCCACCGATGTGTATGTGCTGCCCGAGGGCGAGCACATCGTGGAGCCGTGCTTCACCTTCCACGGCTTCCGCTACGCCGAAATCACCGGCGCCGCGTCGTTCGACGCCGAGGCCGTGGTGGTCGGCACCGATCTGCGGCGCACCGGCTGGTTCGACTGCTCCGACCCCGACCTCAACCAGTTCCACCAGAACGTGGTGTGGGGCATGCGCGGCAACTTCCTCGACATCCCCACCGACTGCCCCCAACGCGACGAACGCCTCGGCTGGACCGGCGACATCCAAATCTTCGCCCCCACCGCCAGCTTCCTGTTCGACACCGCCGGCTTCCTCACGAGCTGGCTCGCCGACCTCGCCACCGACCAACACCCCGACGGTGCCGTGCCTTTCGTCGTCCCCGACGTGCTCCACGACCCCGCACCCACCGCCACCGCCTGGGGTGACGCCGCCGTCGTCGTGCCCTGGGTGCTCTACCAACGCTACGGCGACCCCGACATCCTGCGCCGCCAGTACGACTCGATGAAGGCCTGGGTCGACAAGATCGCCTCCCTGACCACCGACGGCGTCTGGGCAGGCGGCTTCCAATTCGGCGACTGGCTCGACCCCACCGCACCACCGGACGACCCCTTCGCCGCCAAAGCCGACCCCGACGTCGTCGCCACCGCCTACCTGGCACGCTCGGCCGAAATCGTCGCCGACACCGCGCGCATCATCGGCCACGACCCGACCCCGTACGACACCCTCGCCACCGCGACGCGCGAGGCATTCGCACGGCACTACGTCACCGGCATCGGCCGCGTTCTCTCCGACGCGCCCACCGCCTACGCGCTGGCGTTGCAGTGGGCGTTGCTGCCCACCGGGTCCCAGCGCCGGCATGCCGGTGAGCGCCTCGCGGACCTGGTGCGCGCCAACGGTTTCCGCATCGCCACCGGTTTCGTCGGCACACCGCTGATGACCGACGCCCTCGTCACCGCCGGGCACTCCGACCTGGCCTACCGGCTGCTGCTGGAGAAAAGCTGCCCGTCTTGGCTGTATCCGGTCACCATGGGCGCCACCACCATCTGGGAACGCTGGGACAGCATGCTGCCCGACGGCACCATCAACCCCGGCCAGATGACCAGCTTCAACCACTACGCGCTCGGCGCGGTCGCCGACTGGATGCACCGGTCCGTGGCCGGACTCGCCCCCACCGCACCCGGGTACCGCCACATCGTGGTGAAGCCCGTGCCCAGCGCGGCCCTCACCCACGCCACCGCCCGGCACCACACCCCCTACGGCGAGGCATCGGTGGCGTGGAAACGGGACAACGGCCGCTTCACGCTCGATGTCACCGTGCCTCCCGGCGCCCGCGCCACGGTGCACCTCCCGGGCGCGACGCCGCTGGAAATCGGCCACGGCACCCACACCTGGACGGTCGAGGACCCGTGCACCGACGACAACGGCACGGTCAAAACGGTGCGCGACCTCATCGACAACCAGGCACTGTGGGAACAGGCCGTCGCCGTACTGGTCGACCACGGCCTCGCCAAGGACGCCGCCCAGGCCGCGGCCTCCGCAGCGATCTTTTTCGACGCCCCTGCCACGGACCTGCCAAGCCACCTGGCACACGCGGCCCCACCGGACGGCGTGGCGAATGCCCAGCGAGCGTTCGCGGAGCTCCTCACCTGACGCGGCTCAGTGCGGGCCGTGTGGTCCAGAGGCAGGCCACTGGATCCGCCTCGGCCGGCGCTCTGATGTGAGGACGCAGTCGTCGTGGATCTGCCGAACCCCTCGGCGAGTGACCGCCATCATCGGCGACAATGGAGCACGTGACTGCCACCCTGACCAAGCCCGCACTGCGGATCGGCCCCTACGACGTCGATCCGCCGGTGGTGCTCGCTCCGATGGCCGGCATCACGAACGTCGCGTTCCGGCAGCTGTGCCAGGAGTACGGCGCCGGCGTCTATGTCTGCGAGATGATCACGGCCCGCGCGGTCGTCGAGCGGCACCCCGGCACGATGCACATGATGACCTTCGGCGCCAACGAGAAGCCCAGGTCGATGCAGCTTTACGGGGTGGACCCGAAGACCATGGCCGAGGCCGTGAGGATCATCGTCGGCGAGGGGCTCGCCGACCACATCGACTCCAATTTCGGCTGCCCCGTCGCGAAGGTCACCCGCAAGGGCGGCGGCGCGGCGCTGCCGTACAAGCGGCGCCTGTTCGCCGACATCGTCTCGTCGTCGGTGAAGGCCGCCGAGGCCGCGGGTGTGCCGTTCACGGTCAAGTTCCGCATCGGCATCGACGACGATCACCACACGTTCCTCGACGCGGGCCGCATCGCCGAAGCCGAGGGTGCCGCCGCGGTCTCGCTGCACGCCCGTACCGCCGCGCAGCGCTACTCGGGCCAGGCCGACTGGTCCGCGATCGCCCGCCTGAAGGAGGCCGTCACCAGCATTCCGGTGCTGGGCAACGGCGACATCTTCACCGCGGACGACGCGCTGCGGATGGTCGAGCAGACGGGGTGCGACGGCGTCGTCGTCGGGCGCGGCTGCCTGGGCAGGCCGTGGCTGTTCGGCGAGCTGGAGGCCGCGTTCGCCGGCCGCGAGGTGCCCGAGGGGCCGAACCTCGGCGAGGTCGCCCGCGTGCTGCGCCGCCACGCCGAGCTGCTCGTCCAGCATGACGGCGCCTCGAAGGCCATGCGTGACCTGCGCAAACACATGGCCTGGTACTTCATGGGCTTCCCGGTCGGCTCGGAGCTGCGCCGCCGGTTCGCGATGGTGTCCTCGATGGAGGAACTGGACGAACTGATCGCGCAGCTCGATCCCACCGCCCCGTTCCCCGCCGACGCGCTCGGCCCACGCGGTCGTCAGGGCTCGCCCGGCAAGGTCACACTCCCGCACGGCTGGCTCGATGATCCCGACGACGACTGCGTGCCCGAGGCCGAGGACATGCATTCCGGCGGGTGATCTTGCCCGAAATCGGGCAGGAAACTTGCCGTAAGCCACTTCTGCTGTAACTGTCGAGGCATGGATCAGCAGCTGGTCCGCCACGTCGTCAGTTCGACGGGCCTGCCGGCGCCGGTCGCGGAACGGGTCATCGCGGACGTCATCGCCTACTTCAGCGAGACGGCCGAGGCCTTCGTGCGCCGCCGGCACGCCGAACTGCAGCGACGTGGGCGCAAGAACGCGGACATCTGGCAGGTCATCGCCGCCGAACTGGCCGAGCGACCGGTCGGCGCGGGGGAGTTCACGCAACGCCAGCTGCGCAGGATCGTCTACGGCTAGGAGTGCGGACATGTGCGGAATCGTCGGGTACGTCGGACGGCGCCGGGCCACGCCGGTGCTGCTGGAGGGGCTGCACCGGCTCGAGTACCGCGGCTACGACTCGGCCGGGCTCGCGGTCGTGCACCGGGGCCGGCTGCGGGTCACCAAGGCCGCGGTGCGGGTGGACGAGCTGCGTGAGCTGGTCGAGGACAACCAGCCGGGCGCGATCGGCATCGCACATACCCGGTGGGCAACGCACGGCGAGCCGACCGACGACAACGCGCATCCGCACACCGACACGAAAAAGCGGATCGCCGTGGTGCACAACGGGATCATCGAGAACGCCGCCCGGCTGCGGGCGCGGCTGACCGAGCAGGGCGTCACCTTCGCGTCCGAGACGGACACCGAGGTGCTGGCGCACCTGATCGCGGCCGCGCTGCACGGGGACGCCACGTCGCTCGAGGACGCCGTGCGCACGACGTTGCGGGAGGTCAACGGGGCGTACGGGATCGTCGTGCTGGATTCGCAGCACCCCGAGCAGCTGGTGGTCGCGCGCAACGGCAGCCCGATCGTGATCGGGATCGGCGACGGGGAGATGTTCGTGGCCTCCGATGTGGCCGCGCTGGTGCGGCACACCCAGCGCGTCGTGTACCTCGACGACGCCGAACTGGCCACCATCACCGCCGACGACTTCGTCACCAGCACCCTGCAGGCGCACCGCACCGCAAAAACTCCGACGACGGTGGATCTCGCCGACGCCGACTACGACCTCGGCACGTACTCGAACTTCATGCACAAGGAGATCTGGGAGCAGCCGGAGTCGGTGCGGCGTGCCTTGCTCGGCAGGCTCGATGAGCGGTTCGGCACGGCCAGGCTCGGCGGGATCAACATGGACGCGCGGGCGTTGCGCGCGATCCGGCGGGTGAAGTTCATCGGCTGCGGTTCGGCCTACTACGCCGGCCAGATCGGCGCGAACCTCGTCGAGGAGTGGTCCCGGCTGCCCGCCGACGCCGAGCCGGCTTCGGAGCTGCGGTACCGGAATCCGGTGGTCGAGGAGGACACGCTGTACGTCGCGGTTTCGCAGTCCGGCGAAACCGCGGACACGCTCGCGGCCGTGCAAGAGTTGCGGCGCAAGGGGGGCCAGGTGATCGGGGCGGTCAACACGGTCGGCAGTGCCATCGCGCGGGAGTGCGGGAGCGGTGTCTTCCTGCATGCCGGGCCCGAGGTTTCGGTCGCGTCCACCAAGGCGTACACGAACATGACGGTGTGCTTCGCGATGCTGGCCCTTTCGCTGGCTCGGGTGCGCGATCTGTCCGTTTCGGACGGTTCGCGGATCGTGTCGGCGCTCGACACGTTGCCGGACCGCATTTCGGAGGTGCTGGCGACGGAAAGCGCTATCTCCGATGTCGCGAAGAAGCACAGCGGGGCGCCGCGGATGTTCTTCATCGGGCGCGTGCGTGGCTGGCCGGTGGCGCGGGAGGGGGCGCAGAAGCTCAAGGAGATCTCGTACGTGCATGCGGAGGCCTACCAGGCCGGGGAGTTGAAGCACGGCCCGCTGGCGCTGATCGACGCGGAGATGCCGTCGGTGGTGATCGTGCCCGACGACGAACTGTTGTCGAAGAACATCGGGACGATCGAGCAGATCAAGGCCCGCGGCGGCCCGGTGATCGCGGTGACGAACGCGGCCCTGCCGGAGGGCCTCGCCGACTCGGTGATCGAGGTTCCCCGCAGCGAGCCGGAACTGGACCCGATCCTGTTCACCGTGCCGCTGCAGATCTTCGCCTACCACCTGGCCCGCCACCTCGGGCGGGACATCGACAAACCGCGGAACCTGGCGAAAAGCGTGACGGTGGAGTAGGGCTCGGCGGCGCGGGTGAGCAGGGACGCGATGATCCCGCACCCGCGCCCGCCGCTATAGCCGAACTACTCGCCGGAAGTTCAGCGGGCGATGGACTGGGCGAACAACGCCCCGCCGATCGACCTCGGCACCATGACGCCCACGCCTTCCCGCTGGTCGGATTCGCTCTCGCCGGTGCTGCGCGTGCTCGTCGTCTTCGCCGGCCGGGTCGTCGCGGTGGCCGTGCGCCCGACCGGGGCCGCCGCGGGCTGCGTGACCGGCGCGGGAGGCTGGGGCGCTCGGACGTTCCTGGCGACCTGCACCTCGTGCAGTGATCTTGCCGCGCGAATTTGACGAAAAGCAATTAGCGGCGATCAATTTCTATCTGATCAACCGCCGGGTGTAGCCGGCCTCCACGAGCCGCGTAAATGCGTTACTGACCGTCCGCGGCATCTCCTGCGGGATAGCGAATCCGCGCTCGGCGTACAGCGTGATGCGTTGCGTGTCACCGACAAGCATGGTGATCACGCGGTCGACGTCCCCGATGGAATCGACGTACTGGTCGAGCGGAACCGATTTCGACGCGCAGGTGACGCGGATTTCCGGCCAGATCTTTCGGCACGTCGCGAAGGCGCGGCGCTGCTGGTACGGCCGGCACACGAGAATCGCGGATTCGATGCCCCGGCCGGCAAGCACACGACGAGTGAACGCGATGTTGTCACCGGTGTTGCGCGCCTCGGGTTCGAGGAGGATCGCCTCGTCGGGCACGCCGAGGCCGAGTGCGTGTTCCCGGAAATGCACGGCCTCGCCACGCGGAAAGCGTTCGACGGTCGTGGGTGCGTTGGCCCCGGTGAAGACGATCAGCGGGAACCGCCCGGCGTGGAACAGTTCCGCGGTATGCGTCGCGACGCCGAGGTCGTGACTGCCGAGCCCGATGCCGACATCCGCCTCGGTGAGCTCGTGCCCGAGATCGTGGTACCGCCACAGCGTTTCCACGTCATCGCGCAATTCGTCAGGGATTCTCCGCATGTGGCCATGATTCAGCCAGCGGAGGAGGTTCGCAGCGTGATTCGGAGGAAGCGCGCGCAGCCTGGCCACATTTCTTCACGAGTTCGAGCCAGGTTTCCGCCCAGCCACTGGAGATCGCGATCTCCTCGACCGACCCGGTGGGCGCGAACCGGAGCTCGAGTTCCCCGCGCGCCGCATCGTCGCCTGCGGCGACACGATCGCGCAGGTGTTCCAGGTCGGCGATGGCTTCTTCGACCGTGCCGTACCGACTCCAGGTAACGTCGTGCTCGCCGGTTCGCAGGATCGACAGCACCTGTTCAACCAGCTCGTCGCGGTCGGCCATACCCCGATCGTCGCACGAGAAAACCGAGGTCGGCTCGTTTTGCCGGTCCCACTTCTGGCGCACCTGACGTCTCCGGCCGTTCGCTCGTGTTCGCGTCGGCAAAGTTGCTCGCTAATGGCACGCCACCCGAGCGGATCTCCACACGACGAAGGCCCAGGTCCGAAGTAGACACCTTCTGACCTGGGCCTTCATGCGAAGAGCGGATGACGGGAATCGAACCCGCGTTCTCAGCTTGGGAAGCTGATGTTCTACCATTGAACTACATCCGCGTTGCGCCCACGAATATACACGGTGCCGCATCCCCCACTGAACGCACTCTCGCTTGACGTGTCGGGGGCAACTGACAACACTTGTTGTCATGGACGAGCGGCTGCCTGATCCCGATTTCTTCCGCCAGGGGACGTTCAAACTGGCCAGCAGGCTGGCCGGGGTCGGCGACATTCGGGCGACGCCGGAGCAGCTCGCCGGGTTCCGGGCCTTCGCCGACCACGAGGACGCGCGCGCGGACGCGCTGGTCACCCTGCTCCGGCAGCGGCCGCACACGAGAAAGCTGTTCGACCAGGCGCTCGAGGACGGCATCGACTCCATCCATCGTCCGCCCAAGGCACTGCGCGACTTCTTCACCAACGCCGAGGCCACCCCCTACTGGGTCGACCACGCGCGCATCGAGCGCGGCGCCAGGGCGATCACCCGCACCGGGCTGCTCGGGCTCTTCCCGCTCGGCGACATGTCCCTGATGGGCGGCTACCTCGCCTCGCGTGCGACCAAGCCGCTCGTGGCGACCGGCGAGATCGAGCACATGGCCAGCCGGCGCCTGGTCGAGACCGCGGCGTGGTGGATCGACGTCACGACACCCGGCAACCTGCGCCGCCACGCCAAGGGATACCAGGCGACCCTGCGCGTCCGCCTCGTGCACGCATACGTCCGCGACGCCATGAACCGCCGCCAGGACTGGGACTACGACGCCTGGGACCGGCCCATCAACCAGCTCCAGACCGTCGGCACGCTCCTGCTGTTCTCCCTCGTCTTCGTCCTCGGCACCCAGTTCCTCGGCATCCGCTACACCGAACGCGAACGCGCCGACATCATCCACCTCTGGCGCTACGTCGGCTGGCTCCTCGGCATCGACGAGGAGCTCCTGCCCGCCACCGAGGAAGACGCGTGGCGCCTGCTCTGGCTCCTCGCCACCACCGAATTCGTTCCAGACGAGGACTCGAGACGCCTGGCCAAAGCCCTCCTCCTCACCCACGAGGGCGTCGGCATCGGGCGCGGCGCGTTCGGCAAGGTGCTCGCCCACGTCTCCGTCCGCGTGCACGCCTCCATCAGCCGCCTCGTGCTCGGCCGCACCAACGCCGACTTCCTCGAACTGCCCGACGACCCACTCGCGCAGGGTGCGGTGCTCGCCGCGGCCGCCGTCAACTTCGCCGCCGAGACCGTGCGCCGCCACGTCCCCGGCGCCACCACCGTCCAGGAAGTCATCGGCCGGCTGGAACGCCGCCGCTACGTGACGCGGCTGTCCAAGATCTTCGACCTGGATCCGGCCTACACGAGGCATATGCACGCCGCCTAGGTAGGGTGGGCCGGTGCTGCTCAGTGACCGCGACCTGCGCAAGGAAGTCGAAGCCGGCCGGCTGGGGATCGATCCGTTCGACCCCGCGATGGTCCAGCCGTCCAGCGTCGACGTGCGGCTGGACCGCTTCTTCCGGGTGTTCAACAACAGCCAGTACACTCACATCGACCCGTCCAAGCAGCAGGACGAGCTGACGTCGCTGGTCGAGAAGGAGGGCGACGACCCGTTCGTACTGCACCCGGGCGAGTTCGTGCTCGCGTCGACGTTCGAGCTGGTCAGCTTGCCCGACGACCTCGCCGGACGGCTCGAGGGCAAGTCCTCGCTCGGCAGGCTCGGACTGCTCACGCACTCCACCGCCGGGTTCATCGATCCCGGCTTCTCCGGGCACATCACCCTCGAGCTCTCCAACGTCGCGAACCTGCCCATCACGCTGTGGCCGGGCATGAAGATCGGCCAGCTGTGCCTGTTCCGGCTCACCAGCTCCGCCGAGTTCCCCTACGGTTCGGCCGAGGTGGGCTCCCGCTACCAGGGCCAGCGTGGCCCGACGCCGAGCCGCGCGTACAAGAACTTCCACCGCGTGGACACCTGGCGATAAACGCCTGACCGGGTGAACCTTGTCACCCGGTGGTTCGGTATGGACTGGACCACTTCCCCTGTTGCCCCAAAAGGAGGTTTGTCTCAGGGCAAGGGAGTCAGGGGCCATGAGTCTCAGCACGACCGGGGAGCGAGCCGGTCAGCAACATCTCGCCCACGTCGTATTCATCGCCGGCGCCGCGGCGGTCGGCGGGTTCCTGTTCGGCTACGACAGCTCGAACATCAACGGCGCGGTACTCGGCATCCAGGAGCATTTCAACGTCGGGGACGGGGTCACCGGACTGACGGTGTCCAGCGCGCTGATCGGTTCCGCGGTCGGCGCCTGGTTCGGCGGGATGCTGTCGGACCGCATCGGCCGCATCCGCACCATGCAGCTGGCCGCGATCCTGTTCCTGGTCAGCGCGCTCGGTGCGATGTTCCCGTTCAGCGTGTGGGACCTCGCGATCTGGCGCGTCGTCGGCGGTGTCGCGATCGGTGTCGCGTCGGTGATCGGCCCGGCCTACATCGCCGAGGTCGCGCCACCGGCCTACCGGGGCAGGCTCGCGTCGCTGCAACAGCTCGCGATCGTGCTCGGTATCGGGGTATCGGCGCTGGTCAACTGGGTCATCAAGGATCTCGCGCCGCTGGGCGCGGACGGGTCGCACGACCTCAACGGCTCGCTAGGCGGGCTCGAACCGTGGCAGTGGATGCTCGGCGCGGCCGCGGTGCCCGCGATCGTCTACTTCGTACTCGCCTCGATCATCCCCGAATCGCCGCACTACCTGCTCTCGATCGGCAAGACCGCCAAGGCACGCAAGGTGCTCGCGGACGTCGAGGGCGGCGACGTCGACGCCAAGCTGGAGGACATCCAGCGCGGCCTGCGCACCGAGCACAAGTCGAAGGTGCGTGACCTCGTCGGCGGCAAGCTGGGCCTGCTGCCGATCGTATGGGTGGGCATCGCGCTCGCCGTGTTCCAGCAGTTCGTCGGCATCAACGTGATCTTCTACTACAGCGACACGTTGTGGCACTCGGTCGGCCAGAACACCGATTCGCTGCTGATCTCGATGGTCAGCCCGGTCATCAACATCATCGGCACGTTCATCGCGATCGCCTTCATCGACAAGGTCGGCCGCAAACCGCTGCTGCTGATCGGGTCGGTCGGCATGCTGATCGGCCTCGGCGTCGCGGCGATCGCGTTCGGCAACGCGCAGACCGTCAACGGCGACCTGACCCTGCCGGGCGCGTGGGGACCTGTCGCGCTGGTGTTCGCCAACCTGTTCGTCATCTCGTTCGCGATGTCGTGGGGCGTCATCCTGTGGGTGATGCTCGGCGAGATGTTCCCGCTGCGCATCCGCAGTGCGGCGCTGGCCATCGGCACCGCCGCCAACTGGGTCGCGAACTGGGCGGTCACCGTCAGCTTCCCGAGCATGGCGGACTGGAACCTGTCGGTGACGTACTGGATCTACGCCGCGTTCGCGCTGCTGTCGATCCCGTTCGCGCTGAAGTTCGTGCGCGAGACCAAAGGCACCGCGCTGGAGGACGTCAGCTGACGCGAGCCCGGTCGATGATGGCCCTGGTGTCGGTTCCGGCGGGCAGCGTGCCGAACGCGATGCCCCAGTCGCCGCCGAGGCGGGACACGCAGAACGCGTCGGCGACGGCCTTCGGTGCGAAACGCACGAGCAGCGAACCCTGGAGCACCAGGGCCATCATCTCGACCAGGCGCCGGGCGCGGAACTGGATGTCCTCCAGGTCCGACATTTCCTTACGCAGCCTGCCGATCGCGTCGTCCAACCGAGGATCAGCGCCCGCGGCGAGGTCGAGTTCGGCGAAGAACGCCTCCACCGACTCGGGCTGCTTTCCCATGGCGCGCAACGCATCCAGCGCCGCGACGTTGCCCGAACCCTCCCAAATGGACAGCAGCGGCGCCTCGCGGTAGAGCCGGGGCATCCCCGATTCCTCGACGTAACCGTTGCCACCAAGGCATTCCAGGGCCTCCGCGCTGTGCGCCGGGCCCCGTTTGCACACCCAGTACTTCGTCACCGCGAGCGCGAGCCTGCGGAACACGGCCTGCTCCGGATCACCCGTCGCACCGGCGAGCCGCATCGCGACCGTCGTCGCCGCCTCGGACTCGACCACCAGATCCGCCAGCACGTTCGCCATCGCCGGCTGGTCGACCAGCCGCTCGCCGAACGCGCGGCGGTGCGCGGCATGGTGCGTCGCGTACACAACCCCTTGGCGCATCAGGGAAGTCGTGCCCAGCACGCAGTCCAGCCGGGTGTTGTTGACCATCTCGATGATCGTCGGGACACCGCGGCCCTCCTCGCCGACGAGCCAGCCGACGGCACCGTCGTACTCGATCTCGGACGAGGCGTTCGACTTGTTGCCGAGCTTGTCCTTCAAGCGCTGCAAGAAGATCCGGTTGCGTGAACCGTCGGGCAGCACGCGCGGCAGCAGGAAGCAGGACAGCCCGCCCGGTGCCTGCGCCAGTGTCAGGAACACGTCCGACATCGGCGCGGAGGTGAACCACTTGTGCCCGGTCAGCACGTACTCGCCGGACGCGGTGGGCGTCGCGGTCGTGGTGTTCGCGCGCACGTCGGAGCCGCCCTGCTTCTCCGTCATCGACATGCCGGCGATCAGCCCGCGTTTCGTGGTCGGCACACGCAGCCCGAAGTCGTACACGCGCGAGGCGAGCAGCGGCTCGTACACCTCGGCCAGCTCCGGGTTGAAGCGCAGCGCCGGAACCGCCGCGTACGTCATGGAAATCGGGCAGACGTGCCCGCCCTCGGCCTGGTTCCACACCAGCACCTTCGCCGCGCGCGCTACGTGCGCACCCGCGTGGTCGTCGCGCCACGGCGCCGCGTGCAGGCCGTGCGAGACCGCGACGTTCATCAGCTCGTGCCAGTACGGGTGGAACTCGACCTCGTCGATGCGGTGCCCGTAACGGTCGTGCGTAAGGAGTTTCGGCGGATTCTCGTTCGCGACGCGGCCCCACTCCTGGCCCTTCGCGCTGCCCGCGAGCCTGCCGAGTTCGTGCACCTCGTCCTCCGCCCACGCCGCGCCCTCGCGGCGCAGCCCCTCCAGCAGGGCGGCGTCCTGGGCGACGTCGTAGTCGACCAGCGGCGGGACCTGGTTGAGAACCTCGTGGGTGTCAGGCATCAGAACCTCCCAGTGAACGCAGGATGAAGGTGCGCAGGTCGCCGAGCACGTCGGCGTTGTCGGTGGTGAGCGGGCCGACGAGGACCTCGGTGGCGGCGCCGACGAGCGCGGCGGCGGTCAGCTCGGCGTCCTGCGGGGGCAGCTGGCCGACACGCACGCCTTCGCGGATGTGCCGCGCGGCGACGTCGCGGAACACGCGCCGGAACACGATGCGCTCGGCCTCGATGGCGGGGTCGACGGGCTCGGCCAGCAAGGCGTACGCGCGGCGCGGCGCCTTCAGCGCACGCTTGGCGAACGTCTCGAACATCGCGACCACGCGTTCGGCCGGATCGCCCGGCAACTCCGCGGCGGCGGTGACGGCCTCGACCTCGTGGTTGACGATGCCGCGGAACAGCTCGACGACCAGTTCGGCCTTGCCGGGGAAATGCTTGTACACGCTGCCGGTGGCCACGCCGGCCTTCTCGGCGACCGCGGCGACCGAGCAGCCCGCGTACCCGCGCTCGGCCAGCAGCTCACCGGCGGCGTCGAGGATCGCCGCGCGCTGGGCGTCCAGCCGGGCCTGGACACGCGGGGTACGTCGGTACGGCACCCAAGAAGTGAAGCACTGATTCAGTACTTCACGCAAGAGACGGCCGGGGCCGCACCCGGGGGCGCGGACGAGGCGACTCGGACGCGCGGAACCTGCGACTCGGGCGCGCGGAACCTTCGACTCGGGCGCGCGGAAGGCTCGACTCGCGGCCGGGTCAGGGGGCGGGTTTGCCGAAGCGGTTGGCCAGGTTGCCGTAGCGGGCCAGGACCGCGGCGCGCAGGTCCGGGTCCGTGCGCGGGACCGGTTCGATGAACACCTCGGCCACGTCGGTGAACCGGTCGTGCAGTTCGGCGGCGATCCGGACGCACGCACGCTCCACATCGGACGCTCCGAGCGCGTCGTCGAAGTCGACGCGGGCGCAGACCAGGATCAGGTCGGTGCCGAGCAGCATCGTCTGCAGATCGACCACCACCTCGATCTCCGGCGCCTCCGCGAGCTGCTGCCGGATCCCGCGCACCACCACCGGATCCGCCTGCCTACCGATGAGCAGCCGCAGGTTCGTCAGGCCGAGACTGTAGGCGACGCACGCGAGCAGCAGGCCGATCATGATCGAGGCGAGCCCGTCCCACACCGCCGAACCCGTGACGTGGTGCAGGAACAACCCGAGAAACGCCAGCACCAGACCGATCAACGCGGCGGAGTCCTCCAGGAACACCGACTTCGGCGCCGGATCGTCGACGAGTCGCAGATACGCCCAGATCGTGCGCTTCTGCTCGGCCGCCTCGCGCCGCACCTGCCGCGACGCCTGCAGCCACGACACCGACTCCATCGCGAACGCCAGCGCCAGCACGACGTATCCGATGATCGGGCTCTCCTGCTCCCTCGGCTCGCCGAACACCGTCGAAAAGCCTTCGTAGAAGGAGAACATCGCACCCGATGCGAAGATCGACACCGCGGCGAGCAGCGACCAGAAGTACCTTTCCTTGCCGTAGCCGAAGGGATGTAGCTTGTCGGCGGGTTTGGCGGAACGGCGCAGCGCGGTCAGCAACAGGATCTCGGTGAACGTGTCCGCGACCGAATGCGCCGCCTCGGACAGCAGCGCGCCGGAGCCGGTCAGGATGCCGGCAACCGCTTTCATGATCGCGATGGCCAGGTTCACCCCGCCGGCGAGGACGACGGTGAGTGTGCTCTCGCCCTTGGACTCCGTTTGGTCGGTCACCCGGCGATCTTATTTCGGCCTCAGAGCCGTTGCAGACCGTCCAGAACCCGGCGCATCAGCGCCATCGGCGGACGTCCTTCGGCGGTGCGCTCGGTGCCGTGGATGTGCAGCAGGCCCAGTTCAGCCATATCGCTGATGAGCACGCGCGCCACACCGAGCGGAACCGACAGCGAGGCGGCGACCTCGGCGACCGACTGCGGTGTCCGGCACAGCACCCGCACCGGCTGGTACTCGCTGTTGAGCGCCGGCCCGGCCCAGTTTCCGTCCGCACGCAAAGAAACCATGGTCTCCAGCGCCAGTTCCTAGCTCGCCTGAGTGCGGCCGCCGGTCAGCACGTACGGCCGGACGCGTGGTCCGTCGATGTCCTCCACCGCATCGAACCGGGGCTGCGGACGCTGCCGCGGTACCGGGGACGGCTTGAGCGCGGGCGCGGGTTGCGGCTGCGGTGGCGGCGCCGCGGGAAGCTCCTCGGTGCTGTCGAGCTTCTCGATTTGTTTCTCCGTGGGGAAACGAGCGCCGGCGGGACGCGACTCCGGGGCGGGGTGACGTTCGCCACGTGGGACGCGCATGGGTTCGTCCGGGTAGCGCTCGAGGGCCTTGGCGCTAGGAAAACGCGCACCCGCACGAACGGCGGGCGGCTGCTCGGCCGATCCGTCCTCTGCAGGTTGGCGCATTGTGTTGGCCCCATTCGCACACGGTCAAGAAAATGCTCGCGGGCTGCGATGGCTGCGAGGTGACAAGGATAACCCGGCTGTCGACCCCCTCCAGAGCGCGAACGCGCCCTGGAGGGGACTGCCTCACTTGTCCTCGGTGGGCAGCGGTGTGCCGGTGGAGACCTTGTCGGTTTCTACGTCCGCTTCGAGCGGATCCGCTTCCGGGGCGGGCAAACCGGCCTCGACGGCAGCCGACTCCGGCTGCGGGCGGCGCTTCACGGCCTGCAGCAACAGCTGCGACACGTCCACGACCTCGACCTTCTCGCTCGCCTTGCCGTCGTTCTGCCGTGCGGTCACGCCGTCGGTCAGCATCACGCGGCAGAACGGGCACCCGGTCGCGATCTTCGACGGCGCGGTGCCGAGCGCCTCGTCGACGCGGTCGATGTTGATCCGCTTACCGATCTTCTCTTCCATCCACATCCGCGCACCGCCCGCGCCGCAGCACATCGAGCGGTCCCCGTGGCGTGGCATCTCACGGAACTGCGCGCCCGAGGCGCCGACCAGTTCACGCGGCGCGTCGTAGACCTTGTTGTGCCGGCCCAGGTAGCACGGGTCGTGGTAGGTCACGTCGTCCGCGATCGGCGCCACCGGCACCAGCCGCTTCTCCCGCACCAGCCGGTTCAGCAGCTGCGTGTGGTGCACGACCTCGTACTGGCCGCCCAGCTCCGGGTACTCGTTCGCGAGCGTGTTGAAGCAGTGCGCACAGGTCACGACGATCTTGCGCTCCAGCGGCGGGCGGTCCTCGAACACCGAGTTGAGCACCTCGACGTTCTGCTGCGCGAGCATCTGGAACAGGAACTCGTTACCCGCGCGGCGCGCCGGGTCACCGGTGCAGGTCTCCTCCGGGCCCAGCACCGTGTACTTGACGTCGGCGATGTGCAGCAGTTCCGCGACCGCACGGGTGGTCTTCTTCGCGCGGTCCTCGAACGCACCGGCGCAGCCGACCCAGAACAGGTACTCGGCGTCACCGAGCTCACCGTCGAACACCGGGACCTCGAACTCCAGGTCCTCGGCCCAGGCCAGCCGGTCCTTGGCGTTCTGGCCCCACGGGTTGCCCTTGTTCTCCAGGTTCTTGAACATCCCGTTGAGCTCGGTCGGGAAGTTCGACTCGATCATCACCTGGTACCGGCGCATGTCCACGATGTGGTCGACGTGCTCGATGTCCACCGGGCACTGCTCGACGCACGCGCCGCAGGTGGTGCACGACCACAGCACGTCGGGGTCGATGACGCCGTTCTCCTCCGCGCCGCCGATCAGCGGACGCTCGGCCTCGGCCAGCGCCAGCACGTCGATCCCGGCGTGCGGGTTGTCGCCGGTCAGGCCGATCTCCTCGCCGGCCATGTCCCGCTTGCCGCCCGCGAGCAGGTACGGCGCCTTGGCGTAGGCGTGGTCGCGCAGCTGCGTGATGACCAGCTTCGGCGACAGCGGCTTGCCGGTGTTCCAGGCGGGGCACTGTGACTGGCAGCGGCCGCATTCGGTGCAGGTGGTGAAGTCGAGCCAGCCCTTCCAGCTGAAGTCCTCGACCTGGCCGGCACCGAAGACGTCCTTCTCCGGATCGGCCTCCTCGAAGTCCAGCGGCTTGCCCTCGCTCATCATCGGCTTGAGCTTGCCCAGCGCCACGGCGCCGTCCGGCTCACGCTTGAAGTAGATGTTGAAGAACGCGCTGAACCGGTGCCAGGCGACACCCATGGTGAGCTTGCGGCCCACGACGAGCAGCCAGATCATCCCGGACAGCAGCTTGACCAGCGCGGTGATCGTCACGGCCGCGGTGCTCGCGGGCAGGATCTCGGCGAGCGGTTTGGTGACGAAGCTGCTCCACAGCGACGGGTCCTCGATGCCGCTGGAGATTTTGAACGCCTTGACGCCGAGGATGCCGAGGCCCTCCACGATGACCACGGTCTCGACGAAGTAGGCCTGCCCGAAGTTCGACCCGGCGAAGCGCGACTGCCGGTCGGCGCGGCGCGGGTGATTGAGCTGGCGGATGACGATCAGCACCGCGCCACCGATGACGGTGCCGAGGCCGAGCAGTTCGGTGAGCAGCAGCCAGGGTTCCCACGCGCCGATGATCGGCCAGTGGAAGTGCGGGTCGAACGTCTCGCCGTACGCCTCGAACCAGGCCAGCGACCCGATGAGGAAGCCCCACATCACCATCCAGTGCCAGGGGCCGACGTGCCGGAACTTGTTCATCCGCGTGTGCGCGGCGAATTCCTTGATCAGCGTGCCGAGTCGCGGACCGAATGGGCCGTTGCGGGTCGCGTCGGGCTGGCCGAGGCGGATGATCCGAATCATCCGCACGACGCCCGCGACGAAAATGATCCAAGCGACGATGCTTATGGCGACGCCGACCACACCGAGTGTGATCTGCAGAGCACCCATGATCGGGGCCTTTCGTCCGTATACGTGGTGGTTGGCGGGAGCCTAACCGGGCTTACCGATGGGTAACTGATGAACGCGCCGCAAGTCCCACCGATGTGGTGTACGACTCCCTAGAAATCGGGACGATCGTACCGGTACTTTGGCCAAGTGGCTCCCTATCTGCTGCTCGCGCTGGCGATCGTCGCCGAGGTCTCCGGCACCGTGTCGCTCAAGCTGTCCGAGGGTTTCTCGAAACTCGGCCCATCCATCATCGTGGTGCTGGGCTACGGTGTCGCGTTCACGGCGCTGGCGCTGGTACTGAAGCTGGGCATGCCGGTCGGCGTGGCCTACGCGATCTGGGCGGCGGCGGGTGTCGCGCTGGTCGCGATCATCGGCGTCGTCTTCTTCAAGGAGCAGATGACGCTCGCGATGGCGGGCGGGCTGGTGCTCATCATCGGCGGGGTGGTGCTGCTCGAACTGGGGTCGGCGCAATGAAGACACAGCGCGACGGCCGCAAGGCGCGGGGCGAGAAGCGCCGCCAGGAGATCATCGACGCGACCCTGCGGGTGATCGAACGGGACGGGGTCGCCGGAGTCACGCACCGGACAGTGGCCGCCGAGGCCGGTGTGCCGACCACGTCCACGACCTATCACTTCGCGAGCCTGAACGACCTGCTCGTCGCCACGCTCATCTCGTGCGCCAAGGACATGGCGACCGAGGTGTACTGGACGATCGACCGGGCCCGTTCCCGCGGCAGCCTCGGCGCCGACGAGGTGGCCTCGCTGCTCGCGGAGGCCCTCGGTCCCCGGCGCGGGCGCACGATGGCGGAGTACGAGCTGTACCTGCTGGCCGCGCGACGTCCCGAACTGCGCCCGGCGGCGCGACGTTGGCTGGACGTGCTGACATCCATGGTCCGGCCCGATGACCTGACCGCCCTGCGCGCCTTCCTCGCCGGCATCGACGGGCTGCTCATCCAGGGCCTGATCGACGACGAACCGCCGACCGCGGAGGAACTGCGGCCGGCGGTCGAGTACCTGTTGCGGCCACGCTGACCGCGTGGCCGGTGACTCAGCCCTTGTTCTCGTAGACCGGCGTGATCACGGCACGGGCGAGGGTGTGGCTGAAGAGGTTGAAGCCGAGGAACGCAGGCGTCGCGCTCTCCGGAATCTCCAGTTTCTCCACGTCGACGGCGTGCACGGCGAAGATGTACCGGTGCGCGCCGTGGCCGGGCGGGGGCGCGGCGCCGAGATACTGCTTGATCCCGCCATCGTGCTTGAGCGAGACGGCGCCGGCGGGCAGGCCCGAGCCGTTCTCGTCGCCCGCGCCGGAGGCCAGCTCGGTCACCGAGGCCGGGATGTTGAACACGGCCCAGTGCCAGAACCCGCTGCCGGTCGGCGCGTCCGGGTCGTAGCAGGTGACGGCGAAGCTCTTCGTCTCGGCGGGGAAGCCCTCCCACGCCAGGTGCGGCGAGCGGTCCTCACCACCGGGCACGCCGAAGATCCCGCTCAGGAAGGGAGCGGCCATCGTCTGGCCGTCGGCGACGTCGTCACTGCGGACGGTGAAGCTCGGCACGGTGGGCAGGAAGTCGTAGGGGTTGGGCGGTTGAGCCATCGATCCTCCTCTTCGCGCAACTGTCAGCACGAACCCTAGTACTGCGCTGTTGTCGCCAATCCGACCACGGTCACGGCGGAAACCGGTACTTCGGGCGTGTCAGCTGCGGCCCGTATCCGCCTTCCTTTGGTCGGATTGGCAAGTGGGGGTAACCCCAGGGTCGAACCGGGGGCGTTCCCTGATGCCCTGCCTGCATACCCGGTCTTAGCGTTGGCCGCACACCAAAGCTGACACCGACGACCGCAAGTAGCGATCCGGGGGCGGGTGTCCCGCAAGATACTGGGGAGGACGCAATGGCAAGGCCGGTGCTCGCGGTAGGCGGGATAGCCCTGATCGCCGTCGGCGCGGCCATCGGCTTCGGCGGGTGGTGGCCCTCGACCTCGACGGCGGAGGAGTACCGGCGGCCCATTCAGCGGATCGACACCGTGTCGATCGACATCGGCTCCGGCGACGTGCGCATCCGCGTCGGCAACGTCGGCACGGCCACCATCCACCAGCGGTTCACCTACCGCGGCTCGCACCCAGGCCAGGACGCCTTCGTCATCGACGGCACCCGCCTGCGCCTGCAAGGTTGCGGCGACGACTGCACCGTCGACTACGACGTCGTAGTCCCCGTCGGCACGACGGTGACCGGGCAGGCCGGCTCGGGCGACATCAGCACGACGGGGCTCGCCGCGACCGACGTATCCACACGATCCGGTGATGTGCACGTCACCGACGCCGGCGGGCCGATCACCGCGCACGCCGGCTCCGGTGACGTGACCGTCGACCTCGCGACCCCGCAGGACGTGCGGGCCGACACCGGCAGCGGTGACGTGAAGGTCACCGTGCCGCCCGACCGCTACCGGATCCAGGTCGACACCGGCTCCGGCGACCGGAACATCGAGATCGCGAGCGACGCCGCGGGTGCCCACCTGCTGGACCTGCGGGCCGGCAGCGGCGACGTCTCGCTCAGCCCGGCCTAGCCGGGAACAACATCGCGAACCCGGTCGTTAGACTGGCAGAAAGGTTGAGCGCCCCCGGCTCAAGTCTGGTTTGACGGGAGCGGGCCACCAAGATAGAACTTGAGTGAGGCCCGCTCAATGTGGGCGCGATACCGCAGCTCAAGCAGCGTATATCAGGAGGAAACAACATGGCGCGAGCGGTCGGCATCGACCTCGGCACGACCAACTCGGTCGTAGCTGTCCTTGAGGGCGGCGAGCCGACGGTCATCGCCAACTCCGAAGGCTCCCGGACCACCCCGTCCATCGTCGCCTTCGCCAAGAACGGCGAGGTGCTGACCGGGCAGCCTGCCAAGAACCAGGCGGTCACCAACGTGGACCGCACCATCCGGTCGGTCAAGCGGCACATCGGTACCGACTGGAAGACCGAGATCGACGGCAAGGCCTACACCGCGCAGGAGATCAGCGCCCGCGTGCTGATGAAGCTCAAGCGCGACGCGGAGGCCTACCTCGGTGAGGAGATCACCGACGCGGTCATCACCGTCCCCGCCTACTTCGAGGACGCGCAGCGCCAGGCCACCAAGGAGGCCGGGCAGATCGCCGGCCTGAACGTGCTCCGCATCGTCAACGAGCCCACCGCGGCCGCGCTGGCCTACGGGCTGGACAAGGGCGAGAAGGAGCAGACCATCCTGGTCTTCGACCTCGGTGGCGGTACCTTCGACGTGTCGTTGCTGGAGATCGGCGAGGGTGTCGTCGAGGTGCGCGCCACCAGCGGTGACAACCACCTCGGTGGTGACGACTGGGACCAGCGCATCGTCGACTGGCTGGTGGACAAGTTCAAGGCCTCCAACGGCATCGACCTGACCAAGGACCGGATGGCGCTGCAGCGCATCCGCGAGGCTGCGGAGAAGGCCAAGATCGAGCTGTCCAGCTCGTCCAGCGCCAACATCAACCTGCCCTACATCACCGTCGACGCGGACAAGAACCCG
>Ga0164243_10000723_pt1 | contig 58096 bp, 48 predicted proteins | sample OricompcompostOP_FD_108781 | JGI IMG/M metagenome (GOLD analysis project Ga0164243, IMG submission 108781) | Organic Plus compost microbial communities from Emeryville, California, USA - Original compost - Organic plus compost (OP) | ecosystem: Engineered > Solid waste > Mixed feedstock >... | reverse complement strand
GGGTGTCTTGCGCGGACGACCTCGACCGCGCTTGGTCGGGACGACCACACCGCCGACGAAGACCTCGCCGCCCCAGACACCCCAGGGCTCGGCGCGCTCCAGCGCGCCCGCCAGGCATCCCTCGCGCACCGGGCACTCCCGGCACAGGGCCTTGGCTTCCTCGACGCGGGCAGTCTGCTCGGCAAACCACAGCTCCGGGTCGTGGGTCCGGCAGGGGATGAGGCCGGCGACGAGCTGGTCGAAGCTGCGGTCGTCGCTCAGGGTCCGGTCGGTCCCCGCGGCGCCGTCGGGGGTGGTGAGGGCGGCGGGCCAGGGTCCGGACCCGCCCTGGTTCACGGTGTCGAGCAGCGTCGTGAGCCGCACGATCTGTCCTCCTGATGTCCTCGCGGTGAGCTGTGGTGATGCCGGACCGGCGACCACCTCGCCCACCCCGGGGTCATCGGGGAGTCAGACGAGAAAGGCCGCGGGTCCGAGTGCGGACTCCGCGGCCTTCGAGACCTGTGACAGGTCAGACCATGGGAGTCCGTGGACGGAGACGGAAGCCGGGACGAGGGGCGCCGACCGTGCCCACATCCGCCCGAGCGGTGGCAGGCACAGTCGTCCTCTGCGCATCGAGACGGGTGGTTGCGCGCAGCCGCACGCGGGGCACGCCGATCCCTCCGGCATCGATCGCCGTCATCGTCTTCATGCGCACATCCACCTCCTCTCGGCTCCGGGCCCTGGCCTCTTCGGCACAGCCCACTGTCAAGGACGCCGTCCACCCTAGGGGGCCCCGCAAGACCGCCACAACCGATTTATCGCGAGAATCATGGAACCGTCGCCCGCGGGTCCCCGAGCACCTTCTCCGCCGGCACGTGGCCGCCCTCGCAGCGCAAGCACCCGGTCTCCCCGGGCGCCAGAGCTCAGCGCCAGCCGGTGCTCCTGGGGGTGCCGACACAACCGACGCTCGGCGGGCGACCGTCCCGTTGCGCCGGCGATTGTCCCTTCCGCGGCCCCACGCTCGCGCTGGAGCCCGACGTCTCCACCCCTCAGGGGTGGGGCGGGTCGCCGCGGCGGGAGTGGTCGATCCGACACCGAATCAGGAGCGGCCACGTGCCCCCGCGACGTCTGGGCCATCCGCGCCCGCCGCCGCGACCACGTCGAGCACCTCGTCCGCGAAGGTCGCCAGTGCCCGCGCCCCGATGCCTCGCACCGTGGCGAGCTCCTCGCGGTCCGCCGGCCGCTGCCGGGCCACGGCCCGCATGGTGGCCAACGTCATGACGGACTCCAGGCTCACCCCGGCCGCGCGGGCGCGCTCTGCCCGCCACACCGTCAACCGCTCGACGATCCGCTCTTCCGCCGGGTCGAGGTCGCGCACGTCCGCAGAGTCGTCATCGCGACCTGCCGCCGTCCCGAGGGGCCAGGGCGTGACGCCACCCGGGCCGCTCCCGCCTGCACCGGCCGCCCGCACACCCGCTGCGTCCGCACCGGCTGCCCGCGCACCGGCCGATCCCGCACCGGCTGCGCTGCCGGAGTCAGCCGCTCCGGAACCGACGGCCCGACCGGCGCCGGGCCAGGCCATCGTTCCGCCTGGCCCCCTGTCACGCATCGACCGCCGGCTCCCGCCGTCCGGCCAGATCCCGGCGAGGAAGCGTGACGGTGAGCGCGTCGCGCGGCTCCCCGGCAGCCTGGCACGCGAGTACGACAGCTCCAGGTGCTCACGCGCCCGGGTGATCCCCACGTACAGCAGCCGGCGTTCCTCGGCGATCGCGGCCGGCCCGTCGGCGAGCGCCGTCGGCAGCAGCCCCTCCGACAGCCCGACGAGGAACACGGCGTCCCACTCCAACCCCTTGGCCGCATGCAACGAGGCCAGCGTCACACCATCGACAGGCGGGGCGTGCTGCGCCGCGGCGCGCTCGTCCAGCTCGGCCACCAGGTCGCGGACGGTCACCGCCGCGCCGTCCGCACGAGGCGTCGCGGCAAGCTCGTCGGCCAGCAGCACGAGCGCCTGCATCGCGTCCCACCGTTCACGTGCAGCCCCGCGTGCGGCGGGCGGCTGCTCGGCCCAACCGACGGTACGGAGGATGTCGCGCACCGTCTGCGGCATCGGCACGTCCGGGTCGGCGCCCCGGGCACCGCCACGCAGCAGCACCAGCGCATCGCGCACGTCCCGTCGGGCGAAGAACCGCTCGCCCCCGCGCACCTGGTAGCCGATGCCCTGGTCGGCGAGCGCGTCCTCGAACGCCTCCGACTGGGCGTTGGTGCGGTAGAGCACCGCCACCTGCGCCGCCGGCACCCCGGAGGCCACCAGCCGGGCGATCGCGCGGGCGACTCCCGCCGCCTCCGCGTCGTCGTCCGGGTAGACCCGGAAACCCACCTCCGGTCCGTCCGGCCGCAGCGCACGCAGCTCCAGCGGCTCCGGCCCGGACGCCCGCCGACCTCCGCGGATGACGGTGTTCGCGAGCGCGACGACCTGGGGCGTCGAGCGGTAGTCCCGCACCAGGCGGACCACCGTGGTCCCGGGATGCACGGCGGCGAAGGTCGTCAGGTGGTAGGGCGTGGCGCCGGCGAACGAGTAGATCGTCTGGCTCGGGTCGCCCACGACGCACAGCTCGTGCCGGCCGCCGAGCCACTGGTCGAGCAGGTGCTGCTGGAGCGGGCTGACGTCCTGGTACTCGTCGACCACGAAGTAGCGGTACTGGTCGCGCACCTCCTCGGCGATGTCGCGACGCTCGGCGAGCATCGCCGACAGCAGCAGCAGCACGTCCTCGAAGTCGATGACCCCCCGCTCGTCCTTGACCTGCTCGTACGCAGCGAGCAGCCGGGCGACGGCCTGCGGGTCGTGACCACCCGGGACGGGGCGGCCCGCTGCCGCCACGGCACGCTCGTAGTCGTCGGCGGGGACGAGCGACACCTTCGCCCACTCGATCTCGGAGGCGAGGTCGCGCACTCCGATGCGGTCGACGCTCAGCCCGACCCGCCGGGCGGCCTCGGCGACGGCTTGGGCCTTCTGCTCCAGCAGCCGGGCGGGCGCGCCGCCGATGACCTTGGGCCAGAAGTAGGAGAGCTGACGCAGCGCGGCGGCGTGGAACGTGCGGGCCTGCACACCCGCGACACCGAGGCCGCGCAGCCTCGTGCGCATCTCGCCGGCGGCGCGGGCGGTGAAGGTGACGGCGAGCACGCTGCTGGGCCGGTAGACCCCGGTGCGGACGCCGTACGCGATGCGGTGCGTGATCGCACGCGTCTTGCCGGTGCCCGCCCCGGCGAGCACGCACACCGGACCGCGCAGAGCCGTGGCCACGGCTCGCTGCTCCGGGTCCAGGGCGTCGAGAAGGTCGTCGGCGGACATCGCGGACCAGTCTCGCAGCAGCCACCGACACAGCGGTGCGCCGTGGCTGTCACATGCAGGTCCGGCCGGGGAACGAGGCTGTGGACGGCTCGACGCGGGAACAGTTCGGTCGGGCATCCGGTTGTGGCACAGTGCCACCCGGACCGCACGCCGCCGCCGAGCGCACGACACAGGACGACGAGGACCCATGAGCACGCAGACCCTGCCCGAGGCCGGCACCGTGACGATGTACTCCACGACGTGGTGCGGCTACTGCAGGCGACTGAAGACGCAGCTGGACTCGGCGGGCATCGCGTACACGGAGATCGACGTCGAGCAGCACGAGGACGCCGCGGCTCTCGTCGAGTCTCTCAACGGCGGCAACCGCACCGTGCCGACGGTGCTCTTCCCCGACGGCAGTGCGGCGACGAACCCATCGCTCCTCGAGGTCCGCGAGCGCCTCGGTCGCTGAGCGCGAGGTCACCTGGCGCCGCTCCGACGCGACCTGTCCGCCAAGCACCCTGGCCACAGAGCACCGCGAGCTCACTGACGCCGCTCGACGCACCCACTCACCGAAGCATCCCGGTCGCCGACCGCCGCGAGCCGACCTGCGACTGCTCCCCCGGCAGGCCGCGGCTCACCGAAGCGCCCCCGACCGTGCATCCCGGTCGCCCGTGCCCGGCCGCAGCCGGCTCACTCGGCTAGAAGCGACGCGCCGGGTCGGGCCCGACCGGCAGCGGCCCGCCGAACCACTCCTCGATCAGAGCGCGCGCGATAGAGGACCGCCCGGGCGGGACGACCTGGCCGCAGTCCACAGCTGCCCGCAGCTCGTCGCGCGTGTACCAGCGCGCGGCGGTGAGCTCGACGCCGTCCGGCACGACCTCCGCGCTGATCGCCTCCGCCCGGAACCCGAGCATGAGCGAGGCGGGGAACGGCCACGGCTGGCTGCCGCGGTAGGCGACCTCGCCGACCTGCACGCCGGTCTCCTCCAGGACCTCGCGGCGCACGGCGTGCTCCAGCGACTCGCCGGACTCCACGAACCCAGCCAGCGTCGACCAGCGGCCCTCCGGCCAGTGCGCGGCGTGCCCCAGCAGGATGCGGTCGGCGCCGTCGACGACCGACATGATCACCGCGGGATCGGTCCGCGGGTAGTGCTCCGACCCGTCGACCGTGCACAGCCGTGACCACCCCGCCTGCGCGACGCGGGTGGCCGCTCCACACCGGGGGCACCGCGGGTGGCGGCTGTGCCACGCGTCGAGCGCGACGGCGGCGGTGGCGAGGCCCGCGTCCCGGGCGGACAGGTCGGCGCCGACCTCCCGCAGCGGCGTCCAGACGGCGCCAGCCGGCAACGATGCCACGAGGTCGTCGGGACCGGTGGGTCCCGGACCGCGGTGGACGAGCACGTCGGCGGGCTGCCCCGTGCGGGGTGCGGGTCGGCGGGCGGGCACCCGGCGAGCCAGGTGGACGGCACCGTCCCCGTCCTGACCGAGCAGCAGCCAGGTGCCGACCTCGTCGTCGTCCGGGCCGTCCGGCAGCATCGCGAGGACCGGCCCCGGGGCGAGCAGCAGCAGCTCGTCGCCCTCCGCGGTCACCACCGCACCGTCGCTGACCAGCAGCACGCGCGTGCGGGGATCGGCGAGCGCCTGGGCGACGACACCGGGACGGGACCGCAGGAGCGCCGAACGATCTAGGGACGCACGGGACAGCGGCAGCTCGTCGGGGGTCACGGGGTCACCGTACGCGGCACACGGCCGCGGCTCCGGACCACCTCGACACGCCGGTGCAGACACGCCGAGGAGCGCACACCGAGCGCAGCCTCACCAGCCGCGCCTACCCTGGAGCGGTGCCACCGCGTTCGCCGCTCGCCCTCGCCGCCCTGGCGACGGTCGCCATCCCTGGGCTCGACGCCTACGACGTGCGTCGCCCGGCGCGCCCCGGCACGGACTTCGACGTGGCGGTGGTGATCGACTCCACTCGTCAGCGCTGGGTCGTCCGGGCTCCCGTGCACGCGGCCGCCGGCGCCGCGCTGGAGGCCGAGGTCGCGCTCCTGCAGTCCCTGGCACACCACGTGGACGACGGCAGCCTCCCGTTCGAGGTGCCTCGGCCCGCCGGCTTCGCCCACCTGCCCGAGGGCGGCCGCGCGGCCGTCCACCCCGAGGTGCCCGGCACCCCGCTGCAGCTCGACGCGCTGCACCCCGGGCCAGGGCTCGCGGCATCGGTCGGCCGCGCGATCGCCGCGCTGCACGAGCTGCCGACGTCTGTGGTGGAGGCAGCCGGGCTTCCGGTCTACGACGCGGCGACGTACCGGCAGCGCCGGCTCTCGGAGGTGGACGAGGCCGCTCGCACCGGGAAGGTGCCTCCCACGCTGCTGCGCCGCTGGGAGCGGATGCTGGAGGACGTCTCGCTGTGGCGCTTCCGGCCGACGGTGGTGCACGGCGACCTGTCCGCAGAGCACGTGCTCGTCCAGGGCGACCGGGTGACCGGCGTGCTCGACTGGGGCGACGCGATCGTGGCGGACCCGGCCGACGACCTTGCCTGGCTCATGGTCGCGGCCCCGCAGGATGCGGCCGACTCGATCATGGAGGCCTACCAGCTACGCCGCACCGAGCTGATCGACCCGCACCTGCACGATCGGGCACTGCTCGCCGGAGAGCTGGCGCTGGTGCGCTGGCTGCTCTACGGGGTGCGGTCGGGACGTGCCGACGTCGTGGACGACGCGGTCGAGATGCTGACCGACCTCGACGCGCACACCCGAGTGGCCGACGACGCCGACGAGTCAACGCAGCCCTCCGGCGCGGCTTCCCTCGCCTGACGGCTCCCCGCTACCCGGCACCGGAGCCCCCCGCACCGGCCTTGCCGCCGGCGAAGGCATCGTGCGGCGGCGGCAGGCTAGTCTCCGGTCGCACCGCGCAGCAGGGAGACGATCTCCGCCTCGTCGAGCAGCCGCTCGGGGTACACCGTCACCCCGTGACCGACGTAGCAGAACGCCGCGCGCACCCGCTCGAGCGGGGTGCCCGTCCAACGTGACCAGGCCAGCCGGTAGACCGCGAGCTGCAGCTCGCGGGCGGCACGCGCCCGAGGGTCGTGCGGCGGTGCACCCGTCTTCCAGTCCACGACGACGACACCCTGCGCACCGGCGGGACCGGATGCGCCGGCCGGGATCGCTTCCGCGCCCTCTCCTTCGCCGACCCCGCTCCTCCCGAACGAGATCTCGTCCGCGAACACCGCGTCGATCCGCGACCGCAGCACGTAGCCGTCGACGGAGGTCTCGACGTCCACCTCCACCGCGAGCGGGCGCCGCTGCGCCCACTCCGTGGCGAGGAACCCCTCGCGCAGCGCCTGTTCGTCCAGGCTTTCCTCGTCTTCGTCCGCCCCGGGCAGGGCGTCCACGTCGACCAGGGCGGCCGACCCGAAGAACGCCTCCACCCAGGTGTGGAACCGGGTGCCCCGGCGTGCCTGCGGCGACGGCCGAGCAGGCACCGGACGGCGCAGGTCCAGCGCGAACTCGTCAGCGTCCCGGGCCAGCCGCACCAGCGCCGACGCCGACAGGTGAGCGGGCAGCTCGACCTCGCGTGCCGGCGCGCGGACGCGGGCCCGCTCCTCCAGCAGCCGGTCAGCCAGCACCTCCCAGCGGGAGGGACGCTCGCCGAGCCGCCCGTCTGCCGCCCCGGCGACCTCGAGGGCGGCGGGTCCAGCGGCCGCCCGCTCGGAGGACGCCGGCCCGGAGGACGTTGACCCAGAGGACGGGGGCCCTGACCACAGCGCCGCCGTCGGGTGCTGCGTGCCGTCACCGGCGACACCCGCGAGGGCGGCCCGCACCCAGCCGGCCGCGCGCTCCGCTGCCGCGCGGCGCGGCCCGCCGGCGAACGGGTCCGCCGGCCAGGTCACGGAGACCGCCTCCTCCGCCTGCGGGTTCGCCGCCCCCGCCGGCGGTTCGGGCGCCCATCCGTCGGCCGTCACCAGGCCCGCGTCGACCAGCTCCGTGAGGAACGGCGAGACCCGCTTGGCCTGCACGCCGGTCCCCCACCAGGCCGCCGTGAGCAGCAAGTCGGACCGCGCCCGGGTGAAGGCCACGTACGCCAGCCGACGCTCCTCGGCGACCGCATGCTCCCCCGCGTCGGACACGAACCGCTTGCGTCGCTCCTCCAGCTCCTTGCGGTCGGCCGCCGTCGCCATGTCGAAGACCGGTAGCTCGTGGCGGTCGCCGCGCAACGGGTAGGGCAGGGCGCCGAGCGAGGTCAGCCAGGCGGAGTCCCGCGGCCCGTCCTTGCCGCCCGCGACCGTCGCGGGCAGCCCTCCGTCGACCAGGCCGGCGACCGCCACGACGTCCCACTCCAGCCCCTTGGCCGCGTGGACGGTGATGATCTGCACGGCGTCCGGGTCCGGCTCGACGACCGGCAGCTCCAGCCCGTTCTCCTGCGCGTCGGCGGCCTCCAGCCAGGCGAGGAAGGCGCCGAGGGTGGGGTGGTCGGCCGAGCGCACGAACTCCACGGCGACGTTCTGAAAGGCGTCGAGGTGAGCGCGGGCGCGGCCCGGTGAGCCGGCACCACGCACCGCCACCTCGATGTCGAGCCCGAGCAGCCGCTCCGCCTCCACGACGAGGTCCGGGATGGCGAGGTAGGCGTGCGAGCGCAGCGTGCGCAGGATCCCGGCCAGCTCGGTCAGCCGCTCCCGGGCCGCGGGCGTCAGGCTGCGGCCGGTCCGGCTCGTCCAACCGGCCGGTGGCAGGTCGTCCAGCGCGTCCACGATGCTGCGCTCGTCCACCACGTCGGCCTCGACCAGCGCCGGCTCCTCGGCCCGGGCGTCCGTACCCGTCGAGACGGCGACGGACGCATCGGCCGCGACCGTGCCGTCCGCAGCCGTCCCGACCATGCCGTCCGTCCTCGCCGCTACGGTGCCGTCCGACGTGGCGGCCCCTCGCCGCCCGAGCCCGTGCCTGCTGGCGAGCTCTCCCGACCAGGCGGCCAGCGCGTGCAGGTCCGCCGCGCCCAACCGGGTGCGCGCCCCGGTGAGCAGACGCATGAGCGCGTCCCCGCGCGACGGGTCGTGCACCGCCTGCAGCGTCGCGACCAGGTCCACGACCTCCGGGGTGGACAGCAGCCCACCCAGGCCGACGACCTCGACCGGCAGACCGGCGTCCCGCAGCGCACGGTGCAGCGGGGCGAACTGGGCGCGCTTGCGACACAGCACCGCCGCGGTGCGCCGCTCGACGCCGGGGCCGGCAGGACGCCAGTGTTCCTTGACGAACCGCGCGACCGCACGTGCCTCGTCAGCGAGCGTCTCAGCGACGTATGCCTCGACGTGCCCCGGCCCCGCCCCTGGCCGCGCCGCGAGCACCGGGACGTCCACCCGCGTGCGGGCGCGCAGCGGGGCGGCGGCGTGGTTCGCCACCTCGAGGATGCGCTCGTCGTTGCGCCACGAGGTGGACAGCAGGTGCACCCGGGCGGGCCTGCGGTCACCGTCGGGCAGCACCTCGCAGAAGGTGGCCGGGAACTGGTCGATGCCACCCGCGCTGGCCCCACGCCAGCCATAGATCGACTGGTGCGGGTCGCCGACGGCGGTCACCGGGTGCCCGTCCCCGAACAGCGCCGACAGCAGCGTGAGCTGTGCGTACGACGTGTCCTGGTACTCGTCCAGCAGCACCACCCGGAATCTCTCGCGCTCGGCCGCACCAACCTCGGGCACGTCGCGGGCGAGCCGGGCCGCGAGCGCGATCTGGTCCCCGAAGTCCATCGCGTCGGCCTCCCGGCGCCGCCGCCGGTACTCGTCCACGACGTCCAGCAGCCGGGCACGGTCGTCCAGCGAGCGCAGCACGTCCCGCACCTTGGCGTAGTGCTCGCGGGGCGGCTGCCCGGCGGGCACCGCCTCCGCAGCCTCGACGAGCGACTCGATCCGGGCCCGCGCCTCCGCCGCCTCGAGCAGGTGCTCGTCCAGCGCGCCGGACAGCGACAGGACAGCCTCGACCACGGTCGACATCGCCACCTCGAGCTCGAGGTCCGCGCTCCAGGCCTCCACCACCTCCGCGGCGAGCTGCCACTGGGCCGCCTCACCCAGCAGCCGCGACGACGGGTCGAGGCCGAGCCGCAGAGCGTGGTCGCCGACGAGCGAGGCGGCGTAGGCGTTGTAGGTTGCGACCGTCGGCCTGACGAGCGCCCCCAGCAGCTCGTCGTGCGCCCCCTCGGCCAGCCCCGCCCGCCCGGGCAGCTCGACCCCCGACCGCGCCGCCGCCCGCACCAGCTGGCGCAGCCGTCGGCGCACCCGCTCGGCCAGCTCCCCGGCGGCCTTGCGCGTGAACGTCAGGCCGAGCACCTGCTCGGGCGTCACGAGACCGTTGGCGATGAGCCACACGACCCGTCCGGCCATGGTCTCGGTCTTGCCTGAACCGGCGCCGGCCACCACGAGCGACGGTGCCAACGGCGCCTCGATGATCCGCCGTTGCTCCGCCGTCGGCGAGGGTGACCCGACCAGCTCGGCGATCCGGTCCGCGCTCAGCACGGCGACTGCCGAGCCCGCTGCCGCGTCACCGTCGCCAGCAGACCCCGGGCGCCCGACCGAGCGTCCACCCGTGAGCGCCCCCTCCTGCTCGAGGCGCCGCGACACGTCGGTGCTCACGCGACCACCTGCCCGCCCTCGTCCCGCGCGGGGCAGGAACGACGCACTGGGCAGCGTGAGCACAGGTCGTTCGCCGTGGCCTCGAACGTCGAGGCGGCCATGCGCTCGGCCACCTCGTCCACGAGCACCCGCGCCCAGCTCGGGCCGTCGTCCTCCGGGCCCAGCGGGTCCTGGCTGCGCTGCACCGCCTTCGAGCCGGTGCCGAGGTAGACGAGGTGCGCACCGGCGCTCGTCGCACCAGGCGGGAGCCCCTCGACCGCTCCGGCGTCCACAGCGAGCTGGTACGACCCGAGCTGCGGGTTGTGTTCGGCCTCCTGCTTGGTCGGCGGGTAGGCGCTGGTCTTGAGGTCCACCACGCGCACCGTCGTCCCGGACGGCCCCGCGCTGTCGAGCTCGACGCGGTCGATGGTGCCGCGCAGCACCGCCCGGTCGGTCTCCACCGTGAAGCCGCCCTCGACGAGCAGCGGCTCGCCCGCACCGCGCAGGTACTCGGCGAGCCGCCGCACCATCGCGTCCGCGCGGCGGCGGGTCGCGAGCGCCGGCCAACCGCTGCCGAGCCCCAGCTCGGCCCAGCGCCGGTCGAGGGCGGCGGCGAGCTCCGCGTGCGTGCCGCGGGGGTGCTCCTGGGCGATGGCGTGCACCAGCGTCCCGAGCGACTGTCCGCCCCCTGCGGCCGCCGTGCCGCCGGCTGCCTCCAGCGCCCAGCGCAGCGCGCAGCGCTGAGCCGTCTCCACCCGGGACGGCGAAACCGGGACACGTTCGTCGGGCGCCCACAACGGGGCGTCGCTCGTCGGCTCCGCGAGACCGTGCCAGTCCGACGGGTCCGCCCCGGGGACCCGCGCGGCGGCGAGTCGCGCCAGCGTCCGCACCGCCGCGGGATCCGGCCGCACGCTCTGCGTCCCCTCGCCCTCCTGCACGAGACGGGCCGTCCGTTCGAGCTCTGCCCGCAGCTCGGCGACGAGGCCACGCAGGTCGAGCGGCGCTTCCACCTGCGTGAGCCGGTCATCCACCGGGGCGTCCGGATCGGCCGGACGGACCAGGTCGACGAAGGGCGACGGCTGGTTCTCCTCGTCGGCCACGGCGGTGACCACCAGGCGCTCCCGCGCGCGTGAGCACGCCACTGCGAAGGACCGCAGCTCGTCGGACAGCACCGCCGCCCGGGCCGCGGCGATCCGCGCCCCGGGGTCAGCGGTGGGTGCGGAGCGGCCCGCCACCACCTCCACGAGCTCCTGCGCGCCGAGGAGCGAGTCGCGCAGCCGCAGGTCCGGCCAGGTCCCCTCCTGCACCCCCGCGACGACCACTAGCCGCCACTCCCGTCCCGCGGCGCCGGCGGGCGTCAGCACCGGGACGGCCTCCCGGTGCGCGCGAGCCGCCAGCGAGTCGGAGGGGAGGTCCTGAGCACGCAGCCAGTCGGCGAACGCCCCAGGCGTGGCGTGCGGCATGCGGTCCACGAACGTCTCCGCCGCACGGAAGAGCGCCAGGACGGCGTCCAGGTCATCGTCGGCCCGCTCCCCGGCGGGCCCACCCGCGAGCGCGGAGCGTCGCCAGGGACCGGCCAGCCCGGCGGCGTCCCACAGCGCCCACAGGACGGTCTGCGCGTCCGCCTCCGGGTGCCGGGCAGCCTCCCGGCCGGCGGCGAGCACCCGGGCGAGGCGCTCGACCGGTCGCGCCACCGACGGCGGCAGGGTCGCCGCCCGCCCCGGCTGCTCCATCGCCTCGACCAGCAATGCGTCCGACGAGCGTCCGCCACCGCCCGCCAGCTCCTCGGCGCGCAGGGCGCGGCGCACCCGCCGCAGGCCGACCGCGTCGAGCCCGCCGAGCGGCGAGCAGGCAAGCCGAGCAGCGACCACCGCGTCGAGCGGGACGGCACCGACGGCCACACGCATCGCGTCCAGCAGCGGACGCACCGCGGGCTCGTCCCGCAGCGGGACATCGCTCCCGACGATGCTGACCGGCACCGACGATGCCGCGAGCACCCGGCGCAGCTCGGCCACCTGCGTACCCGAGCGGGCGACCACCGCCATGTCCGACCACGGCACGCCCTCGTCCAGCCGGGCCCGACGCAGCACCCGCGCGACGTAGGCCGCCTCCTGCGCGACGCTCGGCAGGATCGCGACCCGCACCGGCGCCGCGTCCAGCCGGACACGGTCCGCCGACGCCTCCGGATCAGGCGTCGGCACCGCGCGCCGCTGCCGCACGGCGCCGACCGACCCCACCCGCTCCGTCACGCGCGTCACCACCTCGCGCAGCATCGGACCGTGCCGCCACACCGTGCCGAGCACGTGCTGCCGGGCCCCCACCTCTCCGGGTCCGTCGCCAGCGACGGCGGCCCGTGCCACGAGGGCCGGCTCTGCACCGCGGAAGGTCTGCACGGCTGCGTCGGGGTCAGCCAGCAGCAGCACCCGCGCCCCGTCGGCCACCAGGGCGTCCACCAGCCGCACGGTCGCCGACGTGCTCTCGTGGTGGTCGTCCACGACGACCAGGCGCCAGCGCGGCCGCTGCGCACCGGGGACATCCTCCTCCCAGGAGCGCAGCGCCTGCACCGCCTCGTCGACCACCACCGCGGGGTCCAGCCGGGCGCCGAGGTCGGGCGTCCCCGACCGGAGCTGGACGACATCCAGGTACTCCTCGTACAGCCGCGCCGCGGCCTGCCACTGCGGGCGCCCGTGCGCCGCGCCCAGCGCGGCGAGGTCCACCGGGGTCAGCCCCCGCTCGGCGGCGCGCATGAGCAGGTCGCGCAGCTCGCCACGAAAGGCCGGCAGCGCCAGCACGTCCGGTCGGACCTGCGCCGGCCACGGGATGGGGACGCCCTCACCGGCGGCGTGGCCCGCGAGGAGCTCGGCCAGCACGAGGTCCTGCTCGGCACCGGACACCAGCGCGGGCGGCGGCTCCCCGAGCAGGGCGGCGCGGGCGCGCAGCACCGCGAAGGCGGCCGACGCCGCCGTCCGCACGACCGGGCGCCCCGACGTGCGCCGCAGCCGGGCGGCAACCCGGTCGCGCAGGTCGGCCGCGAGCCGACGGGACGCGGACAGGACCAGCACATCCTCCGGCGCCAGACCACGGGAGACAGCCGCCACGACGGCCTCCAGGGCGACGGTCGTCTTGCCCGTCCCGGGGGCTCCCAGCACCAGCAGGGCCCGCTCCGTGCCCGCCGAGGCCCAGGCGACCGCCTCCGCCTGGTCGGCGTCCAGAGCGACCGGCGCACCCGGACCACGTTCCGGGACGTCGGCGAGCGCCGGACGCACCAGCCGCAGCCCGTGGCGCGCGGGACCGGCGCCGGGGCCGCGCGGGCTCGGAGCGGCGTCGGGGTCGGGACCCGGGGTTGCCGGGCGGGAGGTCGTCACGGCGACGATCCCATCACGAGCCACTGACATCCGTGCCGTGCGCGGCCGCCGGTCTCCAGCCGGCCCGGGGTCACGGGAAGGGCCACGCGTTCGGCGTGCACGGCGCGACCGCGTACGTCTGCTGCTGCATCACCGGGGCGGGCAGGCCGGCCCCGGGGCACTGCTCGTGCGCGTGCCCGAGCAGGTGACCGACCTCGTGGTTGACCACGTACTGCCGGTACCGGTGCAGGTCGCCGCCGTACTCCTCGACGGCCCGCAGCCAGCGCTCGGCGTTGATCACCGCACGCCCGGCCCGTCCGCAGGACACCTCCCCCGCGGTCGGCAACGGAGCACACAGCACGTCGACCGTCGCCGGGGAGGCCAGCACCACGCGCAGCTCGGCCTCGCCGTCGGTGCGCGCGAAGGAGACGGACCCGTCCGCCCCCCAGCCACGCGGGTCGTTGAGCGTCGCCATGACCGTGGCTGCGAACGCCGTGGCGTCCACCGGGAGGCCGTCCTCGACCTCCACGCGCACGACCCGCACCGTGCCGGTCTCCGGCCCCGCGTCCGTCCCCGGCGCCACCCCGAACGTGCCGGGACCGGCCGGCGGGATCTCAGCGCCGAGCAGGCCGTCGGCCACGTCCTGCGCGCTCAGGCCAGGCGGTGGCGTCGGTGACGGCGGACTGGTGGGGCCGTCCGCCGCACCGGCGGCACGGTCCGATCCCGGCGACGCGTCGACACCGGAGCCCGACCGCACGTCACCGGCCCCTGTCGAGCCCGTCGGGGTCGCTCCCGGACGAGACCCGTCGTCGCGCGACACGGCTCCACCGCGCTCGTCCGCACCGAGGACGGCCGCCGTCGCCGCGTCGTCCGGCCCGGCGCCGGGACGGGTGCCGACCCACAGCCCCGAGGCCGCTCCGAGGACGAGCGCCACAGCCACCACCACGGTCCGGGCGGGCCCTCCGCGCAGCGCTCCCCGGCGGCGCCCGTGCCGCGGTGACCGTGCCTCGTCGTCCGTCCTCACCCCGTCATCGTCCCATCGCGCCGCTGACCGTGACGGGCGACGACGACGGGCGCGCGGCCGTCGACCGCGAGCCTGAGCCCGCTGACCTGCGGCGACGGTCCCTGTCGGTGGGCGTGGATACGATCGCTGGATGATCGACGGCACCGAGGGCGCGCGCCGGCCGCGCAACCCGCGCATGGCGCGCGACGAGCGTCGCGCCCAGGTGCTGCGTGTCGCACGTGAGCTGTTCTCCACCCTCGGGTTCCACCACGTCGCCATGGACGACATCGCGGAGGCCGCGCGGGTCAGCAAGCCGGTGCTCTACCGGCACTTCCCGTCCAAGCTCGACCTGTACCTGGCGGTGGTCGACGAGCACGGCCAGGAGCTCCTGACGGCGGTCGACGACGCCGTCCGACCCATCGAGCAGGGGCCGGTGCACCGTGGTCAGGGCCGCGACGTCGTCGCGGCCGTGGTCCGCGCCTACATCGACTTCGCCGACGGCGCCGGAGAGTCCACCACGCTGCTGTTCGAGTCGGACGTGACGCGCGACGCCGACGTGCGGGCCCACGTCGAACGCGCTTCGGTGGAGGCCGCTCGGCGCATCGCGACGGTGCTGTCGCAGGTCACCGGGTTGCCGGAGGACGCTACGCTGCTCCTGGCCATGTCGCTGGTCGCGATGGCGGAGGGCGCCGCCCGCTACCGGCTGCGTCACGGGGCAGGTGTGGACGCCGAACGCACGGTCGCGCTGCTCACCGAGCTGGCCTGGGGCGGTGTGGCCGGGCTGGTGCGTCCCGACTACGCCTATGAGGACGCCTAGGATCGTGCAGGTGCGTCGCGACCGCGCCCGGACCGTTCGGGAGCGGGGCACGACGCCGGACGCGAAGGAGACTGACGGTGGAGATCACGATCGGCGTGCAGAACCTGCCGCGGGAGATCGTCCTGGAGAGCGACCAGACCGCGGACGAGGTCGCCGCCGCCGTGGCCGCTGCGCTCGACGGCCGGCCGGCGCTGGAGCTGGTCGACAGCCGCGGTCGTCACATCATCGTGCCGACCGCCTCGCTCGGCTATGTCGAGATCGGCTCGGAGACGAAGGCGCGCGTCGGCTTCGGCAACCTCTGACCCGATCTCCGGACGCGCCGGCCCCGTCACGGTCCGGCGCGTCCGGAGCGGCCTCGCTCGGGCGTCAGGCAGGCTCGACGGGCGCCCGGCACGCGCTCGTCTCAGACCGCGCCCGACGTCAGGACGCGTCCACGACCCACCGCAGCTCGAGCCGCGCCGTGCCGGCGCACCGGGCCGCCCCGGCACACCCCGACCACGCCGGAGGACCACAGGCGGTCACGCCGAGCACACGCCTGGCGACTTCAGGCGGTCAGGCCGAGCCGCGACATCCTCCGCGTGTGCTGCGCGGTGAGCTGGTTGATCACCTTGGACGTCGCCGACTTCGCCGTCGGGTTGGCCGGCGCCTGGACCTGCGGCGCCGCTTCGGCAGTCGCGCCCTGCGCCGATCCGTCCCGCGCCGCCGACGCCTCCGCGGCAGCGGCGACGGCGGCTCCCGCGGTGACCGCGGCCCCCGCAGCGGTGCGCGACGTCTCCTGAGCGGCCGTGCCGCTGTTCTGGGTCGCCGGCTGACCCTGCTGCAGCAGACGGGCGAGCGCCGGACGCTGCACGATGAGCCGCTGCACGACGCCGAGCGCCTCGCCGACGAGCCGCCGGCCCCACAGGGCCAGCCGCGCCGTCAGCACGCCGTCGTCGGACCCCGCCGCGTCCAGCTCGGCCACCGCCAGCTCGGAGTGGGAGGCGTCGTCCAGCACCTCCAGCACCACCTCACGGGACCGCTCGTCGAGCCCCTCGGCCGCCAGCCGGCAGAAGTCGTCCGCCACCCCGTACCCGACGTAGGCCTTGAGCAGCCGCTCCCACCAGGTGCTCGGCTGCGTGCGCGCGTCGAAGTCGTCCAGCACGTGCTCGAACTGGCCGAGCGCCCGCACCGGGTCGGCGTCGAGCTCGATGATCCGCGCGACGACGCGGTCCCGGCGCGCGACGGCCTCGGCGGCGAACCGGCTCAGCGCCAGCCGCTGCTCCAGCGTCGGCGCCACGGCCGCGTCGGCGGCGAGCCGGGCGAAGGCGAGGTGCTCGAGCTGGGCCACCAGACCGAGGAGCTCCACCGTCTCGGGAGCACCGCACGGTCCGGTTGTGGACGACGGGACGGGGCTGGCTCCGGGAGCGGGGCGCGACTGCGACGTCATCCGAGGATCGTAGCCCGGCGGCTCGCACGACGCCGCGCACCACCACGTCACCGCCCGCACCTGGTGTCCGCGACGACGCCGTGCGCCGCGCACGCGTACCGGATCCAGACGTCGTCGGTGCCGTCCGATACCCTGGTGTCGTACATCGGTTGCCCGGTCGTCTCGGTTCCTCGGTCCTCGGACCACCCCGCGCAGCCCCGGACCCCTCCGGGCGCGCTCGCGGGTCGACTTCCACGATCGGCTGCCGGCCAGCCCGCGTGGCGAGGACCGCCCGGGACGTCACGGCCATCCGGCCGGCCCCGGTCAGCGCGTGACCCGCCCACGCCTTCGCAGACAAGAGCCGTCGTGACCTCGACCACCAGCACCGAGCTGAACAACAACCAGCTCAACGACGACGGGTCCCGCACCGGGCCCGACAGCACCCCGGACAACGACCAGCCGACCACCACCCGCCGGGCGTCCTCGTCCGTGCAGGCGGTGGACGCGTCGTTCTCCGACTTCGACGTCCGCCCGGAGATCGTCTCCGCGCTCGCCGACGCCGGCATCACGCACCCGTTCCCCATCCAGGCGATGACCCTGCCGGTGGCCCTCTCCGGCCACGACATCATCGGCCAGGCCAAGACCGGCACCGGCAAGACGCTCGGTTTCGGCGTCCCGCTGCTGCACCGGGTGGTGGCTCCCGGTGAGGACGGCTACGACCGCCTGCCCGCGCCCGGCAAGCCGCAGGCGCTCGTCGTCGTCCCGACCCGCGAGCTCGCGGTACAGGTCGCCGGCGACCTCCAGATGGCCTCCTCGCGCCGCTCGGTGCGCGTCCTGCAGGTGTACGGCGGGCGCGCCTACGAGCCGCAGATCGACGCGCTCAACGCCGGGGTCGACGTGGTCGTCGGCACCCCCGGACGCATGGTCGACCTGCTCAAGCAGCGCCACCTGGACCTGTCGCACGCCGCCGAGGTGGTGCTCGACGAGGCCGACGAGATGCTGGACCTCGGTTTCCTGCCGGACGTCGAGACCCTGCTGTCGGCCACCCCGGCGTCCCGCCACACCATGCTGTTCTCCGCGACGATGCCCGGTGCGGTCGTCGCGATGGCGCGTCGCTACATGACCCAGCCGACGCACATCCGCGCGGCGGACCCGGACGACGAGGGCCAGACCGTCAAGAACATCACCCAGGTGGTGTACCGGGCACACTCGCTGGACAAGATGGAGCTGCTGGCCCGCATCCTGCAGGCCCGCGGCCGTGGGCTGACGATCGTCTTCGCCCGCACCAAGCGCACCGCCGCCAAGGTGGCCGACGACCTGGTCGAGCGCGGGTTCGCCGCCGGGGCGATCCACGGCGACCTGGGGCAGGGCGCCCGGGAGCAGGCGCTGCGAGCGTTCCGGCACGGGAAGGTGGACGTGCTCGTCGCGACCGACGTGGCCGCCCGCGGCATCGACGTGGAGGACGTCACCCACGTCATCAACTACCAGTGTCCCGAGGACGAGAAGACCTACCTGCACCGCACCGGCCGCACCGGCCGCGCGGGGGCGAAGGGCACCGCGGTGACGTTCGTCGACTGGGACGACGTGCCACGCTGGTCGCTCATCGACAAGGCGCTCGGCCTGGGCATCCCGGAACCGGTGGAGACGTACTCGTCGTCCGCGCACATCCACGGCGACCTGGACATCCCCGAGGGGGTGACCGGGCGCCTGCCGCGCGACCAACGCACCCGTGCGGGGCTCGCGGCCGAGGAGCTCGAGGACCTCGGCGAGACCGGCCAGCGGGCCGGACGGGGGCGTCGTCCGGCGGGCACCAGCGGGCGGTCGCAACGACCGCCCGCGCAGGAACGGTCGCCGCGGGGCGGGTCGCGCACCGGTGACTCCGCTGCCGGACAGGGCCGGCGGCGGAGGAACGGGTCGGGTGACGGCGCCGGCCCCGCGGACGAGAGCCGCGCGGGGGCCTCCGCCACGACGACCGCGGGCACCGGAGACGGGTCGGAAGGCGGTTCGACCGGTGCACGTCGACGGCGTCGCCGTCGACGTGGCGGGTCGGGCGGTGCAGCAGCTGCCGAGCAGGGCGGCGGCTCGGCGACCGCGTCCTCCGCGGACTGACCGTTCTGCCGCAGCCGTAGGGATCGACACGTTCTGCTGACGTGCCCGGGTCGACGCGAGTCGTCGGCCCGGGCACGTCTCCGGGCGGGCGCCGCCGGCGTGCCGTCCTGGGTGGGGCGCCGGGCTGCGCCCGGCCGCGTCCGCCCGCGGGAGAGGACCGGCCATGTCTGCCGCTCGGGAGAGGAACCGTCAGGCCGTATAGGCGTCGACGAAGGAGAACACCGCGTCGGCGAGGAGCTGCACCGCGATGGCGGCTAGCAGCAGACCGGCGATCCGGCTCACCAGCGTCGTCCCGGACTGCCCGAGCAGCCGGTGGATGGCGTTCGCGAAACGCATCGCCAGGTACAGGCACACGTGCACCGCCACCACGCCCAGCGCGATGGCGAGCCAGTCCGACGCCGCACCGTCGGACTGCTGGACGAAGACCATCGTCGCCACGATCGCTCCGGGGCCGGCCAACAGCGGAGTGCCGAGCGGCACGAGTGCCACGTTGACGCTGGCCCCGCCTGTCGGCTGCGGCTCCTCGAGCTTGCCGGTGAGCAGCTCCATCGCGACCAGCAGGAGCAGCAGCCCGCCGGCGGCCTGCAGCGCAGGCAACGACACGTGCAGGTACGACAGCAGCGACTGACCGAAGGCCGCGAACCCGACGATGACGCCGAACGCGACCGCGATCGCCTGCCGCGCGGCCCGGTTGCGCTGCCGGTCGTTCATCGTGCTCGTCAGCGCCAGGAAGATGGGCACGGTGCCCGGCGGGTCCATGATGACGAACAGCGTCACGAAGACCGACGTGAGCAGCCGCACGTCGAGCAGCTCGGTCACGGCCGCACCCGCCGGGTCGTGGCGGCTCCGAGGGCCCGGCCCGTCCTCACGGCCGCACCACCGGCGTCACACCCTGCGCCTCGATCGCCGCCAGCACCTGCGGCTCGGTGAGGTTCTCCCCCAGCCGGTTCGACTTCCCGGCCCCGTGGTAGTCGCTGGAGCCCGTGACCAGCAGACCGAGCCGGTGCGCGATCGCGGTCAGCCGCTCGCGCTGCTGCGCGGTGTGGTCGCGGTGGTGCACCTCCAGCCCGGCGAGCCCCGCCTCGGCGAGCTCGTCGAAGACGCGGTCCGGCACCACGTCGCCACGCGCGTCGGCCCCCGGGTGGGCGAAGACGGGCACACCGCCGGACGCCCGGATGGCCGTGACCGCCTCGACACCGGACGGCGCGTAGTACGGCACGTCGTACGGGCTGCCGGAGGCCAGCAGGTGCGCGAAGGCGGTGGCGCGGTCCGGGACGACGCCACGCGCGACGAGCGCGTCGGCCACGTGCGGGCGCCCCACAACCACGGCCCCGGCCGCCTGCTCCAGCACGTCCTCCCAGGTGATGGGGAGGTCACGGGCCAGCCGATCGACGATCTCGCGCGCTCGCCCCAGCCGCGCGCGCCGGGTGCCGTCGATGGCAGCGACGAGAGCCGGGTGCTGCGGGTCCTGCAGGTAGGACAGGACGTGGATGCTGATGCCCCGCACGTTCGCCGACACCTCGGTGCCGCGTACCAGTGCGACTCCGTGCCGCAGCGCCGCCTGTGCGGCGGGCTCCCAGCCGGCGGTGGTGTCATGGTCGGTGAGCGCGACGACGTCGAGGCCGGCGTCGGCCGCCGCGGCGACGACCTGCGCCGGCGACTGCGTCCCGTCGGAGGCGGTGGAGTGCGTGTGGAGGTCGATGCGCACGCGCCCACGGTAGCGAGCGCCGCCGACATCCCGGCTGGACCTGGGCGGGGTCGAGCCGACGAGCCGGCCGGGCTCGACCCGTCGCGGTCGACCGGGCCTGGAACCGGTCGAGCGGTTCGTCCACGACGGGGCGCTCGACCTCGTGGCGGTCGACCGGCCCGGAACGCGTGTCGGTAGTCGGTGCCAGGATGGAGCGATGACCGACGCGCAGGACCCCGGCACCCAGCCGCTCGCCGACCGCGGCAGCAACCGCTCGCTGCGGCCGGCGTCGACGCGGTTCGTCGAGTTCATCACCTCGGGCTGGGGGGAGCGGCCCCCCTCGGCGATCACCCGGTCCCCGGCGGCTGACCACACCAGCGTCCGACGGGCGGCGCTGTCCGCGCAGTTCCGCGGCGAGCGGCTGGTGATCCCGGCGGGGACCTTTCGACGCCGCTCCAACGACACCGACCACCGCTTCCGCCCGCACTCCGCTTTCGCGCACCTCACCGGCCTCGGCATGGAGCAGGAGCCCGATGCGGTGCTCGTCCTGCACCCGGTCGCCGAGGGCACCGGCGACGGTGGCGGGGACCACGAGGCGGTGCTCTACCTACGACCGCTGTCCGGCCGGGACACGAGCGAGTTCTTCTCCGACAACCGGTACGGGGAGTTCTGGGTCGGAGCACGACCCACGCTGGAGGACATCGAGACCCTGACCGGCATCCGCACCGCCCACCTGGACGACCTGCCCGACGCGCTGGCCAAGGACGTCGGGCCGGGCGGCGTGCGGCTGCGCGTGGTGCCGGAGGCCGACGAGCGAGTGGCGGCCCTGGTCGATCGGCTGCGCACGGCCGACGCCGCCCGAGAGGGCGCCGCACGGGAGGGCACGGAGCAGGAGAGCACGGCGGCCGACGACGCGGCCACCGACCAGGCGCGGGACGCACGGCTGGCCGAGGCCCTGTCCGAGCTGCGGCTGGTCAAGGACCCGCACGAGGTGGACGAGCTACGGGCCGCCGTCGCCGCCACGATCGCCGGCTTCGAGAAGGTGGTCCGTGCCCTGCCCGCCGCCCGGGCGCACGCCCGCGGCGAACGTGTCATCGAGGGGACGTTCCTGGGGCACGCCCGCCAGGAGGGCAACGCCGTCGGCTACGAGACCATCGCCGCTGCCGGTGAGCACGCGACGACGCTGCACTGGACCGACAACGACGGCCCGGTGCGGCCGGGCGACCTGGTGCTCGTGGATGCCGGGGTCGAGGTCGACTCGCTCTACACCGCGGACCTGACCCGCACCCTGCCGGCGGACGGTCGCTTCACCGAGGTGCAGCGACGGGTCTACCAGGCGGTGCTCGACGCCGCCGACGCCGCGTTCGCCGCTGCCCGGCCCGGCGCCCGGTTCCGTGACGTGCACGAGGCGGCGATGCGGGTGATCGCGGCCCGGCTGGATGAGTGGGGGCTGCTTCCGGTCAGCGCCACCGAGTCGCTGCTGCCGGAGAACCAGCACCACCGGCGCTGGATGGTGCACGGGACGAGCCACCATCTGGGGCTCGACGTGCACGACTGCGCCCTGGCCCGGGCGGAGCTCTACCTCGATGCCGAGCTGGTGCCCGGCATGGTGTTCACGATCGAGCCCGGGCTGTACTTCAAGTCGGACGACTTGCTGGTGCCGCCGGAGTACCGCGGCATCGGCGTCCGCATCGAGGACGACGTACTGGTGACGGCCGACGGCAACGAGAACCTGTCGGCCGCGCTGCCGCGGGACCCCGACGCCGTCGAGGCGTGGATGGCGAGGCTGCTGGACACCGGAGCAGGGACCACGCCGGAGGAGATCGACGAGGGCTGACCGTCGCAGCCCCGCGAGTCGGGAACCCGTCGAGGGGCGAACCGCAGCTCGGCGGGCGGAGATCTCTGGTCAGGCGGGCGGCTGGCTGGGCGGCAGCGGCGGCTGACCCGGGACCGGCGGCTGACCGGGAGCCGGCGGCTGACCGGGGACAGGAGGCTCACCAGGCACCGGAGGCTGACCCGGAGTCGGAGGCTGACCCGGCACAGGTTGACCCGGCACCGGGGGCTGGCCCGGAGCCGGCGGCGCCGGCTGGCCCGGTGCTCCCTGCGGCGGCACGGGCGGCGGGTACGCGGCAGCTGGGTCGGACGGCGGCGCGGCCGGCTGCGGACCGGGCGCCCCGGCGGCGGGCGGCGCCGGCCACCCGGACTGCACGCCACCGACCTCGCGCAGCAGCTGGCGCGCCTTGTGCGCCTGCTCCACCTGGCACAGCACCGCGTACGTCGAGGCGACGATCTGGCTGGACGACGTGAAGTCACGCCGCCCACGGCTGAACGAGTACGTGATCACGGAGAACAGCAGCCCGAACGCCCCACCGATGAGGATCGCCGGCAGGATCGGGCTGCCGGCACCGGGCGTGGAGAACAGCCCGAGCAGCAGCCCGACGAACAGGCCGAACCAGGCGCCGGACAGGAAGCCGCCGAGGGCCACCCGCGGGTACGACAGCCGGCCCGTGACCCGCTCGACCATCTTCAGGTCGGTCCCGACGATGGTCACGAGCTGCACCGGGAACTGCTTGTCGGCCAGCAGGTCGACGGCCCGCTGCGCCTCCAGGTAGGTGGCATAGCTCGCCACGGTCTCGCCCTGCGGGGGCGTCGGCGTGCGCGGGACACGGGCGGGTCCGGTGAACGACATGCCGACGATCCTCCCGCAGTGCACCCGCATGCGCCAGGTACGGCGGCGGGCGGCCCGCCCGGCTGACGTCCGGGAACGCGCCCGGGCACCGGTCTACGCTTGCCCGGTGAGCGGCGTGGGAACCCGAGTCTTCCTCGCCCGTCTGGCCGGCACGAGCGTGTTCGACCCGCTCGGCGACCAGGTCGGGCGGGTGCGTGACGTCGTCGTGCTCGTGCGCCCCAAGGGTGCACCCCGGGCCGTGGGGCTCGTCGTCGAGGTACCGGGAAAGCGACGAGTCTTCCTCCCGCTCACGCGGGTGACGTCGATCGACGCGGGCCAGGTCATCTCCACGGGCCTGGTGAACATGCGGCGGTTCGAGCAGCGAGCGTTCGAGACTTTGGCCGTCAGTGAGCTCCTGGACCGCACCGTGGAGCTGGCCGACGGCTCCGGGCCGGCCACCATCGAGGACATCGCGATGGAGCTGCAGCGCGGCGGAGACTGGGTGGTGACCAAGCTGTTCGTCCGGCGGCGCGCCCAGGGCCGCTCGGGGCTGCTGCGCCGCCGTGGCGAGACGCTGCTGGTCTCGGTGGACGAGGTGACCGGTCTGGGACGCACGTTGCCCGGTCAGGGCGCCGCGGCGCTGCTCGCCCAGTACGCCGACCTGAAGGCCCCGGACCTGGCCGACGCCCTGCACGACCTGGCCGAGACCCGTCGGCTCGAGGTGGCCAGCGCGCTCGACAACGAGCGGTTGGCCGACGTGCTGGAGGAGCTGCCGGAGGACGACCAGGTGAGCATCCTGTCCGGCCTGGAGCGCACCCGTGCCGCCGACGTGCTGGAGGCGATGCAGCCGGACGACGCCGCCGACCTGCTGGGCGAGCTGCCGGACCACCAGGCCGCCGAGCTGCTCGAGCTCATGGAGCCGGAGGAGGCCAAGGACGTCCGCCGGCTGCTGGCCTACGAGGACGACACCGCGGGCGGCCTCATGACCACCGAGCCCGTGGTGCTCGGTCCGGAGACGCCCATCGCCGCCGCCCTCGCGCAGGTCCGCCGCGAGGACCTGACCCCGGCGCTGGCCTCGATGGTCTTCGTCGCGCGCCCACCGCTGGAGACGCCGACCGGCCGGTTCATCGGTGTCGTGCACCTGCAGCGCATGCTGCGCGAGCCGCCGCACGAGGCGATCGGCTCCATCGTCGACACCGACATCGAGCCGATCCCCGTCGACGCCCCGCTGCTGTCGGTGACCAGGCGGCTGGCGACCTACAACCTGCTGGCACTGCCGGTGGTGGACACGGACAAGCACCTGCTCGGCGTGATCTCGGTGGACGACGTGCTCGACCACCTGCTGCCGGAGGACTGGCGCGAGACGGACGAGAACGAGCCGGAACCCGCGCCCGGCACGATGTTCCTGAGCGGAGGCGGCCGTGGCTGACCGTCTGGACCAGCCACGCGAGAGCCGCCGGACGTTGTTCGCCCGCAACCCGCGGGACGCCGACCAGTCAGGGCGGATGGCGGAGAACGTCGCCCGGTTCTTCGGCACCCCCAGGTTCATCGTCTGGCTGACGATCTTCTGCGTCGTCTGGATCGCCTGGAACTGGTTCGGCCCGGAGAACCTGCGCTTCGACAGCGCTGCCAACGGGTTCACCGCGCTGACCCTCATGCTGTCGCTGCAGGCCTCCTACTCGGCGCCGCTGATCCTGCTCGCGCAGAGCCGGCAGGCCGACCGCGACCGGGTACAGGCCGAGCAGGACCGTCAGCGCGCGGAGCGGAACCTGGCCGACACCGAGTTCCTCGCCCGCGAGATGGCCGCGCTGCGCATCGCGCTGTCCGAGGTGGCCACCCGCGACTTCGTCCGCTCCGAGCTACGCAACCTGTTGGAGGACCTGCAGGCCGAGCAGGAGCAGACCCGCGACGAGGCGGGCGACGACCGGTCCGTGTCGACGCAGGACGACGCCGCGCGGTCCTGACGCTGCGGTCCGGGACGTCCTGACGCTGCGGCCCGCGACGTCCTGACACTGCGGCCCGCGACGTGCTGACGCGCGGGGCCGGACGGGCGACCAGGGCCGAAGGACCGGCACCGAAGCGCCCCGGGGGCCGGCGGACGTCCCGGAGCCGCGTTCGCGCGCCGACCTACGATGGGTGGTATGCCGCCCACCGAGACCGCACCGACCCCGACGGACCCGCGGGAGGCGGCAGTCCGTGCGGCGCTGGCCCGAGTCCTCGACCCGGAGATCCGCCGGCCGATCACCGACCTCGGCATGGTGCGCTCCGTCGACCTGGCCGACGGTGCCACCGACGGCTCCGGCCTGCGGGTCACCGTCGGCATCGACCTCACGACACCGGGCTGCCCGCTGAAGGACACGCTGACCCGCGAGGTCAGCGCCGCGGTGGGCGCCGTCGAGGGCGTGGGGCAGGTCAGTGTCGTGCTCGGGGTGATGACGGCAGAACAGCGCGCCGGTCTGCGCACGATGCTGCGCGGCACGTCGGCCGAGCCGGTCATCCCGTTCGCCCAGCCGTCCTCGCTGACGAAGGTGTTCGCGATCGCGTCCGGCAAGGGCGGCGTCGGCAAGTCCTCCGTCACCGCGAACCTCGCCGTGGCCCTGGCCGCCGACGGGTTGTCGGTGGGCGTCGTCGACGCCGACATCTACGGGTTCTCCATCCCGCGCATGCTCGGCGTGAGCCGACCGCCGACGAAGGTCGACGACATGCTGCTGCCGCCGATCGCCCACGGCGTCAAGGTCGTCTCCATCGGTATGTTCGTCCCACCCGGCCAGCCGGTGGTGTGGCGGGGCCCCATGCTGCACCGTGCGCTCCAGCAGTTCCTGTCCGACGTGTACTGGGGAGATCTGGACGTGCTGCTGCTCGACCTGCCGCCCGGCACGGGTGACATCGCGATCTCGGTAGGCCAGCTCCTGCCGGGCTCGCAGATCGTCGTGGTGACGACGCCGCAGACCGCCGCCGCCGAGGTGGCCGAGCGTGCCGGGTCGGTCGCCGTGCAGACGCGCCAGCACGTCGTAGGCGTGGTGGAGAACATGTCCTGGCTCGTCCAGCCGGACGGGTCACGGCTGGAGCTGTTCGGCTCCGGCGGCGGACGCCGGGTGGCGGACGGCCTGACCCGACTCACCGGCGGCGACGTGCCGCTGCTCGGGCAGGTTCCGCTCGACGTGCAGCTGCGCGAGGCCGGTGACGGGGGCATCCCCGTCGTGCTCAGCGCACCGGACTCCCCCGGCGCCGTGGCGCTGCGGACCGTGGCGCGCTCGCTCTCCGCGGTGCCGCGCAACCTGGCCGGCCGATCGCTGGGCCTCACGCCCACCGGCCGCTGAGCGGCCCGGAACGCGGTCGTGGAGCCGGCCGCACCTGCGGCTGCTACAGGTCGTACTCCACGACGAGCGGGGCGTGGTCGCTGAACCGTGCCGCGTACGACTCCGCACGGTCCACCGTCGCCGTCACCGCCGCGTCGGCCAGGTCGGGCGTCGCGAGCTGGTAGTCGATCCGCCAGCCGGAGTCGTTGTCGAAGGCCTGCCCCCGCCAGGACCACCAGGTGTACGGCCCCGGCCCGTCGCCGGCCAGCTCACGACCGAGGTCGTGCCAGCCGAGCTCGTCGAACCAGCGGTCCAGATACGCCCGCTCCTCCGGCAAGAACCCCGCCGCCTTGAGGTTGCCCTTCCAGTTCCGGATGTCCACCTCCTTGTGCGCGATGTTCACGTCCCCGGCGACCACCGCCAGTCCGCCGCCGGCCACGATCTCGGCCAACCGCTCGGTGACGCGGTCGAGGAAGGCGTACTTCTCGTCCATCGACGGAGTCCCGACCGTGCCGGAGTGGATGTACGCCGAGACGACCGTCAGGGTGCGCCCCGGCACACCGTCGTGCGCGGGCACCTCCAGGTCCGCCTCGACCCAGCGGCCGGTGTCACCCGGCACCTCGGACCCCAGACCGATCCGCACCGCCGACATCGGCAGCCGGGACGCGATCGCGACGCCCGAGCGCCCCTTGACCTGACTGGCCTCGTGGGCCAGGTCCCAGACCTCGGACGACAAGTGGTCGGCGAGGATCTCGTCGGAGGCGCGCACCTCCTGCAGCAGCAGCACGTCGGGCGTGCGCTTCTCGATCCACTCCCCCATGCCGCGGCGGAACGCGGCCCGGATTCCGTTGACGTTGACGGTGGCGATGGTCAGCACGGCCCACATCGTGCCGCACCCCACCGACATCCCCGCCGACGACGGCTGCAACCTGCGACGACGCGTCGCCGGACAGGACATGTCGGTGGTCGGTGACAACCTCTGCGCCCATGACGAGGACCACAGGACGCTGTGTCAGCGGGAAGGCCCGCTATCGCGACCGGATCACGGCGCTGCTCATCCTGGCCACGATCAGACGACGCGACGCGTCGCACCGGCCCAAGACCGAGCAGCGCACCTACCGCTGCCCGCTGTGCTCGGGATGGCACCTCACGTCGGCCGCCCGGCGGACGGCCTGACCGTGGCGGGGCCCCGAGCAGTCACGGTGTGGCTACGCGCCCTCGTATGCCGCCCGCAGCCCCGCCAGGTCGAGGCGCGTCATGCCCATCATGGCCGCCATCGCCCGTGCCGCCCGCTCCGGGTCGGAGCCCATCACGTAGTCGTCGATCCCCTTCGGCACGACCTGCCAGGACACCCCGAACCGGTCGCGCAGCCAGCCACACTGACTGTGCTCGCCGCCGTCGGCGACCAGGAGGTCCCAGTACCGGTCGACCTCGTCCTGGCTGTCGCACTCGAGGTACATCGAGTACGCCTCGTCCAACGTGAACGCAGGACCCGCGTTGAGGAATGTGAAGGGCACGCCGTCGAGGGCGAGCTGCACGACGAAGGCGGCGCCCTCGGGGACGTCCGGCACACCGGACGGCGCGCGGGTGACCGAGGTGATCTGCGAGCCGGGGATCACCGACACGTAGAACTGCGCCGCTCCCTCGGCGCGGTCGTGGAACCAGAGGTGCGGGTGGACCTTGCCCATGACGGACTCCTTCGCTCGGGACCGGACGGTCACCTGTACCGACCGGCCCCGAGCCGGAAACTCATCGGCGGGTCAGCCCGCGAGCCGCTCGGCGGTGTCTACGACGTTCGTCAGCAGCATGGCCCGGGTCATCGGGCCGACCCCGCCGGGGTTCGGCGACACCCAGGACGCCACCTCCCAGACACCGGCGTCCACGTCCCCGACGACCCTGCTCTTGCCCGTCTCGGGATCGGTCGCGCGGGACACGCCGACGTCCACGACCACGACGCCGGGCTTCACGATGTCGGCCGTGATGATCCCCGGCACACCGGCCGCGGCGACGATGACGTCGGCGTAGCGGGTGTGCTCGGCGAGGTCCTCGGTGCCGGTGTGAGTGAGGGTCACCGTGGCGTTGATCGCCCGCCGGGTGAGCAGCAGCCCGATGGACCGCCCGACAGTCACGCCGCGTCCCACGACCACCACGTCCTTGCCCGCGAGGTCGATGTCGTGGCGCAGCAGCAGGTCGACGATGCCCCGCGGCGTGCAGGGCAGCGGCGTGGTGACGGGCTCGTTGACGCGCAGCACCAGCCGGCCGAGGTTCGTCGGGTGCAGCCCGTCGGCGTCCTTGTCCGGGTCGATGAGCTCCAGCACGCGGTTGGTGTCGATGCCGCGCGGCAGCGGGAGCTGGACGATGAACCCGGTGCAGGCCGGGTCCTCGTTGAGCCGGCGGACCGCTGCCTCGATCTCCTCCTGGGTCGCCGTGGCCGGCAGGTCCTCCCGGATGGAGGCGATGCCGACCTCGGCGCAGTCACGGTGCTTGCCCGCCACGTACCACTGCGAGCCGGGGTCGTCGCCGACGAGCAGGGTCCCCAGTCCGGGACGCACCCCGCGGGCGCCCAGGGTCGCCACCCGCTCGGTCAGCTCGGCCTTGATGCGGGCCGCGGTCGCCTTGCCGTCGAGCGTCTGCGCCGTCATCGGGTCTCCTCAGTACTGACGCAGGCCGGAGTACAGCGGGAACGACTCGGTCAGCTTCCCGACCCGGACGCGCAGCGCGTCCACGTCGGTCGCCGCACCGTTCGCCAGCGCCGTTCCGATGATGTCCGCCACCTCGGTGAACTCAGCGTCACCGAAGCCGCGGGTCGCCAGCGCCGGGGTGCCGATGCGCAGGCCGGAGGTCACGCGCGGCGGACGCGGGTCGAACGGGACCGCGTTGCGGTTCACCGTGATGCCGACCGCGTGCAGCAGGTCCTCGGCCTGCTGGCCGTCCAACTCCGAGCTGCGCAGGTCCACCAGTGTCAGGTGCACGTCGGTGCCACCGGTCAGCACCGAGACCCCCGCCTTCGCCACGTCCGGGGCCGAGAGCCGCTCGGCGATGATCCGGGCGCCGTTCAGCGTGCGCTGCTGCCGGTCCTTGAACTCGTCGGTGCCGGCGACCTTGAAGGCCACGGCCTTCGCGGCGACGACGTGCATGAGCGGGCCGCCCTGCTGACCGGGGAACACCGCCGAGTCGATCTTCTTGGCGTACTCCTCCTTGCTCAGGATGAAGCCCGAGCGGGGACCGCCGATGGTCTTGTGCACCGTGGAGGACACCACGTCCGCGTGCGGTACCGGGCTGGGGTGCAGGCCCGCGGCGACCAGGCCGGCGAAGTGCGCCATGTCCACCCAGAGCTTGGCACCGACCTCGTCGGCGATCTCGCGGAACGCAGCGAAGTCGAGCTGGCGCGGGTAGGCCGACCAGCCCGCGATGATGACGTCCGGCCGGTGCTCCAGCGCGGCGGCGCGCACGGCCTCCGGCTCGATGAGGAAGGTGTCCGGGTCGACGCCGTAGGCGGCCACGTCGTACAGCCGGCCGGAGAAGTTGATCTTCATGCCGTGCGTGAGGTGACCGCCGTGGGCCAGCTCCAGACCGAGGATCTTGTCGCCGGCGTTGATCAGCGCATGCAGCACCGCGGCGTTGGCGGTGGCCCCGGAGTGCGGCTGGACGTTGGCGTGCTCGGCGCCGAACAGCGCCTTGGCACGGTCGATAGCGATGCTCTCGGCGATGTCGACCTGCTCGCAGCCGCCGTAGTAGCGCCGTCCCGGGTAGCCCTCGGCGTACTTGTTGGTGAGCACGGAGCCCTGCGCCTGCAGGACGGCGCGCGGGACGAAGTTCTCGCTGGCGATCATCTCCAGCGTGCCCTGCTGGCGGGCGAGCTCGCCGTCGAGGACGGCAGCGATCTCCGGGTCGAGCTCGGAGATGCTCTGGTCGAGGATGGGGGTCTGGTCGGCGCTCATGACGGTCCTCCGCGGTCGGCGGTCACATCGAAGGGCGACCGGGGGCCCAGGCGTCCGACCCGTTGGTCATGCTGCTCGCGTCGCTCCCCGGTGGTGCCCCACCTCTTGCGCCAGTCGCGACCGGGACAGGATAACAACCCGCCGTGGTGCTCCCCGGGGACCGGTCAGGCGTTGGCGGCCTTCTCGTCGCCCAGCAGACGGCGCAGGTAGGCGTAAGTGAGGTCCCCGGCCCGACGGTCGTGCTGGTGCTCGTAGCCGTGCTTCTCGTACAGCGCGAGGTTGTGCAGCGAGTCTCGGCCGGTGAACACCCAGACCTCCTCGATGCGCTCGGGCAGGTACTGCAGGATCGAGGCGAGCAGCGCGGTACCCACCCCGCGGCCCTGCAGGTCGGGCGCCACGGCGAAACGGCCCAGCGTGGCCTTGGCACCCTCGACGAGCACACGGATCGAGCCGATGAGCCGGTGACCCGACCAGGCGCCGAGCGTGATGACACCCTCGGCCTGGAGGTCCTCCTTGAGCTCGGCCAGCGTCTGCGTCAACGGCGGGATGTTGGGGTCGCCGTACTGCTGGGCCTCCGTCACGAACGCCGCCCGGCGCAGCGTGAGGAGCTCCCCGGCCGCCTCCAGCGGGACCGGGCGGATGTCGAGGTCGTCCTGCGCCATGGACCCATCGTGTCAGCCGGGCGGCTGGGCGCACTACTCTCGGGCAACGTGTCCGCCTCCGACATCACCGCCTCCACCCGTACGCCGACGCCCTGGGTGCTGACGCTGTCCTGCCCGGACCGCCCGGGGATCGTGCACGCCGTCGCCGGGCTGCTCGCCGAGCAGGGAGGGAACATCACGGAGTCGCAGCAGTTCGGCGACCCGCTGTCGGGGTTGTTCTTCATGCGTGTGCAGGTCGCGACGACCGCCTCCCGGGCCGACTTGGAGGCGGCGCTGAGCGAGCTGGCCGGACGGTTCTCGATGCAGTGGAGCCTGGACGTCGCCGGGCGGCCGGTGCGCACGCTCGTCATGGTGTCGACGGCAGCGCACTGCCTGAACGACCTGGCGTTCCGACAGCGCTCCGAGAAGCTGCCGGTGGACCTCGTCGCCGTGGTGTCGAACCACACGGTGCTGACCCCGCTGGCCGACTTCTACGGCATCCCGTTCCACCATGTGCCGGTCACCGCGGCCACCAAGGCCGACGCGGAGCGGCGGCTGCTCGAGCTCGTCGAGGAGCTGGACGTCGAGCTCGTCGTGCTGGCCCGGTACATGCAGATCCTGTCCGACGACCTGTGCCGGGCGCTGGCCGGGCGCGTCATCAACATCCACCACTCGTTCTTGCCGTCCTTCAAGGGCGCCCGCCCGTACGCCCAGGCGCACGACCGGGGCGTGAAGATCATCGGCGCGACGGCCCACTACGTCACCGGGGACCTGGACGAGGGGCCGATCATCGAGCAGGACGTCGAACGGGTGGACCACACCCGCTCCGTGGAGGACCTGGTGGCCCTCGGCCAGGACGTCGAGCGCCGCACGCTGGCCCGCGCGGTGCGCTGGCACGCCGAGCACCGTGTCCTGCTGGACGGCCGCCGCACCATCGTCTTCCGCTGACCGCCCCGGGCGGCATCCCGCGGCGACGGCGGGTCGCACGCCCCCAGGGCGGCCGGCACGACACCCGCCACGGGGTCGTCCGACCCGCCGTCGAGGTGCCTGACACGCCCCGGCGGGGCGTGTCAGGTCGCGAGCAAGGCGGCCAGGCGGGCCGGGAGGTCGGGGGCGGCCGCGTCGGACACGTCGACGAGCTTGTCGCGGCTGGTGGCGCCGGTGACGAGGGTGACGTGCCGGCGACGGACCCCGAGGGCATCCGCGAGCGCGGCCAGCGCCGCCTCGGTGGCCGCACCGTCGACAGCCCGGGCGCTCACAGCGACGACGAGCCGGTCGCCGTACGCCCCGCCCACCCGGGCGCGCGACGCCCCGGGACGGACACGGATCTCGACGCGCATGCCCCGATCATGCCTGCCGCCGCCCTGCGCGGGCCGACGACGCCCGACGGTGCGCCCGAACCGGCGACCCCGGTATCGACGGGTCGGTCACACCGCCGACAGGCCGGTCACACCAGGCCGAGCGACCGGACCGTCTCCCGCTCCTCGACCAGCTCGGCGATCGACGCGTCGATCCGCTGCCCGGAGAACTCGTCGACGTCGAGCCCCTGCACGATGCGGTACTCCCCGCCGGAGGCGACCACGGGGAACGACGACACGAGCCCCTCGGGCACCCCGTAGGACCCGTCCGACACGACGGCGGCCGACGTCCAGTCCCCCTCCGGCGTGCCGTGCACCCAGTCCCGGACGTGGTCGATCGCGGCATTCGCCGCCGAGGCGACGGACGACGCACCGCGTGCGGCGATGATCGCCGATCCCCGCGTGGCCACCGTCGGGATGAACTCATCGCGCACCCAGGCCTCGTCGCCTACCTCCTCCCACGCCGGACGCCCCGCCACGGTCGCGTGGGTGATGTCCGGGTACTGGGTCGCCGAGTGGTTGCCCCACACCGCGACCCGCGCGATGTCCGCCGCCGGGACCCCCGTCCGGCGGCTGAGCTGGGAGACCGCCCGGTTGTGGTCGAGCCGGGTCATCGCCGTGAACCGGCCGACGGGCACGTCCGGGGCGTGCTGCGTGGCGATGTACGCGTTGGTGTTGGCCGGGTTCCCCACGACGAGCACCCGCACGTCGCGGGCGGCGACGTCGTTGATCGCCCGCCCCTGCGGCCCGAAGATGCCGCCGTTGGCCTCCAGCAGGTCCCCGCGCTCCATGCCCGCGCTGCGCGGACGGGCGCCGACGAGCAGGGCGAGGTTCGTCCCGTCGAACGCACGGTTCGGGTCGTCGCTGATGTCGACGTCCGCGAGCAGCGGGAAGGCGCAGTCATCGAGCTCGAGGGCCACCCCCTCGACGGTGCGCACCGCGGCGGGGACCTCCAGCAGCCGCAGCCGGACGGGGACGCCAGGCCCGAGCATGTCCCCGGCAGCGATGCGGAACACGAGCGCGTACCCGATCTGGCCGGCGGCGCCGGTGACGGTCACGGTGACGGGGGCGGGGAGCACGGACACGGGCGGCCTCCTGGCGGTGAGGACTGCGTCGGGCACACGGCATCGTGAACGACCCCGGGACAGCGCCCGGCGTGCACTGGCACGCTACCCCGCAGGCCCGGGCGTCGCCCACCCCTGGGTCCCTTGCGCGCAGGGCCGATGCAGGCCGGTGACGGGCACCGACGCGGCCGACGGGACAGCCGCCGACGCAGGTCCCAGGGAACGCCGACGGCCCCTCCCCGGTGGTCGGGAAGGGGCCGTCGGACGCGGGCGCGCGGCGTCAGCCCAGGCGGGCCGACAGGTTCTCGTCGAGGGCCGCGAGGAACTCCTCGGTGGTCAGCCAGGGCTGGTCCGGGCCGATGAGCAGCGCCAGGTCCTTGGTCATCTTGCCGCTCTCGACGGTCGTGATGACGACGTCCTCGAGCGTCTCGGCGAAGGTGACGACCTCCGGCGTGGAGTCGAGCTTGCCGCGGTGCTTGAGCCCGCCGGTCCAGGCGAAGATCGACGCGATCGGGTTGGTCGACGTCGGCTTGCCGGCCTGGTGCTGGCGGTAGTGCCGGGTCACCGTGCCGTGCGCCGCCTCGGCCTCGACGGTCGTGCCGTCGGGGGTCATGAGCACCGAGGTCATGAGGCCCAGGGAGCCGAAGCCCTGCGCGACGGTGTCCGACTGCACGTCGCCGTCGTAGTTCTTGCACGCCCAGACGTAGCCGCCCTCCCACTTCATCGCGGAGGCCACCATGTCGTCGATGAGCCGGTGCTCGTAGGTGAGCCCGGCCGCCTCGAAGCGGTCTTTGAACTCGGTGTCGAAGACCTCCTGGAACAGGTCCTTGAACTGACCGTCGTAGGCCTTGAGGATCGTGTTCTTCGTCGACAGGTACACCGGGTAGCCGCGCTGCAGGCCGTAGGAGAACGACGCCCGCGCGAAGTCCTTGATGGACTCGTTGAAGTTGTACATGCCCAGCGCGACACCGCCGCCCTCGGGGTACGTGACGACCTCCTGCTGGATCGGCTCGGAGCCGTCCGCGGGGGTGAACGTCAGCGTCAACGTGCCGGCGCCGGGGATCTTGAGGTCGGTTGCGCGGTACTGGTCGCCGAAGGCGTGCCGGCCGATGATGATCGGCTTGTTCCAGCCCGGCACCAGCCGCGGGATGTTCGAGATGATGATCGGCTCGCGGAAGACGACACCCCCGAGGATGTTGCGGATCGTCCCGTTCGGGGACTTCCACATCTTCTTCAGGCCGAACTCCTCGACGCGCGCCTCGTCGGGCGTGATCGTCGCGCACTTGACCCCGACGCCGTGCTCCTTGATCGCGTTGGCCGCGTCGATCGTCACCTGGTCGTCCGTCGCGTCGCGGTTCTGGATCGACAGGTCGTAGTACCGCAGGTCGATGTCGAGGTACGGGTGGATCAGGCGGTCCTTGATGAACTGCCAGATGATGCGCGTCATCTCGTCGCCGTCGAGCTCGACGACCGGGCCGACGACCTTGATCTTCGCCATGCGGGGCTCCTGGGGTGGGAAGGGGGCCCGGCACGCGCATGGTGGCGGCCACCCGGTGCCGGCGCTGGTCCAGCCGGAAGATTACTCGACGTCAAGACATCTCGGCCACGTGGGCCGCGCCGCCGACCCGTCCGGCGGTACGACGGCGCCGTGTTCAGCCCGCGTCCAGGGTCGTCCTGGCAGGATGGGCCGGGCAGCAACGATCGCGCGCGCCCGCGCCGGTCCGCTCGTCCGCCCGTCACCGGCACACACGAAGGACCACCATGTCGCAGGACACCCCCGACCAGGCCACCGGACGCGGCCCCGACCCGGAGCGCCCCGAGACCGAGGTCTCCGACGCCGCCCCGACCACCCCCGCCGGGGCCGGCACGCCGGCTGCGGCGGCCGACGCACCCGCCGCCCCTGTCGCTCCCACACCCGGGACGTCCACGACGGCGGCGCCCGTTCCGTCCGCGGCACCCGCTCAGTCCGCGGCGTCCGACCCCGCCCCGGTGCCCGGCCCGGCTCCGACGTACGGCGCACCGTCCGACGCTGCCCCGCAGCCGGACTCGTACCCCGCCGCCGACGACACGGGCCCGGTCGCATCGAGCGTCCTCGCGACGGAAGGCGGCCCGGGCCTGGGCGCCCGCCTCGGCGCCGAGGCGTTCGGCACCTTTCTGCTCGTGCTCGCCGGCGTCGGCACCGCCCTGTACGCGACCGTGACCCAAGCGGGGGTGCTCGCGGTAGCGCTCGCCTTCGGTGTGGCGCTGCTGGCCGGTGTCGTGGCCGTAGGGAACGTCTCCGGCGGCCACTTCAACCCCGCGGTGACGTTCGGCGCGGTGCTCGCCGGCCGCACCCCGTGGCGCGACCTGCTTCCCTACTGGATCGCCCAGGTCATCGGCGGGGCGGCGGCGACGGCGGTCCTCTTCGTCACCATGACGACCCTGCCGGCGCTGTCCGGCAACGAGCGGTCGTTCTTCTCCGGGGCGGCCAACGGCTTCGGCGACCACTCGCCCCTGGTGCAGCAGGCCAGCAGCGGCTTCTCCTGGGTGGGCGCCGGCCTGGTGGAGCTGGTGGTGACCGCGCTCTTCGTCGGCGTCATCCTGGCGGCCACCTCACGCAAGGGGAACCCCTCGCACGCACCCTTCGCGATCGGGCTGACCCTGACGGCGCTGATCCTGGTCGCCCTGCCGGTGACGAACGCGTCGCTCAACCCGGCCCGCTCTTTGGCGGCGGCGATCTTCTCGGAGAGCTGGGCGCTGAGCCAGCTCTGGCTGTTCTGGGCCGCCCCGCTCGTCGGTGCGGCGATCGCGGCGCTGATCTACCGGGCGTTCGCGGGCGAGGGCCCGGAGGACGACCTCGCGGTGTACGACGAGCAGGGCGTCACCGAGGAGGAGATCGTGCTGGTCGAGGGCCGCTGAGCCCGCGGGTCCGACGGCCGGCCGGCGCTTCCGACATGGGGGCGGCGGCCGGCCGTCCGTCTGTGCGCGCCGCTGACCGCGTCAGCGGGACGGCAGGAGCTGGGCGAGCGCGCCCAGGGCCACCGCGAACCCGGCGAGCATGGTCATGTCGATCGGCTTCGACCGCACGGACAGCGCCACCGGGCCTGGCGACGGCAGCGCGCCGCGGGCCACCGCCGCGGCCGCGAGCGCCCCGGCGAGGGTCCAGGCACCAGCCCGTGTCCCTGCGACCATCGCCACCACCAGCACGACGGCCAGGCCGGCCAGCACCCACCACAACGAGGCGTTGCGGCCGGCCGCGAGCGAGGCCCGGCCGATGGCACGCGGGTCGAGCGGCTGTTCCTCCGCGGGGACGACGGGGACCGGCTCCGCTGCCGCTCTGCTCGACCGCTCCTCGACCATCCGCTCATGCCTCCCGCACGGGAGACTACCGTTGCGCGGGTGACACCCCAGCCGCGCCAGGTCCTCGTCGTGGGCGCGGGACTGGCGGCCACGCAGACCGTCGCGGCGCTGCGTGGCCGTGGCTTCGACGGGCGGGTCGTCGTGCTCGGGGCGGAGGGGATCGCACCGTACGACCGGCCGCCGCTGTCCAAGCACCTGCTCGACCGCCCAGGACCGACCTGGCTGGCCGACGAGATCGGCGCCGACCTGCTCGCGTTGGCCGACGAGGTGCATCTGGACGAGCCGGCCCGCGGACTGGCCCCGACCAGCAGCGGCGTCGTCGTGACGACGGCTGCCGCCGAGCGCACCGCCGATGCCGTCGTCGTGGCCACGGGTGCGCACGCCGTCGTTCCGACCGGCTGGCACGCGCTGTCCCTGCACACCGCGGCCGACGCCGCACGGCTGCGGGGTCAGCTGCGCCCGGGCTCGCGTCTCGTGGTCGTGGGCGCGGGGTGGATCGGCGCCGAGGTGGCGGGGGTCGCCGCGGCCTACGGCGTGCGGGTCACCGTCGTGGAGGCCGCCGGGTCGCCGCTGTCCGCCGCCCTGGGGTCCGAGGTCGGCGCGCTCACCGCCGGCTGGTACGAGGCAGCCGGGGTTCGGCTGCGCACGGGGGCCGCGGTGGCTGATGTCCGGCCCGACGGCGTCGTGCTGGCCGACGGCGAGCCGGTCCCGTCGGACGCGGTGCTGGTGGCCGTCGGCGCTCGTCCGCAGACGGGGTGGCTGGCCGGGTCGCTGCCACGCGAGCCGGATGGTGCGCTGCGCGTCGACGAGCGTTACGCCGTGCTCGGTGTCCCCGACCGGGTCCGGGCCGTCGGCGACGTGGCGCTGCGCCGCTCCCCACGGCACGGCTGGGTGCCGGGCGGGCACTGGGACGGGGCGCTGCGTGGCCCGGCGGCGCTGGTGGCCGACCTGCTCGGAGAGGAGCCCCCGGCCGACGCCGACCCGGCGCCCTACGTGTTCTCCACCCAGCTCGGCCACGAGCTGGCGCTGTTCGGGCAGGCCGGTCCCGACGACGACCTCGTGCTGCGCGGCGACCCCGACGCCGGGCAGGGCTGGGCGGCGCTGCGCTTCCGGCCCGGGACGGACGCGCTCACCGCGGTGCTCGTCGTGGACCGGCCGAGGGACGTCGGCGGGGCCCGGCGATTGTTCACCGGGCCGACGCTGCCCCGGCTGGACCGGACGGTTGCCGCCGACCCGGCACGCGCGCTGCGCGAGGCCGTGCTCGGCTGACCCGACGGAGCCACCCGTCGGCCGGGACCGGCGGCAGCCCGGTCATCGGCGCAAGCCGGGCGGTCCGGGGGCAGCCCAGCGGTCGACGACGACCGGGTGATCGGCGACGCCCACGGCCGAGGGCAGCCGGCGACGGGGCACCGGTCGCGCAGACGCCGCGGGCCGGACGAGGAGTCCCCGTCCGGCCCGGAGCCGGCGCCGCACGAGCCGGTCACACCCGGGGGCGGGGTCAGTGCGCGAAGTGCCGTGTGCCGGTGAGGTAGAGGGTCACACCCGCCGCGCGGGCCGCGGCGACGACCTCCTCGTCACGCACGGAGCCGCCCGGCTGCACGACCGCACGCACCCCGGCATCGAGCAGCACCTGCAACCCGTCGGCGAACGGGAAGAAGGCGTCCGAGGCCGCGACCGCACCGCGGGCCCGCGCGGTGCCGCCGGCGTTGGCCCGCTCGACGGCGAGCCGGCAGGAGTCGACCCGGTTGACCTGCCCCATCCCGACTCCGACCGACGCCCCGCCGGAAGCCAGCAGGATGGCATTGGACTTCACGGCGCGCACCGCACGCCACGCGAACGCCAGGTCGGCGAGCGTCGCCTCGTCGGCGGCCTCGCCGGCCGCCAGGGTCCAGGTCGCCGGGTCGTCGCCGGGGGCGTCGATGCGGTCGGCCTGCTGCAGCAGCAGCCCGCCGGTCACCGCCCGCTGCTCGACACCGCGGGCGAACCCGTCGAGCGGGCGCACCTTCAGCAGCCGGATGTTCTTCTTCTGGCGCAGCAGCTCCAGCGCGGCGGGCTCGAAGTCGGGAGCGACCACGACCTCGGTGAACACCGGGGCGATCTGCTCGGCGGCGGCCAGCGTGATCGTGCCGTTGGACGCGATGACACCACCGAACGCAGACACCGGGTCACAGGCGTGCGCCTTGGCGTGCGCGTCGGCGACGTCGATGCCCACCGCGATGCCGCACGGGTTGGCGTGCTTGATGATCGCGACCGCCGGCCCGTCGTGGTCGTGCGCCGCCCGCCACGCGGCGTCGGCGTCGACGTAGTTGTTGTAGCTCATCTCCTTGCCGTGGAGCTGCTCAGCCCCGGCGAGCCCCTGCCCGGCGAGCCCGGCGTCGGACAGGTACAGCGCCGCCTTCTGGTGCGGGTTCTCCCCGTAGCGCAGCGCGTGCGCGCGTGTCCAGGTCGCCCCGGCGAAGGCCGGGAAGCCCGACTCGGTCGCGGTCGCGTCGGGCGTGTAGGCCGAGGCGAACCAGGCGGCAACGGCCACGTCGTAGGCGGCCGTATGAGCGAACGCATCGGCGGCCAGCGCGCGACGCTCGGCGAGCGTGAATCCGCCAGCCCGTACGGCGGCGGCGACCTCGCCGTAGCGGGACGGGTCGACGACGACGGCCACGCTCGGGTGGTTCTTGGCAGCGGCGCGCACCATCGACGGGCCGCCGATGTCGATCTGCTCGACGCACTCGTCGGGCGAGGCACCGGAGGCGACCGTGGCGGTGAACGGGTAGAGATTGACGACCACGAGCTCGAACGGCGCGATGTCCAGCTCGGCGAGCTGGGCCATGTGCTCGCGACGGCGGGTGTCGGCGAGCAGCCCGGCGTGCACGCGCGGGTGCAGGGTCTTGACCCGCCCGTCGAGCGTCTCCGGGAAGCCGGTGAGGTCTTCCACGCGGGTGACCGGGACACCGGAGGCGGCGATCGTGGTCGCGGTCGAGCCGGTGGACACGATCTCGACGCCGGCGGCGTGCAGCCCAGCGGCGAGCTCGGTCAGACCGGCCTTGTCGTAGACCGACACCAGTGCACGGCGCACCGGCCGACGCGTGCTCTGGGCGGACGGGTCGGTCACGGTGGGAACGGGGGGAAGGGCGGACATCGGCAGCTCCCGAGGGTCGTCAGGTGTGAGCGGACGAACCCGGGCACCCAGGCGGGCGGTGCGTGGCGGGTACTGCGGCCGCTCCCCGGTGGTTGCACCCACCTGCGCCAGTCACGACCGCGTCGAGTCTACCGACCCACCGGCGGGATCAGCCGATGCGGGTGGTGCGGCCGGTGACGGTGAGGCCCTCGCGGGCGATGCGGCCGACGACGTCCACCAGCAGCGCCCGCTCGGCGACCTTGATGCGCTCGTGCAGGACCGCCTCGTCGTCACCGGGCTCCACCGGCACGGCGACCTGCGCGACGATGGGCCCGGTGTCGACACCCGCGTCCACGACGTGCAGCGTGCAGCCCGTGACCTTCACCCCGTGGGCCAGCGCGTCACGCACCGCGTGCGCCCCGGGGAACGACGGCAGCAGCGCGGGGTGCGTGTTGACCGTCCGGCCGCCGAACCGCGCGAGGAAGCTCGTGCCGAGGATCTTCATGAACCCGGCGCTGACCACCAGGTCCGGCGAGAAGACGGCCACCGCCTCGGCCAGCGCCGTGTCCCACGAGGCACGGTCAGCGAAGTCCGGCACCGCGACGACCGCCGTGGGGATGCCCGCCGCCCGAGCGATGTCGAGGGCCCGGATGCCGGGCCGGTCGGCCACCACCCCCACCACCCGCGCGCCGTACGCCGGGTCGCCGTGCGCGGCGAGCAGGGCCTCGAGGTTCGTGCCCGAGCCGGAGACGAGGACGACGAGCCGCCCGGTGCTGCGGGTGGCGGGCGAGGGCGGCTGAGCGGTCACGGCGCACGACCCTATCCGCCGTGCACGCCGGCCCGGACGTCCGGCGGGGCCCTGAGGGAGAATGCCGGGGTGAGCAACCCGTACGCCCCACCGGAGGACCGTCCACGGGAGCCCCGCGACGAGCAGGGCCCGGGGTCCCCCGACGGGGCCGGTGACGCTCCGTCGGGTCGACCGCCGGCCGGTCCACCGTCGGGCTGGGGAGCCGGCCCGCCGGGGCCACCGCGCCCGCCATCGCGTCCGCCGTGGGCGGCACCCCGCGCCCCGCAACCCGCACCGACGCCGGACCCGGAGCAGGCCACCCGGGCGCTCCGGCTCGCCCGCACCGTCTACATGCTCGTGCTCGCCGCGCTGCTCGCGAGCTGGCTTCCGCTGCCGTGGCGGCTCGGTGGCCTCGCCTTCGGCCTCGCGGGGATGGTCGCAGCGGTGCACGCACTGCTCGTCGCGGTCCGGGCCCGGGTGCGCGGTGCCCTGCCGGTGCTGCTCGGGGTCAGCATGGCGCTCTGCCTGAGCTGGGTCATCACGGCCAGCGGCACGCTGCTGCTGTGGCCGCAGGAGCGGGACCGGCAGGAGTGCCTGGCGGGCGCGCTCACCGTGTCCGCCCAGCACGAGTGCGAGAGCCAGTACGAGCAGGCCGTCGAGGACCTCCTCGGCACTCCCGGACTGCCGCGCCTGCCCTGACGGCCCCGACGTGGACCGCGCCGGTCCTCGGGACGAACCGCACGGGGTGCGCCGCCGCCGGCCCGGCCCGGACGTGGCACCGGCGCCGGTTCGGATGTGGCACCGACCCGCGGCGGACGCCCGCCGGTTCCGCTCAGCCGCTCGCCTCGGGGCCGTCGTCGTCGGGTCGCTCGCCGTCCGTCCTGGCGACGCGACCGTCCACCGCGCCGCCCGCGTCCTCGTCGTCGCGCGAGCCCAGCGCCGTGCCCAGCCCGGTGCTCGTACCCGGCCGCACCTGTCGCCACGACTCCCGCACCGCGACACCGACGCGCTCGCGCACCAGGGGGTCGGCCGGCAGGGCGACGAGCAGCGCCCCGACCAGCACCTCCCCGCCGACCACCAGCGCCACCAGCCACGCCGTCGGTCCGACGACGGCCATCCGCCCGGGCCCCGCGCTCCCCGACGCCGCCAGCGCGAGCGCTCCGACGCCGGCCGCCGTGGCGAGCGCCCCGATCGCGCACGCGGCCGCACCGTGCCACCAGCGCCCGAGCGGCAGCCGGCGGTGCACGTACCACCCGAGCACCGCTCCGACGGCGACCACCACGACCGGCAGCAGCCGGGCCACGCCGCCGGCCGTGTCCGGGGCGGGCAGCGCGCCCAGCATCGGGACGGCGGGCAGCGGGCCGACGAGCACGTCCGCCGGCGTGACGTGCGTCCCGGCGCCGACGGCGAAGCCAGGACCGGCCAGCCAGGCGGCGGCCCACACGACGAGGTCGGGGACGAAGGCCAGCTCCGCGACGGCCAGCACCACGCCGCCCACCGCATCCAACCGCAGGCCGTGCACGACGTCACCGATCGTCGCCCGCCCGGCCAGCACCCACAGCGCCGTGAGCACACCGGCCAGCACGACCACGAGCGCACAGGCCAACGTCCCGGCCGCCGCACCCACCCGCAGGTAGGGGGTGCACCGCGACCACAGCGGACGGGTGAGATCTCGCAGGGACGGCGCCTCGGGACGACGCAGCAGCCCGGCTCCCAGCCCGAGCACCGCGACCGCGGCCCCACCGACCACCGCACGCAACAGCCGCTCCGGCGACGGACCGGTGAGGAGGCCGACGAGGAGCGCGATCACCACGTACGTCACCACGCCGGCGGCAAAGCCGGACCGGGACGCCAGCCCCGAGCGCCGCGCGGAGGCGTAGCAGGCGAACAGCGCCAGCGCCGTGACGCCCAGCGGTGTCAGCCCGACGACGACACCGCCGACGGTCGCCGGCACACCGTGCCCGAGCAACCACAGCGCGGCAGCGACCCGCACCGAGCGCAGCCAGCCGACGCCCTCGTTCGACGGGTCGGCCGACGTCGCCACGTACGCCGCCACGGCGGGCAGCACCAGGGTGAGCAACGAGAGCACCGCCGCCTGCGCCGCGCTCAGCACCCCGGCGACCCACCGTGGGGCGCCGTCGATGGCACTGGTGAAGAAGCCCGGCGCGGTCTCGGCGGGATCATCGGCCAGCACCCGGCGCCCCGGCCGGTCCACGGTGCGGGTGTCGGTGCGCGTGCCGGACGGACTCACCGCAGCATCGTCACCCGGGGTTCGGCTGCCCCGCGCCAACCGGCCCGGCGCGTCGGCCGGGTTCGTCCCGGGACGCCCGACCGTCGGCAGACAGCACGACGGCCCGCCCCCGGGGCCGGGCACGGGCCGTCGTGACGGGTGCGGCTCAGGCCGACAGCAGCGCCCGGGCGAGCTCGGCGGTCTCCGACGGCGTCTTGCCGACCTTGACCCCGGCGGCCTCGAGGGCCTCCTTCTTGGCCTGCGCGGTGCCGGACGAGCCGGAGACGATCGCACCGGCGTGGCCCATCGTCTTGCCCTCGGGCGCGGTGAACCCGGCCACGTAGCCGACGACCGGCTTGGTGACGTGCTCGCGGATGTAGGCAGCCGCGCGCTCCTCGGCGTCGCCACCGATCTCACCGATCATGACGATGACCTCGGTGTCGGGGTCGGCCTCGAAAGCAGCCAGCGCGTCGATGTGCGTGGTGCCGATGATCGGGTCACCGCCGATGCCGACGGCCGTGGAGAACCCGAAGTCCCGCAGCTCGTACATCATCTGGTAGGTCAGCGTGCCGGACTTGGACACCAGGCCGACCTTGCCCGGGCCGGTGATGTCCGCCGGGATGATGCCCACGTTGGACTTCCCGGGGCTGATGAGGCCCGGGCAGTTGGGGCCGATGAGCCGCACGCCCTTGTCCTGCGCGAGGGCGAAGAACTCGGCGGTGTCGGCCACCGGGACGCCCTCGGTGATGATGACGACGAGCGGCATGCCCGCCTCGATCGCCTCGACGACCGCGCCCTTGGTGTGGGCCGGCGGGACGAAGATCACCGAGACGTCGGCGCCGGTGGCGGCCATCGCCTCGGCCACCGAGCCGAAGACGGGCACGTCGACGGTGTCCTCACCCTGGGGGAACGCGACGGACGTGCCGGCCTTGCGCGGGTTCACGCCGCCGACGACGTTCGTGCCGGACGCGAGCATGCGGGTGGTGTGCTTCTGGCCCTCGGACCCCGTCATGCCCTGGACGATGACCTTGGAGGCCTCGGTCAGGAAGATCGCCATGGTGTTGTCTGCTCTCTCGTCTCTTCGGGTCTCAGGCGTTGGCCAGCTCGGCGGCCTTGTCCGCGCCGCCGTCCATCGTCTCGGCGAGCGTGACGAGCGGGTGCGCGGCTTCGGCGAGGATGCGCCGTCCCTCCAGCACGTTGTTGCCGTCGAGCCGGACGACGAGCGGCTTGGACGCCTCGTCGCCGAGGATGCCGAGGGCCGCGACGATGCCGTTGGCGACCGCGTCACAGGCGGTGATGCCGCCGAAGACGTTGACGAACACCGACTTGACCTGCGGGTCCGACAGGATGATGTCGAGCCCGGCGGCCATGACCTCCGCCGAGGCACCGCCGCCGATGTCGAGGAAGTTGGCCGGCTTCACCCCGCCGTGCTTCTCGCCGGCGTAGGCGACCACGTCGAGCGTGCTCATCACGAGACCGGCGCCGTTGCCGATGATCCCGACCTGGCCGTCGAGCTTGACGTAGTTGAGGTCCTTCTCCTTGGCGCGCGCCTCCAGCGGGTCGGCCGAGGCGGCGTCCTCCAGCGCGGCGTGGTCGGGGTGGCGGAACTCGGCGTTGCCGTCGAGCGTGACCTTGCCGTCGAGGGCGACGATCTCACCGTCCTCGGTGAGCACGAGCGGGTTGACCTCGACCAGCGTGGCGTCCTCGTCGCGGTAGACCTCCCACAGCCGCTGCAGCACGGTGGCGACCTTGCCGGCGACCTCGGTCGGGAAACCGGCGGCGGCGACGATCTCGTCGGCCTTCGCCTGATCGATGCCCACTCGCGGGTCGACGGCGACGCGGGCCAGGGCGTCGGGCCGCTCGACGGCGAGCTGCTCGATCTCCATGCCACCCTCGACGGACGCCATCGCCAGGTAGCGTCGCTCGGCGCGGTCCAGCAGCACGGAGAAGTAGAACTCAGAGGCGATCTTCGCCCCCTCGGCGATCATCACCCGGTGCACGGTGTGCCCCTTGATGTCCATGCCGAGGATCTCGTCGGCCTTCTCAGCGGCCTCGTCCGCAGACCGGGCGATCTTGACGCCGCCGGCCTTGCCACGACCCCCGGTCTTCACCTGGGCCTTCACGACGACGACCCCGCCCTCAGCCGGCAGCAGCCGCGCAGCGGCGGAGCGAGCCTCGTCGGGGGTGGTGGCGACGATGCCGCCGAGCACGGGCACGCCGTGCTTCTCGAAGATGTCACGCGCCTGGTACTCGAACAGGTCCACCTGGTCTGGGTCCTCTCATCGACCGCGGCCCGGTCAGGCCGCTTCGCCGCGACGATGCTATAGCGCGGACCAAGGTCGCTTGACATCGAGACATCGTGAGATGCACGACCCCCGGACCGCTCGGCGACGGGCCCCGACGACTGCCCGCCGCACCCCCTCCGTCCGTCCGGCCGTACCAGCGCCCACCCCAACCGACTCCGCCCATCCATCCCGCCCGGCGCCGCGCCCCCACGCCGCCCGGCCCCAGCCCCCGTCCCGTCCGACCCACCGAGCCCGGCGCAGCGGCCGGTGCCGGCGTGTCGAACCCCGCCCCTCCTCCGCCACCAGTCGGCCACACCACTCCCCAGCCCCGTCCCGTCCCGACCGACCCACCCAGCCCGGCGCAGCGGCCGGTGCTGGGCGTGTCGGAACCCGCCCCTCCTCCGCCACCAGTCGGCACCACTCCCCAGCACCGTCCCGTCCCGACCGACCCACCCAGCCCGACGCAGCGGCCGGTGCCGGCGTGTCGGAACCCGCCCCTCTTCCGCCACCAGTCGGCCACACCACTCCCCTGACCTGCGTAATCGGTGACCCCCTGCGTCCCCCGCGGAGATGCACAGAAGGAGAGGGGCGGAATCCGACACGCGACGGCTGTCAATCTGGGTTGACATATTGTCGAGCGTCAACCTAGATTGACAGACATGTCCGAAGAACTGCTCACCGCCGCTGCGGGCGAGGACCCCGCCGCGGGGCTGCGTGCCGTCCGGTCACTGCACGCGCTGGCCGACCGGCTCGAGGCGCTGCACGTCGAGCGTGCCCGTCGGCTCGGCTGGTCCTGGCAGCAGGTCGCCGCCGCTCTGGGCGTCACCCGCCAGGCGGTGCACAAGAAGTACGGGAAGAGGTTCGGCTGATGTTCGAGCGGTTCACCCAGGAAGCCCGCGCCGCGGTCATCGGCGCACAGGAGGTCGCCCGCCGGCTGCGCTCCGATCGGATCGGCTCCGAGCACGTTCTGCTCGGCGCGCTGGGGACGAGGGACTCGGTCGCCGCTCGCGCGCTGGCCCGCACCGGGGTCGAGCCGGCGGCCGTCGAGGCCGCCGTGCGGGCACTGCCGCCGCACCCCATCGATCCCGACGCGCTCGCCGGGATCGGCATCGACCTGGACGCGGTGCGGACCCGGGTCGAACGGACCTTCGGCCCCGGCGCCCTCGACCGCCCGGCCCCTGACGACCCCGCGGACCGCGGACGGCGCAGGCCCGCGGGACACATCCCGTTCGACGGCGCGGCGAAGAAGATGCTCGAGGTGGCGCTGCGCGAGGCCCTGCGGCTCCAGCACCGGCGCATCGACACCGGCCACCTGCTGCTCGCCGTCGTCCGGCTCGACGACACCCCGGCCCACCGCGCGCTGCTCGCCGTGGGTCTCGACCCAGACACGCTGCGCACGGCGGTCATCGCGACGTGGGCCGCGCCGGCCGAGGCGTGACGGTGCTCGGCCGCTCGCCCGCCGGTCCGGACCTGACGGCGCTCGGCCGCTCGCCCGCCGGTCGGGACCTGACGGTGCTCGGCCGCCCGTCGGCCCTCGTCCCGGGTAGCGCCTTGTGCTGACCGTGCCCCGGTTGCTGGCCCGGCGGTCTGTACCCGCGGCCGGAGCGCCGACACCGCACGGCTCGGCGGCACGCGGCCGGGTGGAGACGCACAGCCTGGCGGACGAGCATGGCTCGCTGGAGCCGCAACGTCCGGCAGACCGGCACCGTCTGCCCGACACCCGCGGCGCGGACCGGCACCAGCCGCCCGACACGCGCGGCCCGGCGGACCCGCACCACGTCCCGGACACGCACCGCTCGGCCGGCACGGCCGAGCCCGGACGTCAGAGCTTGGTGACCGGCGAGAAGCGCAGCAGCAACCGCTTCGTCCCCTCGGAGCCGAAGTCCACCTTGGCCACAGAGTTCGGCCCTGCGCCCTCCAGCGCAACCACGGTGCCCAGCCCGTACGCGTCGTGCGTCACCCGGTCCCCGACCGCCAGCGCGGGGACCGCCGCGTCCGGCCGCGGGGTCGCCGACCCGAACTTGGCCCCGGTAGACGGCAGCGCTGGACGCGCCTCGCGCTCCCCCGACCCGCCGCGCCAACCTGCTCCGCGCCCGCCATCTGCGCGTCCACCGTCACCGCGCGCACCGTAGCCGCGCCCGATCGCCGAGCCGCCCCAGCCGCCACGCAGCTGGGCGGTGGACGACTCGCGCCGCCGCCAGTCCACGAGCTCGTCGGGGATGTCGTCCAGGAACCGGCTCGGCGGGAACTCGTTCGGCACCCCCCACGCCGTGCGGACCGCCGCGCGCGAGATGTACAGCCGCTCGCGAGCCCGCGTCAGGCCGACGTAGGCCAGGCGGCGTTCCTCGGCGAGCTGGTCCGGGTCGGACAGCGAGCGCAGGTGCGGGAAGGTCCCGTCCTCCAGCCCGGTAAGGAAGACGACCGGGAACTCCAGCCCCTTGGCGGTGTGCAGGGTCATCAGCGTGATCACGCCCTGGTCGGGCGCAACCTCGTCGCCGCCGTCCGGGGACGGGATCTGGTCGGAGTCGGCGACCAGCGACACCCGCTCCAGGAAGTCGGCCAGGTCCCCGTCCGGGTCGCTCTGCTCGAACTCGGTCGCCACCGCGTGCAGCTCGGCCAGGTTCTCGACGCGGGACGCGTCCTGCGGGTCGTCGCTCGCACGCAGCTCGGCCAGGTAGCCCGACCGGTCGAGGACGGCGCCGAGCACCTCGGCCGGGCCGGCGCCGCTGTCGGCGAGCGTGCGCAGGTCGGCAAGCATCGTGGCGAAGGCCGTCATCCCGCTCAAGGCGCGCGTGCCCAACCCCGGCACCTCCTCCAGCCGGTCGAGGGCCGCCCCGAAGGAGATCCGCTCCCGTTCGGCGAAGGCCGCGACCATCGCCTCGGACCGCTCCCCCAGCCCGCGCTTGGGCACGTTGAGGATCCGGCGCAGATTCACGTCGTCGTCGGGGTTGGCGATCGCCCGCAGATAGGCCACCGCGTCCTTGATCTCCCGGCGCTCGTAGAACCGCGTGCCGCCGACCACCCGGTACGGCAGCCCGACCCGGATGAGCACCTCCTCCAGCGCCCGCGACTGCGCGTTCGCCCGGTAGAAGACGGCCACGTCCCCCGGCCGCACGCCCTCGGTGTCCCCGAGCCGGTCGATCTCCTCGGCGACGAACCGGGCCTCCTCGTGCTCGGTGTCGGCGACGTAGGCGACGATCTGCGGGCCCGCCCCCGAGTCGGTCCACAGCCGCTTCGGCTTGCGGCCCGGGTTGCGGCTGATGACCGCGTTGGCCGCGGACAGGATCGTCTGCGTGGAGCGATAGTTCTGCTCCAGCAGGATGGTGCGCGCGTCCGGGTAGTCCGCCTCGAACTCGAGGATGTTGCGGATCGAGGCGCCACGGAACGCGTAGATGGACTGGTCGGCGTCACCGACCACGGTCAGCTCGCCGCGCGGTGTGTCCGGCGACCCGCTCGCCGCGTCGTCCGGCCTGCCGGACCCCGGACCGTCCGCGCCGTCGGGCCCACCGTGCCCTGTCACCCCGACGAGCTCGCGCACCAGCACGTACTGGGCGTGGTTGGTGTCCTGGTACTCGTCCACCAGCACGTGCCGGAAGCGCCGGCGGTAGTGCTCGGCCACCGCCGGGAACGCCTGCAGCAGGTGGACGGTCGTCATGATCAGGTCGTCGAAGTCGAGCGCGTTGGCCTGCCGCAGTCGGGCCTGGTAGCGCGTGTAGACCTGGGCGAGCACCGTGTCGGCGTCGTTGCTGGCCCCGCCGCCGGAGGTCGCCGCGAACGTGTCGGGGTCCACCAGCTCGTCCTTCAGCGCCGAGATGCGTGAGGCGAGGGCCTTGACCGGGTACCGCTTGGGGTCGAGCTCCAGCTCGCGGGCCACCAGCGTGAGCAGCCGCTGGGAGTCGGCCGCGTCGTAGATGGAGAAGCTGGACCGCAGCCCGAGCGTGCCGGCCTCCCGGCGCAGGATGCGCACGCAGGCGGAGTGGAACGTCGACACCCACATGCGCTGCGCCGAGGGACCGACCAGCGCTGCGACCCGCTCGCGCATCTCGGCCGCAGCCTTGTTGGTGAAGGTGATCGCCAGGATCTCGCCGGCCCGTGCCCGGCCGGTGGCCAGCAGGTAGGCGATCCGGTGGGTCAGCACCCGCGTCTTGCCCGACCCGGCACCTGCCACGATGAGCAGCGGGCCGCCCTGGTGCAGCACCGCCGCACGCTGCTCAGGGTTCAGGCCAGCCAGCAGCGCGTCGGCCTGCGCCTGCCGCCGCGCCCGGCGCTCCTCGTCCGCCGCGGACCGCCCGTCTCCCGCGTCCTCGGTGCGGGGCGGCACCACCAGAGGCAAGGCGGACGACTCACCGGCGCCAGAACGTCGCCCCCCGGACGGCACGCTCGACGCACCCGCGGGCAGCGGCAGGGACAGGCTCTCGAACAAGGATGTCATGGCCCTACCAGCGTAGGCGCCGCCACTGACATCCCCCGCGCTGCACCGCCGCAGGACGTCGTCGCCGGTCGGCCGCCGCAGCTTCGTCATCCACGGATGGGACGGACCGCACCTCAGAGGGCCGCGCCCCGCTCCGCAGCGCCGTCGCCTCAGCCGTCCGCGGCTGGACCGGTCCCCGCCGCCGCCGCGGTGGTCCCATCGGGCAGCAAGCCGGCGGCCACCCGGGTGCGCCGGTTCGCGTGCACCGACCAGCGCGGGACCGTGGCCTGCAGGGCTGCCGCCGACGCCATGCTCACCACTCCCATCGTCACCAACCCCATCGCCAGGCTCCCCACGGCCGCGAGCGCGGACACGACGAGCGGACCGGCCGCCTGCCCGCCGTCCTGGAGCAGGCGGAAGACCCCCAGGAACTGGGCTCGCTCGCCCGCCGGGGCGACGTCGGCCCCCAACGTCATGAGCAGCCCCGAGCTCAGCCCGTTCGCCGCACCGATCCCGGCGGACACCAGTCCGATGGTCGTCGCGGTATCGGTCAGCGGGAGCAGCACGATGGCCAGCCCGAGCGCGGCCATCGAGGGCACCGCGACCCACAGCCGCCCGCGACGGTCCATCACCTTGCCCGCCGGGTAGAAGACGATGACCTCCAGCAGCCCGCTCAGGCCGTAGACCAGGCTCGTGGTCGCCGGCTCCAGCCCCAGGTGCTCGCTCCACAGCGGGACGACGACTTGCCGGGACGCACGGGCGGACCCGACGAGCAGCACCGCCAGGCCGAGGGTGAGGAACACCGCGCGGTGCGTACGCACGACGCTCCACAGCGACACGGGGCTGGACGACCCCCGCGACGGGCGCCCTTCTCCACCCTCCACGTCCGGGACGACCATGACGACGACCCCGGTCACCAGGGCCAGCCCCGCAGCGAACCAGAACACCCCCTGCGCGGAGGTGAGGTGCACGATCCACGCGCCGATGAACGGCCCGATGAACACACCGACCCGCCCGACCCCGCCGAGCGTCGACAGCGCCCGCGCCCGGTACAGCACCGGGGTGATCTCGACGAGGTACGCCTGCCGGGCCAACAGGTAGGTCGCGTTCGTCGCGCCGGCGGCGAGCACGCACACGGCGAACAGCACGACGCTGCCGGACAGCGCGCAGCCGATCATCGCGACCGTGGCGACGAGCGCGGCGGTCATGAGCGCCCGGCGGTCGCCCACCCGGGCGGCGAACCAGCCGGCGGGGGCGTCGGCGAGGATCTGGCCGACGCCGAGCATCGCGGCGACGGTGCCGGCCGTCGCCAGGGTGGCGCCCAGGCCGCTCGCCGCGACAGCCACCATCGGCGTGATGGCGCCCATCGCGATCTCGAACAGCAGCGCCGGCAGGTAGACCCCGGTGATCGCCGCCCGGCTGAGGAATCCGCCCGCGGCGGCGGTCGCGGGCCGGGGCGGGAGCGGCGTCGAGGAGGTCATTGGGGATCATTCTCCCCGCGGACCAGGTTCGCCGCCGCGCGCGTCCACACCCGGGACGCAGAGGGCGGCCTGCTCAGCGCCAGAGCACCGCCACGGCGACGTTGACGACCGTCAGCCCCGCGACGGCACCCAGCGTGCCGCGGGTGACCTTGTCCGGGTTCCGGGTGCCGTAGACGACGAGCCCGGTGATCACCAGGGCGACGAGGAGCTTCACCGCCATCCACGCGGGTTCGGGCTCGCGGCCGACGACGCCGGCGGAGGCCAGCCCGGCCATCGCGATGCCCGTGACGAGCGCCCCGAGGACGCCGTGCAGCGTCCCCTTCGGCAGCCGGGGTGTGCCGCGGAACGACGTGACGACCGCACCTAGCACCACGGCCCAGCTGAGCAGGTGGACGACGAGCAGCAGACGGAAGACGACGGTCATGCGGCCGAGGATACGGGATCTGACGTGACGTCAGATCAGGACCTTCGGTCCTTGCGCCGGCGCACGCCCGGTACCACTGCCCGCGGGCAGTTCCCCTACAGCAGCCGCCGTGCCGCCGCCCATCGGGTCAGCTCGTGCCGGCTGGAGAGCTGCAGCTTGCGCAGCACCGCCGAGACGTGCGTCTCGACGGTCTTGATCGAGATGAACAGCTCCGCGGCGACCTCACGGTAGGAGTACCCGCGGGCGATGAGCCGCATGACCTCCCGCTCCCGGGCCGACAATCGGTCGAGCTCGTCGTCCCCCGTGGCCACGTCGCCGGCGGCGGCGCCGAACGCGTCGAGCACGAAGCCGGCGAGCCGCGGCGAGAACACCGCGTCACCGCCCGCCACCCGCAGCACCGCGTCGGACAGCGCCGTCCCGTCGATCGCCTTGGTCACGTAGCCGCGCGCACCGGCACGGATCACCGCCACGACGTCCTCGGCGGCGTCCGAGACGGACAGCGCCAAGAAGCGCGTGCGCCCCAGCAGGTCGGCGCAGGACCGGATCACCTCCGCGCCGCCGCCGCCGTCCCCACCGGGCAGGTGCACGTCGAGCAGCACGACCGGCGGCGTGAGCTCGTGCACCACCCGCACGGCCTCGTCCACGTCCGCGGCCTCGCCGACCACGCGGACCCGTGCGTCCAGCGACGCCCGGACCCCCGTGCGGAACAGGTGGTGGTCGTCCACCAGGACGACGTCCACCGGAGCGCCCCCCACGCTGTCCTGACCGCCCGGCCCGCCGTCGCGACCGCCCGGCCCGCCCTCCGCCGCCGTCTCGCTCATCGGTGCCCTTCTCCCTCCGCTGCGCCCCGTCGTGGCTCGGCCGCCGGCGCCGCCACCCACCGTCGTTGCTCGACCTCCGGCGCCACCACCCGTCGTTGCTCAGCCTCCGGCGGTTCCCCCGGCGACCGGTCGGTCCCCTCCGGCGGCCTGTCCCCCGCTCCTGGCCTGCCGGCGTCCTCCGGCGCCGCGCCCGCCGCTGCTGGCCTGCCGGCCTCCTCCGGCGGCGTGCCCTCCGGCCGGCCCTCCTCGCCGCGGCCAGCGAACGCCAGGTGCACCTCGGTGCCCCGTCCCGGCCGACACGTCACCGTCGCGGCGCCCCCGCGCCGCCGCATCCGCCCGATGATCGACTCGCGCACCCCGAAGCGGTCCGGCCCGATCCCGTCCACGTCGAACCCGTCGCCGTGGTCCCGGACGAACACCTCCACGCCGTCGGCCCCGGCCTCCAGGTACAGCGACACCGGCGGGCGCCCGTGCACCACGGCGTTCACCAACGCCTCTCGGGTGGCCTGCAGCAGCGCCTCGGTGTCGGCGTCCGGCTGCCGGTCCCCGACGACCACCGTCTCGATCGCGACCGGCTCACCCTGCGGGCCGGAGCGCGAGTCCTCCACCTCCGCGACGATGGCTCGCAGCGCCGCGGCGATCGATGTGCCCGGCGCCGGGCGGTCGGCGTAGAGCCACTCCCGCAGCTCGCGCTCCTGGGCGCGCGCCATGCGGGCGACCTCCGCAGGCTCGTCGGCCCGGGCGCGGATGAGCGCCAACGTCTGGAGCACCGAGTCGTGCAGGTGGGCGGCAATGTCGGCACGCTCGGACTCGCGCGCCCGCGCCGCCCGCTCGTCACCGAGCTCCCGCACCAGCCGCAGCCACCACGGCGCAAGCACCAGGCCCACGCCGACCAGCACGGCCACCGCCGCCACGACGGCCTGCACCAGCTCGGCGGGGGCCACGCCACGGCCCGCGCTCTCCGCCACGAGGAGCAGCACACCCGACCCGGCCAGCAGCACCCCGCCGAGCAGTCGCACCACCGATACCGGCATCCGACCGCCCGTGCGGGCCCGCCAGCGGTCGCGCTGTGCCGCGTCGAGCTGGCTCCAGGCCAGCGCCAGGCCGACGAGCACGATGAGGGCCGGCAGCAGCCAGCCCACGTCCACGTCGGCCCCCGAGCGCACCGCGATGAGCACCACCGCCGCCAGCACCAGGACCACCCCGACGGCGATGTCGGTCAACGGCAGCCGCCGCGTGGGCTCTGCCGCGGACTGGCGCCGGGCCAGCCGGGTCAGGGCGCTCGGCCGCGCCGCGCGCGCCGCGTCGGCCGGGTCCCCCGCCGGGACCGCCAGCCACAGGAACCCGTAGAGCGCGAGCCCCACCCCCGCCACCGGCGCGAGCAGCACGAACAGGAAGCGGACGAGCGCCGTGGGGACGCCGAGGTGCGCGGCGAGCCCCAGCGCGACCCCGCCGACCCACCGCCCGCGTTCCGGACGCCGCAACGGCAGCCGTGGCCGGGGCACGCCGCGCGCGCCCGCACCGGGCAGCACGGGCCCGCGCGCGGTCAGGTCGTCGGGAAGCACGCACCGATCGTCACACGTCTCACCGACACAGGACCCCACCGAAGGGCCCGGCGGGCCAGGTTCGGGGGAGGTTCAGGGGGCGGCTCAGGGGACCGCCCACCGCCGGATCAGGGGCCGTTCAGGGTGACACCGGATGGTCCGGCCACCCGCGGCGGACCACGATCGAGGCATGGACACCACCACCTCGACCGGCCACACCGGGGGCGACCCCGACCCGGCCGCGGGGCCCGCCCGCAGCGGCGGCTTCTTCGCGGCCGTACGACGCACCGGGCTGTTCCGCGCCGACGACCGCTGGATCGGCGGGGTCTGCGGCGGCCTGGCCGCGCGCTTCGGCATCGACACGATGCTCGTGCGCGGACTGTTCGCCGTGACCGTCCTGCTCGGCGGCCTCGGCCTCATCCTGTACGGCGTCGCGTGGGCGCTGCTGCCCGAGCAGCGTGACGGTCGCATCCACGTCGAGGAGATGCTCGCCGGACGTTTCGACGTCGCCCTGCTCGGGGCGTTCGCCTTCGTCCTCGTCGGGCTCGGCCGCGGCGATCACTGGTTCTGGTTCTGGGCCGGCCCGCCGGGCTGGCTGCAGGGTCTGCTGTGGCTGGCGTTCGTCGTGGCGGTGGTGACCCTCGTCGTCGTGGCGATCAGCCGCCGCCCGCCCCGGCCGCCGAGCCCGCCCGCGTCCGGCCCGTCGCCGTACGGCCCGTTCCCGGCGAGCGGGTCCTGGCCGGCCGGTGCGCAGCCAGGCCGCCCGACCACCACCGCCTACGCGCCCGGCCACCCGGGTGCTAGCACAACGGGGAGCACCATGCCCACGCCGCCCGACACCGCGCCGACCGGCTCACCCGCCGGTCCGGCCGGCACGTACGCCACCCCCACCGGCCCCCACGCGGGTCCGTCAGGTCCCGGCTGGACGCCCCCACCGGCACCCCCGACCCGACCGATCCCGCCGGTCCCACCCGTGCCGCCGACCCCGCGTCGCGCGCGCCGCGGACCGGGCGCCGCCACCGTGGGCGTCGTCGTCGGGCTGAGCATCCTCGGCCTGGCCGCGCTGCTCGTCGCCGAGCGGACGGGCACCTACGACGGACCGGTGCTGCTCACCGCCCTGGGCATCGCCATCGTGCTCGCGGGCCTCGGGATCATCGTGTCCGGCCTGCGCGGACGCAGCAGCGGGACGCTCGGCTTCCTGGCGATCGTCGCGGTCCTCGTCGCGCTCCCGGTCGGAGCCGTGCACGGTGACCGCTGGGTGTGGAGCGACGGCCACCGTCGGACCGTCCCGTCGGACGTCGTCGTCCAGGACCGCCAGACGGCTGCCGACGGGTACACGCTCGGCCTGGGAGACACCACGGTCGACCTCACCGAGGTCCCGCTGACCGACGAGCCGCTCGACGTGCCGGTCTCGCTCGGCGCCGGCGACCTCACCGTCCTCGTCCCGGCGGACGCGTCGGTGGAGGCCGACGTGCGGGCCGGTGCCGGGTCGGTGACGTGGGACGTCGGCGACGACCACCGCCGCCAGGACGGCATCGGCCTGGGCCGCACCACGTTCCGCGACGGCGAGGCCGAGCGCGGGCAGGCCCAGCTCCGGCTGCACGTCAGCATCGGGGCGGGCGACGTCCTGATCACCGAGGAGGAGCGATGAGCACCGACGACACCCGCGACCAGGAGCCGACCCAGGTCGTCCCGCCGGTCGGGGCCCAGGACGACCCCCCGCCGCAGACCGGCACCGACCGACCGGCCACGACCCCACCGGAGAGGCGATCCCACGAGACCGTGACGTCTCCCCAGCACGACGCGGATCCCGTGGCGGCCCGCCTGCGGGTCAGCACGGTGGTGTGGGGGCTGGTCGTCGCGCTCGTCGGTGTCGGCGTGCTCGCCTGGTCCGCCGGCGCCCGCATCGACGTGCAGCTCGCGGTCATCGTGCTGCTTGCTGTCGCCGGGGCGGCACTGCTGGTCGGCTCCGTCGTCACCGCCGGCCGCCGCGCCCGCCGGTAGCCACCACACCACGCGGCGCGGCTCACCGGCTGCCACATCACGCGGCGCGACGAGGCCCACCGGCCGACACGCCACGCGGGCCGCCGAGCCTCCCGGCCGCGCGCGCACGAACGGCCCGGTCCGCTGGAGGGAGCGGACCGGGCCGTTCGTCACGCGGGCACCCGGGCGAGGGTCAGATCCCCGACGACGGAGTCGCCAGGTCCGTCGTCCGGTCGGCCGCCACGGCAGCAGGAGCGCCGAGGCGCCGCAGCGCCCAGCCGACGAGGATGAACACCACGCCGACACCCACCACGAGGGCCGCCACGCCGAAGGCCACGACTGAGGTGAACAGCGACGCACGCAGGAACGACGCCGTCATGACGGTCTCCCGCACCGGGTCGTCCTGCCCGAGCTCGGCGTAGGTCTTGCCGCCGGACGCCTCCAGCGCATGGTGGTTGATGACGTCCGCCTGGACGAATGCCTCCCACGGGGTGTCCACGAGCTGCCCGGCGAAATGGTCCGCGTCGCCGCTGACGGTGATCTGCTCGTTGGACAGGTTGCTCGCCACCGCACCCCACGTGACCCCGCCGGCGACCACGAAGATCGCCCCCGCGATGATCGTCAGCAGCCCGAGGACCCGGACCGCACCCGACTTCCCGCCGACCGAAGCTGTCGACATGGCTCCCCGCTCCCTTCATGACCACCGGCCCGGACGACCGGTTCGGTGAGCCCGCGGGCTCACAGGAGAAGCGTCCCGGGTAGCGGAGAGTTCCGCTGGGACCTCCGTCCCAGCGCTCGCGGGTGTCGCGAGGCTGGGCCCGCCCTACGCGATCAACGCCCTGGCGCGGGCGTACTCGTCATCGGCCGCGGCGAGGACGTGCGGCCAGTCGAAGGCAGGACGGACGGCCCGGTTGTGCGTCCTGATGCCGTCCAGCAGCCGACGGTCACGGGCGAGCTGGACGACGGCCTCGGTCATCTCCGCGTCGTCGGAGACGAGCAGCCCGTCGACACCGTCCTCGACGAACTCGGCGATACCCGTGCCCCGCCGCGCGACGACGGCGAGCCCCGCCGTGCGGGCCTCCAGGGCCGCGATGCCGAACGCCTCCAGCTCGGCCGGGGCGACGAAGACGTCGGCGTCCTCGTAGGCCTGCCGCACCTGCGCGCGGGTCAGCCGACCACGCAGGTCCACGATGTGCTGCAGCCCCTGCCCGTCCACCGCCGCCTGCACCCGGCCGCGCGCCGGCCCCGAGCCGATGAGCGACAGCCGCAGCCGGTCCGGCGGCAGCCGTCGGGCCGCCGCCCCCACGAGCTCCACCAACGGGACCGCACGCTTGCGGGGGGCCAGCCGCATCGTCGCGACCATGCGCAGCGGACCGTGCTCCCCCGGCCGGTCCACCGCGTCCCGCGGCACCCACGCGTCCAGGTCCAGGCCGTTCGGCAGCACCGAGACCGGCACGCCGAACACCGCGAAGACCCGCTCGGCGGCTGCCGTGCTCACCGCCGACAAGGCCACCCGTGCCCGGCCCCACCGGGTGCGCCGCACCGCCGTGCGCAGCGCGGGAACCAGACCGTCGAGCATGCAGTGCCAGGTCATCGCCAGCGGCAGGCCCGCGTCGAGGGCCAGGCGGGCACCGTCGTAGGCGAACGGCGAGACGACCCCGGCGTGCACGTGCACGACGTCCGGCCGGAGCTCGTCGTAGGCCGCCCGCAGGAGCCGGGGCCCGGTCGGGTTCACCGGCAGGTCGAACGGGATGCGCGCCCCGAGCCGGTGCACGTGCACCCCGTCTTCGACGTCCACGACCCCACCGCGCTCGCCGGCCGCCCCGAGGGTCGCGGTGAGCACGTGCACCTCGTGGCCGGCCCCGGCTTGGTGCGCGGCGAGGTCGCCGACCTGCGACTCGATCCCCCCGGTCCGGGGGGCGTAGCAGTCGGAGACGTGGACGATCCGCACCGAACCAGGCTAGTCGGCGTCCGGAGCGGTCCGGCCCTGCCCCGCGAGCGCCTGCTCCGCCGCCGCGATGCGCCGCCCGACCTGGACGTGCACCCGGCGCTCCATGACGAAGGAGAGCACCGGCACCACCCCGGCGAGCACCAGGCCCGCCAGCCGCGGGAAGCCCCAGCGCATCGTCGACCACAGATCCAGCACCGTCACCAGGTACACGACGTAGATCCACCCGTGCGCGAACGGGATCCACGCGATGGCGTCGACGAGGCCGTCGGGCGCGTGCACGACGTAGTTGAGGATCATCTCGAGGCACAGCAGCAGCAGGAAACAGCCGGTGATCCAGGCCATCACCCGGTACCGGCCCAGCGCCCCGCGCGCCCGTCGCGGCCACGCCGCCGCCCGCGCCTGCTGCGCGGCCGTCCCGGTCGTCTCGCTCACGCTCTCACTCCCACTCGATCGCTCCGCTGCGCTCCGCGCCCGAGCCCCACGCTGTGCCTGTC